>OFFP01000088.1_pt1 | contig 70501 bp, 60 predicted proteins | sample 1521431 | NCBI WGS metagenome assembly OFFP01 (sample SAMEA3504104, study PRJEB24116) | mouse gut metagenome | biome: mouse gut; feature: mouse-associated habitat; material: faeces | place: Denmark | collected 2011
AGAAGAACATTGGGATTCTCTGGCTTCTTAGTGATACAAACTTTCAACTGTCAAGTTATGAAGTTCATGGTAAAATCTCCTTATCGCAGAGAGCTGACAATATAACCGTTACCCGTCAGGTTACTTATGATGGCAAAATCAACCCGGAAAAGCAAATTCTCTGGACGGAGTCTATTGATGGTATCACATGTACCGGAATTTTAAGCCTTGTTCAACATACTTATATGGGCAATAAAACTGTTGCGGTTTATAAAGGGACTCTCACTGCACAAACATAATGATAAAAGGACTGTCGCGTTAAACGGCCAAAATACCGGTTATGGCAACGTATTTTCTGTATACTGCCATATTTTATATCTGAAAGCCTTTAATGCGACAGCCTTTTTATCGTCCCTTTCCAAACGAGATGCCTTCCCTCACGCTTTCACCCAATTCAATTCTTAAAACTGTGAATCGGCGCCGGAATCCGTCCGCCGCGGTTGATAAAGGCATCACATCCAAACCGGTTTACCGGCATGATGGGGGCATAGCCCAGCAGCCCGCCGAATTCCACGGTCTCTCCCACGCCCTTGCCGATGACCGGGATAATGCGGACGGCCGTAGTCTTCTGGTTCACCATGCCGATGGCCATCTCGTCCGCTATGATGCCGGAGATTGTAGTTGCCTTCGTATCTCCCGGAATTGCAATCATATCCAGTCCAACGGAGCAGACACATGTCATGGCTTCCAGCTTTTCCAGTGTCAGCGCTCCTGCCTGTACCGCGTTAATCATGCCCTGGTCTTCGCTGACAGGGATAAATGCGCCGCTTAAGCCCCCCACATAGGAGGACGCCATTACGCCGCCCTTTTTCACCTGGTCATTCAAAAGTGCCAGTGCTGCCGTAGTACCGGGCGCCCCGGCATACTCCAGTCCGATTTCACACAGGATATCCGCTACGCTGTCGCCCACAGCCGGGGTGGGGGCCAGGGACAAATCCACAATGCCGAAAGGTACGTTCAGCATAGCCGAGGCTTCCTGGGCTACCAGCTGTCCGACTCTTGTCACCTTAAACGCCGTTTTCTTAATAGTTTCACACAGCACTTCAAAATTCGCACCGCGTACCTTCTCCAAAGCGGTCTTCACCACCCCCGGCCCGCTGACACCCACATTGATAATCTTATCTGCCTCCGTAACACCGTGGAAAGCACCTGCCATAAACGGATTATCGTCTGGTGCATTACAGAATACCACCAGCTTTGCACAGCCCAGGGAATCGTTTTCCTTCGTGAATTCCGCGGTTGAACGAATAATCTCACCCATCAGCTTTACGGCATCCATGTTGATCCCCGTCCTGGTAGAACCAAGGTTGACGGATGCACACACACGCTCCGTACCGGACAGTGCCCTGGGAATGGAACGAATCAACAACTCGTCCGCGAAAGTCATGCCTTTGCTGACCAGGGCGGAGTAGCCGCCGATAAAGTTTACTCCCACTTCTTTTGCCACTTTGTCCAGGGTCAGCGCCACAGAGGCAAAATCTTCTTCACTCCTGCAGGCAGCGCCTCCCACCAGGGCAATGGGAGTCACGGATATTCGCTTATTAACGATCGGTATTCCAAACTCCCTTGAAATCTCCTCCCCTGTCTTCACCAGGTCTTTTGCCGCTTCGTATATTTTGGTATAGATTTTTTCATTCAGCCTCGCCAGGTCAGAATCAATGCAGTCCAGAAGGCTGATGCCCAGCGTGATGGTACGCACATCCAGGTTTTCCTCCGAGATCATCTTGTTCGTCTCTGTCACTTCATATATGTTAATCATCCATATTCTCCTATTCCTGTTCCGCAATTCCCCTGCTGCCCCGTACCACGCAGAGATTTTCCGCCCGCCGAATCCATGGGCACGTAAATCCCTTCCCCATACTCTAAATGCGGTGCATTTTGTCGAAAATCTCTTCCTTCTGGCACTTAATCTGCACACCGGTTTCTTCCCCCAGGGCAGTCATTTCATCCACCATATCACCAAAGGGCTTTGCCGTGGTACTGGTATCCACAATCATCATCATGTTAAAGTATCCCTGTACAATGGTCTGGGAAATGTCCAGGATATTGATGCCGTTTTCTGCCAGGTAAGTGCAGACCTTCGCGATGATACCTATGGTATCCTTTCCCACTACGGTAATAATTGTCCTTTTCATATATTCCTCCATTCTTTGCCATTCGCCTGTTTTATCTTCCACCAACACACCGCCGTTATCCGGTCCTGCCCTGCCCCTCCCAACGGCTACCCGGGTATCTGGCCGCAAGCCTGCCAACAGGCATGGGCCAACACCCAGTAGGGATAATCCTCCCCTAACCGGACCTAAAGGACCACCGCCGGTGTCACATCGCCGCGCAATGCCACGCGGATATCAAAATCTCCGGCCTTATAGGGGTTGTCCCCCATATTTATCTCCATCCGCACGGACTCGTAAGCCAGCTCCGGCAGATTATTTTCCTTGCTCAGATGCCCCAAAAGCACTGCCTTCATCTTATCGTGAAGAATACGGCACAAAAGCCTCCCCGTATTTTCATTGGAGAGATGCCCTCTGTCCCCCAGGATGCGCTGTTTCAGGTAATAGGGATAAGGTCCCACCTGGACCATGTTCACGTCGTGGTTCGCCTCCAGCAGCAGTGCGTCCATTCCCTTCAGGCATTCCACCGTATAGTCATTGTATACACCCAAATCGGTGCAGACTGCCACTCTTTTGCTGCCGTAGGCAATCCTGTATGCCACAGGCTGCGCCGCATCATGGGAGATGCGCATGGGGTTTACAGTCAGATCCTTTATGATAAATTTTCTGTCCTCCTTCACCTCATGGAACAGTCCGTGGTCCACGTTTCCCAGCCCGGCACAGTTCTTCATCGCTTCAATGGTGCCGGCTGTGGCGTAAATCGGGATCTCGTACTTCCTGGCAATGACGCCCAATCCCTGGATGTGGTCGGCATGTTCATGGGTAATCAATATTCCGTCTATATCCCTTCCCGTCAGCTCCAGCTCCTTTAATCCCTTCTCTGTCTTCTTGCCGCTGATTCCCACATCCACAAGCAGATGGGCAGCTTCGGAACCCACATAGATGCAATTTCCGCTGCTCCCGCTTGCTATACTGCATAATCTCATCTTCCTGCTCTCTCTTCTTGTCTATTTTCGTTATTCCGTTACTTGTATCCGATCCCCGTGATTACCGCTGACCGGCATAATGACCGCATAACCTACAGATTCCCGCTGACCAGCATAGTGGTAACGTGATCTGCTCCCCTCTGTTTGACCGCATAATCACCGCATAACCTGCAGATTCCCGCTGACCGGCATAATGACCATATAATCTGCAGATTCCCGCCGACCGGCATAGTGGCAACATGATCTGCTCCCCTCTGTTTGACCGCATACTCCCGGCTTCCTGCCCGACGACACAATGGCAGCCTGCTCTCCTGTCATTTAGGCCTGCAAGCCTGTTCATGAGTTCCCGCCCAGTCGGCACTTGCCGCCTGCGCCATGGCAGGGCGGAGGAATGGTGCCAGCCTCCTGTCAATCTGCCTGTATGTATTCTCCAGGCTGCCGCTGTTGTCTATCACAAAATCACAGTTTTTTCGGAACATCTCCTCGCTCAGCTGTCTGGACATAATCTGCGATATTTTCTCCTCGCTATAGCCCCTGGCGCTGCGAAGCCTGTCCCGGCGGATCTCTTTATCTGCATAAATATACCACATCTCGTCCACCAGCGCAAGGTATCCGCATTCAATCAGCAGGGCTGCTTCCACAAAAAACAGTTCCGCGGTTCCCGCCTTCTTCGCATGCTCCAGACGCTCCAGCAGAAATTCTTTAACGGCAGGATGAATAATTTCATTTACCTGCTCCAGCAGCTCCGGTTTGGCAAAAATCTTATCCGCCATGGCTGCCCTGTCAATCTGCCCGTCCGCCGCTGTCACGTCCTGCCCCAGCAGCTGAACCAGCTCCCTGTACGCCCGGCTCCCGGGCTGCTTTACCAGATGCGCCACCTCATCCGCCAGGTATATTTCACATCGGCAGTGTTGTCCTATATAATGAAGGATCTCTGATTTTCCGGCTCCGATGCCGCCGGTAATTCCGATAAAGCGCATTTTACACCCCCATCCTTTCGTCACTGTCCTGGAGCGTGCCTGGAATTCATTCCCGCCATCTGCCGCGGTAAACCGCGTTCCCACCTTTGCTGTATAGCCGGCCCTTATTTGTTCAACGCAGCCCGCTACGCCTCCCGCATTCGGGTTCTGCCACAAAATGACACACATCTGCCGGAAAGTGATTTTCAAACACGCCCTAAGCAAGACAGAAAGCAGGATATGCCTCTTTCTCACTTCGCCTCTTCACTCACTTCGCCTCATACCAGTTCTCCCCGGTATGCAAATCCACCTCCAGCGTCACAGCCAGTTCTGCGGCCGACACCATATTTTCCGTCAAAATCCGCCGCACCTGTTCCTCTTCCTCCTTGTAGGTCTCTATGACCAGCTCGTCATGCACCTGCAGAATCAGCCGGGACTTCAGCCCCGCAGCCCGCAGCCCGCGCCACACCCTGATCATGGCAATTTTAATGATATCCGCCGCGGTACCCTGTATGGGAGAGTTCATGGCCACACGCTCCCCGAAGGAACGCTGCATGAAATTGGATGAGGTAATCTCCGGCACGGGCCTGCGCCTGCCGAACATAGTGGTGATATAACCGTCCTTTTTCGCATTCCGGACCAACTCATCCAGGAATTCCTTCACCTTTGGATATGTGGCAAAATACTGCTCGATATACGCCGCCGCTTCCTTCTTGCTGATGCTCAAATCCTGGCTCAGCCCGAAGGAACTGATACCGTAGACAATGCCGAAATTCACCGCCTTCGCATTGCGGCGCTGCAAATCCGTGACCTCCTCAAAGGGCGTATGGAACACCTTCGCCGCCGTAATCCGGTGGATATCCTGGTCCATATGGTAAGCCTCTATCAGCTGTTCATCTCCCGACATATGGGCCAGCACTCTCAGTTCGATCTGTGAATAGTCCGCATCCATAAACACACAGCCCTCCCTGGGTACGAACACCTTCCGGATACGCCTGCCCAATTCCATGCGCATGGGGATATTCTGCAGGTTCGGCTCCGTGGAGCTGATGCGTCCGGTGGCTGTGATGGTCTGGTTGAAGCTTGTGTGGATTCTTTCATCCGGCCCGATATAGACTGCCAGCCCGTCGGCATAGGTGGATTTCAGCTTTGTCAGCTGTCTGTATTCCAGGATATCCTCCACAATGGGCGCCTCCTCGGCCAGCTTTTCCAGCACATCCGCCGCCGTGGAATAGCCTGTTTTGGTCTTCTTGCCCCCGGGAAGTTTCATGGTATCGAAAAGCACCTCTCCCAGCTGCTTGGGAGAATTGATATTGAATTTCACTCCTGCCTGGTCATGGATGGCTTTCTCAAGCTCCTCTATCCTCGCCACCAGTGCATCCCCATAGGCCTTTAACTCTTCCCGGCGCACCTCCACGCCCTCACTCTCCATATCATACAACACCAGGGACAGGGGCATCTCCATATCCCGCATCAGCTTATCCATCCCGGCCTGTTCCAGCTTTTTCTCCAACACTTCCGCGGCAGCCGCCGACACATAGGCGCCGTAACAGCAATATTCCGCAAACTGTTCCGGCATAAGCGCTGCCGCCTCATGGAGCTTCTTTTTCCCGAAAACCTCTCCTCGCCCGGGTATCGTAAGGCCCAGATGCTCCGCCGCTATGGACTCCAGGTCATAATCGCTCTTCAAAGGGTTCAGCAGGTACGCCGCTATCAGGACGTCAAAATATTTTTCCGTTGTTTTTTTATCAATATAGCGATAGTATTTCTTGATGTCAAAAACCGACAGCCCCACGGTCTCCGAGAGTGCCAGGAGCGCGTCCGCCAGCTCTTTCCGGCCCGATTCCGTCTCCCCGGCGCCTTCTTCAGGAATCTCGTCAAACAGCGACAGCTGCACATTCTCCAGCACAGGAAGCGCATAAAAGACGGTTTCTTCCATGCTGCATGCCGCTGTACCCAGAAGCTTTCCTTCCTCCATGGCAAGGAACAGCCCCACAGACGAACCCGCCTTCCGCTTTTTCAGCCAGCCGATAAATTCCTTCAATCCCTCTGTTTTCCGGAAAGTTTTGGTGACATCGCCGCTACGGCTCACATGCTTCTTCTCGAAACGGCCAAGCATCTGCTTAAATTCCAGCTTCTTGAATAAGTCATAGGCTTCCTGGGTATAGAAGCCTTCCGCCTTCGCCGCCTCATAGTCCAGCTCTACATCGGCATCTGTGCGGATGGTGGCCAGCACCTTGCTCAAATCCGCCAGTTCACGGTTCTGAATCAGGGACTCCCGAATACTCTTTTTGGTGATTTCCTCCACATGAGCATAGATATTTTCCAGAGAACCGTACTGCACCATCAGTTCCGTTGCGGTCTTCTGGCCCACCTTCGGCACGCCGGGGATATTGTCTGACGCGTCACCCATCAGGGCTTTCAAATCGATAAACTGCAGGGGCGTCACCTGATAGGCCGCTGCCACATCCTCAGGATAGTAATCCTCCACATCGGTCCTCCCCATTTTCGTCTTGGGAATCCGAATCAGGATATGCGCATCGGCAACCTGCAGCAAATCCCTGTCGCCGGATATCAGGGTTACCTCCAGCCCCTCCGCCTGGGCTTTTTTCGCCAGCGTCCCCAGAATATCGTCAGCCTCCAGGCCCTCCTGCTCCACAATAACTACCCCCATAGCCCGGAGTACATCCTTCATTACCGGCACCTGCTGTCTCAATTCCTCCGGCATGGGTTTTCTGGTTCCCTTGTACGGCTCGTACATTTGATGGCGGAAAGTAGGAGCATGCACGTCAAATGCCACCGCAAGGTAATCCGGTTTTTCTTCTTCCAAAAAGCGAAACATAATATTCAAAAATCCGTAAATCGCATTGGTATGAAGCCCCTGGGCATTGGTCAGGTCCTGCACGCCGTAAAATGCCCGGTGCAGGATGCTGTGCCCGTCTATCAGTACAAGTTTCCGATTCTCTGCCATATTTTTACCGCCTTTTTTACCTGATCCGGCCAATCCGGAACCGCAATTACAAGTCAACAACCCCGCTGCAAGCAATGGGGCATCCAGCTTGCAGCGCTGCAAGCAGCGGGGTATGTGACCCTCGCGGCATTCGCCAAATGGATGCTGACGCATCCGCTTGGCTCATTGCCCGCGGGAATCAACCTCAATTTCATTCCGTAAGTTCAGAGCAATATCCATATCACAATTCCCGCCAGCACCCCTACGGCCACAAGCTCCATTGCAATCCCAAAGTACAGAAATGCGCTGTGGTAACGGATGCTCTTTACCGCATCTTCCATTCTCTGTTCCAGTTCGGCCTGCAGGTCAAAGGCATTACCCTCTTCCAGACGCTGCATGCCCTCCTGTACCAGAAACTGAATGTCCAATTCTTCCCGGCAGTCCGGGCAGTGCCGCACATGCTCATAGAAGCGCTTCAGAGTGGGATAGTCCATTTTTTTTGTTATAAAATCAGGGATATGCCTCTCAAAATCCTTACACTCCATTTTTTCATTGATGCGCATTTCCTTCCTGACATACCTGTCATCCGGCAAAATCATTTCCCGTCCAGAGCGCTTGTTTTTCCCGGCGTTTTTTTCTTCCACTGGATGTTCTCTTTCCGAAGAACGTCCTTTTTTCATGGAATGCTCCCTATCCGCAGAATGCCTTCTTTTCATGAAATGCCCTCCCTCCATGGACTGTCCTCCCTCCGCTGACGCTCCCTTTCCCATTTATCCCGTCAGGCAAAAATGTCTGCCTCCGGGCCGGTCACGCAGAATGCCGGGATTCAGACGCACTTCTCCAGCGCCTGTTCGATATCCGCAACCAGGTCATCTTTATCCTCAATCCCGCAGCTGATACGAATCAGCTCGGCAGGCACGCCGGCTTCCTTCAGCTGCTCGTCCGTCATCTGGCGATGGGTGCTGGATGCGGGGTTCAGGCAGCATGTCCGTGCGTCTGCTACATGTGTTTCAATGGCGGCAAGCTTCAGATTCTTCATAAAAATTCCGGCTGCCTCCCGTCCGCCTTTCAATCCGAAAGAGACGACGCCGCAGCTGCCCTCCGGCAGATATTTCTGCGCCAGGGGATAATACTTGTCACCAGGCAAACTGCAGTAATTGACATAAGCCACCTTGGGATGGGCAGACAGGAATTCCGCCACGGCCAGGCCGTTCTCACAATGCCGCTTCATGCGCACATGCAGGCTCTCCAGGCCCAGATTCAGCAGGAAAGCATTCTGGGGACTCTGGATGGAACCGAAATCCCTCATCAGCTGTGCCGTACATTTGGTGATGAAAGCGCCTTCTTTTCCGAATTTTTCGGCGTAGGTAATCCCGTGATAGCTGTCGTCCGGCGTGCAGAGTCCGGGATACTTGTCCGCATGTGCCATCCAGTCAAAATTGCCGCTGTCCACAATGGCGCCGCCTACGGCCGCCCCATGCCCGTCCATATATTTGGTGGTGGAATGGGTTACAATATCCGCCCCCCACCGGAAAGGCCTGCAGTTAATGGGCGTGGCAAAGGTATTATCCACAATCAACGGCACACCGTGGGCATGGGCGCATGCGGCAAATTTCTCGATATCCAGTACGGTCAGCGCCGGGTTTGCTATGGTTTCGCCGAACATCGCCTTGGTATTGTCCCGGAAAGCCGCATTCAGCTCTTCTTCCGAAGCGTCGGGACTGACAAAGGTAACATCAATTCCCATCTTCTTCATGGTGACGGAAATCAGGTTAAAGGTACCGCCGTATATGGTACTGGAGGATACAATATGGTCTCCGCAGCTGCAGATATTGAACAGCGCGTAGAAGTTGGCAGCCTGTCCGCTGCTGGTCAGCATGCCCGCCGTGCCGCCCTCCATCTGCGTAATTTTCGCTGCCACATGGTCATTGGTGGGATTCTGAAGCCTGGTGTAGAAATATCCGCTTGCCTCCAGGTCAAAAAGCTTTCCCATATCCTCGCTGGTATCGTATTTGAACGTAGTGCTCTGAATAATGGGAATCTGGCGGGGTTCCCCGTTACCCGGCGTGTAGCCGCCCTGTACGCATATACTGTTAATCTTCATATTGTCTCCTCCTGATTTCATCTCATTTATGAAACGGTCCGTTTTGAGACGGAACTATTTTACAGTATACACATTTAGAAGGCGAAATTCAACCTTTTCTCATTTTTGCCGTGAAAATCATTGTGTTAATAGAAAAATCCCCTTGCCAATTACGGCCTATCCGTTATAATAGAAGAAGAAATAAGCAGCATGAGAACATAACTAACCAGCAGTAAGCAAGGAGATTGAACATGAGCATTCAGGAATTTAAGCCCGTGAAAGCGGGCAAGGTACGTGAGATTTACGATATCGGCGACAGCCTTATCATGGTGGCCACCGACCGCATCAGCTGTTTCGACGTGATTCTCGGCAATAAAGTCCACAAAAAAGGCACTGTACTGACCCAGATGTCCAGGTTCTGGTTCGATATGACGAAGGATATCCTGCCGAACCACATGGTTTCCGTAGACGTCAATGATATGCCGGAATTCTTCCGGAATGAGGATTTCCAGGGAAAAAGCATGCTCTGCCGGAAACTGCGCATCCTTCCCGTGGAGTGCATCGTGCGGGGATACATCACGGGCAGCGGATGGGCCAGCTACCAGAATGACGGCACGGTATGCGGTATCCGGCTTCCGGAGGGCTTAAAGGAATCCGACAAGCTGCCGGAACCCATCTACACACCTTCCACCAAGGCGGAAATCGGAGAACATGACGAAAATATTTCTTTTGAGCGCAGTGTGGAATACCTTGAAGAGCGCTTCCCCGGAAAGGACAGGGAATACGCGGAAAAGCTGCGTGACTACACCCTTGCATTATATAAAAAGTGTGCGGAATACGCCCTGGGCAGAGGTATTATCATCGCCGACACCAAGTTCGAATTCGGCCTGGACGAGTCGGGCAATCTGGTTCTGGCGGACGAGATGCTGACCCCGGACAGTTCCCGCTTCTGGCCTGCGGACCAATATGAACCCGGCCACAGCCAGCCTTCCTTCGACAAGCAGTTCGCCCGCGACTGGCTGAAGGCAAATCCCGGCAATAACTGGGTGCTTCCGGAGGATGTGGTTCAGAAAACCATTGACAAATACCTCCAGGCCTATGAACTGCTGACCGGAGCGCCGCTGTAAAAATACAAAGGGGAACTGTCGCAACTTACTTCAGGCGCCAGTTCCCCTCACCCCTATTCCTTCCCGTCCCAGCAATAGGTGCAGAGTTTACTTCTGTCAATTCCCACAGACGCAATCATATCGTCCAGCCTGTGATAACGTAGCGTGGTGAAGTTCAGTTTCCTGCCAATCCGTTCCACCATCTCTCCGTACTCCGTCGTGTCAGGGTTCACATAGTCTTTCAAATCAATCTCCCGGCCTTCCTGTTCCATCTCTTTCAATACCCTTCTGGCTATCAGGTCCATCTCCGAAGTAGATCGGGAAAAGTTCAGATACTTACAACCAAACATCAGAGGCGGGCAGGCAGGACGGATGTGTACTTCCTTCGCTCCGCTCTGGTAAAGGAATTCCGTGGTTTCCCGCAGCTGCGTCCCTCTCACGATGGAATCGTCTATGAGCAACAGCCGCTTATTTTCAATCAGTTCCTGGACGGGAATCAGTTTCATCCTGGCAATCAGATTCCGCTGGGTCTGTATCACCGGCATAAAGGAACGGGGCCAGGTAGGCGTATACTTAATGAAGGGCCTGGAAAACGGTACTCCCGAGACATTCGCGTAGCCAATGGCATGGGCAATCCCGGAGTCCGGCACCCCGGCTACCGTATCCAGTTTTACATTATCCCGTTCTGCCAGCCGCGCGCCGCAGTTGTAGCGCATTTTCTCCACGCTGACTCCCTCGTAGGAGGAAGAGGGATATCCATAATACACCCACAAAAAGGTACATATTTTCATCTCTTTCCCAGGCTGAACCAGCGTATGTACACCTTCTGGCGTCACTACCGCCACCTCACCGGGTCCCAGTTCCCTGTCGCACACATATCCCAGGTTCAAATAGGCAAAGCTCTCAAAGGAAACACAGTGCGCCCCCTGCTTTTTGCCTATGGAAACGGGCGTCCTCCCGTATCTGTCCCTGGCGGCATATATCCCTTTCTCAGTCATAACCAATATGGTCATGGAGCCGTCAATAACCTCCTGGGCATATTGAATCGCCTCTACCAGGTTGTCCTTCTGGTCCAGGAGGGACGCCACCAGCTCCGTGGCATTGATATCTCCGCCGCTCATCTCCAGGAAATGCCCATGCCCATTGGAAAACAGCTCCTGTGTCAGCTGTTCTATATTGTTGATCCTTCCCACCGTGGTTATGGCATAAGTGCCGTGATGGGACCGAACCATCAGCGGCTGCGGTTCAAAATCAGAGATACATCCGATTCCGATGTTTCCTTCCATCTCGTTAATTTCCTTGCCGAACTTTGTCCGGAAGGGCGCGTTTTCAATATTGTGGATGGCCCTGTCAAACCCCTTCTTCTCACTGCATACCACCATACCCGCACGGCGGGTTCCAAGATGGGAATGATAATCTGTCCCGAAATATAAGTCAAATACACAATCTTCCTTAGATGCTACGCCAAAAAATCCTCCCATACCAGCCTCCTGATTTCTCTATATTCCAACCTCTGTAACCGTTCTCACTGCCTCATGTATCGTCACAGGTTATACGCTGAACGCATCCTCCCTGTCCGAGGCAAATCCGTTATACGCTGATTTCAGCTTTCACACCCAGCAGATCCTTATTCTCCTCCAGTACCGGGCGGATGACATCCCGCAGGAAAGCGTCCACCTGTTCCCTGGAACGCCCCACATATCTCGCCGGATCCATTGCCTTCTGCAGCTCTTCCAGGCTCATGTTAAACGCGGGGTCCGCCGCAATCAATTCCAGCAGGTTGTTCTCCTTCCCCTCCGCCTTCACATTGCGTCCGGCCTCCATGGAAAGCTCCCTGATCCGCTCATGAAGCTCCTGCCGGTTCCCTCCCATCTTCACGGCATCCATCATGATATTCTCGGTAGCCATGAAGGGAAGCTCGCTCATAAGGCGCTTCTCTATTACTTTGGGATATACCACCAGGCCGTCCACCACATTCAGGCACAGGTCCAGGATGCCGTCCACAGCCAGGAAGCCCTCCGGAATGGACAGCCGCTTATTCGCAGAATCGTCAAGGGTACGCTCAAACCACTGTGTGGCTGACGTGATGGCCGGATTCAGGGCATCGATCATCACATACCTGGAAAGGGAGGCAATCCGCTCGCTTCTCATGGGATTCCGCTTGTAAGCCATTGCCGATGAACCGATCTGACTCTTCTCAAAGGGTTCTTCCACTTCCTTCAGATGCTGGAGCAGGCGGATGTCGTTGCTCATCTTGTGGGCAGATGCCGCAATGCCCGCCAGTACATTCGCCACGCGGGTATCTACTTTGCGGGAATACGTCTGTCCGGATACGGGGAAACATTCTTTGAAGCCCATCTTCTCCGCGATCATGGGATCGATTTTATCGATTGCAGCCTGATCCCCGTCAAACAGTTCCAGGAAAGAAGCCTGGGTTCCGGTCGTTCCCTTGGACCCAAGGAGCTTCAGGTTTCCAAGCACATAATCCAGATCCTCCAGATCCAGATAAAATTCCTGCATCCACAGTGCTGCCCGCTTTCCCACCGTGGTAGGCTGGGCCGGCTGAAAATGGGTGAATGCCAGGGTGGGCTGGGCCTTGTACTTTTCCGCAAAATCCGCAAGCTCGGCAATGACATTTACCAGCTTCTTCTTCAACAGCTTCAGCCCTTCCCGCATGACAATAATATCCGTATTGTCCCCCACATAGCAGGAGGTTGCCCCCAGGTGGATGATGCCTGCCGCTTTGGGACACTGCTGCCCGTAAGCATACACATGGCTCATGACATCATGGCGGACTTCCCTCTCCCTGGCCTTTGCCACCTCATAATTGATATCTTCCGCATGGTCCTTCAGCTCCGCAATCTGTTCGTCCGTGATGACCGGCCTGCCGTCCCTGCTTAAGCCAAGCTCCTTCTCGGTCTCAGCCAGGGCTATCCACAGCCTTCTCCAGGTACGAAATTTCATATCCTGTGAAAAAATATACTGCATTTCCCTGCTGGCATAACGCTCTGACAAAGGGCTTACATATCTGTCTGTACTCATTTTAAACTCTCCTATTCCAGTTGCGCACCAACACCCCCTGTACCATGTATTGCAGAAGATTTCCGCCTGTTTAGGGATGTGTTTTTGCTGTTTTCCAGTTCCGCAATCATCTGTAAGAAATATCATATATTACACAATCCAGGAAGTCAATAGCCTTCAGTCCACCCTGTACTGTTCCACCATGCCCATAACTTCCGAGGCAAATTCCGGGTATTTCTCCGCCACATCCATAATCTCTTTTCTTGCACTCTCCGCCACGTTATGATTATAGTCCATCTGTTTGCGGAGGGCCTGCCTGCGGAGGATCAGGTTGTGGCGTATTTCCACCATCTCCCGCTTATCCAAAAGGGCCTCCGGCTGCCCAAGCCATCTCTCCGGGCTGGAAATCCGGTAACGTGACAGTTCATGTACCAGCTGCTTCCGGTAATATTCCGCCTTTGATTCCGCTTCGGCGTATTCCCTTCTCTCTTCCTTTTCCTTCTGATACTTCTTCCATAGCCTGTCAAGCGCCGCGGCACTCTCCGTACTGTACTTCATATAGAGATAATCCGTCAGATTCCGATTGTTCACATAACGGATTTTTACCTTATTTTGCAGCTGAATCAGCTTGTTGATGTCTATTTCCACACGGCGCAGCTCATTTTCCCCATCCGTATACTTCACCCAGCTGGCTGTCACGGCCACCGCCACAACCGCCCCCGCCAGCAGGTAACCCAGCTTCGTATCCATCCGGAAGACAAACTGCAGGACAAGCAGCATCACAAGGCATAAAACAAACGCCGTCACAAAGATAACCGACATTCCCCGCAGATTGTTCAGAATTGTCTCCAGCTCCTGTCTGCGGAATTCGTACGCATGGCGTTCCATATCCAGTCTTCTTAAATCATGCTTTATCTTCTCGCCGTATTCTTCGCATTCCTTCAGCTTGTTGATGCCCTCCTGGATTTCCCCCTCCTGCTCTCTCAGGCGGTAGTAATCCACATCTGTCATACGGTTCTTCTTCTCACGGTATTTATTCCCTTCCTGCTCCATGGCCACCAGCCTGGATGCGATACCGTTCAGCTCCTCGCGTTTCTTCTCCGGAAGCGCTTCTATCTCCTCCATATCCGTCAGGTAAGAAGTAATCAGGGAATACTCGCCTGTCAGCAGATTCAGTTCCCTGGAAGCCTCTCCCATCTGCTCCAGACAGCCCGTCACATACCGGTTCCGCTGCCCATCATCTCTGAAATCCACACGATCCCGCTCGTATACTACATTTTCCCAGTCGTCAGTGCTGCTTTCAAGCTGTTTTCTTTTCCTGAATATTTTTGATAAAAATCCCATTCACCAATGCTCCTTCTCAAATCCGTCAGCCGCAGCGGTAACTGTTCTTCAGAGCCTGCACCAGACGCTCGTTTTCCTCGCAGTATTTCTGACGGTCACGGCTTTTCAGCTCCCTCCGGTTATACAGCTGCAGATAATCAGGATGCTTTTCCCATTCCTCCACTGCCTCTCTGTACTTCTTCTCCAGTTCCAGCGTCTGCGGATACCATTCCGTACACCCTGCCGCAAAATCCACATAGGTTTTTTCGGAAAGCTGCATCCTCTTTGCCGACAGATAATCCACGCAGTACGCTTCCTCCCCGCTGATTTCATAAGCGTGCCGAAAACATTCAGCCGCCCCTTCATAAAGCATCAGGCCCGCATACGCCACACCCTTATTATGCCATATTTCCGCCTGAAAATCCGGCGCCGGATTTGCTCCGCCCTCAGGCGCCGGCTGCTGCCAGTTCTGCAGAAGTTCCTCATATCCCCGTAAAGCCGCCCTGTATTTTTTCTTTCGAACCAGATAATCCACCTGGTTCTTACGCTTTTCGATGCCGCTCAGGCCGGCGCCCTTCTTCAGTGCCTGTTCGGTCTCCCGTATGATATCCTCGCCGTAGAATCCCACATGCCGTAAGATAGCCGACGCGAATTCGCTGAGCTGGCCGCGCCTGTGTACCAGCGGATGAAGCCTGTCTGCCAATTCCCCCAGGCCGCACTCCCGCTCAATCCAGTCCAGCAGCCCGTCGTCCAGAAACGACAAATCCAGGAGATACGCATTCTCCTTTATACCATAACACAATTCCTCCATACTGAAAACATCCATCTCCAGCCCCGGAATCCGATATGGCTCTTTTGCATAATTGCCCACACAGACACTGACGCGCATCCCTTCTTCACCCCCATTTGTCCGTTTCCTGCTCTATCTCAATTTCGTCTTTCCAGGTACGCCCGGACGACGCCCTGAATTCCCCGAATCCAAGGTCTTCCACCTCCACAGCCAGGCAATGCTCCGTCTTCATATGGAAATGCAGCCTCAGCCTGGTAATCCCTTCCGACAAACCTTCCAGGACCACCCGCACCGTTACGCCGTCCCCTCCGGAAGCCTTTCCCGATTTTGCGGTACCGCTCCTGATCAGCGGCAGTACCGTAAGCACAAGTTCGTTGCCGTCCTGCAGATATACTTCCAACGTCCGCTCTGCCTCATACCAGCTGGTTCCCGCATCCAGAAGCGCGTAGTAAGACTCTTCGCCGCCGCGAAACACCTGCATACCGATATTGGACTTCAGTTTTTCGTTTCCGAGAAAAACATGGGCCTTCCCCAGCTCACCGGGACATAATTTTTCCTGCATCCCGCAGCATGCACCCTTGCTGAAGAGATTATTTCCCTGGAATACCCTCCTGCCCCTGCACAGGAAACGGAGAGATTCCTTCATCCAGTCTCCCTGGAACCCGTCCCCAATCAGAAAAATGCTTCCGATAAGCCCTTTTCCGCAGGCATCCTGGGCAATCTCCAGCAGCGCTTCATCCACTGCTTCCGGAAAGGCATACTCCTTCTCCTCCATATATACCACTATGGGCACGGTGCGCTTATTGGCCTCCATGCGGTATACTTTAATGCTGTCCTGCCTGTAATGGAACAGTACGGACGGATGCGTCCATAATTCCCTGGGCTGCCGAAGCATATAGCTGTAATAGCTCTCGGCATGTCCCTGAAAAAGAATTTTGTCCGCCTTGACCAGGCTTCCTTCCACTACCCGCCCCAGTACCTCCAGAATCCTTTTGTCAATCACGGGACAGGTTATCATCAACGCCGTAAGCTTCTCGCCCGTCTGAGAAAGCTGTCCCAGGCTGCGCTTGAAAAACAATGCCAGCAGCGCCGCCGGGTCGTAGCTTTCCCCTTCCACCACCACCGGCTCCCCGTCCAGCGCCATATCCAGAAGGTTCTCCACCAGAATACCCTCCTGCCTGTCCGCCGCCCGAAGGGCCTCTCTACCGTAAAACCACTGATTGACTCCATGCCGCTTACACAGTACGGTGGGTATATGATATTTCTGCTCCCCTGCAACCTGGGAAATGGTCTCCACATCCCCGCTTCCGGAGAATGCATAACTGATCTGACAGACTTTATTTCCCAGATCATATCCGGCAATCAATTTCACACCGTTCAGAAATCCCATACTGATACCTTCCCCTCTACTTTAGTGTAAACAGCCTTCCGTTCAGGAAATCCCGTCTGTAGTACTCTTCCAGCAGGTCGTCCATGGTATTATAGTCCTGCATGGACCTGGCCATCGCAATATCATTGAGCAGACGGTACCTGCTGTCTTCTTCCCCTGTACCGTCTCCCTTCTGAATCGTACTGCTCTCCGTCACCTGCCCTTTCCCGTCCTGTTCCTCCACGATATAATACTGGAGGCTCTCTCCGAAAAAGAGGATGAACTCCTTAAAGAATACCCCTCCGTATGCCTCTTTCATGTATTCCGAGCGATATCCGTCAGTCTCTCCGTTTTCATTTATAAGCGTATAATGGATGCCCGCCCTCCTCCCGGGCGTGGTGCGGTATTCGATGATCGTCTTGTCCGCCAGTTCCTGCTGGGCAGACTGGCATTCCCTGAATTTCCGGAAAAACTCCAGGTAAATCCCCTCCGATATCATTTCATCCAACAGCTTTCCTGCCAGTTTTACTGTTTCTTCGTCCATTTCGTCTTGGTTTTCCGAATAGTATTTCAGATATGCCAGCTTACAGACCTTCTGCACCGGTTCTCCCCGGGCTTCCATGTAGCGGATTTCCCGGAATACTTCCTTCTCCATCACGCGTTCGCCCACAAAGCAGTCGTAGGCACACTGGGCCAAAAATGCAGATTCCACCTCCACCTTCGCTCCCTGAGACAGATAGTAGAGGAAAATCCCCATCCGCTCTCCCACAAATGCACCAGAGTACAGCATCTGCACCAGAATTCTCTCGCTGAGTTCATAGCAGTCCATGCCGAAGGCCCTTGCCGCTTTCCAGATATCCCGCATATTCCTGGTCATACCCTGGTAATACCTGCACAGATACGCCAGAACCATGTCGTCATATTTCCCCTTCTGGAATGCGTACAGTGCGGAGGCCGTCATCAGGGAATTCTCCGCCATACCGCTTTCTTCCAACAGTACTCTGAGAAGGCGCACCAGTATCTTCGCGTCCGCAAAATAAGGCCCATACGCCTGTATCCATCTGCTTGCCAACCGGTAATTTCCCCGCAGCACCATGTATTTCAACACGGTGTCCTTCTCCGCAGCGTCCAGGGCCTCCGCCGGAACCATCTCCAGATGCGCGTCCAGGGCCTCCATCTCATCCGCTTCATAATAAAATTGCAGAAGCCTCAGATAAAGTTCTTTTTTCACAGCCTCATGGGCATAATCGGACGTCAGCACCCGCAGTTCCCGTCTCGCCAGATCGGCAGGTTCCTCCCGGCACATCCCCTCATTATCACAGAGAAAGAGTTCCAGCCCCGGCTCCACCTGTTCAAAGGGCAGCAGCCACCGGAGAAATTTCCCCGGTATCATCAGCTTCTCCAGGGTATACTCCACACTTTTGACAAAACGGCTGCCCCCTGCGTCCTCAAACACAATGGTGTAGTTACTGCCGTAAAGCGCAACCCATGTTCGTTTTTCCGTCAATATATATTCGGTCGGATACCTGTTGCCGGGATGATAGACATACACCTTCCGCAGCCCCTCATTCTCCACCCGGATCAGATGGGCAAACAGAAGCTTCGAAAGCTGCCAGCCCCCCGCTCCGTCCAGCATATCCTGCCGCAGCACTCCCTGGTACAGATTGGCCAGATGCCTGTCAATACGTCCCTTCCCAATCTGCTCCATGACAAAGGCTTCTATCCGCAGCCGATATGCCTCATAAAGCTCCCCGAGCCTGTCTCTGTGCTGCCATATGTAATCGTAGAGGCAGGCACTGCGGACATAATCGAGATTGTTCTGATATGAAAAATATTTCAGCACCGATTTGGGCAGTTCTTCCGGCACGTCCGGATCCAGGGACAGAAAATAATGCTCATACAGATTGGCAATCCGCAGCTGGTTCTCCACCCCTGCCCTGTACCAGTCAAGATACTTCTTCCCTGCCCTGCCGCCCTTCACCATCAGGGTACAGATTTCCTGCAGCAGCTGCACGTCCTTCTTCTTCCCATACAGCCTGCACATTGTCTGAAACAGCAGATCCGAATACTCTTTCACCTTGCTGATCTGGTAGAGCATCTGATCCACCGCCTCCCGTTTCAATACCCCCTGTCTGGAGCCGTAATTCAGCACCTGGCGCTCAAAATCTCCCAACTTCCGCAGCAGCGCCGGATTTCCGTTGAGCATGGAAACCGCCTCAATATACAGGACGGGACTTGTACATCCCCGGGAATACAGCCTTTCCAGAAGCCCCCATCTGTCCCTGTCGGATCCGCGGTAATCACGGGACAGATACAGAAGCAGCCACGCCACCCTCCAGTTCCCGTCGTCCCGCCGGAAAATATGCTCCACGTCCCCCGCCACCTTATCCACATATTCCTCATTTCCGTGAATCAAGGTGGTAAGGTATAGATAATACGCAAGAAGGGTGTCGTCCGCCTGCCCGTTCTCAAACAACCCGGATACATGGTCCAGCAGCCAGTTCGCCTCCTGATACTTTTCCTCCGTAATCAGCAGCTGTGCCTGAAACAGGCGAAAGCCGATGTCATTCTCGTCCATTGCCACCAGCTGCTCCACCAGCCTGCCCGTCTCCTTCAGCCATGCACCGGTTCCGATTTTACGCAGCCTGAAATCCTGGTAGGCCTTCATCATCCGGACAATGCATTTCTTTCTGTCCGCATCCGGCCTCCCGTAGAAATGCCCTCTGCCGCAGCGCACCGCCGCCGGAATCTTCAGTTCCGTATAGGCATTGTACAGGCGTATTTGCCCTATATTCTGTCCCCCGTGACAGGCACTTCCGTCAAAAAATACCTGGAGGGTACAGCGATTGTCCCGGAAATCCGCTTCCGTCAGAACCTCCTGTTCCGTATATAGAAAATCCCCGCTGCATTCCACCGAAAGCACCGTGAAGCCCCAGCCGTTCCGCAGGATATTCAGTTCCTGCTTCAGCACCGTACCGCCGCTTTCCATTTCCGCCTGCAGGGAATCCTGTTCCGTGAAAAACTCCACCTTCTGCTTCTTATTCGCCTGTATCAGGAATTCCTCCACATGCTGCGCACTTCCCTCATATACCGAGAGCGCCTTGTAATCCTCCCTGTATCCCGCGTCGCTCCCTGTCAGAATCCGCTCAAATTCCGGTGTATAATACAGCTGTACAGCCTCATTCCAGTTGCTTTTTGCCAGATTTGCAAAATGGAACAGATTGCGGATGCTCCCTATGGAAGACTCCGGCACCATATGCGACACCGTTATCACAAACGGAAGATAATACTCTCCCTGATTGCTGATGATATCAAAGGTGCCTTTGACTACATCTCCTTCGTCAAGTTTTTCCCCATGAAATCGGAAAAAAATCTCCCCGTCTGATCCGGAGAATTCCCCTGTCAGACATTCCATCCGCCAGTCAGAGGAAAAAACGTTTCCATTGACAAACAGGCCCTCCGGGGCATACACATGGAAAGAGCCTTCATAGAGTTCCCCCTTCTTTATGCTCAGTTCTATCTTGGCACAGGAAAAATCGAGCATTCCATTCTCATAGTCAAAATTCCCCTCCAGTATCTGTTCGATTCTCTTCTGCTTTTGCTTCTGCATTTCTCCCCACCCGTTTCTGCTTCAGAATAACCTGTTCCTGCCCCGGAACAATTATAGAAAATAGCACATCCGTTCTTATTTGTCAATCCATATTCAGTTTGTTGCTGGTCACATGCCAGGATACAAAATAAAGCCCTATTGCAACCACCAGCTTGACGGTAAAGCTGGCGAAAGCCGATCTGTCCACATACGCACCGAAATCATAGAGGCTGCTGATGGTCAGCATACTGCGGATGATAGATGAAAGGATCGATTCCGCAAACAAAATACCGGCGTAGCTGAGAATTGCCGTCAGCACCCTGTGTTTCGAAGCCAGCTGCCCGATGGAAATCGCCCCAAACAAAGTCGTCAGCATGATAAAAGGAGAGAGTATCTGGCTGAAAAGCGCCAGCACAAGCCACGCATTGAGATCAATTCCCAGTTCCAGCCCTGCCAGCTGGTATATGGTTCCCATTCCCTCCCGAAATCCCGCCCAGAATTCCGTCATAGTATATTGTTCCGGCATAACTGCCCACATCATGGATAACCCCAACAGAAATATGGAAATATACATGGAAAAAACAATAATGAGTACCCACAGGCCTCCCACCAGGATCTTACAAAACAGTATCTCATGCTTTGTCACCGGCAGCGTATGAAGCAGATATCCTTCATCGGTATACATGGTCTTGTAAAAATGAACTCCCACATAGATTACGATTCCGCTGTTTATAACCACCAGAAGCACCACATACATAACCAGCGTAAATGCGCCGAAGATATCAAGCCAGATGAAGCGGCCCCCTCCGTCCCCCATTGACCTCCACATGGGCGTCTGGAACGACATCCAGCCCAGAAAGGTAGTCACTGCCATGGCCGCCAGCATCAGGCAGCCCACCTTATACGTACTCTTCCATTCATGCTTGATCAGCCTGCCTAACATGCGAACACCTCCCTGAAATATGCATCCACTGATTTCCCGTGCTGCTGTCTGATATTATCCGCGGAATTATAGAGTACCAGATAGCCGTAGCGCATAAAGATCACCTCATCCAGAACCTGCTCGATATCTCCGATCAGATGGGTGGAGAGCAGTACGGATGCCGACGGATTGTAATTATTGACAATGGTACGCAAAATATAGTCTCTGGCGGCCGGGTCTACCCCCGCAATCGGTTCATCCAGGATATACAGATCCGCATTCCGGCTCATGACCAAAATCAGCTGCACTTTCTCCTTTGTTCCCTTTGACAATGTACTCATCCGGGCCGTAGGCTCTATTCCCAGGCTCTGCAGCATTCCCATTGCCCTTTCCCTTGAAAAATCCGCATAAAAATCGCAGAAATAATCCAATACATCGTTGATTTTTCTATTTGCTGCCAGGTAAGTCCTGTCGGGAAGATATGCCACCCTTGCCTTGGTTGCCACCCCCGGCTCCTGGCCGTTGATCCGGATGCTTCCCCTGGTGGGAGACAGCAGCCCGTTCAACATCTTAATCAGTGTGGTCTTGCCGCTGCCGTTAGGTCCTAAAAGGCCTATAATCTTGCCCCGGGGCAGCTTCAAACTGATATTGTTTACCGCAATATGCCGTTCATCGTAAGCTTTCGTCAATCCGACGATTTCTACCAGTTCGCTCATTTTATTTCCTCCTAATTTAAATCGCTGCGCGATAGCACTGAAGGGTAAAGCCGCTTCGACACACCTGTAATGAAAGTATAAAGCATTTGTTTTTTCTTAGCTGGACTAAATTTAAATCGCTGCGCGATAGCACTGAAGGGCATTCTCACTTCGACGCACTCTCAGTATACTATTAATATGGGTGGATTTCAAGAAAAAACGGCAGGGCAGCGTAACCTTTTTGCCGGGAATGCATATATTACCACAACGAATCAATTGCACCCTAAGCGTGCCCGAGGACATTATGCCTGATACCAATACAACAGCCGCACAGGAAACGGCGGCAAGCGCTGGCTCCTACGCCGGCAGTATCCAAATCAGCGTGGTTTCTTCCGTGGGAATGGTTCCCGTGGAAAATGCCACGGTTACCATATCTTACACAGGGGATCCGGAAAACCCCCTGGCTGTGCTTACCACGGACAGCTCCGGCCAGACTCCCGTAACGGATCTTCCGGCGCCTCCCCTGAACCTGTCCCTTCAGCCCGAAACCGAACAGCAGCCATACTCGGAATATAACATTGAAGTCACGGCGGAGGGATATGAGCCGGTACTGGTATCCGGGTCCGAGATTCTGGCTGATCAGCTCTCCCTCCAGCCCATCCGCATGAATCCGCTGGCCACCACGGAGGAAGCCGAAAAAATCGTCATTATTCCCGCGCACACCTTATTCGGGGATTATCCGCCCAAGATACCGGAGGAGGAAATCAAGCCCATGGCGGAAAGCGGCGAAATCGTCTTAAGCCGTGTGGTGGTCCCTGAGTACGTCATCGTCCACGACGGCGTTCCCGGCGACCCCACCGCACCCAATTACTGGGTCCGCTATAAGGACTATATCAAGAATGTGGCCTCCTGCGAAATCTATTCCACCTGGCCGGAAAACGCGATTTACGCGAATATACTGGCCATACAGTCGTTTACGTTGAACAGGGTGTATACAGAGTGGTACAGGAACCAGGGTTACAACTTCACCATCACCTCCTCCACGGCCTATGACCAGAAATGGGTGTACGGCCGAAATATTTTCCGGAATATTGACTACCTTGTAGATACCATTTTTGCCAATTATCTCTCCCGCCCCGGCGTACGGCAGCCCATCTTCACCTCCTACTGCGACGGGCGCAGGGTGACATGTTCCGGTTTGAGTCAGTGGGGTTCCATGTATCTTGCTGAACAGGGCTACTCCGCCATTGAAATCATACGGTATTACTACGGCAACGACATGTATATCAATACGGCAGAAATCATCTCCGGCGTACCATCCTCCTGGCCCGGCTATGATTTGAGCCAGGGTTCCTCCGGTGAAAAGGTGCGGCAGCTTCAGACCCAGCTGAACCGGATCGCAAGAAATTATCCTGCCATCCCCACAGTCACTGCTGACGGTATCTACGGACCGGCTACCGCTAATGCCGTCCGGATATTCCAGGGAATCTTCAACCTGCCTCCTACCGGGGTCACGGATTACCCTACCTGGTATGAAATTTCGGAAATTTATGTGGGCGTGTCACGGATTTCGGAACCGGGATGAGTGTTTTAAAAAAACTGTCGCATTAAGCACCAAAATTCAATGTCTTAACGCGGCAGTTTCTTTTTCCTGCTGCCGGATTATGCGCTCCCGGGCAGTCTTCGTTCTGTTTCCTCAAGCATTTTCGGTATCTTTTTTACAGTCCGCAAAGACATTGGACTGCAATTTTTTTCGTAAAAAGACCCCCGTCACGTCCTGTTCATAGCACGAGCGATTTAAAGAAGTCATTTTCAGATGCATGCTGATCATTATGTTATCATGAAGTTCCATAAATGTATTTATTGCATCGTATATACAGTCCCAGTTATTTTCATCTGCGTCATTCAGCTCGGACAGCAGAATATTCAGAACCGTTTTATCTCCTGGTTCCAACACAACTTCACGTACAACATTACAGGCATCCCTGTAATAAAGTGACGGATTGTCACCCTCATACTCCCATTGTATCGTCACCATGTTCCCGCTGCATATACATATGTTCTCCACCGTTATACTTGTTACAAGTCCTTTCCCTATATTCTCCACCTCTGTACAAATACAGGGAGCCTCAGCCAAATCACCGTTAAACAATTCAGAATCAAAAAGGGCCTTATCGAAGTCAAGGGTGGTCTCGTTGCACAATGTCTCAAAATCCTTTTTTTCCAGAGAAATACCGCTTGCGAATTTTATAATGGCGTAATTTTCCTTCTCACTTTCCGCTAAGTCATTCCGCGAAATCAAATTAGCCTCCTCCGAAACCTTCTTCGCCTCCTCTGATATCTCATTTGCCCTTTTTGAATCTTTTGATGCCAATGCTGACTGCACCAGTGCCACTACAGATAACACCGCGCTGATCAAAATACTCCAGAACTCAATTGTACCTAACATTTCTTCCTCCTTCGCTTTTCGCTCTTCATAAATACACATTTTCCCTGCCGAAACCGGCAACACCGGACTCAATCCGCTTCCGCACGGCGTCATGAATACAGGGAAGACTCCACCCTGGCCATGCTGGTAATGCCGTCTCTGCTTCTTGATTTCGTAACAATAATTTTCCTGTCAATCCTGTCCTTCAGTTCGGACACATGGGATATGATGCCCACCAGGCGGTTTCCTTCCGTGAGCCGTGTCAGTGCCTTTATCGCCTGGTTCAGTGAATCCTCGTCCAGGGAGCCGAAACCCTCGTCCACAAACATGGAGTCCATCCGGATTCCCCCCGCATAAGACTGAATTTCATCCGCCAGCCCCAGGGCAAGGGACAGGGATGCCTGGAATGACTCTCCGCCAGACAGGGTTTTCACGCTTCGCTCCGTGGCATTGTAATGGTCTGTGACGCATAGTTCCAGCCCGGCCTTCCTGTTGAGGTTCTCTGCCTCCTGCACCCTTTTCAGCTCGTATTGCCCGCTGCTCATGGTCAGGAGGCGCAGATTCGCCCTTCTTATGATACGGTCAAAATAGGTCATCTGAATATAGGTTTCCAGTTCAATCTTCTGCTTGCCGCTCAAAGTGCCGTTGGCAGTATCTGACAAAGCCTTCATCCACATGTATTTCTTTTCTACTACAACTATGTCTTCCTGCCGCATCCTCACCTTTGACAGGATGTCCCTGTTCTGCAGAAGCGCCCTGTTCTTTCCGTCGCGCCTTCCGCCCAGCAGCTTTTTCTTCTCCTGCCACTGAAGCTTTCTGGCCAGCACTTCCTCTTCCTCCATACACCCGGCCGCCCCGGTCCCTTCAAGCTGCCTCCGGAGCATGTCCGCCGCCGACGCCAGGCGCTCGCTCCGCGTACTGCATTCCGTCCAGGCTTCCTCTGCCGCCTTCAATGCCGCTTCCAGTGAAGCTTTGCGATTCCCAAGCCATGCAATCTTTTCCTCGCAGCCCTCCCTTGTCCCTCCGCCTGACTGTTGGAGCAGCATATCTATTTTCTCTTTCCGCGCGCTAAGCGCCGCATCCTTTCCTGCGACAGCAAGCTCCGATTTCCGTATTTCCTCATCCAGCTTCCTGAGTGCTTCCTCCGTCCCGGGAATCAGGCGCCCAAGCTCCTGCCGAATTCGCAGCGCTTCCAGGTTTCGCTCTGATTCGGACTCAAGCAGAGTCAATTCCTCTTCCAGTTTTTTCTCCGTATCAAAAAGAAGCCTTCTCAGCGCCTCTTCCCCCTTACGCCCGGTCCCGGAAGCCGCAGGGGAATCCTGCTCTCCCCCAAATGCGTTTCCCCCATCCGATGCCAGCGCAGCCTGTATTTCCGCAATTTCCCTGTCCCTTTCAGGCACCTGGAGGCCATCATTCCCCTGCCCCAGGCACATCCGCAGGTTCTCCAGAAGCTGCCTGGCCTTTTCCGCCCTTCTGCTCTTCGCCGCCGTCAGTTCCTTCTCCTCTTCGTTCAGCAATTCCCTGATCCGGATCCGCTCGTCTTCTCTCCGAAGCCTGTCCGCTTTTATCTGCTCCCGATGACTGATCTCGTCTGCGATTTCCTTCCGCCAGCGCGCCAAATCCTCCATGTAAGACTCCAGGCAAACCTGTTTATCGTGATAATGTATTCGGAACTTCGAATGTCTGATTTCCTCCTGTTCCTTTATCCGTAAATCCGCATCCTCCAGAAAACCAAGCATCCTTTCATTTTCCCTGGAAAACTGCCTTTCTGCGGCATCCTCCCGGCCCTTCAGCTGTGCCGAATCCTCCTTCCGGCTGTGGATTTCGGTCTCCAGGTTCCGCTTCTCCTTTTCCGCCTCCGCAGACCTTGCCTCCAGCGCTTCCAGCCGCCTGCAGCCTGACTGCGCCTCCTGCAACGCTTCCCTGGCCTGTTTCCGCTCCTCCTGCAGATATTCGGACATTTTTTTCAGGGCATCCGCATCACAGCTGCCCTTTCCCGGCGTTTCTCCTGTCAGTACACCCGGAAAATCCAGTGCCAGGATCAGGTTCTTCCACTGCTTCCGCCGCTCTTCCAGCTGGCCCTCCGCCGTGTGAAACGCCTGTCTTGCCGCCTGCTGTCGGTCGTCCAGTTCCTTCTGCAGAATCTCCGCATCCTTGAGCAGGGTGTCCAGTTTCTTCTTCCGAAGGCATGTTTTCTCCGCTTTCCCCAGTTCCTGTTCAAGCCCCTGCGCCATATCCGCTATCCCCTTTCCCGCTTCCGACAGCATTTTTCGAAACGCTTCCGGCACGGGTTCCTGTACCGGCCGGGTTTCTGCCCAGGCGTTTTCCCCATCCAGGGCATACAGCATTTCAAACAATTCCGAAGCCTGCCTGCCGATTTTACGCCATTGTTCCTCCAGCCGTTCTCCCAGGTTCCCGGCATTTGTGCTGAGGCGCGCCGCCTTCTCCTCTGCCGCCGAGAGAAGCTGCTTTTTCGCTTCCAGTTCGTCCTTCTCCGGCACATGCTCCTGAATCCGCGCCGGAAGGGGATGGTGCAGGGAACCGCAGACAGGACATGCCTCCCCCTCCTTCAGCTCCCTTGCCAGAAGCCCTGCCTGAGCGTCCAGGAAACACTGTTCCAGTTTCCGGTACGCATCTCCCAGCTTTTCCTTTTCATCCGAAGCGGCCCTGTAATCCTGCCGGATACGTTCCAGTTTATCCCGGTTTTCTTCCCACAATGCCGCCTCTTCGGCCAGGCTCCCGCATGCCTTCTCCGCTTCCCGTAGTTTATCCCGCTTCCCCGCTAAAAGCAGCCTGTGCGCTTCGGCATCGTGAATCCGCTCCCATTCCTCTGCATAAGCCTTCCCTGCCTCCCTCTGCTTCTCGGCAGCCGCGTAATGCCGTTCACAGGCCTGCTTCAGCTCGCCTGCCTGTTCCTCGGAAGCTTTCAGCTGTTCCGCCTGTTCCAGAAAACAATCCAGCCGCTCCTGCACATCCTCCGCCCGTCTGCGGTATGCAATCTCTTTCTCACGGATGCCTTTCAGCCGCTCCTGTTCCTCTCTCCGTTCCTTTTCCTCCTTCAGCGCCTGCTCCTCCCGGGCGGACAGTTCCTCCAACGCGGCGGCAGCAGCTTCCTTCTCCTGCCTTATCTGATTCAGCGCCTTCTTCAATTCATCCAGGCTTTCCCGCCTTTCTCCCAGCTTTTTCCCTATCTCGTCCACGGTGAAAAGCATTTCGTCCCGGTCGGCAAGAAGGTCTTCATTCTTCTGCAATTCGTCAATAGCAGACGATAATTCGTCTTCTCTTCTTCTTTTTTTCGATATCTCCTTCTCTGTATTTTCCTGCCCCTTGATTTCCTGCTCCCATGCCGCAGACTGCTGCTGCAGGTTCTGTTTCCGCTGCCGGGCATTCTTCCTCTGATTTTCCAGGCGCTCCTTTTCCTGCCCCGCCGTTTCCAGGGACTGATAACGCGCCTGCTGCTGCACCAGCATATCCACGCAGGCCTGCCTCTGCCCGGCAAGAGCTTCCCTCCGCACCCTTTCCTCCGCAATTGCCTGCTGGTCCGTCCGCTGCAGTTTCCTCTCCGTTTCCAGCGCGTCAAAAAGTTCCAGATTCCGCTTCTCCTGCTGAATCCGGGCTTCCAGCAGGCTGCACTCGCCGCCCGCCTGCCTTGCCTCCTCATGGATTTCCTTCTTCCTGATAAGCTCCGGCTGCAGTTCCTCCAACTGCCTCTGCGTCTCCTCCAGTGCTTTTCTCTGCTCCTTCACATGCCCGATGCTGCCCAGCAGCTGCTCTTCCTTCCGTATTTTCTCCTCCAGCGCTTCCAGTTCCGCATCCATGGCCTCCAGCGTCCGACCGTCCTCTCTGCACAGTTCGTCCAGCAGCTCCATGCCCTCACTTATCCGGCCGTTAAACGTTTCCTTCTGCAGCTCCTTCAGCTTCATGGCCGGGCGCACATCCTCCGCATCCTGATATACAATTCCATCCATATACTGGCTGATGCTGCGTTTTAATTCATTGTAGTCCTGCTCCTGCTGCCTGACCTCCGCCTTCAGCCGCTCCTGCACATTCTGGTAAAGGGCTGTATTGAAGAGCTTCCGGAAAATAATGCTGCGCTCCTTTGTCTCCGCCAGCAGGAGCTTCTGGAAATCCCCCTGGGCAATCATGACAATCTGGGTAAACTGCCTGCAGTCCAGCCCGATCAGTTCCGTCACCGCCCTGGTCACATCCTTCGTCTTCGTCACCGGCGGCCTGCCGTCAGGGTATACCAGTTCTGCATCGGCATCCATGACAGTGTACCCTGTCCCTCTCTTCTTAGGCCTGTAATATTCGGGATTCCGCTTTACAAAATACTGTTTGTCGCCATACAGGAATGTAAATTCCACATAGGTGGGTACGGTATCCGCCGCATATTTGCTGCGGAACATATCCGAAGTCCGCACGCCTCCGCTGGCTTCCCCATACAGCGCAAAGGTAATCGCGTCAAAAACAGTGGTCTTACCCGCTCCCGTATCGCCGGTAATCAGATACAGGCCGCTCCCGCCGAATCTGTCAAAGTCTATTTCAGTCCTGTCCGCATATGGCCCGAAGGCGCTTATAATCAATTTTACCGGCTTCATACTTTCCTTCCCCCGTCTTCTCCCTTCAGCCCTTCCAGAATCCTGCCCACAAATTCCGCCTGTTCCTCATTCATGGGACGGTTATTCTGCAGCTCATAAAATTCGCCGAAAAGCTCCAGTTCCGATTTCCGTTCCACAGCCTCCGCCGCCTCAATGCTGTTCTCCTGCCTGGTCCGCCGGTTATCATAGGAAAGACGCATTAAATTCGGATAAATGATTCGAAGCTTCTGCAGGCCGTCAGGTATATCCTCCTCATCCGTCAATGTCACCTGGATGTAATCCTCCCTGTCAAAATCCTGGTAGAAAGGCTTCGCTGTCACCTCCAGATAAGTCCCCCTGATTTTCCGCATATCCCGCAAGGGCACCAGCGGCACTGTGGAAATCCTCACATCCCCCTTCTCCCTCATCTCCAGGACCGTGACGGATTTTACCTGCTCCGCCTCGGAAAAGGAATATTTCAACGGCGTACCGCAGTAGCGGACGCACTCCCGCCCCACAGACTGAGGGCTGTGGATATGCCCCAGCGCGGCATAGTCAACCCCCTCAAACACCTCCGCATCCACATTGTCCAGGCCGCCCACCGCCGCATCCTCCGAGTCACAGCGCCCCGCACCTGTGACAAACTGATGCGCCACCAGGATATTGCGCTTCCCGGGGTCTATCCCCATCCGACCAACTGCGGCCCTTACGGCATCCTGGTAGGTTTCCGGAAGCGGGTATCCCTGCTTTTCCGAGATATCCCGGTTTCCCTGAACACTCCCGGCTTCCGTGGTTTCCCCGTTTCCCCCGGCACTCTGTTTTTCCAGGGCATGGCGTACGGTGGCCGGCTTCACAAAAGGCAGCAGGTACACAAACAGCTCCCCGTATTCATCCTTCAGGGGAATCCCGCTGACTTCCCCATCGTACACCGGAGACATATGCACCCCCCGTCCGCTCATCAGCTGCGCCCCAAAAGCGATCCGCTCCGGCGAATCATGGTTCCCGCTGACGGCAAACACACGCTTCTTCCTGTCTGCAAGCGCCGTCAGAAAGGCATCAAATACCTGCACGGCTTCCGCGGAGGGAACAGGCTTGTCATATATGTCTCCGGCAATCAGAACCGCCTCCGCCCCTTCCCTGTCAACCGTACGCAATATCTGGTTCAATATATGCTTTTGATCTTCAATCATGGAAAACTCATTGACACGCTTTCCGATATGTAAATCCGATATGTGCAGAAACTTCATAGAACTCCCCCATCTGGCATTTCAGCCACGCAAAATGCCTTCATCCGTACTTTCCGCCTGCTTCAATATTCTTTGGGTAAATCCGTAATCGCGTATTTATACATGAATGCTTCCAGTTCCGCGTCGTTCCGGATGAAGCACTCCTCCCGGAATTCGCCGGTGTGTATGTTTTTAAATCCCGCAACCCGCTCCCCGTTGCAGATGCTGCACCTTAAAACAGGTTTCCAGTTTTCTCTGTCGTAATCCGTCTGCCGTATCCGTTTTTTTCCAAACATCGCCTTCTCCTGACTTTCCTTTACCGTTAACCCGCATCCCTGCCCGTCGTTTTACACAAATAGAATACCACACTTCCCCTGTCTGCACAAGGCACAGTACCATGACATATTCCTTAGAATTTCCCTGCCCGGTATCTTCAGATGAGTTTCAGGAATTCGCTCACTACCCTGGACATATAGCGGTTCCTTTTACAGAAAAAATTCACGTTCCGCACGGCATCCGGATACCCCAGCTTATAGAAGACAAGACTGCCGTCATCCGGCATATGCCGAATCAGCACATCCCCGTTAAAGGAAATGCCCATACCGTATCTCGATAGATGATAGGCCGTAATCTGCTGCGCCAGCTCCAGCCTGATTTTGGGGAAAAAATGCCCGCTGTCCCTGCAGATTTTCTCCGCACGGATCCGGGTATCATTGCCGCCCTTCAACAGCAGAAAAGGCTCTCTCCGGAAAAATTCCAGCGGCACGGACGGAATATGGGCCTCCAGATGCCTGCCCGCCTTCACATCCGAAATGGTAAGCATATACTCTTTGAGTTTTTCATTGGAAGTAAAATGCCTGGGCACCACCAGCAGCAGGTGTTCCTGGCAGAAAAAGGTCTTTTCATACACCGCGTCATCCATTACCTGGTTGTCTATCATCAAATCCAGCGTACCCGAAAAAAGCTTCTCCCCCAGTTCGGCGGTGGGGGCTTCCACCAGGTCCACATGAATCATGGGAAAGGCATCCGTAAAACGGGACAGCAGCGGCGGCAGCACATAGGACGCAAACAGGTTGGTGGCGCCTATGGCGATTCTTCCGCTTTTCAGCTCCTGCATATCCCTGACATAATTCTCAAACCCCTGCTCCACCTCCATGATACGCTCTATGGAGCGGATGTACTCCTTTCCCAGCTCCGTCAGCCGGATCGGATTGGAGCTTCTGTCAAAAACCGGAAAACCAATCTGGGTTTCCGCCTTCTTCACCGCTGCGCTCAGAGACGGCTGGCTGATAAACAGATTTTTTGCCGCCTTTGAGAAACTCATTTCCCTATATACCTCGTAGACGTAATTCCTTCCCTGAAACACGGACACCTCCTGTTAAACCTGCTGTACGGCGGCACTGAATAGATATAGTTTGCAGACTATATGAATTATACTTTTATATATATTTGCAAATATTGTACACCGGATATATAGTTAAGTCAAGCCATACAGACACTGCGCGGCTGCTTTTCCGGCAGATAAAACGCCGCAGTCCGGCATGGATGTGTAAAAGAATACTGTAATTTAATATGAAGGAACGAAAACGGAGAAGAAACATGAACGTAAACGAAGAACAGAAAAAATACCGGCTAGAGCACGACTCCATCGGTGAAAAGGAAGTCCCTGAAGATGCCTACTACGGCGTACAGACGCTTCGGGCCTACGAGAACTTTTACATTACCGGCCTGAAGATGCACAAGGAAATGATCAACAGCGTAGCCCAGATCAAGAAGGCAGCTGCCATCACTAATTTTGAGGTGGGAGAACTGGATAAAAAGCGTACCGATGCCATCGTAAAAGCCTGCGACGAAATCATCTCCGGCAAGCTTCACAGCCAGTTTATCGTAGACCCCATCCAGGGCGGTGCCGGCACATCCCTGAACATGAACGCAAACGAGGTAATCGCCAACCGCGCAATTGAAATCCTGGGCGGCAAAAAGGGCGACTACACGATTGTAAACCCCAACGACCATGTGAATTTCGGCCAGTCCACAAACGACGTGTTCCCCTCCTGCGGCAAAATGGCGGCCCTGAAGCTCATTGACGATGCCCAGGAGCAGCTGAAGCGCCTGGAGGATGCCCTGCTGAAGAAGTCCGAGGAATTTGATTCCGTCATCAAAATGGGCAGAACCCAGCTGCAGGATGCGGTCCCTATTCGCCTGGGGCAGGAATTCCATGCCTATGCTTCCGCCATCAGCCGTGATATCCGGCGCTTTGACACTGCCAAGGAGGAAATCAAGAGCCTGAACCTGGGCGGCACGGCCATCGGTACGGGCCTGAACGCCGATGTACAGTATTTCCGCCGTGTAGTCAAAAATATGGCAATTATCACCGGTCAGGACCTGGTACAGTCCTACGATATGATTGACGCCACCCAGAATCTGGACAGCTACGCCGTGGTATCTGGCATCACAAAAAACTGCGCGGTGAACCTGTCCAAAATGTCCAACGACCTGCGCCTGATGTCCTCCGGACCCAAGACAGGCTTCGGCGAGATTAACCTGCCCGCAAAGCAGAACGGCTCTTCCATCATGCCCGGAAAAATCAATCCTGTCATTCCCGAGGTGGTAAACCAGGTATGTTTTAATATCATCGGCAATGACGTCACCATTACCATGGCTGCAGAAGCCGGCCAGCTGGAGTTGAATGCCTTTGAACCCATTATTTTCTATAAGCTGTTCCAGTCCATTGAGACTCTTACCTTCGCGGTTAAGACTCTGGTGGACAACTGTATCGTGGGCATCACCGCCAATGCGGACCACTGCCGCATGATGGTGGAGAACAGCGTGGGCATCATCACGGCCATCTGCCCCTATGTAGGCTATGATAAAGCCGCTGAGATTGCCAAGGAAGCCCTTCGGACCAACCAGCCTGTCCGGAAGCTGATTCTGGAAAAGGGCATTATGAATGAGGAACAGCTGACCAACATATTGGACCCTTATCATATGACAGAACCCGGCATACCGGGCAAAGATCCCATGGATGCCCTGAAGTAGAGTTAAAAAATTCTTTGACAGGATGGCGGAATCATTATACAATTGACATGGTACTCCAATATCCTGAAACACAGACATGACAGAAAGAAGGTATTCCATATGAATTATTACGAAGAAGCATTGAAAATGCACGAAGCGCATAAGGGGAAGATCGCGGTCAGCAGCAAGGTAAAGCTGGAAAACCGTGACGATTTAAGCATTGCCTATACCCCAGGCGTTGCGGAACCCTGCCGGGAGATTGCGAAGGACAAGAAGAATGTCTTTAAATACACGGCAAAAAGCAACCTGGTAGCCGTAGTATCGGACGGAACCGCAGTGCTTGGCCTGGGCGACATCGGTCCCGAAGCCGCCATTCCCGTAATGGAGGGAAAATCCATCCTGTTCAAACAGTTCGGCAATGTGGATGCATTCCCCATCTGCCTGGACACCAAGGATCCCGAAGAAATCATTCAGGCCGTGAAACAGCTTGCTCCTGTTTTCGGCGGCATTAACTTGGAAGATATCTCCGCTCCCAAGTGCTTTGACATCGAACAGCGCCTGGAGGCAGAGCTGGATATCCCTGTATTCCACGATGACCAGCACGGCACTGCTATCGTAGTGACTGCCGCTTTGCTTAACGCTTTAAAGGTAACAGGCAAGCAGATTGACGAAATCCGCGTAGTCCTGAACGGACCCGGTTCCGCGGGAACCGCCATCATCAAGATGATGCTGACGGCGGGTGTAAAGCACATCATTGCCTGTGACACAAAGGGAATTCTCTATAAAGACAGGCCTGCAGGCATCACAGGCCATAAGAAGATGCTCTGTGAGATCACCAACCTGGAAGACAGAAGGGGCGGCCTGGCCGAGGCAGTGGAAGGCGCAGACGTGTTTATCGGCGTCTCCGTCGCCGGCGTGCTGACACCGGAAATGATCCGGACCATGAACCCGGATCCCATTGTGTTCGCCATGGCTAACCCCGTTCCGGAAATCATGTACGACGAAGCCATGGCAGCAGGCGTGAAGGTTATGGGTACAGGACGTTCCGACTTTCCCAACCAGATTAATAACGTGCTGGCTTTCCCCGGCATCTTCCGGGGCGCACTGGACGCAGGCGCAAGGGATATCAACAAGGAAATGAAGATGGCTGCCGCAAATGCCATTGCCGAGCTGGTTGAACCCGAAAAGCTCTGCCCTGAATACATCATCCCTTCCGCCCTGGATCCCAGGGTAGCAAAGCATGTGGCGGAATGTGTGGCGAAGGCTGCCGTGGAATCAGGCGCCGTAAGAAAGTAATCTCCGGAATTTAACAGGGATAAAACGAGGCTGTCGAAAAACGGTATCTTCCTCCAGTCATTTTCGACAGCCTCCTATATATACTCTTCCGCATGATATCGGGACCTTCGGGTGCCCCCTCACCCCTTCAGTATATGTCTGGCAACATACACCCCGCTGGCAGAGGCATGGGACAGCGAATGGGTTACGCCGCTGCCGTCACCGATGATATACATCCCTTTATGCCTGCACTCCAGATTCCCGTCCAACTCCACTTCCATATTGTAAAATTTCACTTCCACGCCATAGAGCAGTGTGTCGTCATTGGCCGTGCCGGGCGCAATCTTGTCCAATGCGTATATCATTTCCATGATTCCGTCCAGAATCCGCTTCGGCAGCACCAGGCTCAGGTCCCCGGGCGTAGCTGCTAAAGTAGGCACCACCAGCCCCTCCTCAATCCGCTTCGCATTGCTGCGGCGCCCCCTTACCAGATCTCCGAAACGCTGTACGATGACGCCGCCTCCCAGCATATTGGAAAGCCTGGCAATACTTTCCCCATAACCGTTGCTGTCCTCAAATGGCTCGGAGAAATGTTTTGCCACCAGCAAGGCAAAATTCGTATTTTCGGTCCGTTTTTCCGGACTCTCAAAGCTGTGCCCGTTTACCGTGACAATGCCGTTGGTGTTCTCGTTTACCACGATACCATAAGGATTCATACAGAATGTCCGCACCCTGTCCTCAAACTTGGATGTCCTGTATACAATCTTGCTCTCATAAAGCTCGTCTGTAAGATGGGAGAAAATCACTGCCGGCAGCTCCACACGCACGCCGATGTCCACACGGTTGGATTTCGTGGGAATCTCCAGCTCGCCGCATATTTTTTCCATCCACTTGCTGCCGCTGCGCCCTACGGACACAATACATTTTTCACATGTATAGACATCTTCGCCGCACTTCACGGCATAACCGCCCTCCGTCCGCTCAATTGCGGCCACCGGCGTGTCAAAATAAAATGCCACCTTGTTCTTCAGTTCCGCATACAGATTTTCCAGCACAATGAAATTGATATCCGTACCCAGATGCCGCACGGAAGCATCCAGCAAATTCAGCTGATTCTGCAGGCAAAGCTTCTTAAAATGGGTCCCCGCGGTGGAATACAGCTTCGTCCCTTCCCCTCCGAATTTCATATTGATGGTATCCACATACTCCATCAACGCGGTCGCCTGCTTCTTCCCGATATACTCGTAGAGGGTGCCGCCAAAATCATTGGTGATATTGTACTTTCCGTCGGAAAACGCGCCTGCGCCCCCGAACCCGCTCATAATGGAACATGATTTGCAGCCGATACAGCCCTTGACCTTATCTCCGTCAATGGGACAGCGGCGCTTCTCCAGGGAATGTCCCGCCTCAAACACCGCTATTTTAAGCTCCGGCGCCTCCTTCGTCAGCTCATAGGCGGAAAAGATCCCTCCCGGACCGGACCCTACTATGATAATGTCATATTGCATGGCAATTTCCTCTCTTTCCACAGGCTCCTGTTTCCATACCCTACCCGGCGCATTCATTCCCAAGCAGCCGGCAGCGGTATACCAGGCAATTGTATTCGCCATGTCTCATTCTAACATAGCCCACCGGAAAAAGGCAAGCCAAAACTGAAAGCTCCAAAAAAGGGACAGCGGCTATACCGCTATCCCGTCCTCCTCCTGGTTCTCCGGGGAATCACCTTCCACGTCCGCAGCCAGCTTATTTCCAATGCTTGCCTCTTCGTCCTCAATCTCCTTCTGCACGGCCTGGATCCTGGTGTCCTCACTGATAGCACGCATGATCAGGTTCAAATCCTCCGGTTTGAACATTCCCGCCGCCTTGGACAGAAGCCCGATGCTGTCTCTGTTCACCTTCAGATGCCCGCCTCCGGATAACGGAATATTGAGTACTTTTTTCTTATCTGTCATATCTCCCAGGCATATGCTGTTGGTCTCCTCGTCGCACACAAAACAGACTCCGTTATAAATGATAACGCCGTCCTTTGCCAGACGCCCGTAGGGCACCTTAGGCGCCTCCCTGATGCTTCCGAAGGGATTTGGCTTTCCCGAAACAGCCGCCTGATAGATTTTCTCCGCTTCAGACCTGTCCCCGGAAACCTCTCCGCCTTCTTCTCCTGACGCCTTCTCCTCACACTCCCCACCGGTTCTCTCCTGCAGCCTGCTGCCGGTCTGCGCCCAGACACTGTTTCCGCAGGAGACGGCCGCCGAATCCATATCGGAAAAACGTCTGTTTACTCCCTGGTAACTCCTTCTCTTCATTGCCGCTTCCGTTCCTGTAATACCTGCACCGATCCTCATCTTTCTTCACCCTCTCTTTTCCGAAATGATACGCAGCGGCTGCCAGATTCAGCACGCCTTTTGTACATCCGCCATGCCTGCAGCCCCTATCCCCTGAAATTATACCGACTCAGATAGGAACTTGCAATCCCGCCGGAAGCAGTGTACCGGCTGGAGGCGCTCTCCGCATTTGCCCGGGCATTATCGGCGGCCCGGGAGGCAACTGCGTTCACCCTCTTTGCAAAGGTACTGGAAGTCCCCAGCAATTTTTTCACTTTCTCCGCATCCGCTTGCGCCAGCTTATCTTTATTCAGGGAAAGGCTTCCGTCTGTCCCCACCGCAATGCCGATTTCCTCCAGTTCCTTTTTCTGTCCCATAACAGACTCTTTCATGGACTGGCGATAAAAATCATTCAGCACACCGGATGACTTTTTCAAACACTTTAACGTATCGTTAAAATCCGTCACTACCTTTGCCGCAGTGTCGGCAACACCCTTGTCTCCCATATCTGCTTTTTCAGCCAGAAGCCCCGCCTGTTCCACCAGGGAGGAAGAAGCTTTCTGCAGCCTTTCATAACTGCCTCTGACCAGCTTGGAACTCTGGACACTGTTTGCATTCATCACGTCCATCCAGGAAGAGGAGCCTCCCAGGATGCCGTTCCTTTTGCTCCGCACGGAACTCAGCATGGAACTCCGCCTGGATGACAGCCCTATCCTCCTCGTGCTTACCATCTGTGTGTTAGCCCTTCTCATTCCTGTTCTGATTCTTACCATTACTTTCCCTTCTTTCTTAAATTTTTTGCCGCTGCGCCACGGTCTCAAAAACGGAAGTTCCGGGGAAAATCACCGCCGCGGTTCCCGGGTCCCTTCCGCACATTCCCTACACCAGCGCGGTTCCCGCCCTTTTCAGGTATTCCGTATACGTTCTGACAAATTCCGAATATTTCTCCCTTGCCAGATAAACGGTCTCTCCGTTCTGCAGCCTGACCACGCCGTTCCCATATCCGGCAACATAGGCCAGATTCACCAGGTAGCCTCTGTGGCATCTGCAGAAATCCACCCCCAGCTGTTCTTCCATATGCTTCATGGTGGCATAGACAGTAATATTCTCCTTCAGCGTATGAATTTCCACCTGCCGCCTCGCGCTTTCCACATACAGAATTTCCTTCTTCTGCAGGGTAAAGTTCCTTGTCTTTGTCTGGAAGAACAGCTGCCCTCCCCTAGCGTCCTCCAGCCTGCGTACTTCCCCGCAGGCCCCTCTGAATACCTCGCAGAATTTATCCGTATCTACCGGCTTCAGCAAATAGTAAAAGGCAGACACTTCATAGGCCTCGGCCGCATATTCCTTTCGGGCTGTCACAAATATCAGTACCGTATCTTCCCCGCTGATGCGAAGCGCCCTGGCCACTTCCATTCCCCGCATACCCTCCATCTGAATATCCAGCAAAAGAATGTCAAAATGCCTCCTGGCCTCCAGGAACTGCCCCACGGAGTAGAAACACATCACTTCGCAGTCCGGCTCCTGACTCCGTACCAACTGCCCCAGCTGTGCGCAGCTTTCTTTCTCCTCATCACAAATCGCAACCCTCATATCCCACCTCATGATTTATTTCGGCTAATTCTTCTTCCATGTTTGGAAAATGTAATGAAACACACCCTGCAATGTAATGAATCGTCTGTCCCCTTACTCTCCCGTTATCTCTGCACAAAAAAAGACAGCAAACCCCTGTTTTCACATTTGTCTGCTGTCCTTAGCCCTGTACCTGTCCATATAATATTATTTCGGCAGCCTGCCGGAAAAGTTTACAATGAAAATCCGAAATTATTCTGTCTCAACAATATTTTTCCACGATTCTGTCCATCTCCGCCTTTGCCTTCTCCATATCGCTGACCAGCTTGAACTGCGTTCTGCAGCGGTCAAGATTCTGCCCCTGGCGATGAATTTTAAAATAGGTATCCCCGTTGAGATAATCTGTCAGGAAACGCATTCCGCACTCAAAAGTCATCATCATCGCCCCCACAGGAAGCATCTTTTTCTCATTTTCCGTCATCAGAGAACCGCATTCCCCAAGGAAACCGCGGGTATAGCATTCAAACAGCGCAATCTCAAAATTTACTCTGTCTAAATCCGGCTCGTCCTCCGCCGCATAAGTCGCCCCAAATCGTATACTGTCACCGAAATCATTGACGGAAAGCCCAGGCATCACCGTGTCCAGGTCTACCACTGCCAGCGGCAGCCCGCTCTCCCTGTCAAACAGTATGTTGTTGAGCTTGGTATCGTTATGCGTGACGCGCAGCGGCAGTTCTCCCCGTTCCTGCATATCCACCAGGACAGCGGCGAACTCCTTCCTGCTGCGTACAAAGTCGATCTCCTTCTCCACGGCCGCCGCCCTGCCGCAGACATCCTGCGCAACCGCAGCCTCGAAATCCAGATAACGGGATTTCGTATTATGGAAATCAGGAATGGACTCATACAGCGTATCTGCCGGGAAATCTGCCAGCAGCTTCTGGAAATGTCCGAAGGCACTGGCGCTGGCCTGGAACTGTTCCCTGTTCTCGCAGGTCTGCAAAGTAATCGTATCCGATATGAAGATATAGACACGCCAGTAGTTTTCGCCTTCCCGGTACAGCGCGTCCCCCTCCTTTGTACGTATTACGTTCAGGGTTTCCCGCAAAGGATCTCCGCCCGCCTCCGCAATCCTTTTCTTTAAAAAATCCGTAACCTGTATCACATTATTCATAAGCGCTTCCGCATTCTTAAAGACAGAAGTATTGATACGCTGAAGTATGTAGTTTCCGCCGTTTTCAGTCTTCAGCAGAAAAGTATCATTGATATGGCCGTCTCCATGGCTTTCGGCACTTACGGCCCCGCTGTCCAGTTGAAAATGATTTGCAATGTCTATAAAATGGCTCATATTGATATCCTTTCTGTTCGCTTCGACAGACACTTTCTTAAACTGATTTTACTTTATCAATGTTTTCCCGAAAAGTCAAGCACTTTCATTTGCCTTATGGCCTGCATGGCAGAATGCCCGTAACAGTTCAGCGCCCTGTCTGAACTGCTACAATGCCCGGGCACAGCGATATAAACGGCACCACCAGTCTGTCAATGCAGCGGGAAATCGTCATATGGCCCGTAAATGCTGCTGATCTCCCTGGTTAAAGGATTCAGGGAAACCTCAAAATAATGACCCTCTGCTGTTTTGATTACATAATCATCTTCCACCGTTTCCTCAATTGTTTCTGCCGTCTCGCCTCCTGCCAACGCAGAGAAGGCAAAATACCATAATACCACTTCTTCATCTGTCATCCCATCCAGGTTCTTGGGGACATTCCACTGAACCACCGGGGAATACCACACCACACGTTCCGTCAGCAGCGTCATATGTCTGATGCTGTCTTCGAATTCTGCCTGCCCGCTGTAGCATCTGTGGTAAAAAGTCCTGGAAGCGTCCATATCCTTCGGCGTATTGCCAAAAACCACCTCTCCGAACTCCGTTACTGAAAAGCATACGGACTCCAGCCTTGTACCGCTCCACTCATAAAGCTCCGTCAGCGCCTTCCTGGCCAGACAGACCATACGTTCCGTCAATGCTCCCCCATAACGGGTGCCGTAATCCCATTCATCTACCGCCGGCAAAGCATAACCGGTCTCACAGTAAGTCAGGTCCAGGGCCGGCAAAACCGCATCCGGAGACTTATCCTTCTCCACATAACGGGTCATATGCAAGACGTCATCCTCGTCGAACCGATAATATTTTATCGAATAAACATCTTCTCCATCTTCGCATGCACTTTCGATCAGCTCTGTATCCTGGTTTACACAAATATTCGGTATCATATACCTGGGTTCATACTGCCTTATCTCCGGATTCCACAGATAACAGTAATATGGGACATTCTCCCCGCTGCCTCTGCCCCGGAGACAGAAATCCTGATAACCGTCAAAGTTTAAATCCTCTACCAGGATACCGCCGTCGCAAAGCGCCTCCAGAGACGGCCCGCTCCCCTCTGCCAGGAAAGCTTCGGCATCATAACCGGACAAATCATCCGCACTCCGTAAAGGCTTCGCGTACAATACTTCCTTCTCCGGCGTATAAGGCCACATCCGGCCTCCGTTTGCCCTGACATCTTCCTGCGACATGGTATACAAAACCTTTACCTCATCCAGGCTGACGGACTGCAGCATCTCTTCCTTTTTGTCATGTATCCAGTTTAATTCCAGCCGCTCAATCTGATATTCCGTGCCGTCAGCTCCATCCTCCCAGATAATTTTCAGCGTGTAATCTTTTCCGTCATTCAGGTCAATCGTTACAATGGAAGTATTCTGGATGCCGTCAGCCCCGTTCCGGTCCGCAGCCCGTATCTCCGGAACGGTTTCCCCCGGCTCATCTTCCGGAGTTTTCTCTCCGCTCACCCTGTCTGTAAACGTAAATGCGGAAACCATCAGGACGAAGGCCATTGTTGCAGGCAGCGCAACCGCAGTCCTCCTGGGATGGCTTATAATCATCAGCAGACGCTCTTTTAACCGCCTCTTTCCTCCCGATACGGCAGTGGACAGCCGGAGTCCTCCCGGCAGCGCGTCGCTCTGTACGCTCAAATTCAGCAGGGTCCTCCCGTAATCAATTCTGTCTTCCTCGTCCAGCAGCGTCAGCGTCTTCTCGTCGCATGCCAGTTCGCAGTCCTGTCTGGACAATTCCGCCGCAATCCACACCAGCGGATTATACCAGTGGACGCATACACATACGGCCCGAACCAATGCCCACAGATGATCTCTGTGCAGGTAATGGATATTTTCATGATACAGTACATATCTAAGGGATTTATCGTTACCCTCTATCCCCGGCGTCAAGTACACCGCGGGACGGAACAGGCCGAACATACATGGTGTAAGCACGGCAGGCGTAGTATATACCGGAAGGATACTCCTCATCCCCGCCCTGCATTTCTTACGCGATCCGTATAGCCTTCTGCGGTATCCCCTGTTAATCAAAAATACAGTCCCCGCAATGGCGGCTGCCCCCGCAAGCCAGATACAAAGCAGTACCTTTTTCCAGCCAAAATACAGCCTGCCCTCAGGTTGCACCTCCTGTACACCTGATGCCACGCCTGTCCGCCCGGGATCCGAAATAAAGCCCGTTTCCAGGCTGCGGTCAGGGGATGTCTCCGCGGAAACTCCTTCTTTCCCTGCAGCCGGCATGTAGTCCGGCACAGCCCTGTCGGCAGCAGGCCCCCCGGGCAGGCGGCCGCCGGCTTCTTCCTCCACACGCATTTCCTCTGAAAATATCTCCCTACCCTTCTGCCCCATGGCAGCGGCTCCCTGCCCTTCCGATTCCCCCGGCATCCCCTCCTGTACCGCCGGCAGGATTTCCCCTCCCAGGAAATTCAGCACGCTGAAGCTGCTCTCGGAAAAAGATACCGGAACCAGCAGGCGCAGCGCCACTACCAGCCACAGTGCATACCTGGCCCGCAGCGCAATCTTATTTTTGACGCAGCTCCGTATCCCAATGATCAACAGAATTAATATGCTTGAAGTTATCATCCATTCACTCATGCTGCTTTTCCTCTGCTTTATCCAGAATCTCCCGAAGCTCAGCCAGTTCCTCCCGGCTCAGCCTCTGTTTTTCCACAAAACAGCTTACCAGCATACTGATGCTGCCGTGGTATACCCGCTTCAGAAAACTCTCCGTCTCTCTCTTTACAGCCGTATCCCGCGCAATCAGCGGGATATATGCCCGCATCCGCCCTTTTTCCTCACAGGCAATCAGGCCCTTTTCACACATCCGCTTCAGCATGGTCAGCGTGGTACTCCTGCTCCAGCCCGTCCTTACCGCCATATCCGCCGTAATCTGGCTCCCAACCTTGGGTGAAGCCTCCCAGAGGCTTTCCATTATATTCCACTCCGCTTCGCTTAACACTTTCATAAGCATCCCCCTGTCAAATCACAAATAACCGGCAGGCAACCTGCAGGCTCCGCCACTATCCAATACCAAAACATCCGTGTCTACTTTGTAAACATATCATATCACAGTCTGTCTACTTTGTAAACAGCATCCGCGGAATCAAATATATAGAGTATCAAAAAACCGGCTCCCATCTTACGGAAACCGGTTTTCTGTCCTTATTTCTCTTTTGACTTAGGAACGAATTTAATGCGGAAAATGTACCACAGGCTGCCAGCCAGGCAGATGGACGAATACGCGCCGCAGATAATGCCCACCATCAAAGGCAGTGCGAAATCCCGGATACTGGTAACGCCCAGGATGTACAGCACCGCTACCATGATGAAGGTTGTCAGAGAGGTAAAAATACTTCTCGACATAGTCTGGGTAATGCTCTTATTCACAACCGCCTTCAGCTCGTCCTTATGCGTCATAGCTGCCATATTCTCGCGGATACGGTCAAAGATAACGATGGTTGCGTTGATGGAATAGCCGACGATGGTCAGCATACATGCCACAAAAGTATTGCTCACGGAAACCCTGGCCACCGCGTAAAACGCCAGCACTACCAGCACATCATGAAGCAGGGCAATGATGCTGCTGACGCCGAACCGGATATCGCTGAAACGAATCCGGATATAAATCAGCATACAGATAATGGCAACTGCCACCGCAATAACGGTGTCCGATTTCATCTCGTCGCTGATGGTGGAGCTGATGGTTTCGGAAGTAATCAGCTTCTCGTCCACTCCGAAATTATCTACAAACATCTGGTTCAGGGCTGTCCTCTGCTCCACACTGAGGGAATTGGTCTTGAAGATTACCTCATTGGAATCCTGGACGGTCTGAACCTGGACGGAACTGCCCGTAACCTTCTCAATCTGAGGAACCACATCTGCAGTAGCCTTTTCCAGCGTCATGGCTTCCTGGAAGGTAACCGTGGTAGCAGTACCGCCCTTGAATTCCAGACTGTAGTTCAGCGCGTCCCCCGAGGAAACTCCGTTTATCGCCATCACCACAAAGCCTGCTGCAATCACTGCAGCGGAAATACCAAAGAATATACCTTTCTTTGAAAGAACATTCAGTACCTTATGCTCTTTTCCGATACCGTAAAGTTTTTCACCCTTCAGCCCCAGCGCATAAAATGCATACAGCAGATATCTGGTCACTACCAGCGCCGTAAACATGGAGAGGACGATACCCAAAGCCAGCGTCTGCGCAAAGCCCTTCACCGTACCGGGTCCCAATAAAAGCAGTACGCCCGCCGCAATCAGCGTGGTGATATTACCGTCAATAATTGCGGACAATGCCTTGTCAAAACCAATCTTGATTGCATTCCGCACTGTCTTGCCGGTAGCAAGCTCTTCGCGGATACGTGCAAATATAATCACATTTGCGTCAACCGCCATACCGATGGACAAAATAATGCCCGCCACTCCGGACAGCGTAAGCGTCATGTCAAAACCGTTCAGCAGCAGGATTACCAGTGCCACATACGCCAGTAAAGCTATGGCAGAAGCCACACCGGGAATCAGATACACCACGATCATGAAAACCATCACCAGAACCAGTCCGATAGCACCCGCCTTTAAGCTGGTATCAATGGCTTCCACGCCAAGCTGCGCGCCTACAACCTTGGAATGGAGTTCTTCCAGTTCCAGCTTCAGTCCGCCGATACGAATGGTGGAAGCCAAATTTTCTGCCCGTTCAAAGGATTCCATGGGGGAAATCTGAGCGCTTCCGTCCGTAATCACCGCATTTACGCTGGGCGCACTGATAATATTACCGTCGTAGTAAATCGCAAGGCTCTCCTTCTTATCGAACGCATTCTGGGTGGCCCTGGTAAACTTTTCCCTGCCCTCCTCCGTCATGGTCAGGCTTACCGCAAACTCGGAACCCATCTGCGTCTGCATGCTACCCGCCTGGGCATTGCTGACATCCGTACCCTGCACCAGGATAGAACCGTTTTCCAGCAGTTCGTCGATAGATTTCGTCAGCACATATCCGAAACCATAGGTACCGTCCGCATTCTGAACCGTCTGCTGGCTGTAATTCAGATTGCCTTCCGGATCTGTCTCGGAAATAAAATACAGGGTGCCGGGCCTGCCCAGCTCCTGAAGGATTGCGTTGGCATCACTGACTCCCGGTATCTCGATGTTAATCCTGTCAGATCCCTCCTGATACACGATTGCCTCCGTGCTGTATCCCTCCACACGCTTCTGAAGCTTCGCGATGGTGTCGCTCATATCGGTAGAACTGGGTTCTTCGTCTCCCACCACCTGATACGTAATGCTGACTCCCCCCGCCAGGTCCAAGCCCAGATTAATATCTGCGACGCTGCCCTCACCCTCCGGATTCACCCCGAAGATGTCTATATAAGTGACACCTGCCAGGATCAGAAGGATACAAAGCAGCACCACGATTGCTTTGTTTTTTTTCATGATCATTCGTCCTTTCTTATTCTTGGTTCCGTATCTGCCCCCTGCAATGCCGGCTTAGGAATGGGATTTTCGCCCGCCTGGTGATACGTCCGTAAATCCTATGGGCACTGCTGCCGGCAGATGCTGGTTTTTAGTTCCCTATCTGCCCCCTGCAATGCCAGTTCAGACATAGGAAGCCTGTTCGCCTGACGATACAGATACTGTGTTATGGCTCTGCAGCTGCCTCTGCCGCTTTCAGCATAATGGCACATTCCACCCGTTTTCTTTCCAGTTCACAGCCCACGTCGTAAGCATCGTTGATATTGCCGTGAAAGTTGTAGGCATTGGCTGCACAGCCGCCGCTGCAGTAAAATTTTGCAAAACATTTCCGACATTTCTCTTTTGCGTAGACATTACAGCATTTAAATTCGTCACGGACATCATTGCGCAGGATCCCCTCTTCCACGTTGCCCATAAGGAACTTTTCATTTCCCACAAACTGATGGCAGGGATACAGGTCACCCCATGGTGTCACTGCCAGATATTCCGTCCCGGAACCGCAGCCGGAAAGGCGCTTCGCCACACAGGGACCGCCCTCCAGATCTATCATAAAATGGAAAAAATGGAATCCCTTTCCCGCCTTTCTACGCTTTGCCATCTCCACGGCCAATTTGTCGTATTCCTCCATCAGCACAGGAAGGTCATCCTCCGTGATGGCATAATCATCCTCCGGTCCCGCCACCACCGGCTCCACGGAAATCTGCTTAAATCCCAGATCAGCCAGATGCAGCACATCTCTGGAAAAGTCAAGGTTATTATGCGTAAAGGTGCCGCGAACATAGTATCTCTCCTGCCCCCTGCTCTCCGCAATCTTCTGAAACCTGGGTACAATCAAATCATAGCTTCCCTGGCCTCCGCGAAAAGGACGCATTTTATCATGGACTTCCTTTCGGCCGTCAATGCTTAAGACAACGTTCGCCATCTCGCGGTTTGCGAATTCCATGATCTCGTCATTCAGTAGCACGCCGTTGGTGGTCAGTGTAAAGCGGAACTTCTTATTGTTCGGCGCTTCCAGACTCCTGCCGTACTTCACCAGTTCCTTTACCACCTGCCAGTTCATCAGGGGTTCTCCGCCGAAGAAGTCCACCTCCAAATTCACACGGTTACCAGAATTTGCCACCAGAAAATCCAGTGCCTTTTTTCCTACTTCCAAACTCATCAAAGCGCGGCGCCCGTGATATTCCCCCTCCTCCGCAAAACAATATTTACAGGCAAGATTGCAGTCATGCGCTATATGAAGGCACAACGCCTTTACCACTGTCTGCCGCTTTTTAAAATCATAGACATAGTTTTCGTATATATCGGGTGCAAACAACAGGCCGGCCGCTTCCAGATCCAGCACCTCTTCCAGGGCCTCCTCCAGGATATCTTCCGGCCAGGAAATACTTTCCCGTTCCCGCAATGCTGCCTTGACGGCATTGATTTCCTTCACACCCTCACCGACCAGTGCTTCCACCAGCGGAATCAGATCATATACCACATCGTCTACCACATGGATGGAGCCGCTGTTCACATCCATTACTATGTTATATCCGTTGTTTTTATATTGGTGTATCACTTAAATAATCCTTTCTGATACAAAGGAATGAATCGCCCTCTCACAGAACAAAATACAAGCAGCGAATGGATCCGCTGCTTGAACTGGTCCCGTGTTTTTACCTGTATCATTCACGCCGGCAATCCCGTGTCCCGTCTGAACCGCTGTGGTTATTTCACCTTCTCACAGCTCTGATTCCCGACTGTACAGGAAGTCTTGCAGGCAGACTGGCAGGAAGTCTGACACTCGCCGCAGCCCCCCTTCTTCATGGACTCCTTCAGGTTTCTGGTCGTCAAAGTCTTGATATGCCTCATACACAAAAGCCTCCTTATCTTCATTAGATTCTTCTAAACGGCAAAACGCACTGTTTATGGGTATCTGCCGTATATAAACTCTCTGTAGTATATCATAAAATTTCTATTTGTAAAAGGTTTTTTTGAAAATTCTGTTCCTAATGCTGCACCGGATATGCCGGATACAGCTTTACCTTCTTCTCTTTCGAATCCACATGACAGATTGCAGCAGGAAAACTCCGACCAAGCATACTCCTGCAGCCAAAATTCCCTTCTGCATGCGCGCAGCCCTTTCGGCGGTTTCCGCTTTCATCCTGGCCTGCTCTTCTTCCGCCTGCCTCGCTGCTTCCTCCGCCTCCTGCCTGGCCTGCTCTTCTTCCGCCTGCCTCGCTGCTTCCTCCGCCTCCCGTGCCTCCTGATCCAGTTCCTCTGATGTATACCCCGCTTCCAGGACAGCCATCGTATAAACAGTATCCTTCATTTTCTCTGCCAGAGTGCATATTTCCTCCCGCAGCTTCCTGTCGGCCGCACTCCACTTACCATGCGCGGCCAAAGCTTCCTCTGCCGTATAACTGGCGCGCTGCATCATGACCTCAATCCACATCTTTCTGTATGCTGCCGATTCCTGATGTCGTTTCCGGTTCAGCGAAGCTATCTGCTCCATCAATGCCCGCTGCGGATGGCCTTCCAGCATATTCAGGTCGATGCCTTCCGCCAGCGCTTTCCCCATAAAACTTCCCAGTTCCTCCTCCCCCATCAGCACAGTATAGAATGTATCTCCTGAAAGCCCTTCCACCCTCAGCAAATCTCCAAAAATCATTTCTTCGCCATCATAAAAATTACGTAATTTCATTATATCCTCTGTGACAGCAATCGGCAGTGTGTCAGGCTTCCAGTCCCAGCGAATCCCTCTCTCCCCACGGTAAAAATCTGTCAGTTTCCCCCGGAACACCTGCGCATCCTCCGTTTCAGGCAGAAACACGAACGACAGCGGACCGACATCCGCCCCCTGAACCTGCAGAATATAATAAGCCAAAAGCCGCAGCCCTGCAGAATCCGGATGAATACTGTCTCTTGTCAGCGAATTTCCGGCATCCTCCTGCTGCAGTTTCATGGTCAGTTCCGCCATAGGTGTGTGCAGGTCCAGATAATGTACTCCCCACTCTGCCGTCTCTCTTTCCAATACCTCCATGTACTGAAGAAGCCTGTCTTCGAAATGCCAGCGACGATACCCGTTTTTATCCAGATTCCCTGCCCGATCCTCATCACAGAGCGGAGGCGAAAGTATCAGGATATCCGCTCCTTCCAGTCCGTCCTCCTTCAGCCGCCCCACCAGATTTTTCATATTATTGATATACTCATCCGGCGCAATACCCAGGATAGCCTCGTTGGTTCCCAGCATAATCACAGCCTTATTGATTCCCTGAAAAGCCGGATCCTGGTCATAGATATTCAGGACATCCCCCGCCTTGAATCCGTCTGTCCCCAGATTTCGAAATTCCACAGACCGCTCCGGGAACAGGCTCTGATAATATTGATCCAGCATCTCCACATAGCTCAAAGAATCGTATGTCACATGTGTAATACTGTCACCGATAAATCCTACTACATCTCCGTCTTCATAAAAAGAAGATTCCGTCTGTGCTGCTTCCGCCCGCAAACCAGACACTGCCCAAAGGCAGAGAATGATAAACAGCCCTTTTCGTATCCACATCCCCTTATCCTCCGCAAATTCGTATTTTCCCCATGCATTCCCTGCAGAAAAAAATATTTCCAATACGTTAACAATACTAATCCCAGGCACAGCGCTGTTTTTCCAAACTGCGCAATCAAGAATACTGATACATTGTATTTATCTGTTTCCTTATCCAATCTTGCATATCTCTCCAACTTTCAGCGAGATGAAAAATCGGAAAGAAAACTCTGCAGTTCCTCCTCTCCGATTGCCTTCAACATATCCTGGATATTAACATCTATACATTTACTCATCTTCCTCTGTTCTCACTGTCATAAATTCCCGTATTACATCTATATTTGTCACCAGTGGAATCACAGAAGCAGATGGCACCCTTTCTGGATCCCTGGCAGATTCATCCAACACCTCGGCAAACACTTACATAGACTTCTCATCTGTCACATAGTGCAGAAGAAACAAGCGAGGTTTTTATCCCTTTGTTCAATTTCTTCATTTGATTGAACAAAAAATTCGTCATCTAACAGCTTACCAATGCAGATGGTTCTTCTCAACCCGCACTTTTTCCCTTCTGTTTCCTTTTCCAAAAACTTATCCTATGTCCACTTTCCCGCTTTGCTGCAGCAGTTCCAGTACCACAGTTGCGCCCTTTCGATTATCTTCAATCATCTCTTCAGGCGTCATCTGAACGTGCCGCAGGGAATTATATTCCCGAATCTTACGGATATCTTCCAAGTTAAAATCTTTACTGACCACTGGTTTCATCATTGTCTTCCTCATCTCCTCCTTAATGTAACAGTTCAGACACCCCATTACTAAGAAGCTACAAATAGACCAGTTGCTGTATAACTGGTTCCCCTTCCATAAGGACCATAATGCTTTGGTAGATGTTCAGGCCACGACGCTTTACTGTTTCTATGAAGCTCATGATTCGGCAGTACATCTCCCTGCCTGATGCGTTCCTGAAGCCGCCCGCCATCTTGTCGCGGTTCTTGCATATCCTCAGGTCCTTTTCGCTCATGTTATTGCAGTAATGGACCCTGAAATCGGACAGGAACAGCAGGTGGCTCTTCTTGTATTTCACAAGGCGGTTCGGGAGCGCCCTCTCCTCTTTTTTGGCCAGCCTCCCACGGGTGGCCCTATTCGCCTCATATCCCTGCTCCACAAGTTCGTCATAGCGCAGACTGAACCGTTCCAGCTGCTGCATATGGAAGGATGTGGCACCATGGCGCTTCCGTTCATTCCTGGCATGGTCCAGCCCTTTCAGGAACATCTCCATGTCATGGCTCCATCGGTTCGACGTCTCCTCAGTATTCTTGCACAGATAGCGCCCCAGATGGACATTGCACTCCCCATACCCTGTCCCGAAGTGGTAGAGCGCAGTCTCATGGTCATTGGTCAGGATGCCGGTGTACCTGCTCAGGATGGGAAGACCGGCAAGCGTATCCAGGTCCTTCTTTCCGCCACTGCAGTAGAGCACGCATCGTTCAGTGCTGAAGTTTCGGATATATGTCTGTTTTCCATTCCCACTGTCGCTGCATCCGTACAGATCTCCGGCGCATTCAGAAGGTCATTTTCAATGGTGCTGCATGCCTCTCTGCATCTGCTGCTGAAGTCTTTACAGAAATGGTAGATGCTTCCTTGTGCTATATTCAGCCTTTCTCCGGAAATGGAGTTCAGGAACGTGCATATCCTGTCATTGACAACCACCCCTTCACTGTAAAGGAATGCAGCGATGGCCCTTATCCCCCTGCCGTAGGTCACTTCCCCCTTTAATTCAGGAGGGACCTGGTATTTTCCTGCATTGTCTGCATGGATGCGGATCTCTGTTGCCACAGTCTTCACATCCAGATCCAGACGCTATCTTGTAATGTATGCTGTCTGGAGCTCCAATCTCCTCAATACGGTGCTCATAGACACCTTTATGTATTTTTTCTTCTACATCCGCTTTTGCCAGGAAGGCTCCCATATGTCCCTTCTGTGCCCCCTGTTTCCTGGAAGTCTCTTTTCTGCTGTTATATGTGTTGGCTGGTTTTGTGCCTTCATCCTTTGAAGGAGGCCGGGAAGAATTGGAGCTGTCATTATTCAGTATCCGCTTCATCCTTTCGTTGTCATTGCGCAAAAGCGTGTTCTCCTTCTCCAGCTTTCCGCATCTTTCTGTCAGGATGGCATTTTCCTGTTTCAGGGAAGATACCTCTTCCCGCAGGGTAGCATTTTCTTTGCGCAGACTTGTGACTTCGCCGGTAAGGCGTTTGATCTCTTTTTTATCCTGCTTTTGCTCAGACTCCAGGCCATCGACCCTGGCCATGACTTCCATCAGCTGTTTATAAAGGTCTTTTTGATAGTTGCCACCCATGGATGCATCTCCTTCCTGAATATTTGACAGGATTAGTATAACAGCTTTTCAATGAATATGCGAGTTTTATTATCTGGGGGTGTCTGAACTGTTACTCCTTAATATACAGAAAATGAAAAATAAATTTTTTAATCTTAACTTTTCCCATCTCATCCGCTATATTCAGCATAACAGAACCCGCCACGCCTCTGGTTTCACCAAGCGCAACCCGGCGGGACTTTTATCTGTAATCTGCTTTATCCTTTTATCATATACTCACCTTAACAGTTGCTTAATTCCATAATCATTGGAATGCTTTTCAAAAAACTCCTTACTTGCTTCTGTTAATTTATCATCCATAATACTTAAATACTTGGTTGTAGTCTCCAGATGCCTGTGTCCCAAAGCCTGACTGATCATTTCTAATGGCCATCCGGCATTCCAACGTTCTATTGCAAAGTATCTTCTTAGCATATGAGGTGTCAGCTTTATCCCTGTCTTTTTTTCCATTCTCCCAAACATATCATAGACACTTTCTGCTTTCCATGCATGCCCTGCCGTTTTCCCGGAAATATTGATAAAAAGATATGTTTGGTATTGAAGTAATTTTCGATTTTCAGCCAAATAATGCATGAGAAATTCAAACGTATCATTACTAACTATACTTTCTCTGAATTCAAAATTTTTTGCTCTGGCTCCATTTTCATTATCTTCCCTGAATCTAACCCTCACTTTACGATTTTGATAGTCGATATCCTTTGTATAATCTATGCCTAAAACTTCTCCAATACGAAAGCCCGTTTCTGCAAGTATCAAAATCAATAACTGATCACGGCAATTTGTACATGACTGCAATACGGTTATAATCTCTTTACGCGTTGCTGCCCTCACGTTTCTTTCCTCTGAATTCATATATCCATGAAAGGATTTTGTTCGATACATGCTTTTCGTCTTGGATTCATTTCTCACTACAGACTGAGAATATAACAATACTTTTAAACTTCCAAGCTCTTCGTATTCAGCCTCTATATAACGATAAAATCCAAATACTTCCTTTAAATATGCATTACATGTCCCATTTTTAGGATTCTTCCTCCCACTTTCATTTCTATGTCGGCCCATTTTGACCCAGTGCATAAATTCTACAAAATGTTCAGATTGTTTACTATAGGACATATCATATATTTGAGAAATTTTAAGCTCCGTTTCTGCTAAATACTCAAAATAATAGCAGATGGCAAATGCAGTTCTTTGGACAGTATTAGGAGAGCAATTCATTACTGTCTTATGTTTTAGATATTTGGTTGGCAGCAATACCATTTCCAATGTTTCACATTCTTGGATAAAAAAATACTTTATTCCATTGTCTGTCAGATTTTCCACTGTATATTGTCTCACTGTTTCCACCACCATATTGTTCTCAACAATACCATGTCTCTATTTTTCTTCCAGATCTATAGAAGTTTAAGCAAAAACTATCCTTTCAACATCCCTGCATACTTCGCTTTTTCCGCTTCCGGCACCTTCAATGCCTCCATCGCCTGTTCTGCTGTCAGCTTCATAGTTTCTATCAAATTCCGAATCGCATTTAATGTTCCTGTCTCCATACCACGTTCCAGGCCCTGTGCCAGCCCCTGCTCAAAGCCACATGCAATTCCTCTCTCCTCCACACCTTTACTCAAGTTACACATAGCTGACGCCTTAATATAAAAATCATTTTGTGCTTCCACATTGATCATCAAACGAATTGTTTCTCCGGTTCCTGGAACGATTGTCAGAAAACGGATATCATAGGTGATCGTCCCTTCCTGTATCGTACTGTCCTCATTCTTCACTCCCCGGATCTGTTCTCCGCTGTCGCGTGTCTCTTCATCCGGATTGACTGCTGCCTCTGCGATCTGATGGACTCCTTCTATGTATTTTTCTGCTATCTCATGAATGCTGTGAGTCTTATATTCTTCCAGACAGCTTTTCATGATCCAGGCCAGAATAACCTTATTGGCCAGAAGCCGTTTGCACACTGCATCATAAGCGGCCTTTTCACCGGCCGCTGTAATATTTTTTGCCAGTGTATTCTCAATTTCCATAAAACAGGCTCCTCCTGTTGCTTCCAATCTCGCTCAAGTAAAATTGCTAACCCATGTTTTATGAAGGAGAACGCATCGCTTTACAGGCATCTTCAATCATAGAAACACATTTCTCAATACCGAACATGCTGCTGTCCAGACATAAATGGTAGTTTAAGGAATCCCCCCATTTCTGGTCCGTATAGTACCGGTAATGGTCTGCCCTCAGTTTATCCTTCCTGGGGATCATATCATCCGCGTTTTCATCCAAAAACTGCCCTCTCTCCATGCAGCGCTTCTTTTTAAATGCCATATCCGCATGGATGAAGACGTTCAGCACATCCTTCCTGTCCCGCAGGATATAGTCCGAACACCTGCCCACTATGACACAAGGGCCTTTCCCCGCAAGCTCCTTAATGATTTTTACCTGCGCGAAATAAATCTGATCCTGCAGCGGCTGATACTCCTCATAACGCCCTCTTCCCCCATATGATGCGTAACGGGCGATATTAAAAAGTAAGCTGCTGTTCATATGCTCCTCTTTTTCCTCAACAAATTCCTGGTGGAATCCGCTTTCCTTTGCCGCCATTTCAATAATCTCCTTATCATAGAACGGCACATCCAGCCTTTTGGCCAGTTCACTTCCAATGCTGTGCCCGCCGCTTCCACACTGCCTGCTTATGGTGATAATTCTTCCTTCCATAGATGCCTCCTAAATTTTTCTCCAATATAATTTCAACATAATCAATGTCGTAATAAACGCCAGTACATCTGCCAGCGGGCCTGCCCACAACGCGCCCTCCACTCCTAATGCCAACGGCAGAAGGATTGTCGCGGGAAGCAGAAACACAATCTGCCTGGACAGGGAAAGGACCGTTGCCTGTGTGGGTTTCCCGATAGACTGGAAGAAAACACCTGTTGCCATCTGCAGCCCATTGATGGGACACGCCAGAAGGAAGATCCGGAAGCATTTGACCGCGAACTCATTGTACAGCTCGGATTCTGAACCAAACAGCCGGACAATGCTCATAGGCGCGAACTGGAATATCAGGAATGCCAGAATTAAAACCATGGTAGATACGGTCAGGATAATGCGGTATGCCTGCTTCACCCTGTCCTTCTGCCCGCTTCCGTAGTTGTAGCCAAAGATAGGCTGCGCCCCGGTCGCCAGTCCAAGTAAAACAGCAGAAACGATCTGGTTTACCTTCATGGTAATGCCGATGGTCGTCAGCGGAATCTCCGAGCCATATTTTGACCGCGCGCCATAGGAGACCAGTATGTTATTTGTCACCGCTATGACCAGGACGATGGCGATCTGCGTGATAAAGCTGGATATTCCCAGACTGCTCACTTTTGCCATGACCTTTCCGGAAATACGGAAACATTCCTTATCCAGCCTGATGCTCTTGAATTTCCAGATATAGGCGAGATACACGAACGCGTTCAGTATCTGTCCGGCGATTGTTGCCCAGGCTGCTCCCTTTACGCCCCAATGGAACACAAAGATGAAGATTGGATCAAGAATGATATTGGTGATACATCCTAAAAGAAGCCCTGCCATGCTGTATTTAGGGCTGCCGTCCGCACGGATCATGCCCGCCATTCCGGAATCAATGGACGAGAACAGGATACCATAAGAAATAATCCGTCCGTAATCCATGGCGTAAGGCAGGATATCTTCTGTTGCGCCGAACAGGACACACAGAGGCTCCAGAAAAAGCTGAAACAAAACGCAGAGGAACACACCCACGATCACCATGACTGATATGGAGCAGCCTACACCCCTGGCCGCTGATTTTTCATCTCCCTGGCCCAGCTTCAGGCTCAGGTATGCCGCAGCGCCGTCACCAATCAGCAGGCTTAAAGCGATCGCGATCACTGTCATGGGCATGACCACATTGGTGGCACCGTTACCAAGATACCCCACCCCTTGCCCGATAAAGATCTGGTCAACAATATTGTATAAAGCGTTGACCACCATGGAAATGATGCTTGGAACAGCAAACGTAAGAACCAGCTTTCCAATCCGTTCCGTACCAAGCGGATTTGTTTTTGTTACTGTTGTATCCATTTTCTTACCTCCTGAATTCATACAATTGGTTGCGGGGTTCCTGTCCTACCCATACCGATCTCCCTTTTCCGTTAATTCCATATTTTCCTGCATTTTCTCCAGTACATCGAAAAACACTCTCAGTTCTTCTTCCCCAACGCCTGACGTCAGCCGTTTTTCCAGCAGGGTAATATGCCGTTCCACCTGTTCCTTCATCTCCATTGTATAGCTGGTTGGCAGTATTTTTTCAAACGGTCATCGTAGGAAACCTTTTCCCTGCGGATGAAATCCTGCGCCTCCATCTTTTTCAAAAGTGTGGAAACGGACGCGCTTCTTATGTTCAGTTCTTCCTCTATGTCCTTCTGGTAGATCTCCCTGTCCGGATAGAATACCAGAACAAAGTTCAGGATCCGCACCTGAGTACCACACCGCCCTGTGGTTGTATCAAAGACTCTTTTTATTTGATTGGCCAGCCCCAGAACAGAACCGGCGCACTGTTTTCCATCCATAAGTCACATCACTTCCTTTAAACTGATATGGAAAAAGGCAGCCAGTTCACTTTCCAATGCGTCACAGTCTGCGTCCTCTCCAATCACTTCAAGTGCCATATCCTGGGAACACCCCATTTTTAAAACTCCTAACAGGCTTTTACAGTCTATGCAGCCAAGTCCGTTTTTCAAATTTACATCACACCGAAACTGATCCACAATACGGACCAATTCTCTCAGTTTATCCACTGAGGGAACCTCTATAGAATAAATTCTCATTTCAATCCCCCCTTCCATCCTTTTTATAAGACAGGGCAGTTTTTCTGCCCTGTCCCATATACATTTTAATAATCCATGTCTGCCCCGCCCGCTGCGGATGCCGGCATTTTTTTCTCTTTGATATCCGCCACGGCTGCCTCTGTGGTGAGCAGGGTGGCAGAAATACTTACGGCATTTTCCAAAGCGCTCTTTGTTACCTTTACCGGATCGATAATGCCTGCTTTCAGCATATCCACATACTCTTCTTTCACAGCGTCAAATCCGGTTCCTGCCTCTTTTTCCCGCACCTTATTCACAATAACAGCGCCTTCCAGGCCTGCGTTTTCCGCGATCGCTCGAAGGGGTGCTTCCAGTGCCTGCCCGACAATTTCCGCGCCTGTCCTCTCATCACCATCCAGTCCTTCCGCCGCCTCATCCACTTTTTTCTGTGCGTGGATATAGGCTGATCCACCGCCTGCCACAATTCCTTCCGCGATCGCTGCCCTTGTGGCATTGAGCGCGTCTTCCATGCGATATTTCGCTTCTTTCATCTCTGTCTCCGTGGCTGCCCCGATACGGATCACAGCTACACCGCCTGCCATCTTTGCCACACGTTCCAGCAGCTTGTTTTTATCATAATCAGAGGTTGTCTCTGCTGCCTGACCGCGGAGTGTCTGCACCCTTTCCTCAATTTCCTTTCTGTTCCCGCCGCCGTCCACGATCACAGTAGTGTCCTTTGTCACCTTGACGGACTTTGCCTTGCCAAGCATATCCATCCGCACATCCTTAAGCTGCATTCCCAGTTCCTCGATCACCGGTTCGCCTCCGGTCAGGACCGCGATATCCTTCAGCATTTCTTTTCTGCTGTCCCCATATCCCGGTGCTTTTACAGCCGCGACTTTTAAGGTTCCGCGCAGTTTGTTTACGATCAGTGTCGTAAGCGCCTCCCCTTCCACATCTTCCGCTATGATCAGAAGGTTGCTCCCTGACTGTGCCGTCTGCTCCAGCACCGGGAGAAGGTCCTGGATATTGGAGATCTTCTTATCCGTGATCAGGATATAGGGATCCTCCATATTCACGGTCATCTTTTCCTTGTCGTCACACATGTAGGAAGACACATATCCTTTGTCAAACTGCATTCCCTCTACCACGTCAATCTCCGTTTTCATGGTCTTGGATTCCTCAATGGTAATGACGCCATTTTCGCCTACTTTCTCAATGGCATCCGCGATCATCTCGCCCACCTCTTCATTCCCAGCGGAAATGGCTGCCACTTTCGCGATCTGCGCTTTTCCGGAAACCGGCCTGCTCATGTCTTCAATCCCATGGACCGCCGCCTCTTTTGCTTTCTTCATCCCTTTGCGGAGAATGATGGGCTTTGCCCCTGCGGCAATGTTTTTCAGTCCCTCCTGAACAAGGGCCTGGGTCAGCACAGTAGCTGTGGTAGTGCCGTCCCCGGCAGTATCATTGGTCCTGGCGGCAACCTCCTTTACCAGCTGCGCCCCCATGTTTTCGCAGCGGTCTTCCAGCTCAATCTCTTTTGCGATCGTCACACCGTCGTTGGTGATCAGCGGAGCGCCGTAGGATTTATCCAGCACTACGTTTCTCCCTTTGGGGCCAAGGGTGATCTTTACCGTGTCCGCCAGCTTGTTTACGCCTGCCTCCATTTTCTTTCTTGCGTCAATATTAAAACTGATTTCTTTCGCCATAATCTAATTCCTTCTTTCTTTTCAGATTTCATCCGCCTTTTGCCTGCTATTCCACAACCGCCATAATGTCCTTTTGGGAAACGATGGTATACTCTTCCTCTTCAATTTTTACCTCTGTCCCGGCATATTTGGAAAAGATTACCCTGTCTCCTTCCTTAACCTGCGTCTGTATGTTCTTCCCTTCGCGGCTCATTCCGCTCCCCACAGCCACAACCATTGCTTCCTGCGGCTTTTCTTTCGCACTGTCCGGCAGGATAATGCCCGACTGTGTCTTTTCTTCCGCTTCCTGATACTTTAGAACAACTCTGTCACCTAACGGTCTTAATTTCATTCCTCTTACCTGCCTTTCTTCTTGCTGTTAGCACTCTCTTTTTTTGAGTGCTAACCTTTATCCAAAAAAATATGCCAGCCATTACTGACAGACTCGAAAAAATACAATGTATTTTTCCTCGTTAGCATATAACCCTGTCGGGCTATATGCTATATTAAACCACATTCCCTCTTGAAAGTGAATTGACGATATGGTATTATCAATGACAAAAACGCAATAATCAAATATTCCGCAGAAATCGAGGTAGACGCCATGAATACTGACCAATTAAAGAGTTTTATCCAGGTTGCGGAAAACTTGAATTTCGCCAGAGCGGCAGAAATTTTGAACATCACCCAGTCCGCGGTATCCAGGCAGATCCATTCATTGGAAGATGAGCTTGGAACCAGGCTTCTGCACCGCACCACCCGGACGGTGACCCTTACTCCGGCAGGCATCAGCTTTCTGGAGGACGCGAAAAACGTAGTCGGAAGACTGGAGGCTGCATCGCGGAAAATTCAGAGACACCAGTCCTCTAATATCCAGATCCTGACCATAGGCTGCACAGACGAGGCAATCCTGGACCTGCTCTGCAAAGTCCTCAAGTCATGCCGGGCGCAGATCCCGGAACTGTATCCGTTTCTGAAAGTGATACCGCACCGTTCCATTCTGGGGCTGTTTTATCAGGGAGAGATCGATCTGCTGTTTGGATTTCAGGATGATATTCCGTTGAAAAACGACATCATCTATCAGGAGCTGTTCCGGATCCCGCTCTGCTGCATCGTTCCGGATACCCACCCTTACGCCGGCAGGACAGAGCTGGCAAAAGAAGAATTGTATCTGGAGAATATGGTAGTCTGCAATTCTTATGCCGTTCCATTCAAGGCGGCGGAAATGCAGAACCGCATTGCGCAGCATATCCCTCCGGAATCCACCTACATCTGCGATAATCTGCAGGCGCTCCTTACTCTGGTAAGAGCCGGTTATGGCTGTTCCATCCTGCCGCAGATGCATTTCATCAGTTCGGACATCCGTATCATTCCGATTACCGGCAGTGAGCCTTTGTCTTATGGTATTTTCTATCGAAAAAACGCGGTAAGCCCTCTGTTGAAAAAGTTTATCTCTATCATGACCGCAACTTCTTTCCAATAGAAAAGAGGCGGTGCAGGTATGAAAATCACCCGCATCGCCTCTTTTTACGAGATGTACAATTGCTTTAATATTTTATGACCAGTCTCCGTCAGCCCTCAATCTGGATATAGTTTGTATTCTCTACAACAGCCGCCGGGTTTTTCTTCGGAACCTGCAGCTTCAGAGTGCCGTCTTCAAATTTTGCCTTGATATCCTCCTGTTTTACATCTTCTCCCACATAAAAACTTCTGCTGCCGGAACCTGCATAACGTTCCCGTCTGATGTACACTCCGTCACTGTTTTTTTCATCATTCCGGGCAGCGGATACAGCACTGATCGTCAGATATCCGTCTTTCAGTTCTGCTTTTACGTTTTCCTTTTTCACCCCCGGAAGATTCATTGTCATTTCATAGACATTTCCCAGATCCTTGACGTCTGTCCGCATCATTTCAGAAGTATACGAACGAAGATGGTTGCTGTGATGTGGGTGATCAAAAAAGTCGTCCAACAGATTTTCTGTAAAGATACTCGGTAATAACATAGTTCATCGCTCCTTCCTGCCTGTTGATAAGGCTATTGTAAAACCAAAATGTCCGCGAAATGTTACAGCGTCCAAAAAATTCATTGTAAAGCGGGGTCAAATGTTACAACGCTCGGACATTTCAAAAAAATTTACGGCGGGCAGCCGGAAATGGCCGTCCGCCGCGTTCTATTTTGTAGGCAGCATAATGGAAAATTCCGAACCCTTGCCCGGCTCCGAAACCACTTTGATATAGCCGCCCTGCCGCGTTACGATCTCGCGGGCCAGATACAGGCCAATGCCCACGCCCTGCTGTTCGTGTACTTCTTCCTCACGATAGAAGCGCCGGAAGATGGCGGCCTGATTGCTTTCGGAAATGCCCTTGCCGGTGTCGGCCACTTTGATCTCCACATACATTTCCCACAGCACCACCGACACAGCGATTTTCCCGCCTGCCGGAGTGTACTTCACCGCATTGTCCAACAGGTTAAAGAGGGCTTCGGATGTCCACTTGCTATCGTGGTACAGGCTCAAATCTTCGGGGCAGTCCACCGATACGGAAATATCCTTTTTTTCCGCGTCATAGACAATCTCGCTACAAGCCATAGCAAGCGTATCAAATAATAAGCTGTCTTTCTTTTCAAGTCGAATTGTTCCCGTTTCCAGCCGGGAAGTCTTGACGAGGGCTTGAAAAAGAAAGTCCAGCTTGTCCGTCTGGCTGCGGATACCCTGTAAAAAGTCTGCCCGTTCCGCTTCGGTTACGGGCTTTGAAAGCAGCGTATCTGTTACCATTTTTAGATTTGCAACAGGCGTTTTGACTTGATGGGAAATATCCGAAACCAGCATTTGAAGCTCGGCGCGTTCCGCGTCTACCTTGCGCCTGTTCTCCTGCATGATATTGTATAGCCGGGAAAGCCTGTGATTGATACGGGCAAAGAGCGTTTCGCCGTCATGTAGTCTTTCGGGTTCCTCGTTCCCGTTTATCATGCCGTCCAGTGTCCGGCATAGGTCATTTGTGAACAAGGACAACCTTTTGCTGAATAGAAATACAAGCAACAATAGGCCTATGAGCGCACAGATTGTCAGCACAGCTCCGCACAGCAATATCATTTTTTCGTCTGTCAAAGCAAAGAACAGGCCAGTAAGCAGGAGCATGAGAAAGAGCGTCCCCGCCCCTATGAGTAGACACAGGCTTTTCACAGAAAGTCGATTTAGCTTCATTTTTTCTCGCCCCCTGTCCATTGATAGCCCATGCCGTAAACAGTTTTGATATAAGTGTCGCCGTCCGCTTCAATTTTGGAGCGTATGCGGCTGATCGTCGTCGTCAAAGTATGCTCGTCAACAAAATTCTCGTCTATATCCCACAGCTTTTCTAAAAGCTGTCTGCGGGTAAGTACCTGTTTCGGGTTTTTGCGGAACAGGTTGAGCATTTTGTACTCCATAGGAGAGAGTGTCAACGGCACGCCGTTCAGTTTTGCCGTCTGCTCCAAGAAGTCAAGGAACAATCTGCCATCGTCGTAAATATCCTTTGACGGCTTGTGATGTTCCAGCATAGCGAACATTGCGCTGATTTTCCGCTGTAAAGCTCCGATAGAAAAAGGTTTTGTAATGTAATCCACCGCCCCAACTTCATAGCCGCGTAATTGGTCGCTCTCCTGATCGTTAGCCGTCAGGAAGATCACCAGCGTATCAGGGTGTCCCGGCTTTATGAGTTTGCACAGATCATAGCCGTTGCCGTCCGGCAGGTTAATATCCAGCAGCACAAGATCATATTCTGTTTCGGACAGTAGATTGGCGGCAATTTTGGCGTTTAAGGCCGAAGTGACATTGTAGCCGTCAGAAATCAGATTATAAGTCAGTGTTTTATTCAAAAGGGCGTCGTCCTCGACAATCAATATCTGTTTCATGGCTCGTCCTCCTTTGCGTGTTGAGAATAGTATAACAGGCAAATGTCCGCGAAATGTTACAACAGGCAACTTTTTCAATGTAATTTCATTATAAGAAGCTGGCTGCTGGAAATCAAGGAAGAATTGATGAACTATAAAAGAAAGTAGTGTGCATATCAAATCATTCCCAAGCCATACTATGAACTATACAATGTATATGGGTGATGTAGTATGGCGAAAGTCGAGGATTGCCCCGGCTTTGAAACCTTTGGAGCAGACGTAAGGGCCGGACGGGAAGCACAGGGAATTACCCGCAAGGCGTTAGCGGAAGAAGTGAATATTGCGCCCCGTTATCTTGCCAGCATTGAGTTAGGGGAAGCAATACCCAGCATACCCGTGATACTGCAACTTGTGAAGATAAAGTATAGCCCCGTCCCCGCAACTCTCTAAAATGGCGGTTTGAACGGTATGTAAAACTGTGTTTTGTGTTTTTTCTTTAAATTATCCATCGAAAAAAGCATGACCACCGCCATGCCTTTTTCTCTCACAAATATATCATCTCACTTTCCTGCCTGCGGCCTATTCTCCCAGGCTATGTACCATCTCTCCTTCCTACCCCTACATGAATTTTTTCAGCACACCCATATTCTTCTTTGCCAGCGCCTTTTTCGCCACCTCCAGTTCCTGCCTCATCTGCTCATTTTCCTTCCGCAGTCTTTCTACCTCCTGCTGGGACATCGCAAGCTCATGGTTCATCGCCATGTCCAGGACCTCACGCCTGGGATCTGCTAGGCCTGCCTGCTGTTCCATGGCACGATCGATCTCCTTCCTCACCTGCGGGTTTTTATAGAAGAATCCCCTGGACAGGCCGGTCCTCTGCATCAGCTTCTGGATACTGACCTTCTCCCCGTCATCCACCATACGGACGATCTCCCGTCTTGCCTTTTCTATCTTTGCTTCGCTGGCCTGCTTATTGACTGCCAGCATCCTGTCGTATTTGTTCATATTCTTCCTCCCATCCGCCCAGACATTCTAGGATCTTCAAGGACATCTGATGCCTTGCCTGCCGTGTTTCATCCGCAAGTGCCTGGTTGCTCATTTTCCGGTAGTATTTTACATTGACCAGGCTGCTGTGGCCCAGGAGCCTGGCAATGGTCCAGTCATCCAGGTGCATCTCTGTCAGCCTGACTCCGTACATATGGCGGTACATATGGGTGCCGAACCCGAAGATCCGTCCATTGTCATCCCGGATGTCCTCCCGGTAAATGAGGCGGATGACCCTTCCCTGTAGTGCGCTGTACTGCATGGGGCGCTCCGGATTCTTATCGCTTACAAAAATGTATTCCGTTTCGCCATATTTCTCTTTTGTATACCGGATCGCCTTCTGGATCAGCATCGCCAGTTCCCTGCTTATGGGCTTTATATAGGTGCTGGTCTTCATCTGCCGGATCCGGATCAGATCCTCCCCATCCTTCTGAAAAAGGCAGTCTGTCTGAAGAGTGAGGGTATCGGATATCCTTGTCCCCAGCATCTGGTGGATGACCATCACCCTGGCTATCTGCTCCTCCATCCTTGTGATGGCGGCGTTCAGCCGTTTCAGTTCCGCATCCGAATAGGTCTTGAATTCGGCCCTGGGCATGGACGGGATGTCCCGGCTCAGGAACAGCCCGTTCAGGTTCCCGTATTCCAGGATCCTGCTGATGCTTTCCATAAGGGCGCGCAGCCTGGTCAGTTCACTGCGGAGCTTCTTTGGAGCCCCCTCCTCTGTTTTTAAATAGGTCAGGTATTCCTCCAGGAGCTTCCGGTCGAGCTGGCGGAAGGACTGGATATCCGGATGCCTCTCCCGCAGGAATCCCGACTGCCGCCGCACGGCAGTCAGTTCCCTGGAGATACAGGCAATGGCCTCGTTCTGCAGGTTCAGATAAATTCCCTTTTTAGTCTCTTCCCGAAGTCCAACCTGGGAAATTTTTGTAAAATTGATGGTCTTATAATTCTTTACCAGATTCCCATGGAACGGGACACCCAGCTTCTCCAACTCCCAGATGTCCTTTTCCTTCTCCTCCCTGTCATCTTCCGGCTCCAGAAAATCCAGAAGCTGTTCCACATATCTCATAACCCCAGGCCTCATCCGGTAAGTATTCCCGTAGTTTCCCTGCCTTTCATAATTTAACGGCATCCCCTCCTCCAGCATCCATGCCTTCAGTTTTCGGAACCATGTTTCCCGGTTCCAGTCCAGGAAATGCTCCAGTTCCGTTCCTTTTTTCGCCAGGAAGCAGCAGAGGCGGTTATAATCGCCCCGCTCGTTCAGAAGGGTAATCATGGATATTGTACCTATCCGTTTCTGGATAAAGCCTGCCATCTCCTCCTGCAGGGCTGCGGTGGGAAGCAGTTCCAGATCAAATGCAGCACTTTTCCCCATATATTTTTTCTGATGTTCCGTCAAGTCTTTGTACCCCTCCATATCTCTGAAATAAAATTTTGTCACCATCAGTCCCCGCCCCCTTTTTAGATTTTTAAATCCAAAAAGGAGGAACCCGGCTACATTTACAATAAGCGACACTTCTTTCTGCAAATATCATGGAACATACACCTTTCAAATGGGAAAGTACGAGAAATGTCGTTTACTATAAATTAGGAAGTAATGATAAGTAAAAACAATATATGATTATTCACAACAGATTTACTTGAAAAAAAAACACAATCTTCAACAAAATGAAAATCGTGTCTATACATTGAGTCTTTCTTATACATTCTCCAACCCGAACAATCCGTAACCAAAATTTTGCTATTTTGTGCAAGAATTCTTTGTTAACTGCCTAATAATTTATTGAGAGAATGCTATTGATAAGTTTCTAAAAAGGGGCATGACATTTGCCACAGCCCCCTGTTTTGATTACAGCTTCACTGCCGTAATTGCTGCACCCACCATTCCACCGTTACTGGATAAATCCTGTCCCGTTGAGGCTGTAACCTGCGTATCGCTACACTCGCAAAGACAATAGCAATCACAATAGCAAGTTGCTCTTGCCTGCATTCCAGTCACTGAAGTTGCGGGTTAAGATGATTTGGTAAAAAATTCCATTTTATATGAGGTATATTAAGATTGCAAAATGTTTTAAATACCATGTTGTTTTCTTTCATACTTTCACCTTTTTTCCATAATGAGATTCCCATTTTTTAAATGAAACAATACATCTGCCTGATCTGCAAATTCATTTGAATGAGTTACTGCAATGACACAGCGTTTATTTACATGTGCACTCTTTATTAACAATTCGGTAATATATCCCGCTGAGTCAGAATCCAAACTGCCCGTGGGTTCATCTGCCAATAGGATAGGGGCCTTTGAAGCCAATGCCCTCGCAATTGCTACCCTTTGCTGTTGTCCGCCGGAAAGCTTTTGGACATTCCGTCCGGCCTCTTCCCTGGTAATCCCCACTTGCTCCAATACGGGAAAAGGAGACTCAGAAGTCACAAGGTTTACATTTTCAGCCGGTGTCATATATTCAATCAGGTTATAGGACTGAAAGACAAACGCAACATTTTCTTTGCGATGTTTCTCCAGATCCTTTTTTACCAGGCTCGATCCCTTTACGATGATTTCACCTTTAGTGGGAACATCCAATCCCCCTATCAAAGAAAGTAATGTGGTCTTCCCACAACCGGACATTCCTTGGATCACATATAAAGTTCCTGCTTCAAAAGTCCAGTTAATCCCTCGTATAATTGCCTTTTTATTCCCACAATATGAGAAATGCAGATTTCTCAATTCTAAAACTTTCTCCACTTTCCGTTCTCCCTTTCATCCTCTTTGATCAATAAAATATTCGGTTTCATTTTTATTATGTTTGCAGAAGCCAACAATGTGGAAATACCTATTAACAATAAGCCTGCCATAAATGCAAAAGCAAAATGCTGCGGCATAATCCGGACTTGAAAATGGAGATTACTCGGATTATAGCTGCCTGTTAATTGATCATATAACTGGCTTGCATCGCCCGGTAAAGCTTCCTCTGCCGGCCTATTCATATCTTGTGTATCATCAACGCCTCTGTTATCAATTGCGCAATTATATTTCTCTTTGCTATGCCAAGCGACATCAATATTGCGACTTCTTTGTTCCTTTCCCTGATCCATGCAGTCAGCAGCAATGTCAAAACAACTGCAAACAGAAGTGAAATAATAGCCATAAAAATATGAACCATGTTCTGCATCGAATTTAGCGGAACTGACATAGCCTCATATTCTTCACTGTCAATATCTACCATAAGCGTTTTATTTCTTATCTCTGGCAGCGAAGACACTTGATCATATATATCTTCAATTTCCGCAAAATCATCCACAAAGATATCTATTTTTTGATAATCGACTTCCATTTCTCCAAACACAGATCTCAATGTTTTATAAGAAAGGAATCCCTGGTTGCCCGCCCTGCCGGATACAGAATAAGCATTTTCTCCCTTACCCTCCGTTCCTGTAAATATACCTACAATATCCAGGTTTACGAATGCCTCATATCCCATAAGGTCAGCATCAAGGCAATACAGCGTAATAACATCCCCTACATGCAGATCATTGTATTCTGCCAGCTCATTTGAAATCATCACTGCTTTCTCATCTTCTGAACTGAGATGTCTGCCTTCTGTTAACTGCAAATATCCATTCCTAAAACTGTCTGCTTTCTCTGAATTGATTGTGAGGTAATATGGTGCCACTGCGCCATACTCGGTTATACTGCTGTTATACTGTGCCGGAAGATATTCAAAATTTACCGCTGCGCCAAAAAAACCGCCGGATACTGTACTGCCTATCTCAGAAACTCCAGGTATCGTCAGTATCTTATCTATAATATCCTGCGTAATATAATCACCTTGATATACAGAACCAGTCCCCCATTCCTGCTCTATTGTCTGTCCATATCCTGCTTTATCTGTATCTATCTGAAGAACCAATTTTTCACCGGCAGCCGATCGGATTTCCCCAAAGGCCGTTTCACTGGCTTGCTGCATTGCAATACCCATCAACAGCAGTAAAGTGGCAAGACATATTATGGCCGCCAAAATAAAACTCCTTATCTTATGCCGAAACAAATATAATGACCCTCTTTTCAAAAATTGCATTTCCCTCACTCCAATCTTGTTAAAATCTGCTGTGGACAAATCTGTAAAATTGATAATCTTAAGCCAAAACTTGATACTATTATCAGAAACAGTTCCATTATAAATATGCGCACCAATGCAGCAACATATATCTTCCATACCAGGGTATCCATGTATGTTATTCCCTCAAAGACGTTTTTCTCCAGTTCCTGTATTACTGCCTCGGAAATCATTGCAGCCACACCAGCTGATAATAGAAACGCCGGCAGAAAGACAACCATCAATTCAAAAAACAACTGTAAGGACAATTCTGCTTTTGATTTTCCCAAAGAGAGCAAAATTCCGAATTCCTTTATCCGCCCCTTGTAATGAAACTTCATAAACAATAACAATACCACAGTCCCCACTGCTACAATTCCGCTCAACAGAGCACGAAAAATTCTTTCTACAAGCAAGACGTTATCTGCCACCCTGTCATATCCTGCTGTATTTTTCTGTATGACGCATTCGTTTTTTCCAAATCCACATTGGTTTCTCACATACTTGACCGTGTCATCTATCATGGCAGGATCTTTTACGAAAATCGCAGCTGATGAATATTCCTCCGGCAGAGCCACATCCAGCTGTTCCAACAATGCATGGGTGGTGAACAACAGATTTTCCCACCTCCCTGCAGTTGGCTGTAATTCCCCTCCTCCCTGCTTTTCCGATATGATATATATCCCTACTATTGTGGCAGCCACCTGGTCCCTTGTATCCTGTAACAGATTTACATATGCGCCATTTACCATCGCCAATTTTGCCGGTGCTATTGATACTGTATCGCCCAGGGAGAAATCATTATATTCTGCAAGTTCATTGCTGATTATAATTGCATATTCATCTTCCGGGGTAATATGCCGCCCTTCTGATAATATAAATCTTTCCCTTATAAAATAATCATTACATTCAGAATAGGTATCTGAGTAAGCAAAACCCACATTATTATTCTCCGAAGCGTTTTGCCCAGGAATGAACTCTATATATTCGCTTGACACTTCCCCTGTTTTCTGTAAATTAAAAGAAGCAATTTGTTCATTTTCTCTGATTTCCCCCACAACCTCGTCTGTCAAAAACAGCTTTTTTCCGCTCATGTCATCCGTATTCGCCATATTCGGATACAGATATATGACGCCGCCAATATTTTCCCTAAGTTTTTCTGCTATTTGTCCTGTGAATTCTATCACATGACTTCCAAGCAGCACAAACGTGGTGATGAACAGAAACAGTAAAAGCATAATGCCATTGTTCCTCTTGTTGTGCAGTATATAAGAAAAAGCCCTTTGCATAAACATCATTCTGCTGTAATCCTCCAATTTCCCTCTATTATAAACCTTAAAAATGTATTTCACGTCTACAAAAGATGTATTTTTGATGTATTTTGGCGCACAAAAAAGAGCGTTTGCGCATAAAAATCATATATGCCCAAATGCCCTTATATTAATGTCAGATGAATCGTAAAACGCACGCCATTCCTGATATTTTCTATTCTATAAGATGCCCCCTGAAGTTCTAATATCGTTTTTACGATATATAGCCCCAATCCACTGCCTCCTGTATTTCGGCTTCTTGACTTATCAACCCTGTAAAATGCATGAAAAAGATTCCCAATGGCCTCTTCTGCAATCTGCGTCCCTGTGTTCTCTACTGTCAATATGCAATAAGGCTCCTGCTTTGTCAGCCTGACCGATACCTTCTCACCCATAGGTGAATAAGTGATAGCATTGTTTATTACATTAGATACCGCTTTTTTCATTAAAGAACGATCAACCATGCAGTATATTTTTTCTTCCACAGAACACTTTAATTCCACCGACCTGCTATATGCATATTCCTCATAAGATAAGCAGCAGGAATTGACTAAGGCTCCCATGTTGCTTTTCTCAGTTTGCAATTGATAACCCGTTCCTTCCATCCTGGAAACCGATAAGATTTCCACTACCAGATTTTCCAATGACTCAATAATTTCTTTCTCATAAACCAGATATTTGTCCCTGTCCTGATAGACCCCTATTTTATAGATCATACCCTCCACACAGCATTTCAGCAAAGTAATAGGTGTTTTTAGCTCATGTGAAACCGCTGCAAAAAAATCTTTCCGCTCCTGCTCCATCCGCTTTTCTTTTTCAATATCTCTCTGTAAGAGTTGGTTGGCACGATTCAGCTTCTCCATTGTTGCTGCTAAGTTCCCAGACATTTCTTTCAAGCTGTTCGCCAATATCCCTACCTCATCCTGTCTTGATGTCAAAGGAGCCCAATCCACGCCTAAATCCAATAATGCTATTTGCTTAGACTTTTTACTTATGTCTATTATGGGCTTTGATATATAATTTGCACACAATACAGCACCTATGAAGGACAAAACAATGCCAAACACAAATATGATTGGGCACAAGCTAAGCAAGCTCTTCTTTACTTCATTTACTTTTTCTGCCGGGGCATAGGTCATCAATAAAATGGGGGAACTATCTATATTGTCTATGGTTTTCGTAATGATGGATGTTGTATTTCCAAAGCTAACGTCTTCCAAATAGGCCATGCCATATTCATAAAGTACTTTTAATTCCCCATTCTCATCGCTGGAAGATAATCTGACCATTGTTTTTTGCGCATTGCAAAATTCCTGTATAGTTGTCTCATAATTTTCCATCTTATCTTGCTGTACATTACTATATAGTTGTTCAAATTCTTCTTCAAACTGTTTCGTAACCTGATTATGGAAAATTTGCGGCATGTAAACCAACATCCCAAAATAGATCATAAGACTTGTAGCAAACAGCATAACTAAAACAATAAAAAATATTTTTAAAACCATACTTTTTCTAATTAGATTCAACAATTTTATATCCCACCCCTCTTACTGTTTCTATGCATTCTGTATTTAACTTCTTTCTTAAATTCATAATATGATGGTTCACCAGACGGTCATCGCATTCATAGTATTCATTCCCATGGATCTTTTGCATCAGTCTTTCTCTTGATAATACCATTCCCTGATTTTGCAGTAATATTTTCAAGATTTTGAATTCTATGCTTGTTAATATAATTTGTTCATTATGAACATATACTTCATATTTTTCTCTGTTAAGCCGTATGTTTCCACAAACCAGTTCAGAGGACTCCCTCACAAAACCTTCTCTCCTTCTTAATGCAGCCTCAACTCTTTTTATTAAAACAGGAAACGAAAAAGGCTTTGTAATATAGTCATCTGCCAAAACATCGAACCCCTTAATTTGATCCTTCTCATCCCCCAATGCTGTTAGCATCAAAATTGGCACATCAGACTCCTGGCGGATTAACTCACATACAGCATAACCATCCATTCTGGGCATTAAAATATCCAGGATAATCAAATCATACAAATCTTTTTGAAATGCCTTCATTCCCTCCACCCCATCACTGGCCAAATTTACAATATAACCAGATTGTTCCAAACAAGCTCTCAAGAATTCCTGTATGCCTTTTTCGTCTTCTATTACTAAAATTCTCTTACTCATCTTATATTCCCTCTATACTTTCTTATATTTTTCATAAAAAGACTCTAATGCAGCTATTTTGCAATGGCATCGGTGGTTCGCAGAACAGATCCACCCTTACTTTTGATTGGCTACCCCCACTCAAAGGGGGATTTTGTGTCAATGATGCGCTTCTGCCCTTGCCATTGACACGGAAGCCCCACCTTGCGTATCATGATGCCTGGCAAAAGGTAACCGGATCCCTCACATGTATAGGTGGATCTCAAACGAATATTGATGGCACCATCAGCGTGGAATATTCAATTATACAACATTAACTCATCAATAACAATATCCCTTATACTTACCTTCAATAAGTCTTTTGGCTAAGTCTTCATAAATCTGCTATAATAAATGGGGATT
>OFFP01000095.1_pt1 | contig 69582 bp, 45 predicted proteins | sample 1521431 | NCBI WGS metagenome assembly OFFP01 (sample SAMEA3504104, study PRJEB24116) | mouse gut metagenome | biome: mouse gut; feature: mouse-associated habitat; material: faeces | place: Denmark | collected 2011
TGACCCATAAAACGGACTCAAACAGATTACCAACACATTTACGGACTAACACCTTACATATTAATACATAGGTCCAATAACTGCTATAAATATGTCACTGACTTTCATATTTTTATAAAGCATTTCAAGTAAAACCTTTGCACATTATTTTGATATCATTATACACTATCATTTTGCTTCAATAGTTCTTATTGTGTCACTAACAAATTCGTTTTTTTTATATAATTTTTTTATTTCATTAAACATTCGCTGTGTGTTACTCTATATTAATATGATTACACATTAACATGTTGGTACTATAGTCATATCATTATGCCACTAATAGATTCATATTTTTATAATGTATTTTTATAATGTTTCACATGAAACATTATATATGAAATCCACTTTTTTAATATCATTATACATTATCATATTGGTCCAATAACTCTAATAATTTCTGTCTTAACAAATTCATTTTTTAATGTAATGTTTCACGTGAAACATTTGCTATATGTTACACTCTTTTATTATCGATACACATTAACATGATTAAATCTTTTGCCATTATGTCATTAATAAATTTATACCACAGCTGGCATATCTAATACGTTAGAAAACCGGCACTACATGCTACAAGACCGTTCACATCATACAAACATTGTAGCAACCAACCTTCAACAACTAAAATGCCAGACAGCTAACAACTTGTCGAAAAAAAATTCAGTGCTTAGGCTGCATACAAACATTGTTCCACTCAGCTTGAGAACAAAACCAATAAACCAAAAATGTGAAACATTTACTGTGTGTTCCATTCTTTTAATATCCCTACACATTATCATATTGGTCCGATAACAGCCATGATTATGTCACTAACAAATTAATGTTTCACATGAAATATTTACTGTATGTTGCACTCTTTTAATCTTATTACACATATTATATTAGTCCAATCACTCTTTTGATTATGCCACTGATAGATTCATATTTTATATAATGTTTCACACGAAACATTTACTGTATGTTGCACTCTTTTAATCTTATTACACATATCATATTAGTCCAATCACTCTCTTGATTGCCACTAACAAATTTATATTTTTATGTAATGTTTCACGTGAAACATTCATCCATGTAATACACTCTTTCAATAACATGACAGATTCTCTTGAAGACAGAAAAACAAATCTGCATTATTTGACATAACAATAAAATAGAGATTGTGACAGGGCAGAGTATTTCATATACATCTGTCGGTTTCGGAGCCACTCCATCTTTCCGTAATAAACTGTTTTAGTAGATAAAAGTAGATAAAAGGGAATACATCAAGAAAGAAACGGATGGCATATAAGGAACTAAACAAGCAGTATGGAGACAGTATCTATAGGGAAAAATATTTATCATCAAATAGTAGAAACATGACAGATGAAATAATCAAAGCTTATGTCAGTAACCAGATCTACAGAAACAAAGTAACTTTGAAAAGTTTACAATTAGAAAATATAAAATACAAGCGTAAAATGTGCTTTCTTAAGTCTGCTTCAGCAGATCAGGGTCTATGGCATTAAGCATCATGGCTACTGGAAATTATACCTGATTACCAGACAACCTCTGTATTTTGATACAATAAATAGTAAAACCTTTTAATGTGACATCCCCTTCTCCGTAGTTTACAACAGAAATACAATATTTATTAATAGACAGCATTTTGAAAATCTGCTTTACTTGCCTATACACGATATAGGCAAATTCAGCTATCCATGTTAAGCAAACTTAATAATAAAATATAACTCCCCACAACAAAGCTGTGGGAATGTCATTCTATTACCAATATATAAAATCAAATTATAACAAAGATTTGATAATTGTCATTAATAATCATAAAAACTATTCCTCAATACTGCTATCCACCTACATATAATCACAATAACAACTCATAGTAATTCCGGCAGCACCTTTCTTGTGATTTCTATAAATTTTGCTGCAGCCGGAGACATATTACCTTTAGACTTAATGGCAATACCTAGATTTCGTGAATAATAAGGCTCCAACAAATAAGATGAAATTTGATCATTGTAACTGGAAAGCATCAATTGAGGAAGAATACTTATACCAAGCTTATTTGCCACCATAGCTATAATGGTATGATCATCTGTAGTTGAAAATCTCATCTCCGGCCTTACACCGGAATCTTCTAATGCATAATGAATATCATAATCCGTCCCCATAGCAGATATAATAAAACACTTTCCTTCGAATTCTTTTATCGGAAAGAAACCTGAATCCAAAGGCGGATAATCTACGGGAAGCACAGCCATCAACGGATCATCACATAAAGAGATCCATTCCAATGATTCCATATTTCTATGACTCACAAAACCAAAATCCGCAATATCATCATTTAACCAACCTAAAATATCATCTGCCCCACCTTCCATTAAACTAATATCAATTCCAGGATAAATTTCCCGAAAACAATGAATAATCCGCGGCATCCAATTTACCGAAATACTTGAATAAGTTGCAATTACCAGTCTTCCGGTTTCCAGACCTTTCAAGTCACTTACCGTCTGCTCCAAAATTTCATATTTTGAAAGCAATGAACGGACCAATGGTAAAACGACCTCTGCATTTTGTGTCAGCCTGACCCCCTGCCTATTACGTATAAACAGTGGAAATCCCATGTCTGTTTCCAGTGATTTTAAAATATGACTGACACCCGACTGCGTATACCCCATTCTCTCACCGCTTCTCGTAAAATTTTTAGTCTCTGCAATATCCACAAATAACCTGAACTTCTTAATATCCATCTTCTCTCCTGCTTGCAAATTTAAATCCAAATTACATATCTAATACTATATCATAATCAAATGAATCACTTATTACTTATAATTTTTCATTCAAATTACTCATTTGCCACTGCATTATGTTCAAATCACTTTCTCACCTATAAGGCTAAAAATTATATTCTTTTATAAAATTAAAATAAAATTACTTCTGTGGCTCCTACCACCCATACTCAGTTGAAACGAAAACTTATTTTCACCCAAGCATGTGATATTGTGGTCATTGATTAGCCAGAATATTTATCAAATCAATAAGCAGTGAAAAAACACTGCCGTTTACAATATCAAATCACTCTTCCATTTACATCATTAAATCTTCATTACACTACCTTTTACAATATGAAATCCAAATTTCTCTACCATTTGCAGCATTTATTTCCAATTGTCTTCTTGTATACAACAATAAATCGAATAATTAATCTTTCTTTTCAGATAATTTCAGAAAATCCATCTGCTGCATAAAAGATTCATTTATTCTAATCATTCTGCTATTACAAGCATAATCCACATTGTTTTTCCAAATAATAGCATATTCAACAAATAAAAGCAATTACATAATCACTTATATTTATACTTCTGATATCTACAGACTGTTCACTTATACATATTCTTAATCTTTATAACAAATCCAGTCATTACTTTTAAGCATGACAACAATTACAAAATATGATTTTACTTATTTCATTACTGAACCTATAATACTTGATGATAGAATCTTCTTCCGGAAGCTTCACAGAAAAAAGACATTCAAAAAAGCATAATATACAATGAGGTACACAGAAAATGAAATCAAAAAAAATGCTCATTCTCGCAATTGCAGGTACAGTAATTTTTTCTTTTGGTATGAATGTATTCATAGTTCCCCTCGGACTGTACAGCGGAGGCTTCGTCGGCGTCGGACAGTTAATACGTACATTTCTGGTAAGCCTGCTGAAACTGAATGTCGGAAATGTAGATATTGCCGGTATTGTCTACTACATTATAAACATTCCGCTTTTCATACTGGCTTATAAGAAACTGGGCAAGTCATTTTTCTGGAACAGCATTATATGTGTTACTTCCATGATGTTATCTATGACATTGATTCAGTCCCCAACACAACCTATTGTAACGGACACCCTGACATCCGCCTTGATTGGCGGTATGATCTGCGGAGCAGGAACAGCCCTCACCCTTATCAATGGAGGATCCGGCGGAGGACAGGATATCTTGGGGATGTATCTTACCGGCATAAAACCTGATTTCAGTGTTGGAAAAATGGGAATTCTGATTAATATACTTGTATTTGGCTGTTGTGCGCTTATATATGATTTACCGATTGTCATTTATTCACTAATTTACTCTGTGATTTACTCCATTGCCACAGATAAACTACACTCACAGAATATCAATACACAGGTATTGATATTTACACACCAGGAAGAAGCAGTGGTCTCTTTTATCCACGGAATGCGCCACTCCGCCACTCTCTGGGAGGGAAAAGGCGCATATACAAAAAAAGACGTATCCATTGTATTTACGGTTGTCTCAAAATACGAAGCAAATTTACTGAAAAAGAAGCTGGAACAGGTAGAGCCAAATGCCTTTGCCATATTTGGTGACAATGTATCTGTACTCGGTAATTATGAGAAACATTTACTACCCAAATAAGCACGATCGCTATAATGTCCTATACAAACAGAATTTATAATAAAAACTGTCGGGAAATATGCAATTGGCATCTATTTCCCGACAGTTTTATTAAAAAAGAATAACTCTACACCAAAATTGATAAATCCTTTACTTTCTCACAATCCTCAAGCCGAATTCAAACACAAACGCATTCTCCGAAAATTGATACTGCTCTTCCGGTCCTGGGCCACAGCTGTTTGAACCAATCCCATCCAACTTATAGTCTATGCACAGAACCGTATGATTGGAAGGTACCAGTTCATAATTATGCTTCTTCTCTGTAAGCTCTTCCTGCGTATATCGGGAAGCATTGAAGGAAAACGTTTTTTCAGATACTACCCACAGTCCCGTATCCTCTCCTGCCGCTTCCACATAACTCACATCCCAGTGACTTCCGTTTTCCTGAGGGAAAATATAATCTTCAAACAGAGAATCCACCGTCTCCACAAATCTTCCATGCCAGGAAGCCCTGTGTTTATCCGCATAGCTCTCCACCGGTCCCATGCCGTAATACGTTATCTGACTCATCTCCTTCGGCAGCATCATACGGATACCGAATCTTGGTAACCTTGGAAATACCGGATTTTTCTTTCCTTCCAGATGCACATCCACACTTCCGTCTGACCATACACACCAAACCGCGTGAATATCCAGAATCCGCTGCATGTATACTGCAGACATGGACAAATCAGTACACAACTCCACATACTGGCGCCCGTCCTTTTCCTTTTTCACGCATACCGTGTCATAAGTTCTTACTACAGGCTTGTCATAATTAACACTCTGCCATTCATAACGGATATTTCTGTCATTATCCGTAGGTGCGCGCCATATGTTATACTCCATGGGATGCTCCAGCAGCTCTCTGTTGTGGTTCACCATATTTGCAAATAATCCGGTAAACTTATCATAAGTATAACAGAAACAACCTGTCTCCAGCTTCAGATAACGGTCATCTTCCTTTACGTGAATTTCGCTGTTTTCACTCTCCAACGGTTTTTTCAATATTTTATTGGCTATTACACACTGTCCCTGTACGGAAGCTCCACATCCCGCAGTTACGGCGGCCAATTCCGTCTCGTCAAATCCAAGACTTTTACCTGCATGTAAGATTCCCATGTCTTCTTTCAGTACCCAATTTACCTTCAAATAGCATTTTCCGCAATTAGGCACCGAAACCTTTAATGGAATTTCTCTCTCCTCATGAGGAGGAATATCGAGAACACAGGCATCTACAATCCCTTCCGCTGCCGTTTCTCCGTCCTGACTGACTTCCCATTTCAAAATGCAGTAATCCTTCAGATTCAGGAAATCCATATAATTGTGTATCTTCAAAATTCCGTTTGCCGCATCATAGGAAACAACCCTTGCCGGACGATATACATTGGCAAATTCCATCAGTCCGGTATGAGGTCTTCTGTCAGGATAAACAAGCCCGTCCATACAGAAATTTTCATCGTGAGGGTATTCCCCATGGTCTCCCCCATAGTAATATATTTTTTTACCCTCTACCGTGTAACCTTTATCAATGGCATGATCACTCCATTCCCATACCATACCGCCGCAGGCACCATCATACTTCTGAAATACCTGGAAATAATCTTCCAGATTTCCGGGTCCGTTTCCCATGGCATGGCTGTACTCACACTGGAAAAACGGTCTCACTGCAGCAACATCATAACGATGGTCGCTGTCTTTCACTTCCTCCTGTGAAAAATAAGCAGGATAATCCTTCACATCGGAATACATTCTGCTGTACAAATCCAGATTGGAATAATCATATGCCCTTCCGCTTTTCACATGATAAGCATTCTCATAATGTGTAATACGGGAATTGTCATAGGATTTTGTCCACTTTAACGCTTCTTCAAAAGTACATCCGTAAGCACACTCATTTCCCATGGACCAGGCAAAGACACAGGGCCTGTTCTTATCTCTGATAACACATTTCTGCACCCTGTCAACCGTAGGCTGAATATAATCCGGATTATCCGCCAACCATACATTGCTGTCGCCGTATTCCTGCTTATAAGCCATTTCCGCACCATGACTCTCGTTGTCAGTCTCATCCATTACATAAAAACCATACCTGTCGCAGAGCTGGTAAAACTGAGGTGCATTGGGGTAATGACTGGTACGGATACCGTTTACATTGTGTTCCTTCATAAGCGTCAGGTCACGATGCATCTGCTCCAGGCTGATGGTAAACCCGGTTACAGGGTCGCTGTCATGACGATTTACACCATGAAGCTTGATATTCTGTCCATTGAAATAAAGAACACCATTCTGAACAAACACTTCCCGCAACCCAAGCTGTTCCGTAATCACCTCATTTTCCGTCTCCAATATAACGGTATACAGATAAGGCGTCTCCGCGCTCCAGAGTTTGACAGAATGCAGTGGAAGTGTCAGATGATTGCTCCCCTCCGCTTCTGACAGAATATTTCCTTCCCTGTCTTCTATGTATACATGAACAGGAATCTCATTATCCATATAGGAAATATCGATTTCCACTTCCGCCTTTTCATAACTCCTGTCCAAATGTGTCTTGATAAAATAATCATATATACAATCTTCCGGGCGATTCAGCAGATAAACATCTCTGAAAATACCGCTCATTCGGAATTTGTCCTGATCCTCCAGATAACTGCCGTCACACCACTTTAAAACCAATACAGCCAGCATATTATCTCCTTCCCTGATCAGGGAGGTTACATCAAATTCGCTGGTTGCATGGGATACCTGGCTGTATCCTACATACTGCCCGTTCAGCCACACATAAAAACAGGAATCCACACCTTCAAAGTTTAAGAAAACCTTCGGTGCCGCAGCATCCTTCTTCCAAGTAAAAAGATGCCTGTATGTACCACATGGATTTTCACGGGGCACATAGGGAGGATTCAGCGGGAAAGGGTAACGCACATTGGTATACTGATGGTTGTCATATCCCTGCGTCTGCCATACGGAGGGAACGGGAATCTTTGCCCAGCCAGTCCCTGCGGCAAACGCTTCCCTGTAAAATTCTTCTTTTAAATCATAGATGCTTTCATAGTAACGGAAATCCCATTCTCCGTTCAACAACTGAAAACGGCCGGACGCTTCCCTGTGTTCCACCAGATCATCCTGTCTTCTGTCCGAAGGAATATAATATGCCCTGTCAGGCATTGTATTTTCATGTAATACATTTAAGTTTTCAAAATGTTTTGGCACTATCATATTATTTACCTTTCTGCCTGTCAAATATACACCATACAGTTTGTGCCGTCTATGCACTTATGTCATAAACGGCACAAATCTCACTACATATTTTTCTGATATTCAGATTTACCGGTTCCCATTACATTTCTTACGGCTATCTGTGCTTATACAAGCTTCAGCGTCACGACCTCATAAGGCTTCAGCACCACGGAGATTTCTTTTCCGTTCACTTCTGCCTCTGATTCTGTCTCCTCCAGCAGATTACATACATAAGCCTTTGTAAATTCCGCATCCACGGTCACCTTTGCCCTGGTGAAGGAATTCTCGGATTCATACATACGAAGCACTGTGCCGTTGCCGTCTTCCGCTTTCTTTACGGTCTCCAGAATCACGTTTCCGGCATTTACGGAAGCAAAGGAAAAGCTTTCCGGACATGCATCCTTACCGCATTCCTGTGCGTGAACAACTGTCATCAAAGGCTGGTTCAGCTTATAAGCCTCAGCCACTGTGCCGGCTGCCCTCCAGTTTTCGGCATGAGGATACAGCGCATAGGTAAAGGTATGCTCTTCCTGATCCGTCGTGGGATTAGGTTCTATACCGGATTTAATCAGGGTAATCGCCATATTGCTGTCTTTCACGGAATGGCCGTACTTGCAGTCATTCAGCAGGCTGACGCCGTAATGTCCCTCGGAAAGGTCAATCCACTTCTGTCCGCAGCTCTCAAATCTCGCCATATCCCAGCTGGTGTTGGTATGCACCTTCCTGGTCAGATTACCGAACTGAATGTCGAAAGTAGCTTCATCCGTATGCACTGCCACAGGGAAATGCACCTTCAACAGGGTCTGATGCTCCTTCCAGTCCACATGAGTCTGGAATTCAATCCGCTTCTGCTCCGCATAGAAGATAATCTTCTGATTAATAGTAGAATTGCTCTCTTTCCTGGTAATCTCCAGAACCGCACGGACATTGCCTACTTCCGTCCACTTCATGCTCTCCACTTTGTTTACAGGCCAACTCTTTTCCGTATAGTAAATATCGATATCCCAGTTATCATAATAAATGGGCTTATCCTCATACATGCACATATGATTCAGGGACATGCCGGGCTGTACGATTTCCCTGTCATTTTCCTTGTCATAGAGCCTGTCAAATTCACAATTCTCATCCAAATGCACACTATAGTAAGGAGTCTCCAGGGTATAATCATCCACAAGCCTGAATGCCTTGCCTTCTTCCCTGTTTCCTTCTCCGTATACACCCTTGCGGAATCTGCGGTAACCCTTGGAAGGAACCTCTTTTACAAATGCAACCGCACCATCTTCTGTCTTCTGAACAGGATACTGATTTCCCTCGCTGTCAGACAGATAGTCCGCATCACAGTCTCCCAGATAAGCCACATCTTCCCTAAGCATACCTGCAGTATTGAACACCATGACATCATTGCCTTCCCCGGACAATGCATGAAGCCGATCCGCGGAGAGACTGTCAATCTGTTCCTTCAGCTGCGCATACTCTTCCTTCGTCACCTCATATACCTGACGGATAGAAGAACCGGGCAGGATATCATGGAACTGGTTAATCAATGTCTTCTTCCACATGGCATCCAGCTCTTCCTCAGGATAAGGCAGCATATTCTGTGCCAATACGGACAGCAACTCCAGATCCATCAGTCCCAGCTCCGTCTTACGATTGGAGCGCTTATTGCGTCCCATGGACGTAAGGGTACCTCTGTGATATTCAAAGTAAAGCTCGCCTTCCCATACAGGAAGCCTTCTGTTATCCTTTACCCTCTCATTCAACTCGTCAAAATATACCCCGGCGAACTCCTGGCGTACAGTGGGAATTCCCTTCACACCCTTCTCCATACGCATGGAAGTCTCCAACATCCACCTGGTAGGGCCGCCGCCGCCGTCTCCGTAGCCGTAACTGATCAAAATATCATTGTTGATATCCTTATTCTGGTAACGCTCCCATCCGCCCATGATCGCATCCGGATGAATTTTCCCGTTATAAGTGGTAAAGAAATTCTTAACAGGCTGTCCTACATCCAAAGTGGTGATTAAATGTGTCAGAATCTCAGATCCGTCGATTCCTCTCCATCTCATAGTGTCATAAGGCACCTTATTGAACTGGTTCCACGCAAGCTTTGTGGTCATAAAGTAGTCAATACCGCACTTTTTCATAATCTGAGGAAGCGCTCCCGTATAACCGAATACATCGGGAAGCCACAGAATACGGTTATCCACACCGAACTCTTCCTTAAAGAACTTCTTTCCGTGCATAAACTGACGCACAAGTGACTCTCCTGATGTCAGGTTGGTATCTGCCTCTACCCACATACCGCCTTCAGGCTCCCAGCGCTTCTCCTGCACTCTCTCCTTCACTTTCTCAAACAGTTCCGGATAGCGCTCTTTCAAAAATACATAGAGCTGGGGCTGGCTGGACATAAACCTGTAATTCGGATACTCTTCCATCAGCTTCAGCACTGTGGCAAAGCTTCTGGCTGTCTTCTCCCTGGTCTGTTCCACGGTCCACCACCATGCCACGTCAATGTGAGTATGCCCGATACAGGTAGCAATCACATCCTTATAGCCTGCCATATCCGTATACAGAGCCTTATCAATATAATCCGATGCCTCCTTCAGCGTTGCATAGAACGCGTCCGAATAAGGAGTACGCAAATCCAGGAAATTAACGGTTTCATTCAGAATCGTCTCAATATCCTTACGGTTCTTGTCGTCCTCATCCATACGGCCAAATGCCTGAAGAGGTACCTGCAAGTCGTAATACAGCTTTGTAATCTGTGCATCCATCTCGCACATATCCACAAACAGCTGGAATTCCTCATGAAGGGTTCCCGTATAAGCCTGCAGTTCCAGGACAAGCTCTTCTCCGCCCACAGCGCTCTCCCGAAGGAAAATTTCCCTGTGGTTCATATCGATTCCCTGGGTGGCAACTCCGTTTACAAATAAGAGGAACTGCGGATTTTTAGCGTCATCCCACTCATTAATATTCGTTCTGACGTTCATCCACATTCTCTTCCCATCCAGCTCCTGAGGCACCTTGTATACGGTCTTAAACCAATAATGGCGGTCAGGCCCATACCAATGCATGGTTTTGCCGTCGAAGTCCTTCCACTCCGCACTGTCTGCTTCCGCATCCTGAGGGTGTATGTAATTACCCTCCTTGTACTTCCAGTCTGTCACAGGGAATTTCTGTTTTCTCTGCAATCTTCTCAGCTCATTGCAGATTGTCTGCACCCTTTTGTCTAAAAACTTCATTTTTCCTCCTGTTCCGGCCGTCCTCCATGGCCATACATTATTATGGATTCATTTTGAATTTTTACTCTCTTCTTTTCTGCGTTACTGGTTGTCTTATTCTATTTTTTATGCCGTTACGCGCTATTTTATCATATTTATAAAAATAAGCAATAGGAAATTAACAAATTTTTCCTAAAGTTTTTGTCATATTCTACAATGTCTTAAACTACATTTTTATTGATTACTTTTTTCCTTTGGTAAGTTCCTTTCCTGTTGCGGGACACAAGTGTGCTGACCTTTTTATTTTCTATAAGTATACAATTTCGAGAATCAAACATGTATCTATCCATCATTATCCCTGGAATGTCTCCCTATAAGAAGACATTCCAAAGATGAAAATCGTTTACATCATCAAATATTCATTTTCCTGATATAAATGTAACTGTCAATTCGCTCCAAAACATCCATACCCCCGGCTACCGGATGTTAAACGGGCATGTCCATACGGCTTTAAGAGTACCAAACTTGGAAGTTAATTGACTTTTTGATATTGTCTGATTCCATTTGACTTGATTTTTGCCTACCCAATTACAATCCGCATAAGTAACGGTATCACCGGAGACGGACTGTATGATAATGGTATGTGGACGATTAAATACCACCAGATCTCCTGCTTTCAGCCCATCAAGACTACTGGTTCTGGACCAGGTATATGGATCGGTTTTAGTCACGATATCGGCCACGGTACAGGCCCAGCCATGGCATTGCCATGCTTTATTCTTATAATCTCCATTCCAATAGGAACCATCAGGATACAGACGCTTTGCCTCCAAAAAAGGATCTTTTGAAACCAGCCTAATCTCTATTCCCTCCATACGCAGACTCTGTCCCGTAGTACCGCAGATCTCACCGTTTTTTACCCACGGAGTCCACCCTATATTCTGGCAATGAGCTCTATATTCAATATCGTAATAATTGGATACTTCACCATATAATCGAATTCGCACAGCCTCCATACGCAGACCGGCGTTGGTTGTTCCTACAGGCTCATTGTCTTTCCTCCAGCCCTGCCAGGCTTCCTGCCATCCCTGTTTCTCAACGTGGCTTGTGTATTCAACGCCTCCTCCCATACCTGTAATTCTTACGGTAAGGCACTCAAGCCGCAAAGATTGACCTACAGTACCTGACAATGCACCGTCTGATACTTCCGACGTCCATCCAATACGCTCTGCATGGGTTTTATAATACACATGAACTCCTGCAGCAGCCTTCGTCTGAATGGGTTCACTCACTATTGCCGCAATTGAGGCGACCAACAGAACCGCAGCAGCTTTTTTAGCAAATCCTTTTACAATATTTTTAAAATGATTTGTGAAATAGTTCATATTTACTCCTCTCTTTCTTTGTTTCATCGTTTGCTTTCATTAAAGTTATCATATCAGCCAATTTTATATTCCAGAATTTAATTTGGTCTTATCAGGAACAAGGGCGGCGGCTTCCCGCTATTTACATCAATTTTTTTCATTCCTCTCTTTTTGTTTGCCTTCATAAAATTCCCCCTTTCTTTATTTTGTCGATTGTTGCTTCCGGGATTTTTATTTGAAATTATTTTTACGATTTTAATTTAGAAAAATTAATTACCTCAGATTATTACAACTCTTACGATTATAAAATAGAATAGTATATGGAGATTACAATAAACTGAATTAAATCATTTATTTTAAGAAAAAGGCATGCGCTCTTTTGCATATGCCTTTTTCTTTCCCCATAAAATCATAAGCTTGCTGCCAGCTGAATCTATTTTTCATCTATACAGTCATTTTGCAAAACTGCTTCCCCGGTTCCATTTTGCACATGACATTTTCCTATTTTGGCAGTTTTTTTAATCCATTACTGATATCATTCATCCGATTCCATATCCGGTTCCTGCTCTTCCTCATCCGGCATCACTGCACCCTGGGATTCCTCTTCCACGCTCTCAATGGCGTCCTCCAGATTATCGAATTCCTGCTCACCGTTGGAAATCTTTTCCCTTACCTTGGCAATCTTCGCGATCTTCACACCCTCCTCCAGATCCATCATCTTCACACCGGAGGTAATTCTGCCCAAAGTGGAGATATCCTGCATCCGCAGCTGTATGATAATGCCTTCCGTGGTGATCATCATGATTTCGTTCTCATCCACCACGGCCTTCACACCTACCACGCATCCCGTCTTCTCGGTAATTTTATAGCATTTGATTCCCTTGCCGCCCCGATTCTGCACATTGAACTCGTTCATATAAGTCCGCTTGCCCATTCCGTTCTCAGATACAATCAAGAGGGAATCTCCCTGGCTCTGAAGCTGCATTCCGATTATCTCATCCCCGTCAGCCAGGTTCATTCCGATGACGCCCATGGAACTTCTCCCGGTTGCCCGTACGTCCGTCTCCTTAAATCGGATACAGATGCCCTGCCTGGTCACAAGGAAGATTTCGCTGTCCTCTTCCGTCACCTTCACCTCGATGAGTTCATCATCGTCCTTCAGATTGATGGCAGTCAGCCCCTTCTTGCGGATATTGGTGAATTCCATCATGGAAGTTTTCTTTACGATACCCCTCTTTGTCACCATGAACAGGTTCTTCCCGTCGTCGTATTCCTTGATGGGAACCATTGCCGTTATCTTCTCTTCCGGCGCAAGCTGCAGAAGATTCACGATAGCCGTTCCTCTGGCCGTCCTTCCTGCCTCCGGAATCTCATATACCTTCAGTCGATACACCCTTCCAAGGCTGGTGAAGAAATTCAGGTAATGATGTGTTGTCATCATCAGCAGGTCTTCGATAAAATCATCCTCTATCGTCTGCATTCCCTTGATGCCCTTGCCGCCCCGGTTCTGAGACTTAAAATTATCCACTGTCATACGCTTGATATAGCCAAGGTTGGTAAGTGCAATCACAGTGTTCTCATTGGGTATCATATCCTCCAGGGAAATGTCGGATTCATCATATCCTATCTTGCTGCGCCTGTCGTCTCCGTATTTTTCGGCAATGGCCATAATCTCCGTCTTTATTACGCCCAGCAGCAGGTTCTCGTCTCCCAGTATCATTTTCAGTTCCGCTATTTTTTTCTGCAGCTCCTCATGCTCGTCTTCCAGCTTCTCCCGCTCCAGTCCGGTGAGGGCACGCAGACGCATATCCACAATTGCCTGCGCCTGCGCCTCCGAAAGTTCGAAGCGCTCCATCAGCCGTTCTTTTGCAACCTGAGTATTCCGGCTGCTGCGGACTATGGAGATAACTTCATCAATAAAGTCCAGCGCCTTCAGCAGTCCCTGTAAGATATGGTCCCTTTCCTCCGCCTTGTTCAGATCATATTTCGTCCTTCTGGTAACCACATCCTCCTGATGGCGGATATAGTATTTCATCATATCCAGAAGATTCATGACTTTAGGCTGCTGTCTCACCAAGGCAAGCATAATCACGCCGAAGGTATCCTGCAGCTGAGTATGCTTGTACAGCTGGTTTAGGATTACGTTAGCATTGGCATCCTTTCGCAGCTCAATGACTACACGTAAGCCTTCCCTATTGGACTCGTCCCTGATGTCCGTAATACCGTCTATCTTCTTCAGCTTTACCAATTCGGCTATCTTGATAATCAGGTTTGCCTTATTTACCATATATGGCAGTTCTGTGGCAATAATCTGGCTTTTTCCGTTGGCCAGCGTCTCTATATTGGTCACCGCCCGGACAATTACCTTGCCCCGGCCCGTTCTGTAGGCCTCGGAGCATCCCCTGGTTCCCAGGATGACACCACCCGTAGGAAAATCCGGCGCCTTCACGATAGAGAGAATCTCCTCAATGGCAGTATCCCTGCCCTCCTCCACCCTGTTGTCTATTATCTTAACAATAGCGGCAACAATTTCCCGCAGATTGTGAGGGGGAATATTGGTTGCCATTCCCACCGCGATTCCCGTAGTGCCGTTTACCAGAAGATTGGGATAACGGCTGGGCAGCACCACCGGCTCCTTCTCCGTATCATCGAAATTCGGTATAAAATCAACCGTATCTTTGTTAATATCGGCAAGAAGCTCCATGGATATCTTAGAAAGCCTGGCTTCCGTATAACGCATGGCAGCAGCGCCGTCACCGTCCATGGATCCAAAATTCCCATGCCCGTCCACCAAAGGGTATCTGGTAGACCAATCCTGTGCCATATTCACCAGCGCACCATAGATGGAACTGTCTCCATGGGGATGATATTTACCCATGGTATCACCGACAATACGCGCGCTCTTACGATGAGGCTTGTCCGGCCCGTTGTTCAGTTCGATCATGGAATAGAGTACACGCCGCTGAACGGGCTTCAGGCCGTCCCTTACGTCCGGCAGCGCCCTGGAAGCGATTACGCTCATGGAGTAGTCTATATAAAAGGACTCCATTTTCTCTTTTAAGTCCACTTCCTCTATCTTATCCAGTTCAGGCACGTTGTCAAAAATATCATCCTTCATATATATCCTCTTTCATCCAATCTGAAACCGCATACTATCTCATTGTAATAAACTTTTATCCGCCATTTGAAGGTCTGTCACTTGATATCCAGATTCTTTACATACTTCGCGTTTTCTTCTATAAATTCCCGCCTGGGTTCCACCTTGTCCCCCATCAAAGTCGTAAAGGTCAAGTCAAGCTCGGATTCCATCTCCTCGTCATAATTTACACGAAGCAAAATCCTGCGGGCAGGATCCATGGTAGTCTCCCAGAGCTGATCCGCGTCCATCTCCCCAAGCCCCTTGTAACGCTGTATCTTATTGTTCTGATCCCTGCCCACTTCCTTCAGAATGCTGTCCAGCTCTTCGTCGCTGTAAGCATACCAGATCTTCTTGTTCTTCTCCAGCTTATACAGAGGCGGTTTTGCCAGGTACACATGCCCCTCCTTAATCAGGGCCGGCATAAACCGGTAGATAAAGGTCAGCAGCAAAGTGCAGATATGGGCGCCGTCCACATCGGCGTCCGCCATCAGGATAATCTTGTCATAGCGCAGCTTCTCGATATTGAAATCATCATGAATCCCGGTACCGAAAGCCGTAATCATGGCCCTTATCTCCGCGTTGGCAAATATCTTGTCAAGCCTTGCCTTCTCCACATTAAGAATTTTGCCGCGCAAAGGCAGGATTGCCTGCGTCGCGCGTGCGCGGGCCGTCTTGGCGCTTCCACCGGCGGAATCTCCTTCCACGATATAAATCTCACAATTCTTCGGATCCTTGTCGGAACAGTCTGCCAGCTTGCCGGGAAGCGCCATGCCGTCCAAAGCAGTCTTCCTTCTGGTCAGATCCCTTGCCTTCCTGGCGGCCTCCCTGGCCCTCTGTGCCAGAATTGACTTCTCGCAGATGGACTTGGCCACCATGGGATTCAGTTCCAGAAAATAGGTAAGCTGCTCGCTTACAATATTGTCCACAGCCCCCCTGGCCTCGCTGTTGCCCAATTTCTGCTTTGTCTGTCCCTCAAACTGAGGATCCTCTATCTTTACGCTGATAATAGCGGTAAGCCCCTCCCGGATATCTTCCCCCGAAAGGTTTGGCTCATTGTCCTTCAGCAGCTTTGCATTCCTGGCATAATCATTGAAGGTCTTGGTCAGCGCGTTCCGGAAACCCTGAAGATGTGTTCCTCCCTCCGGCGTATTGATATTGTTCACGAAACTGAATACACTCTCGTTAAAGGAATCGTTATGCTGGAAGGATACCTCAACATAAACATTATTTTTCTCTCCTTCAAAGTAGAGGACATTCTCATATAAGGGAGCCTTACTTCGGTTTAAATAAGTAACAAATTCCTTAATACCGCCCTCATAGCAGAATTCAACCTTCTTTTCCTTCCAAACTTCTTCTTTTACCGCTTCTGCCGTTTCCTTTACTACAGCATATTCCGATTCTTCCGCAAGCCCTTTCTCATTCTCCTCGGCTTCTTCTTTCCTGTCATTCTCCGCCCGCTTCAGCAATTCATTGATCTGGCGGTTTTCATGTCCCGCAATCCCTTCCAGCGTCTCCACATGTTCCCTGCTTCTCCTGCCGTCCCGCAGGATTATGCGCAGTCCCTTTGTCAGGAAGGCCATCTCCCTCATCCTGATTTTCAGGATATCAAAATCAAATACCACCGTCTCCGTAAAAATTTCCTTATCTGGCATAAACGTAATCCTGGTACCCGTCTTCTCCGGCGGACAGGTGCCCGTCTCTTTCAGCGGGTAACATACATGCCCTCTTTCATACCGCTGCTTATAGACCTTCCCTTCCTGGCATATTTCAACCTCCAGCCACTCGGAAAGCGCATTTACCACGGAAGCACCCACGCCATGCAGGCCGCCGGAGACCTTGTATCCCCCACCGCCGAATTTTCCTCCGGCATGCAGGATGGTAAATACTACCTCCACTGCCGGAATACCCGCTTTATGATTAATTCCGACAGGAATTCCCCTCCCGTTGTCAATGACGGTAACAGAATTCCCCTCGTTAATTCTGACATCAATCGTATCACAGAAACCGGCCAGCGCTTCATCTACAGAATTATCCACGATCTCATAGACCAGATGATGCAGCCCTCTGCTGGATGTAGTACCTATATACATTCCGGGACGTTTCCTGACAGCCTCCAACCCTTCCAGAATCTGAATCTGATCCGCACCATATTCATGTTCCACTGCAGTGTTGCTGATAGCTTCTTGACTCATATATCCATTCCCTTTCTTGTAAAACCTGCTGTCTCCAAATCCTTGATCTCAGACTGTTTCCTGTTTTTCGTGTCTTCGGTTCCCATCCGGGTGACGCTTCCTTCCGCCACCTTGTATACCCTGTCTATCTCAAAACGGTGATTTACAAATTCCTCCAGTCCCGTACATGTAATAATTGTCTGAATGTCCCCTATACTGTTCAGCAGATAATTCTGCCTGTTGGAATCCAATTCAGACAGAACGTCATCCAATAACAAAATGGGATTTTCCCCCGTTATTTTTTTAACCAGTTCTATCTCTGCCAGCTTCAGCGACAATGCCGCCGTCCGCTGCTGTCCCTGGGAACCGTACTTCCTGATATCCACGCCCCCCACCAGAAATGAAAAATCATCTCTGTGAGGACCCACAGACGTGGTCTTGGCCCTGATATCCCTGTCCCTGGCATATTCCAGCTTTTCCTCAAAATCGCTGGTTTTCACATCAGGTTCATAACAAACCTGAAGCTCCTCCCTGTCCCCTGACAATTTTTTGTGAATCTCATATATAATCTCATTCAGCTGTTCCGCAAACAAGGTACGGCGTTCAATTACCTTGTTTCCAAAGGACACCAGCTGCATGTCCCATACGCCCAGAGTCTCTCTTAAATCCGGGGACATAAACATATCCTTCAGAAGCTTGTTGCGCTGGTTTATTATCCTGTTGTAGTGATTCAGATTATAAAGATAGAGACTGTCCAGCTGGCAAAGCTCCATATCCACAAAGCGCCTCCGCTCAGCCGGACCGTTCTTAATGATTCCCAGATCCTCCGGAGAAAAAAAAACCACATTGCACAATCCAAGCAAATCAGCCGCTTTTTTAATCTTCTGTCCGTCTATGGCAATTCCCTTGGACTTACTTTTCCTCAGATGCATGTCAACTCTCGTCTCCACGCCTTCTTTTTCCAGGTAAGTCCTGATATGGGCCTCTTCCTTGTCAAAATTTACTATCTCTCTGTCTTTACTTCCCCTGTGGGACTTGGTAGTCGCCGCCACAAATATGGCTTCCAGGATATTGGTCTTCCCCTGAGCGTTATCGCCGAACAGAATATTGGTACCTTTATCAAACTGCATAATCAGAGAATCGTAATTCCTGTAATCTGCCAGTTCTATGGATTTGATAATCATATTTTACACCTGCCTGCTTCAGCGGACATTTTTACGCCTCTATTTTTATGGTTTTGCCTCTATATTCCACCGTATCCCCTGCCACAAGCTTTTTTCCGCGCTGTACCTCAATTTGGCCGTTTACCCTCACCAGGCCGTCCTGAATGACAACCTTCGCTTCCGCGCCTGCATCTACCAACCCCACAGCCTTTAAAACCTGTCCCAGCTTAATATAATCTTCTCTCAAATGTATGACTTCCATAAAATCTCCTAATTGAAAACCCCATATCTTTTAATTGCGTCCGTAGTTTGCCACAAGGCTCACCGGAAGAATCAGATAGGTATATCCATGTTCCTCATTTCGAATAAAGCAGGGCGCCTTTGGATTTACCATGTACAGTTCCACTTCTTCATCGTCGATAACCCGCAGCGCATCTATCAGAAACTTGGGGTTGAAGCCAATCATCAGATCCCTCCCCTGCTTCTCCACATCAATCTCTTCATTCATGCTTCCCAGCGCGGATTCTATGCGAAGCACCATCCCCTCATCCACGATATTGATGACAATGGGTTTCCTGTCTCCCTCCCTCGTGAGAAGGGTCGCCCTGTCGATACAGCTCAGAAGTTCTTTTTTATTAACCTTCACTTTCGTCTCATAGTCCGTGGAAAGCATTCTGTCAATATTGAAATACTCTCCTTCTATCAGTCTGGACACCACCACCGTATTCTCAAACTCAAACACAATATGGTTTGGCGCCACATAGATAATCAGGTCGCTGTCCGCCCCTCCGGGAAGTATCTTACTTACTTCATTCAGAGTCTTGCCGGGTATAATAACTTTTTTATGTTCATAGGATTCCCTCAGCTGAATCTTTCGGATGGAAATACGATGTCCGTCCGAAGATACCAGTTTCAGCTCATCCCCATTGATTTCAAACAACTCACCCGTCATCAGTTTATTATTTTCATTGTCGGAAATGGAGAATATGGTCTGCCTTACCATTTCCTTCAATGCAAACTGGCTGATTACAATTTTGTCTTCCTTTTCCACCACAGGTAAGTATGAAAAATCTTCTCCCGATTTGCCTATAATTGTAAACTTTGCTTTTTCACAGGTGATAATTGTCTTCAAAGAAGCATCCGATTCAATCCTGATCATGCTGTCCGGAAGCTTTCTCACCATATCCAGAAAAATTTTCGCGTCCAGTGCAATGATACCTTCTTCCAGTATATCTCCTTCTATGACAGTCTCTATCCCCAGATCCATATCGTTGGCCGTCAGGGTGATCATGCCCTGGGAAGCATCTATCAATATACATTCAAGAATAGACATTGTAGTCTTATTGGGAACGGCTTTTGATACAATCTGCACCCCGTTTAACAGATTTGATTTTGAGCAGGCTATTTTCATATAAAGGTCTCCTTTTTATTTCATTCAGGTTTTATGATTTTCATCTGTGGGGAAATCGTTTTCCATGCGCGCAAATGCTGTTTATTAAAAAAGAAATTAATAGTAATCTTAATAAGGGCTGTTGATATGTGTATAAGTGTCTCTATTATACTATTTTTCTGGAAAAAAGGGAATGGAAAACTCGTGAATATTTTCGGAATAACTTAAAAATAAATGTCAGGTTATTCACATCCATGCTCAGCACCCTTTTTTTAACTTAAAAAGTTATATACACTTCCCACATGGCCCTATGTGTTTATTCTGTGGTTATCTGTTAAAAACCCCGCGTGTTTACCTCTTAGAGCGTTTATCTAAGGGTATATAAGGGTTTATCTTCTAAGAAGGGTTTATCTTCTTTATTATAATGTCAACTTTATTTTTCAGCTCTTCATTCGTATTCATTTCCGTCGTAATCTTATTGACACCGTGCATAATGGTGGTATGGTCCTTCTTTCCCAGGAGCTTTCCGATGTTTACATAGGAAGTGGCTGTCAGTTCACGGCAGAGGTACATGACAATCTGCCTGGGCAGTACGAATTCCGAATTCCGTTTTTTGGAGCAAACATCTTCCGGCTTTATACCAAAGTGTTCCGAAACAACATTAATGATATGGTTGGGTGTAATCTCTCTCGATTTGTTGGGATAGATTACATCCTTTAAGGCTTCTTCTGCAAGTGCCAGGTTCAAATCCACCTGATTTAACTTACCGGCGGCTACGATTTTATTGAAGGCGCCCTCCAGTTCCCGAATGTTGGATTTGACATTGGTGGCAATATACTTGATAATTTCTTCGTTAATGGGTCTTCCGCAGGATTCCGCGTTTTTCCGCAGAATTGCCATTCTGGTCTCGTAGTCGGGAGGCTGGATATCGGCAATGATTCCCCATTCGAATCGGGAGCGGAAGCGTTCGTCCAGATCATTGATTTCCTTGGGAGGCCTGTCCGAGGAGATAATGATCTGCTTCCTGGCGGAATGAAGTACATTAAAGGTATGGAAAAATTCTTCCTGTGTACTTTCCTTTCCGATGATGAACTGCACATCGTCTACCATGAGTACATCTACGGTTCTGTATTTTTCCCGAAGCTTGCTCATGGAAGCCGCATTACCGCTTCGGATGGATTCGATCACTTCATTGGTGAATTCTTCACTGGTCACATAGAGTACCTTTTTATTCTGATCCTGCTCCAGGATGAAATGACCGATGGAATGCATCAAGTGCGTTTTCCCAAGGCCCGGCCTTCCATAGAGATATAAGGGATTGTAGACCTGTCCGGGGGATTCCGCCACTGCAAGGGACGCGGAATGGGCAAATTGATTGCTGCTCCCCACTACGAAGGTGGAGAACTTGTACTTGGGATTCAGGTTTGCGTTTTCGGAAGTTTCTTCGGATACTTCCTCGGATACCTCCGTTTCAGGAGTGATATCCTGTTCCAGAATAAACTGGACATCATACTCATGCCCCATCATCTCCGTAATGATAACCTTAAAAAAGCTTTTATATTTGGAAGTAATGTAACCAAGCATACTGGACTGTTCGGCGGGAATCATGATTTTTACCACATTGTTGGATACATTGTAAAAAGCAAGAGGTTCCACCCATGTCCGGTAGGATATCTCAGTGAGTCCATATTCATTCTTGATCGTTTCCTTGATAGCAGTCCAGTTTGCTTTGATTCCTTCCATATATCCGGTCCCTCCCTTATAAAAAGCCCTGATACTCCATATTCATACATTGTAATATAGATTGAACAATATTTCAAATATTACTTTTAAACATTTCCGGAAAATAGTTATCCACATTATGTGAATAACTATGTCTATAATTTTTTTTAAACAGAGGTATGTGGATAGAGATGTGTATAAGTGGATAAAGGAGGTGCATAAAAGAAACGCAGTATTTATCAATAATTTTTTCTGTTGTTCACTGCCTGTACACATATCATTTTACATATTTAAATTTTTTATCCACATTTTATCAACAGCATGTGTATAAGTGATATGGGGGTAATTCATGTGGATATCTCTGTGCATAATGGGTAAAAAAATTTTTTATTGGATAAAAACCGTATTTTTACTGAAATTTCCTTGACATAATGAGAATTTTTTTATACAATCAAGATGCTGTTTTCCGATATACAGAGGTTTTAAATCAAAATGAAGCTACCTTTATATAAAAGGTCAGAAGAGAAGGAGGTGCATTTCCATGAAAATGACATTTCAGCCCAAGAAGCGTTCCCATGCAAGGGTTCACGGATTCAGAGCAAGAATGAGTACAAAGGGTGGAAGAAAGGTTTTAGCGGCAAGACGTGCAAAAGGCAGAAAAGTATTGTCCGCTTAGGTCACAGAAATGTGGCCTTTTTATTTATAAGCAGGGAAGGCCGTGTGTCAGAGAGGGCGGCTGTATGAGAAGGTGGTGGAAAATCGATGAAATTTTCTGAAAGCCTTAAGAAGAACCGTCAGTTTCAGTCTGTCTATAAATCCGGTAAATCGTATGCAAATAAATATCTGGTTATGTATGTGAAGGAAAACGGCACCGGAGGGAACAGAATTGGAATCAGCGTAAGCAAAAAAGTGGGCAACAGTGTTGTAAGGCATCGGATTACAAGGCTGGTGCGGGAAAGTTACCGGTTACAGGAAGCAATGTTCAATAGTGGTTTGGACATTGTAATCGTTGCAAGGAAGAATGCGGTTTCGGTGGGTTACGCTGAAATGGAAAGCGCGCTGCTTCACCTTGGAAAGCTTCATAATGTTACTGCCCATTCCAGGCCGGTAACAGACAACAAAGAGGTTGATTCATAACGAAATGAAAAAATTTTTGATTGTCGGTATCAGATTTTATCAGAAAGTTTTATCTCCCATGAAGAGGACAAAATGTCCTTATATTCCCAGCTGCTCCCAGTATGGCCTGGAGGCGATAGAGAAATACGGCGCTTTCAGGGGCGGTATTCTGGCTGTGTGGAGGATATTGCGCTGCAATCCTTTTTCAAAGGGAGGATATGACCCTGTTCCGTAGTTTTACCGGCAAACCTGACTGAGAGGATAGAATATTAATGAATCTAATTTTACTGACCCAGAATACGACGCCTATCATAGGGCAGGTCGCATGGCTGCTGGGTAAGATCATGAACGGTATTTTTTACGTGATTGATTTTATCGGAATTCCGAATATAGGTCTTGCCATTATACTGTTTACGATTGTGGTGAACCTTTTGATGATGCCTTTGAACATCAAGCAGCAGAAATTTTCCAAGCTTCAGGCAAAAATGAGTCCTGAGATTCAGGCCATTGAAGCAAAATATAAAGGAAGGTCGGACCAGGAATCCCTGATGGCGAAAAATCAGGAAATTCAGCTGGTTTACGCGAAATACGGCGTGTCTGCCAGCGGAAGCTGCCTGCAGCTTTTAATACAGATGCCTATTTTGTTCGCATTGTACCAGGTTATCTATCGGATGCCGGCATATGTAACCCAAATAGGGAATACCTTCCGGGTTCTGGCCGACAGGATTATCTCCGTGGATAACGGCAGCTTTCTGCAGAATTCCGGTATAGACAGTATCACAAATGTAGTGAATATGTACGGACAGTCCATCGGAAAAGGCGATGTGTCCAACGGGATCATTGATGTGCTGAATAAGCTGTCCTCCATGGATATGGCGTCCATTGCCGATCATTACGGTTTAAGCGAGCTGACCTATCAGGGACAGCTGATTCTGAGCAATGACACCACCCGCGGACTGCTTGACACATATAATAACTTTTTGGGGCTGAATATGGGAGACTCTCCCGGTGCCCTGATCAGGAGCGCCTGGGCCGTCGGCGCCTGGGGAATCGTAATCGGTGCGGTTATGATTCCGGTTCTGTCCGCAGTGACACAGTGGATCAATGTGAAGCTGATGCCTCAGCAGCCCACAAACGGAAACGAAAAAGCTTCCTCCATGGCGGCGTCCATGAAGACCATGAATATGTTTATGCCGCTGATGTCGGCATGGTTCTGTTTCTCCTTCCCGGCAGGTATGGGTCTGTACTGGGTGGCCGGAAGCGTGGTCAGAAGCATCCAGCAGGTGGTCATCAATAAGCACATTGATAAGATGGACTTTGATCAGCTGATTGCAAAGAATTCTGCCAAGAACACCAAAAAGATAGAAAAGATGAAGCAGGCGCAGGAGCGGATGAATGCTTATGCAAATATGAATACACGTAATATTCAAAATAAATCCGTTCAGGCCAGGTCCATGCAGAATAAGGCAAATGTGAATACCGGTGTCAGCGAAAAGGAGAAGAATGCGGATCAGGCAGCATCCCAGAGCACTTACGGCAGGGGGAACGCGAAGCCGGGAAGCATGTTGGAAAAGGCTAACATGGTAAGAGATTACAACGAGAGAAATAACAGAAATTAATGTAATGTCTGCTGAAGCGGACAGGAGGTATAAGATGGTTAAGGAGCAGGAATTTGTTGAGATATCTGCCAAGACAGTAAATGAAGCCATTACGGAAGCATGCAGGAAATTGAGCGTGACCAGCGACAGGCTTGACTATCAGGTGATAGAGGAAGGCTCCAGCGGTTTCCTGGGGATCGGTTCCAGGCCGGCTGTTATCAGGGCTGCCGCCAAGATTGAAGAGGTGTCTGCCGAGGCTGCCGCAAAGAATTTCTTAAATGATGTATTTACCGCAATGAACATGGATGTTGTCGTGGATGTGAATTACAACGAGGAAGAGAAGTCCATGGACATCAACCTTTCCGGGGAAGAGATGGGCGTACTGATCGGAAAGAGGGGACAGACCCTTGATTCCCTGCAGTACCTGGTTTCCCTGGTAGTCAATAAGGAGATGGAGGAGTATATCCGGGTAAAGGTCGACACGGAGAATTATCGTCAGAGAAGGAAGGAGACGCTGGAAAACCTGGCTAAAAATATAGCCTATAAGGTGAAGAAGACCAGGAGGCCTGTATCTCTGGAGCCTATGAACCCTTATGAGAGAAGGATTATTCACTCTACTCTGCAGAATGACAGATATATATCCACCCACAGCGAGGGGGATGAACCTTACAGGAGAGTAGTCGTTACGTATAAGAGATAAATTTACGTTTGGGGCTGTTGCATTTATGAGATCGAAGGCGACAGCCCCTTTGTGGTTGTTATCATCGGTCATAGAGGAAACGGTTTCAGATGATGGAGATAAGGGATACCATTGCCGCGATAGCCACAGGGCTTACGGATTCCGGAATCGGAATTGTGAGAATCAGCGGCAGTGATGCAGTTCGTACGGGAAATGAAATATTCCGTTCCCCTGCCGGGAAAAAAATACTGTGCAGTGCGGTGGATCATATGCTTTATTACGGTTATGCGTATGACGAATCACGGGATTTTGTGATAGATGAAGTGATGGCAGTGACAATGAGGGCGCCCAGAAGCTTTACAGGGGAAGATACCGTGGAGATTCAGTGTCACGGCGGTGTGCTTGTAATGCGTAAAATACTGGAGGCTGCGCTGAAAAACGGTGCCAGGCTGGCAGAGCCGGGGGAATTTACCAGGAGGGCATTCCTGAACGGAAGGATTGATCTGTCCAGAGCCGAGGCGGTGATGGACGTCATCCGCTCCCAAAATGACTACGCACTGTCTTCTTCTGTAAACCAGCTGAAGGGAATGCTTTCGGAAGAGATAAAGAGACTGCGGAGCGGGATTCTGTATGAAGTGGCATTTATTGAATCCGCCATTGACGATCCGGAGCATTTCAGTATGGAGGGTTATCAGGAGGCACTGTCGGAAAAGGTAAAGGCGCTGACGGGCCGTATCCGTAAATTGATCGACACGGCCGAAAACGGCAGGCTCATAAAAGAAGGCATTGATACCGTAATTGTGGGGAAACCGAATGTAGGGAAATCCACTTTTTTAAACTGCCTGGTGGGAGAGGAAAGGGCCATTGTCACGGATGTAGCGGGAACTACAAGGGACGTTTTAAGGGAGACCGTCAGATTGGGGAATATATGTCTCAATGCGGTGGATACTGCGGGAATCCGTGAAACGGAAGATACGGTAGAAAAAATAGGTGTAAAGAGGGCTTTGAAATATGCTTGTGACGCGGATTTGGTTATCTATGTGGTGGACGCTTCGGTTGCTCTGGATGAGAATGACAGGGAAATAGCAGCGCTTATCGGCGATAAGAAAAGAATTGTGTTGTTAAACAAGAGCGATTTGGTAAATAAAGTGACGGAAGAGGATATAGAAAATTTATTTGCGGAAAGTTCGTCCGGCAGTGGTGAGAGAGAATTTACCATTGTAAAAACTTCACTCAGGGAAAACATGGGCGTGGAAGAATTTGAACAGGCCGTGAAAGAGATGTTTTTCCGGGGAGAGATTAAGAGCAGCAATGAAATCGTGATAACGAACATGAGGCATAAGAAGGCTCTGGAGGAGGCTTGCGAATCACTGGCGCTGGTGGAAAAGAGTCTTGAAGAAGGGATGCCGGAAGATTTTTATTCCATCGATTTGATGGATGCATATGCTTCTCTGGGGAGAATTATAGGGGAAGAAGTGGACGACGATTTAGTGGAGGAGATATTTTCAAAATTTTGCATGGGGAAATAAGGGAAGTGTGTATGATATGATAGATTATCGTGAAAAGGTTGACGTATGTGTGATAGGCGCCGGGCATGCGGGATGCGAGGCAGCTTTGGCCTGCGCAAGACTGGGGCTGGAGACGGTTATTTTTACGGTGAGTGTGGACAGCATTGCCCTGATGCCATGCAATCCCAATGTGGGAGGATCCTCCAAGGGCCATCTGGTGAGGGAACTGGATGCCCTGGGCGGGGAGATGGGAAAAAATATAGATAAGACTTTTATTCAGTCAAAGATGCTGAACGTGTCCAAGGGTCCGGCAGTACATTCACTTCGCGCCCAGGCGGACAAGGCGGAATATTCCAGAGCCATGAGAAAGGTTCTGGAGAACCAGGACCATCTGACTGTCAAGCAGGCGGAGGTCTGTGAGATTTTATGGGAAAATACGGAATCTGCGGAAGCGCGGGGCAAAAAGGTCACAGGGGTAAAAACTTTCACGGGGATGTATTATGACTGCAAGGCTGTAGTCCTGTGTACGGGAACCTATCTGGGAGCCAGATGCCTGTGCGGGGAATCCATTACATACACCGGCCCAAACGGGCTTCAGGCGGCAAACCACCTGACGGCTTCCTTGAGAGAGATGGGGATCGAAATGCGCCGTTTTAAGACAGGCACCCCCGCCAGGATGGATAAGAGGAGCATTGATTTCACGAAGATGGAAGAACAGTTCGGCGATAAAAAGATCGTGCCCTTTTCTTTTTCCACGGACCCGGCCCATGTGCAGAGAGAACAGGTTTCCTGCTGGCTGACCTATACCAACGGGAAAACCCATGAAATCATCCGTGCAAATCTGGACAGGTCACCTATTTACGCGGGAATTATAGAAGGAACCGGACCCAGATACTGCCCGTCCATTGAAGATAAAGTAGTAAAGTTTGCGGATAAGGAAAGGCATCAGGTTTTTATCGAACCGGAAGGCATCCATACCAACGAAATGTATATCAGCGGCATGTCTTCATCTCTGCCGGAGGATGTACAGCTTGCCATGTACAGGACGGTTCCCGGGCTGGAACACTGCAAAATCGTAAGGAATGCCTATGCCATTGAATATGACTGCATCAATGCGGGACAGCTGGACGCGGCGCTGGAATTCAAATCCGTCAAAGGGTTGTTCAGCGCAGGACAGTTTAACGGGAGCAGCGGTTATGAGGAGGCGGCCTGCCAGGGACTGGTAGCCGGCGTAAATGCAGCCATGTCTATTTTAGGTAAAAAACCCCTGACGATTGACAGATCGGAAGGATATATAGGCGTGTTGATTGACGACCTGGTGACAAAGGAGAACAGAGAACCCTACCGGATGATGACTTCCCGGGCGGAATACAGGCTTCTTCTGCGCCAGGACAACGCGGATTTGCGGCTCCGGAAGAAGGGATATGAAGCAGGACTTGTTTCCGAGACGGAATACCAGGCGCTTCTGGAAAAGGAAAAGCTGATAGAGGCGGAAATAAAACGTCTGAAAAATACTTTTACAGGGGCAAATAAAGAGGTACAGAGTTTTCTGGAGTCCCACGGCAGCGCTTCATTGAAGACGGCAGCCAGCCTGGCAGAACTGCTTTGCCGCCCTGAGCTTTCCTATGAAATACTTGGAGAGATAGACAGGGACAGGGAGGAATTGCCCGAGGCTGTCGTCGAACAGGTGGAAATCGAAATCAAATATGAAGGGTATATCGTCAGGCAGAAGCGCCAGGTAGAACAATACAGGAAAATGGAGAAGAAGCTGATACCTGCGGACATTGACTATGATGAGGTATCGTCGCTGCGGCTGGAAGCAAGACAGAAGCTGAAGCTGTTCCGTCCGGCTTCCATCGGACAGGCATCCAGGATTTCAGGGGTATCGCCGGCGGATATTTCCGTGCTGCTGGTATATCTGGAGAAATGCAAAATGTAGACAGGTGCATTTATGCTGTCATTTTTCGAAAAAAATTATTAATTTTTCGGCGTATTTATGTTTGTCCTTATTTTTATGGTATAATGTTGACACAGTAGTACATGTGTCAACTATTGATTTCCGCGGGCAATGAGCCAAGCGGGCGTCAGCATCCATTTGGCGAATGCCGCGAGGGTCACATACCCTGCTGCTTGCAGCGCTACAAGCTTGATGCCCCGTTGCTTGCAGCGGGGTTGTTGACTCCATGTGCGCCCTGGCGCACTAAAATATGGTGGCAACATACCTTTTGCCCCAACATCTTGAAAAAAGGACAAAAAAGAGTACGGAGGTTTTAACATATATGGAAGAAACAGAAAATTTGGCGGTCTCTGACATGGCGGCGGGATTTCCCACCTCCTTCTGGCAGATCAGGGAAATGACCATGCTATACTCCTGCGCCATGAGGGAAGTGTGTACCAAACTGGAAAACCTGAGCCAGGAATTCGAGCTGAATAAGGACAGAAACCCGATACAGCATATTACACACAGACTGAAAAAGACATACAGCATACGGAATAAGATGCTTCAGAAAAATCTGCCCCTGGAATATGAGACCATGAGGGATGAGATTACGGATATAGGAGGAATCCGGGTTATCTGTTCTTACATAAATGATATTTACGCAATCGTGAAAATGTTGAAAAAGCAGGATGACCTTCTGATTGTGAGAGAGAAGGATTACATTGCGAATCCAAAGCCCAACGGATACAGGAGTTATCACCTGATTGTTGCCATTCCCATCTTCCTTTCATCGGAAAAACAAATAATTCCGATCGAAATTCAGATGAGGACCATAGCCATGGATTTCTGGGCAAGCCTGGAGCATCAGCTTCGCTATAAAACGGAAGCGGAAGTGTCGGATTCCACAAGAATACGCCTGACCAATATAGCGCACAGCATCTTCAACGCGGATCTTGAAATGCAGCAGATCTATGAGGAAATCAGGGAAATCAAATAAAAAATGAGGTGTTTCCATGTGTCGGTATGAAACGGAACAATTTCAGAGGGACATAAAAAATCTGGGTATATCTCTGTCCGAAAAACAGATCGGACAGTTTATCCGGTACTATGAGATGCTGGTAAAATGGAATGAAAGGATGAATCTCACTGCCATTACAGAATATGAGGATGTAATGAAAAAACATTTTGTAGACAGTCTCAGTTTGGTGAAGGCATATGACATGAAAAACGCATCCAATCTGATTGATGTAGGTACAGGGGCAGGTTTTCCGGGACTGGCACTGAAAATAGCGTTTCCCGGGTGCAGGGTGACTCTGCTGGATTCCCTGAACAAAAGGATCCGCTTCCTGGATACGGTCATTGAAGAAATGGGACTGACAGACGTGGAGGCGGTTCACGGCAGGGCGGAGGACTTTGCCAGGCCGGGAAAGCTGAGAGAAAGCTTTGACCTGTGTGTCTCCAGGGCAGTTGCCAACCTGTCTACTTTATCAGAATATTGTCTTCCTTTTGTGAAAAAGGGGGGCTGCTTCATTGCCTATAAATCAGAGAGGGTTTCCGATGAAATCGTCAGGGCGGAAGGCGCCATAGCCTGTCTGGGCGGAAAAGCGGAGGAGAAAAAAGAATTTTTATTACCGGATTCCGATATATATAGATGTCTGTTTGTGATCAGGAAAGAAAAGGGGACTCCGGGAAAGTATCCCAGAAAATCCGGTTTACCGGTGAGAGAACCTTTATATTTTGATTAAGGTGGTACGTTCTAAAGTTTTCAACGGGGAGGGTAATTGAAACCGATGGAAGAAAAAAGCAAAAAGAAAGTAAAAGGGATTAAGATCAAAAATATCAATATCTATATGATGATAATATCCTGTGTTTTGTATCTGTTTTTGATTTGGGCTACCGTACACGCGTCTCAAAGATACAACATGATGATAACCGCTACGGAGGATTACATTGCCTGTGAAAGGAATGCCGCGCTGATTGAAGAAGGCTCTGATTACCTTACGGAGCAGGTGCGCCTGTATACGGTTACCAGGGATACGGTTTATGTGGATAATTATTTTGCCGAAGTGTATGAGACAAGGCGGAGAGATGTTGCATTGGAGCAGATGACAGCATTTAATGTCAGCCAGGAGGTTTCGGGATACCTGCAGACTGCCCTGGATTATTCAAATCGTCTCATGACGGAGGAAATCTATGCCATGCGCCTGATTGCACGGGCAGAGGAAACAGCTGAAACGGCCCTTCCCGACGATGTGCGGAAAATGGAACTCACAGAGGAGGATCTCAGTCTGAGTCCGGAGGAAATGGAAGCCAAAGCACAGGAACTGGTTTTTGGTTCGGCATATCAGGAGTCCAAGGAACTGATAATGAAAAATATTTCCTATTTTGTGGACAATATCATTGACAGCACCATGCAGAATCAGAAGCAGAGCGCTTCGAAGCTGAAAAGTACCATGACACAGCAGCGGGTTTTGATCAGTGTATTGTTTGTCGAGAATATTTTTGTGTTTATATTGATCATAGTGCTGGTGATAAATCCGCTTAAAATTTATATAGAAAATATAGAAGACAAGGAAAAACTGAATGTTGCAGGTTCCTATGAGTTTAAGTACCTGGCTTTGACCTATAATAATATTTATGAGTTAAATACGGCTAACGAGGCAATGCTGAACTATCGGGCGGAGCATGACGCCCTCACAGGAATTATCAACAGGGGTGCTTTCGAAAGATTAAAGCAGTTCTTAAAGACAAAGGATACGCCTATTGCCTTAATGATACTGGATGTGGATAAATTCAAACAGGTTAATGACAGATATGGGCATGAGATGGGCGACACGATATTGAAAAAGGTTGCGAATCTCCTGGAAGAGAATTTCAGGGCCACAGACCATCCTGCGAGAATCGGAGGTGACGAATTTGCGGTAATCCTGACGGACGCCACAGAGGAGATGAAGCCTGTAATCGAAGAGAAGATAATGAGTATCAACAATACGTTAATGAATCCGGAGAAGGATATGCCGAAGGTGTCTCTCAGTGTGGGAATCGCCTTTTCTGCCAACGGGTTTGAGGACGATCTTTACAGGAAGGCAGATTCCGCGCTCTATGTGACCAAGGAGAACGGCCGCTGCGGTTATACTTTCTATGAGGAGAAGAAGGAATAATTTATGAGGTTGGATGATTACAATACCCTGAAAGAGATGCTTTCGGAATTTCGCCGGGAAGTAACGGAAATTGAGGAAGAACTGTATTCCGATACGGAAAGGATTCGGGATATGGATGCCCGTCTGAGGGTTTTTACGGATGCCGAACCGGAGGACTTCAAGGTATTTTCTCCCAGAAAAATGGAGGCGGTCCACAGGGAAGAAATCGAGAGGATCAGGCAGGAAAAATCGGTTTGCGAGAACCGCGGAAGGGAATTAAAGGAAAAGAAGGAATTTCTGGTCAAATATATTGAGAAACTGGAAAAGATATTGAAATGCCGGAAGAAAGATATCATTAAAGGGAATGAGGCAGAGAGGGAACTGCAGGATACTGTCATACATGATTTGGACCAGCTGGTACATAAAATAGAACAGAGCAGTTCTCAAATTGTAGGAAATCCTGTACAGGCAAAGCAGGATTTCGCTGTCATCGGCCAAAGTCTGAAGGAAAACGTCGATAAGATGAGAGACACTGTATGGCTTATATAGGACGGACTGTACTATATATTCCGTAAGGGTAAACGAAAACATGTACTATATGAGAGGAGGGGACATGACAGGGCAGAAAAAAGAAGAATATTGGGATGTGTACACAGAGGATAGGATCAGGACGGGAAGACTGCACAGACGTGGAGACAGGATGAAAGAGGGAGACTATCATCTTGTAGTACACGTCTGTATTTTTAACAGCAAAAATCAGCTTCTGATTCAGCAGAGACAGCCTTTTAAAAAGGGCTGGCCCAATATGTGGGATCTGAGTGTGGGCGGCTCCGCTGTGGCAGGTGACAGCAGTTCCCGGGCGGCCGAAAGGGAAGTGATGGAGGAACTGGGGCTGGAACTGGATTTATCGCACTGCCGCCCTGTGTTTACCATGAATTTTTCGGACGGGTTTGACGATTACTACATAGTAAAAAAAGATGTGGATCTGTCTGTTCTCCGTCTGCAGGAGGAAGAAGTGCAGCGAGTCCGCTGGGTTGGGAAAGAAGAAGCGATGGAGATGCAGAGATCAGGTATCTTTATTCCCTACTGGTTTCTCGGAAAATTGTTTGAGATCACGGATACCCAGAGCTTTGATGCCCATGGAGACAGAAGAAGGATGCTGCGGGTGGATTTTGCTTCTGCTGAAAACCTGCATTCCTGGATGAGCCTGGCAGAGATTGTGAGGGACGGCTTTCCTGGGTTGGAGACAACGGCGGCGCTGGAAGATTATCGGAATACGGTAGTGAAAAATATGGAGAGAGGAAGCGCGGTCTGTGCATTGGACAACTGTACCGTAGTTGGAATACTCCTGTTTTCGGAGAAGCGTAACCAGATCAGCTGTATGGCGGTACATCCGGAGTACAGAAGACAGCATATTGCGTCCCGTATGGTGCAGCTGATGTTGACAAAGCTGGACAGAAGCAGAGATATTGCGGTTGAAACCTTCAGGGAAGGAGATGAAAGAGGAGCCGCCGCCAGATCATTTTACACATCCATGGGATTTTTGCCGGGGGAATTTTGCATGTCGCTGGATTATCCCACACAGAAATTTGTATTGAAAAAACGGAAATCTTCTGCCCATTTCCGGGTGTCTGGCAGGGCAGATGCAGAGCTATAATAAGGAGGTATTGAATGGGAGATTGTACGGAAAAAAGAAAACCGAATATTCTGTTTATCATGACGGACCAGATGAGAGGTGACTGCATGGGGATTGCCGGTCACCCGGATGTAAAGACCCCGTATCTTGATCATCTGGCGTCAAGCGGCGTGCATTATACCAATGCCTATACGGCCTGTCCCAGTTGTATTCCGGCCCGGTGCGCCCTACATACCGGACTGAAACAGGAACATCACGGAAGAGTGGGCTATCAGGACAGGGTTCCCTGGAATTATCCGGTTACAATGGCGGGAGAAATGGCGAAGAACGGATATTATACCCAGTGTGTGGGAAAAATGCATGTCCATCCTCTGCGGAATCTGATGGGATTTCACAACATAGAACTTCATGACGGTTATCTGCATGCCTATCGAAACGGGAAGGTACCTTATGCGGAGAACCAGCGTGTTGCCGACGACTATTTTTACTGGCTGAAAACGCAGCTGGGAATTGACCGGGATGTCACTGACGGCGGGCTGGAATGTAATTCTTTTACAGCCAGGCCGTGGATGTATGAGGAAAGGCTTCATCCCACCAACTGGGTTACGGACCGCTCCATTGATTTTCTGAGGCGCAGGGATCGTTCCAAGCCCTTTTTCCTGATGGTATCCTATCTGCGTCCCCATCCGCCCTTTGATGCTCCGGAGTGCTTTTTTGAACTTTACCGCAATCAGGAACTGACCCGGCCGGTGATTGGGGACTGGGCGGACAGAGAGCGCCTGATGCGGTTGGGCAGACTGACGGACGCGGATACCGGTTCGGTGGATCCGGAACTGATGCGCCAGGCACAGATTGGATATTATGCCTGCATCAGCCACCTGGACAATCAGATTGGCAGACTCCTGGATGCGTTGAGAGATGACAACTGTAATCAAAATACCGTTATTATATTTACGTCTGACCATGGAGAACTTTTGGGCGATCATTATACTTTCCGAAAGACGCGCCCTTATCAGGGTAGTATCCATATTCCGCTGATTATCGCCAACGCCCCGGGAATGAAGCCGGGAACCGTATGTGACAGTCTGGCCGAACTGCGTGATATCCTTCCAACCATGGTGGAACTGGCAGGAGGGGATATCCCTGCCGAAGTAGACGGTATTTCCCTGCTTCATGACAATGAGAGGGAATACCTCCACGGAGAACACAGCGGGGGAGATCTGGGCAATCAGTATATAGTCACCAAAGAGGATAAATACTGCTGGTTCATGGAATCCGGAAGGGAGCAGTATTTCAGACTGGATACAGATCCACAGGAACTCCATGATGCTATTGCCGATCCTGAATATCAGGAGAGGATTGCTTTCCTGCGCCGGATTCTGATAGAAGAGCTGAAAGGCAGGGAAGAGGGATATACGGACGGTGTGAGGCTGATACCGGGAAAGGGACAAAGGAGCTGTTTGTCATTTCTGCCGCTGGCGGATTGACACGGAATGTGTATGCCTTTATGCATGTATACAAATTTAACAAACAAAAGCAATAAATGATAAAATTATTTTTACATTTTATTAAATATTTGATTGTATCCGACTGAAATATTTGCTATACTCCAAGTGAAGTGATACTTCTGGCAAACAGTGTCAGAAGCGTTGAAAACTTGTAAATTTTATTACATGATGATCAGGAGGTCAAAAATGATTTTACTGCCATTACCGAAAAAAACGGAAGAAAAAGAAGGAAATTTAATGCTCAGGATGGACACCATGATAGTCATGGATACTTCCTGTCCTCAGGGAACCATTGTCTATGCCCGTCAACTGAAGGAAGAAGTCCTCAACTGGGCCGGAATGACAATAGAGATCGGAAGAGGAACCTTTAGAAAGGGAGATATCCTGCTGATGGTGGATGCTTCTCTGGGCGAGCAGCACTATACTCTGAAAATTGAGGAAGAAGGAGCATTCCTGTGCGGCGGCAGCCTGACGTCCCTTGGATGGGCCGTTCAGACACTGCGTCAGATTGTGCGCCAGAGCGGAGGACTTCTTCCCCATGTAGCAATTGACGACGAGCCGGATATGAAAAACAGAGGCTTTTACCATGATGCTACCAGAGGACGTATTCAGACTCTGGAAAACATGAAGAAAATGGTGGATATCCTTTCCTTCTATAAGATGAACCAGCTGCAGCTCTATGTGGAGCATACATATCTGTTCCGTGATCTCACCGAGCTGTGGAGGGACGAGACTCCCATGACCGCGGAAGAAGTGCTTGAACTGGATCAGTACTGCTATGAGAGAGGAGTGGAACTGGTGCCTTCCATCGCTACATTCGGCCATCTCTATAAGCTGCTGAAGACCAGGTCCTTCGAGCATCTCTGTGAATTGCCGGGCAGCTTTGAAGAGAGATTCGGTTTTCAGGACAGAATGCATCACCATACGGTAAATGTGTCCAACAGGGATGCCATTACCCTGATTAAGGAAATGATTAATGAGTATATGCAGCTGTTCAGGACGGATAAATTCAATATCTGCGCAGACGAGACCTTTGACCTGGGAACGGGAAGGAGCGCATCTCTTGCGGAAGAAAAGGGAAAAGGCGTTCTGTACATGGAATATATCAAGGAGTTGTTTGAATTCCTGATCGAAAAGGGCAAGACGCCCATGTTCTGGGGAGATATCATCTGCGGACATCCGGAACTGTATCCACAGCTGCCCAGGGAAGTAATCTGCCTGAACTGGGGATACGGGGACAATCAGCCGGAGAGAGAGACGGAAATCCTGCACAGCGTGGGAGCGACTCAGTATCTCTGTCCCGGTGTGCGCGGCTGGAATCTCTGGGTTAATTTGATCAGGGGAGGATATGTAAATATCACCAGGATGTGCGGTTTTGCCAGAAAACATGACGCTATCGGCATGCTCAATACCGACTGGGGTGATTTCGGCCATGTTAATCATCCGATCTTCTCAATACCCGGCATTATTTTCGGCGCCGTATGCTCCTGGGGAGAGAAGGTACCAGAATTTGAAGAACTGTGCAGACAGATTTCCGTCCTGGAATTCGGCGATGCATCAGGAGAACTGCTGAGCTGCCTGGACAGGGTAAGCGGGACCATGGCCTTCAGCTGGTTCGGTGCGGTAAGCCTGAGAGAACATGCATTAAAGGGTGAGGACCATGACAAGCTTCTGAAAATGTTCAAGAACGAAGATATGTCCAGAGTGCCGGAGCAGAACGCGCAGATCCAGGAAATTGAAAAGCAGCTTCGTCTCATCAGCCGAAACATGGACAGTTCAAATCGCAGAATCGTGGAATACACCCATATTTCCCTGGAAATGACGAAGGTATGGAATGAAGTGGGATACTTCCTGTCTCAGCTTGAAAAAGGTGAAAAGCCGGACAACGGCAGGGAAATCGCCGCCCGCCTGGAGAGGTGCCTCCATTACTATCAGCAGAGCTGGAGAGAGAACAGCAAAGAAGGAGATATTGCGAAAATAACCGAAGTATTCTGCTGGTATGCAGACATACTGAGAAAATAAAGACTGCAGCATCACGCCGAAAAGTGCCCGGAGGAATAAAAGTCCACGAACTAAGGACTGAATTCCTCCGCTGGAAGAGGTGCTTGAGAGCGTGATGCGGAACTATAATTAGGAGAATATTTGCATGAGGAATGAAATCGTCGGTTATTTGGGAAGCGGCGAATTTACGGAAGAAGACGCAAAGAAACTGACAGGAATCAACATTGCTTTCGGAAGGCTTCATAATGACGGAAGTGTCAGTTGTAACGGCCGTGAGGACAGGCTGGATATGATTCCGCAGATCCGTAAATGGAATCCGAATCTGCGGATTGTGCTTTCCATGGTGCAGGCAGAGAGAGATGCCTTCACCACATGCTGCGCCGACGGGGAATTGCGTGAAAAGGCAGCAGCAGCCCTGGCGGAGACAGTTTTAAAATATGACCTGGACGGTATTGATCTTGACTGGGAATATCCCTGTGTACCTTCCAATAACAGTGTGGTGTCCCCGGATGACAGGCAGAATTTTACCCTGTTCTGCAAGGCGGTGCGCAGGCATCTGGATGCTGCCGAAGCAGGGAAATATTATCTTACCATTGCAGCCGGAGCGGATTTATTCTATGTAAATTGTGTGGAACTGCCCCGGTTGATGGAATATATCGACTATATCAATGTCATGACATATGACTTGAAATGCGGCTTCCACGCTTTGGCCGGCCATCATACGGCGCTGTTTTCCAAGCCTGCGGATGTGTTTATGAACAGCTGTGCCCAGGCTTTGGATTTATTTGTCAGGTACGGAGTGCCTGCAGACAGACTTTTGATGGGGGCTGCTTTCTATTCCAGAAGGTGGGAGGATGTGAGGGACAGCGATGCTCATGGCCTTCTGGAGATATGTCCCAGGGGCGGCGGTTACGGGCCTGATTACGATATCCTGTTGAAAGATTATATAAACAGGAACGGATATACGGAGTATTGGGATGAGGAAGCACAGGCGCCTTATCTGTTTAACGGTTCTACGTTTTTTTCTTACGATAATGCCCGTTCCCTGAAAGCAAAGGCAAATTATGTCAGGGAGAAGGGGTACGGCGGAATTTTCTACTGGGAACACAAATGTGACGATACCAGGACTCTGCTGGATGCGCTGTATGGGGAAATGAACCGGCAGACGGGAACGGACGATTAAGAATTCCGGTATCCCCGGATTGTAAGTTTTGGGAGGAAATTATGTTTTCTGCACAGTATTATAAAGAGATTAAAGATGCCTTTGACAGGCAGATGGCTTTACTGGATGAGCGGTGTCACCGGCTGCGGCACAACATGGCTGAGGGCGAAAAGAGCGGAGAGGGAGACCGTATGTCCGAATTGTCAGAACGCTTCCTCTTCGGGAAAAAACAGGAAATCCTGAACACCCTGGCAAGATGCACAGAGGAGGAAGCCCAGGCGCTCACCTTCCTCTACAGCGCCATGCCGTTGAGCGATTTACTGGATTATCCGGCCGGCTTATTCCTGACTTATGCGAAGCACGGTGTATTTCTGTGGAATCACGGCGCTTTTGCTGGACGTGTGCCGGAGAAGCTTTTCGCTAATTATGTGCTTCATTACAGAGTAAACAATGAAGATATTGCCGACACAAGAGGATTTTTTTATGATAAGGTGAGGGAAGCGGTGGATATGGAAAAAGCAGCTTCCGGAACCATGTATGACACTGCAATTGACGTAAATTACTGGTGTGCCAGGGAGGCAACCTATCGGTCGACGGACGAAAGAACACAGAATCCACGGACCATGTACGGTGTAACCATGGGACGCTGCGGGGAAGAGTCTACTTTTGCCGTGACGGCGCTGCGCAGCATAGGCATTCCTGCCCGCCAGATTTATGCGCCCCTTTGGACCCACTGTGACGACAATCATGCCTGGGTGGAACTGTGGTGTGACGGCAAATGGCACTTTCTGGGAGCCTGTGAGCCGGAGGAAGAGATGGACAGAGGATGGTTTACGGGTCCTGCTTCCAGGGCTGTCATGCTGCATACCAGATGGTTCGGAAAGGATGAACCGGAGGAGCGCCTGGTGGGACCGGCAGGCATGGCGAAAGTGCTGAACCAAATGGAACGCTACGCCTGTACCACAGAGCTTGAGGTGAGGGTTGAGGATGAAGACGGACTCCCGGTACCCAATGCGAAAGTGGATTTCCAGGTATTGAATCACGGCGGTTTCGGACCGGTGGCTGTAATCTATACAGGTTCGGAGGGAGAAAACTGCGGTATTGCAAGGCTGATGACGGGTTTGGGAGATTTGTATGTAAGCGCTTCGGCGGACATTACGTCAGGCTCAGGAACGGATTCGGATAATGCCGACGGCGAAATTTCCGTAAAGAAGCTCTACGGGGAGACGATGGTATCTCCTGGCAGTTATGAGAAACATACAGAGAGTCATGCGGAAGAGACGTGTATGGAATCCGGCGTCAAAGATTTGACTTTGTCCGATAGTCCGGCAGGCGGAAAGACGGTTAAATGCAAGATTGTGCTGAAGGAGAAGCCGGAATGCACGGAAGGATGGAGGGAACTGGATATTCATGCGCCAGAGCCGGGAGACAGGTATAACGGCATGCTGACTGATCAGCAGGAGAACACGGGTGGAAAACGCCTGGCACAGGCAGCGGAATACCGTCAGAAAAAGGCGGAAAGCTTCTATAATGAAAGGGAAGCGGATAGAGTTCTGGGACGCTTTGGCGGGGAAGAGAGAGAACAGGTAAGGGAAATTCTGCACAAGGCACATGGAAATATGGGAGAAATTGTGCGTTTTCTGGAATGGGATGCGGGATTTGGTTTAGACGGCATGAAGCTGAAAGCCCTGAATACACTCAGGGAAAAGGATTATTGGGATATAGAAGCGGAAGTCCTGACGGATTGCTGTATCAATGCCTCTGCTTATGCGGGAAATGTGCCTGAAGAGATATTTTACGAATATCTGCTCTGTCCCAGGGTGTCCGATGAGATGCTGAGACCCTGCAGGATGGCCCTGAAAAAATACTGGGATGCCTACACGGACAACAGTGTGAAGGAATATTTGCGGCAGCATCCGGAACGCCTTCCGGAACTGGTGGACAGATGGGTGATATCCATGCCGGAACAGGAATATGAGAACCTGATTACCTCTTCTCTGGGATGTATCCGGAGCGGCGTGGGCAGCAGGCATTCCAAAGAAGTACTCTGCGTCAATCTGTACCGTGCGCTGGGAATCCCGGCCAGGCTGAATCCTTTAGACGGAAATGTGGAATACTATAAATGCGGCCGGACGAAATCTGCAGACCAATGTGTGTCGGAACCCGGATCTTGCGGTGAGGGAGAGAGCCTGTGTGGAGAATTTGTGAGCTGCGGCGGAGCAGAGAAAAGCTGTGTCCTTACTTTGTGCGAAGACGGTTCACTGAAGCTATCCGATTGGGAACACTATTCCCTGGAACGCTTTGAAGGAGACGGTTTCCGGAGACTCGGCACGTGGGAACAGATATCTGTTACGGATGCCGATGAGACGGAACTGTATGTAACTCCCGGAATATACCGGATCGTTACAACGAACCGTAAAAAGAACGGCGACCAGCTTGTGAGGATGGCTGTATTTGCGCTTCGGGAAGGTGAGAGCCGCAGGATGACGGTATCCATGAGGAAAATGTCGTCTGAGGATATGCTGATTCATATCCAGGTATCCGATTTCTCCCTGACAACCATGGAAGGGAGTTCCGCGGCGCTGTCTGAACTCACGGAGGGCGGAAAGGCTTTGTTCCTGTGGCTGGGCGTGACCAGGGAGCCTACGGAGCATATTCTGAATGAGCTGTATGATCGCCGGGAGGAATTTGCTTCCCTGAAGGCGCCTATATATGCGGTTTTGAAGAAGCCTGAGGATTTGGAGGATGCGACTCTCAGCCGCACGCTGAAGGCATTGCCGGGAATTCGTACGCTTCTGGATGATTTCGGCGGAAATTATCACCTTCTTGCGAAAACCGTGGGACAGGAACCCGGAAAGCTTCCCCTGGCTGTGGTTATGAAGGGGCAGCAGGAATGCATTTACAGCGATGCCGGGTATAATGTAGGGCTTGCCGATATGCTGTATAAGATTCTGGTTTAAATCAGACACGGAAATGAGGAGCTGCTGACAGGAATAGACAGGACATGGTGACGTTCCATTTGAACGATTACCATGTCCTGTCTTTTACAATATTACGGGTATTCGGCTGCAGTTGCCCCTGCCGGGAGCAGAAAGGCATAGCAGTCTGAACATACTTCTGCCTTACAGGGGAAATGCAGTGGCCTTTCCGTCCGAGAAAACGGAAAGTAAATGCTTCCCGTCCGCAGAAGGACAGGAAATTTCAAAGCTGTGAGGTGTCGTATGCAGCCTGTAGTCCAATTCACTCACGGTCCGGTTCTCCTCACAGGGGCTGATTCGGGCCAGAATCTCCTTCAGCCGTTCCAGGCTGTCGGCATACTGCCCGCTCTCGTCAAGGCATGCCTGCTGGGCATAATAGAGCTTGCGAAGCTCCCATTTGCGGTATTCGTCTTCCGGGACGGAGAAGTCCTTTTCCCCATCTCCCTGTCCGGCGAAGAACACAAAGGCCCACAGCTCCGGATAGTGAATATTGATAACGCCGGTAGGCGCCCACACCCAGTTATCTTCGGGAAGAGGGTTTCCGGTTTCCGCCGAAAGCCTTTTCCGGAAAGCGCCGTCCACGACATCCACCTTCCACTGTACTCTGGAGAAATTGACCCGGTAGTACTCACCTGAGACGGGAGGCCGGCTTTCGGCAGCGCATTCCTGCAGAGCGGCAAAGGGCATTACCACTTCCACGGACCAGAAACGGCTGTGCGCATCGGGATTGTTCAATTCGCCTTCAATATGTACGGCACTGCGCATTCCGTGGATTTCAAGGCCGTTCACAGGCTTTCCGTTGTCCCTGTAAGCCTTGGTTAAGAGCAGGTCCCAGGTGGTATTCAGGGCATTCATCTCATATTCATAATAAGCCTGAGTATCGGAATCCGGATCGATGAAGATTTCAAAGTCATTGTCATTGAAGATAACGGAGTCATGTTCTGTCAGGTTCGCCCAAATTTCATCGCCCTCCAAAACGGCGCCGATATAGAGATTCTCCTGATCCCATGCCAGCTTGGCCCGGGTACGAAACCTGGGAACGGGACGGATGGAGCCTTCAATGTCCGGAAACTCATCTGTGAAGGGGATATCTTTCCAGAAATCCTTATCCAGGCGGCCGTCCAGATGAAAGGGCTTGTCATTGTAACGGCAGATGTAAACAGGCGGCCGAAAGCCTACAGCCGGAACCGGTATACGGTAATTTGTACTCATAATGAAAAACCTCTCTTTTTACTAGATTTGCCCTGATTATAGCATTTTATATGGGTGAAGTAAATAATTGATTTTAAAGTTGAGTCCGTAAATTATCAAAAGTAAAATTTTGGTTGGGTATTATCAACAATAGAGGAAACATATATTAAAAAAATAGTTGACAAAATGTTCAAATGATTATAAAATTATAACTAATCTTAATTTCATATTAAGAGGTCATAAACAAATTAAAGGAGGATAAGAAATTGAAAAAGAAAGCACTGACTAAAGCCCTGGCGCTTGCAATGGCAGTTGCAATGACAGGCAGCATGGCTGGATGCGGCAATGACAGCGGTACCAACAGCAGCGCACCTGAATCTTCTTCAGAAAGTTCCAGCGAGGAACAAGGGGGGGCAGAAAGCACTCCTGAAGAGAGCGGTGAGGAGTCTTCTGAGGAGTCCGGTACAGAGAGTTCCGAGGAAGCAGGCGGCGAAGATACAACAGCATCTGCTGATCAGCCTCTGCCGGAGTGGGAAGCATATGACTGTAACGGCGCTACCATCAGAATCGCAGCAGAGCAGATCTTTGACTCTACCCTTGAGGCAGACAAAGACGATCCTGCAAAATCTGCCAATTACGAGAAAAAGTGGGAGTATCTCCACGCTTTGGAGGAGAAATACAACTGTAAGTTTGAGATGGTTACGCTGGAGAACAGCCAGGGTGTTGACGAAGGCGAAGCTATCCTGAACGGCTTCACCAACGGACTGGGTTATGCCGACATCTTCATGAAGGGACCCGGAACCATGCTGCAGATCCGTAACTTCCTTGCCACCGTTGAGGACAGGGATAAGCTGAAGATGGGAAGCGCCTTCATTGACGCTGCTTCCTGGAACGGCGTTGACTACGGATTTACCTATGACAATATCGGTGAGTGCTTCGTACTCTGCTACAATCGTGAGTACCTCAAGAGTGTAGGAATGGAGAAGACACCCGGCGACATGTTCAAGGAAGGCAAGTGGAGCTATGAGGATGCCAAGACATACCTTACAGAGCTGCAGAGTAAGCTTCCTGCAGGCTCCTATGCAATCGGCCTTGCACCCAGCCATTATGCATTTATGGCAGGCGGCACCAACGGCGTGATGGGTATTTCCCCTGACGGCGAAATCAATCTGGACGACGAGCGTTACATAGCTGCTCTGAATTTCTACAAGGATCTGCAGGCAGCCCAGGTAGCTCCTCCTATTACCGGATATTCCGAGGGACCTGACAACACTCTGGTAGAGGACGAAGGAAATGTAAGCATGCCTCACAACCTGGATGACATGTGCGGATATGCAGGCGCTAATACTCATGTACTTGCAAACGTACAGAACTGGCAGCATGTAGACCCTGCAGGATCCAAGATGGGTACCACCGTTGACTGGGGTATCGTTCCTTATCCTTGGGGTCCTGAGTGTGAAGTGACAGGATTTGACGAGAACGGCCTGCCTATCCTGAGCAATTATTTTGTAGCACGTGTTGACTTTACAAACGTTCTGGTATCCGGCGCAGAGTACAGAGGCGAAGGTTCCAAGGATATCCCCGACTGGGTTCTGTTCCAGATCGTTCGTGAGTACGAGGATATGAGAAGCGTTTCCAGCACCACACCCGCAGGCATGACACCCGGTTCCGGTTCCGGACAGGCATGGATCAATGCTTATACGGCTGAGAAGAACGGCCAGCCCGCAGGTAATGTAAACTACTCTCCTGATGATATGAAGCAGTTTACTCAGGAAGAAGACTGGCAGATCTGGAACTGGCTTTCCAGTAACGTGAAGATCGATTACTGTAAGGCTCTGTCCGATGCAGGCTATGTACCTTTCAGCAGAAACGGTTACTTCGTTATCGCTGTCGGCAAGGATGCAAAGGCTTCCGGCGAAGCGATCAAGGCTATGGGTGAAGCCAAGCTGAAGGATCAGGGATTGAAGTAAGAAGGAACACTTTGGCTGAAAAGGCTTAGAGTATAGTGGTTGTACATTGTGGCTGTGTATTCTATGGTAAATAGGAGCGCAGCCACATTGTTAAGAAAGGGCTGATGGGGTGAAAAAGAAAAAGAATAAAACGCGCATACGCAATATATCCATTCTTGCCGCTCTGGTCATCGTGGTGATTGTCGCTCTGAAGATTGCCTCCGCCGATGATTACGCGGATACCCGAGAGGCGGTTCTGGCGAAGTATCTCAGCTATGAGGACGCATCTGAGGTTACCTATCAGGATTATTTGTCCGGAACAGGCAAGACATATGTGAGTGATGCGGCTGAGACACTTACAGTAAAGGCTTCCGATTATGCAGAGACAGATATGGAAGGCCTGACAGAATCCGACGGCATTCTGTGGACACAGGGAAAGGGTTCCCTTACATATGAGTTTCCGGTAGAAGAGGCCGGTTTGTACCACGTTCAGCTTACCTATTATCCGGATGTGAACGGTACACAGGCTATATTGCGCAATTTATATGTAAACGGGGAGTTACCGTTTGACGGCTGCGAGGATATCGTAATCAACCGCCTGTGGGTGGATGACAACAAGAACTGGCTGATGAATACAAAGGGCAATCAGGCTGCTCCTACACAGGTGCAGAAGGAAGGACCCGGAGTTGCCTATCTCAGTTCCGAGAGTACGGGCGCATCGGGCAGCTATATGTTTTATTTCGACAAAGGAAAGAACACTGTGACGCTTGAATCTGCTCAGGGAAATCTGGGCATCAGTGAGATCGCACTGGTTCCCGCATCCGAGGTGCTTTCCTATCAGAAATATTATCAGCGGTATACAGAGGAACTGGAGACGGAGATTGTCAGCAGTAATAATGTACAGGACGGCGCTGTCATTGTTCAGGCTGAGGATGCCGCAAACAAGACTTCCTCGTCACTGTCTCCGAAGAACGACAGGACTTCCGCCGCTACACAGCCTTACCATCCCAGTTATATCCTGTACAATACCATCGGCGGCGAAAGCTGGGCTTCCGAGGGTCAGGGGATTACCTGGAATGTGGATGTTGACCGGGCCGGGCTGTATAAGATCGGCGTACGTTTTAAACAGTATCTGAATAAGGGCTTCTATTCTGCCCGCAGTTTAACCATCAATGGAGAACTTCCCTTTGAGGAGGCGGCGCAGATTGAATTTGAGTATGGTTCTGACTGGCAGACCGCATACCTGGGCGGAGATGAGGGGGACTATTATTTCTACCTGAAGGAAGGAACCAACACGATTACCATGACTGCTACATTGGGGGATCTGGCAGGAGCGGTGGATCTGGCTTCCCAGAGCGTGGATAACTTAAACGAGCTGTACCGTGAACTGACAGCCGTTACTGGAACCGATCCGGATCCTTATCGTGATTATAAGATTACCGATTATGTGCCCCATATGAAGGATGTCCTGGAGACGGAGTATACCAGGCTGAATGCCGTTATGGGGATGTTCGGCGAGGACAGCGAGTCCGCCAACAAGACCACCAGTGTTCTGGATATGATGAATTCCATGGTCAAGCTGATTAAGCGGCCTGATGATGTGGCGGAATATCTGGGAGACTTCAATGACAGTCTTTCGGCATTGGGCAGCTGGGTCAATGACGTCAACAGCCTGCCTCTTGAGCTGGATTATCTGATGGTAGCAGGAGACGGCTACAAGCTTCCCAGGGCAAACAGCGGTTTCTTTGCCAATGTGGCTCATACATGGAATGCCTTTATCGGATCCTTTACCAATGACTTCAAGGTACACGCGGAGGGAACAGACAATACGAACAAGAAGGTGCTCACAGTCTGGACCACGGCAGATACCAGAAGTCAGTACGATACCATTCAGAAGATGGTTAACGCAGCTTTCACAGATGCCAATTTCGTGGTTGACCTGAACCTGGTAGGAGGCGACACCGTGCTTCCCGCTACAGTAGCCGGGGAAGGACCGGATGTGGTGCTTCAGTCCACCTACAGCCAGCCCACCAACTTTGCGTATCGCGGCGCTGCATATGATTTGACACAGTTTTCCGATTTTGAAGAAGTATTTAAGCGCTTCCCTGCAGACACAAGGGGATTCCTGGAGTTTGAAGGCGGCGTGTACGGTCTGCCTGATCAGCTTTCTTTCCCTGTGATGATTTACAGGACGGATGTTATGGAAGCAAAGGGTCTTGAAGTGCCTGAGACATGGGATGATTTGATTTCCATTATTCCTTATCTGGAAGCGGACAATATGGATGTGTACATGGGCAGTAATGAGTACCTGACCCTGGGCGGCGGCACCAGCTCCACCACAGTGCCTGTAAACAGTATTTTCCTGTCCATGCTGTATCAGCAGGGGTATGAGCTGTATTCCGAAGACCACACCCATACGCTGATGGACCGGACAGAGCAGATGCTTGTGTTTAAGGAGTGGACGGAATATTATACCAACCAGGGACTTCCCTATTCCGTAAACCTTTCCACCCGTTTCCGTACCGGTGAGATTCCGCTTATGATAGTGGATTATACCTATGTAAATACCCTGAATGTGTCCGCGCCTGAGATAGCGGGAAAATGGTCTATTGCAAGGATACCCGGCACTGTACAGGAAGACGGCACCGTGGATCATTCCGCAGCCTGCATCATCGGCACCAGCTTTATCGTAGCTTCTACGGTGGAGAAGGACGGTATGACCCAGGAGGCATGGGAGTTCCTGAAGTGGTGGACCAGTGAAGAAACACAAATATTGTATTCCAACGAGCTGAAGGCAGTGAACGGCGAGGCGGCAGAGCTGCCCGTGTCCAATGTAAACGCCATTGCCAACGGCGGTCTGAGGGATGAATTCAAGCAGGTTGTGCTGTCGCTGTTGGATGATCTGCGTTCGGAACCCCAGATTCCCGGCGGTTATATTACAGGCCGTGTCATCAGAAACTCGTTTACCGCAGTTGTTTCCGAGAACCAGGAGCCTATTGATACGCTGTACATCCAGCTGGAAGACATCAATGCCGAGATTGACAACAAGCGTACCGAGTTTGGCTTAGGATTGGCAGAATAGGAGGGGGAGAATGGCGGCTAATAAGATTTCCTTAAAAAGAAGGGCGCAATTGACGCTTAGAGATATGAAGCGAAGCATCCCTCTGTATATTATGATTGCCCCTTTCATGCTGCTTTTTGCAGTATTTGTAGTGTACCCTGTGCTGAAGGCCATATGGTACAGCTTTACGGATTATAATGTTTTGGAGAAGGCTAATTTTGTAGGGCTGCGTAACTACAAAAGGTTGTTTTTGGATGACAGCACCTTTATCACTGCCATTAAAAACACCTTTATCATTGCTGTGATGGTGGGACCCGGCGGCTATATCCTTTCCTATCTGCTGGCCTGGATGATCAATGAGCTTCCCCACAAGGTGGGGACCGTGCTGACGGTAATCTTCTATGCGCCCAGTATGGCCGGTACAGCTGTTATTACCGTGTTTGCCCAGATTTTCTCCAACGACAGCAACGGTTATCTGAATGCGATCCTGCGCAACCTGGGGATTACCCAGGAGGCAATTCTCTGGCTGTCGGATTCGGAATATGTAATTGTAGTAGTTATTCTGGCATCCCTGTGGATGAGCATGGGCGTGGGCTTCCTGTCCTTCGTAGCAGGTATCAAGGGCGTTGACGAGGCTCAGTATGAGGCAGGCGCCATTGACGGCATCCGGAACCGCTGGCAGGAGCTGTGGTATATCACGCTCCCGAATATGAAGCCCCAGCTTTTGTTCGGCGCCGTTATGACGATCACCAGTTCCCTGTCCGTTGGTACCATTGGTGATTCCCTGGTGGGATTCCCCAGCCCCAACTATGCATCCCATACAATCGTCAACCATCTGAACGACTATGGTTCCATTCGTATGGAGATGGGCTATGCATCCGCAATCGCCGTTATCCTGTTCCTGATTATGATCATCTGTAACATGTTGATTCAGAAGCTGCTCCGCAAGGTCGGAACCTGATCAGAGGGAGGAAGGGTGAATATGGAGACAATAAAAAGACTTTATCAGAGACATTTGATTAAAAAGAGATCCAAAAATTTCAAACCCACTGTGAAGAAATCCACGAGAAGCTTCTGGGGTAATGTTATCCTGGGACTGTTTCTTCTGGCGATGGCGCTGCTGTTTTTCTTCCCCGTCATCTACATGATCAGCCAGTCCCTGAAGCCCATGAACGAGATGTTCATTTTCCCGCCCAGAATTATCGTGTCCGAACCGACACTGAATAACTATCGGGATTTCGGCAATATCCTTGCCAATACTGTGGTGCCGGTTACCCGGTCCCTGTATAATTCCCTGTTCGTGGTGGCGATCGGTTCCGTGGGACATATCGTGATTGCTTCGCTGTGCGCCTATCCGCTGGCAAAATATAAGTTTCCGGGATGTAAGTTTTTTAACCAGATCATTGTGTACTCGCTGATGTTCAACGCAACGGTTACCATGATTCCCAACTTCCTGACCATTGCCAGCCTGGGCATGTTGGACAGTCAGTGGGCCATCATCATTCCCGGTTTTGCATCCACTCTGGGCCTGTACCTGATGAAGAACTTCATGGAACAGATTCCGGACAGCCTCATGGAGGCGGCACAGATTGACGGAGCCGGCTATGTACGCATTCATTTTACCATTGTAATGCCGGTGGTAAAACCGGCGTTGGTAACTGCATTTATCCTGGTATTCCAGGCGTTCTGGACCAATACCGGAGATAAGTTTATCTATACAGAGGCCAGGAAGGGTTTTGCTTATGTAGTGGGACAGCTGGCAAACGGCAAGATCAGCGGCGTGGGCAGCTCCTATGCCGGTATCTCCGCAGCGTCGGCGGTTATTATGTTTGCAGTGCCTCTGGTGGTGTTCCTGATTATGCAGAACAACGTGGTATCGACGATGGCAACATCCGGTATGAAAGAATAAGAGGTGGCGTATGCAAAAATCAAAAAAGATTTGGAGCAGGTGCATTGCAGGACTTGCTTGTTGTTTATGTGTCATCCTTGGATTTAGCACGGTGTCCATGGCGGCGGAGACCTATAACTATGATATTTGGGGAAATGTGGTCGCCGCACCGGCTGCATATGAGCTGGAAAAGAAAGTCTATGCGTCGGAAATGGGACTTGACAGCTTTGCTTCGGCTTCCGGTGTATTCTATCAGAATGAGAAGCTCTATATCACTATGGGCGGATGCATCGTGATAGCTGACAAGGAATTTGAGAACATAAGTTATATTAAGGATTACGTGAGGGAAGACGGCACCCAGAGCACCGTTAATAAGCCCAGTGGTCTCTATGTCACGGATGAGGGACATATTTATATCTGTGAACCGGATCAGGGGGAAATCATCGAGTTCGATGAAAACGGCAAGTGCGTGCGGGTAATCGGAGACCCTAACTGTATCGGACTTACCACTACATATAAGCCCACCAGGCTGGCTGTTGACAGCGTGGGACGTATGTATGTATTGGTACAGAACTGTTACGAAGGTTTGGCAGAGTTGGATCCGGAGGGAAATTTCAACCGGTATGTGGGCGCTACAGAGGTAATCTATTCCATGTGGAGCCTGTTCTGGAGAAACCTGCAGACAGAGGAACAGCGTGCAAGAAGCGCTCTCTGGCTGCCTACCTCCTACAGTGATGTGACAATTGACAAGGACGGTTTCCTGTTTGCAAGTGTTTCCGGCAGCAGCGATGACCAGCCCATCAAGAAATTGAATTCCGCGGGAGAGGATGTACTGACCACAGGGGAATTCAATGTAAGTCCCATGGGCGACTATAAGAACAAAAAATCCATTTCCAACCTGACCCAGGTTGCGGTGGCGGACGACGGCAGATTTGCCGCTCTGGACAGCAACCAGGCGAGGATTTTCGTCTACAGCCCCGACGGCTACCTGATGTATGAACTGGCAGGTATCGGTAATGTGGACGGACTTGTAAGCTCCCCGGCAGCCTTCTGCTTTATGGAGGACAAGATTGTAGTGGTGGATCTGGTAATCCAGACAGTGGAAATTTTTGCACCCACCACTTACGGCGCCCTGATCAATTCCGGACTGGAAGCACAGTCCCGCTATGATTATGAGACGGCGGCAGGCTACTGGCAGCAGGTACTGGACATCAACGGAAGCTTTTACTATGCGAACCTGGGGCTTGGCAAATACCAGATGCGTACCGGTGACTATGAGGCGGCTCAGGAGAACTTCTTCAGAGGCGGCGACAGATCCTATTATTCCAGTGCCTATAAAAAGGTATCCGGCGAATGGATGGACAGAAACTTCGGCAAAATCCTGGCTGTGATCATTGTGATTGCGGTTCTGGCTATCGCCTGGAAGATTTATAAGAAGTTCTGGGCAAAGGAACCCAAGGATACCAAGGCGCGCAGAATCTGGCAGAAAATTAAATTCACTATGTTTAAATGGCCCGGTTATGTGCTCTCCAGTCCTTTTAAGGCCTTTGACGATGTGAAGTACTATGACGACGGTTCTCTGGCCTTCAGCGTGATTGTAATTATCGCGTTCGGCTGGATCAGTCTGATTCAGTACAGATATACAGGCTTTTTGGTAAGTTTTGTGGATATTGACAATGTAAACGTACCCATGATCGTAGGCAGCACCATCCTCCCCTATGTGGCATTCATCATCGGCAACTGGGCGGTGGGCGTACTTCTCTCCGGTAAGGGAAAAGTGGTGCATATTACGAAGGTGGTGGGATATTCCCTGTATCCTGCCTGCTGGCTCTATCTGGCAGGGACGATTCTCTCGAACTTTGTTTCGGAAGATGAGGCTCCTCTGGTGAGCGCGCTCTTTGTCTTTGGTATGGTGCTGTTCTTCTTCTACATGTTTATCGGAACCATTATGGTAAACCAGTACACCTTTACCAAGAACGTGGCAACCCTGCTTTTGTCGGTTGTAGCCATATTGATTATCTGCTTTGTGGCTATGCTGTTTGCGACTCTGCTGGCACAGTTTGTGAATGACTGGATAGAGATTATCAGAGAATTCAATATGGTGTTCTAGGAGGGAGGCGAGGAAAATGAAAAAACGATTACTTTTTACATCTGCTGCGATAGCTGCCCTTTGCCTCACGTTCCTGGGGGGCTGTGGTTCCAAGAATGAAGATACGGTTCAGGAGGAAGCCAGCCATTGGGAGAATCAGCAGTATGACACGTTCACTGGCACGGAGTTCGTTGAAATCAGTGAAAGCGGCGGCATGAAGCTTCTGCTGGAGCCGACATCGGGAACCGTGCGCTGGCTGAATACAGCCACAGGAACATACCGTGACAGTAATATGAGCCACGTGGAAAACTTCGTGGCAAACAGTTCCCAGAAGTCCGATGTGGTGGTGCGGTATTTCAGCGGCACGAAAAAAAATGATAAGACCTTTTTCTCCACTTCTGCTTATGATTCCTTTAGCATGAGTGTAAGCAACGGACAGATAAAGTATCAGAAGATCGATAACGGCGTCAGAGTGGTTTTCGAAATGGGAACGACGGAACTCTCTTACAAGAACTTCCCGGCACAGATTTCGGATGAGCGGTATAACGAACTGGTTCTGCAGTATCTGGATACCTCCAAGTACGATCTGGCCACCAAGAAATATTACAACCAGTTAGCTGACGGCAACTGGGTACGCATGTCCAATTCAAGCAGCCCTCTGCAGGGTTTGGCGGCGAAGCAGCTGTACACTATTTTCTATGAGACGGGTAAGTATACCGAAGAGGATCTGATAGCGGATCTGGATGAAATGGGCGCGGATCCGGAGGAATATCCCAGTAACCTGATGATCTATGTACCTGTAGATTACTATCTGGAAGACGGATGCCTGATGGTGAAGGTGGATACCTCTCTGGTTGAGAGCGGAAAGGATAACCCCATTAACCAGCTGACCCTGGTTCCTTATTTCATGACCTCGGATCCTGCCATGGAAGAGGAAGAGGGATATATGTTTGTGCCGGACGGCAGCGGTGCGCTGCTTTATCTGGACAGCAAGAAGCAGAGGGAACTGCATTTTGGAGCCAGATATTACGGCGGTGATCCTCAGCTGAACGCGACTACCTACAGCGATACGGATAACGACCTGATGATTCCCGTCTTCGGTATGAAGACCCATGACACCACGCTGTTCGGTGTCATTGAAGAAGGGGCGGAGGTTGCAACCCTGGATGCCTATATCAGCGGCACGGACTCCTCGGAGACTTTCTCCAAGCTGCGGCTGACCTTTGATATCCGTTCCCAGTTTATATTGAGTTCAGGAGCCAGTAACGCAGGCGGCGCTTTCAGTATGGGCAAGGCTCCCAGTGATGTGTATGACGGGGATATTATAGTCCGCTATTTCTGGCTTGAAGAGGATGCGGATTATGTGGATATGGCGAAATGCTACTCCAAGTATCTGGAAGAAAGAGGTGTGCTGACGGCGGAAGCCGATGAGGCGGAAGCTCCCTTCTATGTGGAATTGCTGGGCAGCACGGATAAGACAAAGTATTTTGCAGGTATTCCCTACGAAGGTACCCAGGTTCTGACGGATTTCAGCCAGGCGAAAACAATCCTGGAGGAGCTGTCGGGAAGCGGCGTCCGGAATATGAAGGTCATCTATAACGGTATGTTCAACGGCGGTATGAACCAGCGCTCCCTGAATTCCGGGGTTAAGATTGTATCCGGTATGGGCGGAAAGTCCGGTTTAAAGAAACTGGCTTCTTATGCGGATTCCGTGGGCGCACAGATTTTCCCCAATGTAAAGCTGCAGACCGTACATACCAAGGAGAAAGTGAACAATGAGATGGCGGCCTGGAATCTGGTGAACGAGAGGGCGCAGATTTATTCCTTTGATCCTGTACAGCATCAGGCAGTGACGGGCGAGGAGGATGCTTATCCCAAGTACATCGTAAATCCGTATTATCTGGAGAAGTACTGGAAGAAAGTGAAAAAATCCTATACCAGCAAGACCGGCCTTACCACAATGGCTTCCGATGATCTGTATTCCTTTATCGGAACCAACTACCGTTATGACCAGGCTTCTTCCTCAACGGGAGCTGACCTGATGGAAACGGCGGCTGTAAGCCTGGCGGAAGGAATGACGCTGATGCTTTCCAATCCTGCAAGCCCGGCCTATGCATACAGCAGCTATCTGACGGATATTCCTACAGACGACAGCGGCATGCGGGTTCTGGATACATCCATTCCTTTTATGCAGCTTGTGCTGGACGGCTACAAAACGTATTCTTCCCAGTCGCTGAACAGGGAGAGTACGGATGTATATACGCACTTTATGCAGGCTATAGAGGGTAAGAGCATACCGAAATTTACCTTTATGTACGAAGACAGCCATCTTCTGGAGGGTACGGAGCAGGAAAGCTTCTTTGCAGTGGACTACAGTTACTGGAAAGACAAGATAGGTGCCTATTACCAGGAATACAGCGCTTTTTATAACAAGGTGAAGGATGCGACCATCGTTGGTCATGAAGTTTATGATCGCAACGAGACGCTCCGCATAGTAACTTATTCCAACGGCGTTAAGATTTACTTTAACTACAGCGACCATGAGGAAAACATTGACGGCGTGACCGTGTCGGCTTTCAGCTATGTAATTCAGTAAAGGAGGAGTAAGATGGGTAAAGAAAAGAAACCGGCTGTTAATCAGCCGGCAGAGAAAAAGTCGTCTTTATCGTGGTATAAGCGAATGGACTTCTCCAAAAAGACGGCGCTGTGGGGTATGATTTTTCTGCTTCCCTGGCTTATCGGTGTGATATTTTTCTTTCTGCGGCCGTTGATCAACACGTTCTGGTACTCGCTCTGCAGCATGGATATGGTGAACGGTAAGCTTACCGGCAACTTTATCGGTTTAGAGAATTATAAGTGGGTTATAGGTGTCAATGCCAACTTTAACAAGCATCTGGCAACGGTATTTATGACAATGATCCAGGAAGTGCCTTTCCAGATATTCATTGCCCTGTTTATTGCGATTTTGTTAAACGGGGAATACAAGGGCAGGGGATTTTTCAGAGCTATTTTCGTAATTCCCATTATTCTGGCTACAGGCGTTGCCACTTTTGACCTGCGTGAGGTCAGCATGGTGGAGCAGGCCGGAGATTCCGTGATGAATATGGCCTGGCTGCAGGATCTGGTAGTCAATTCCGGTCTGCCTGAGAAGTTTACCACCCTGCTGGTGACCTACGTGAAGAACATTTTCACGGTGGTAACCACCTGCGGTGTACAGGTACTGCTGTTCCTGGCAGGTCTGCAGGCAATTTCGCCCAGTCTTTATGAGGTGGCGAAGATGGAAGGCTGTACACAGTTTGAGACCTTCTGTAAGATCACCCTTCCCATGGTATCGCCTACGATTCTGGTGTGCCTGGTGTACAGTATTGCGGAGTCCTTTGCCAATGTGACAGTGGAACAAGATTCCGTCACCATGAAGTTTGCCGAATATATCCAAAAGATTACCTTTAACGGGCAGCCTGCCTATTACGGTTACGGAGCGGCCATGAGCTTTATCTTCTTTGCGACATCGCTTTTGGCCATTGGAATCATATGCGGCATCGTGTCTAAGGGGGTGTTCTATTATGACTAAATTGAGCAGAAAAGAGAGGATGCAGAAGGCGCAGGAAATGGCCGGTATCAGTTTCTGGGTAGACCTTAAAAAGGGCAGGCTTACCAAGTATGCCGTTCAGAAACGGGTAAAGCAGATGGCAGCCATGATATTCCGTTATGTAATTCTGATCTGCCTGGGGTTCGTGGTGGTTACGCCTCTGTGGAAGCTGGCCAAGGATGCGTTAACCGCACCCGGTATTTTGGGAGATAAGTCTAGTATATGGATTCCTCAGAGCATCTCCACAGCATTTGTGGAAATAGCGGCATCCAAGCAGGTATTGAAATACTGGCCCAGTCTTGCGTATACCCTTGGAATCACCGTGGTTCTGACCTTTTTGCAGGTGGTGTCCACAGGTCTGGCGTCCTATTCCTTTGCCAGATTGAAATTTAAGGGCAGCAATATCCTGTTTGTACTGGTTATCCTGACCATTGTGGTACCCAGTGATGCCCTGATGCTGGCTCAGTACGGCGCATTCCGAAATTTTGACGTATTCGGGATCATCGGCCTCCTGAACGGCACTGGAGTGGGAATCAACCTGGTGGGTAAGCCTATCGCACAGTTTGTGCTGGCAGGAACCGGCATGGGTGTCAAGAGCGGTCTGTATATTTACTATATGCGCCAGGCAATCAGAGGACTTCCCATCTCCGTGGAAGAAGCGGCTCATGTGGACGGGGCAGGGTTCCTCAGAACCTTCTTCGGCATTGTGGTTCCCAGTATGTCCGGCACCATCCTGACAGTTTCCGTACTGAGTTTCCTCTGGAACTATACGGATGTGTATTATACCGGTCTGCTGAATCCAAACGTAAGTCATTTGCCCTACCAGTATTCCATCCTGCAGTCCAATGTGCGTTGGGGTATGGAAAGTGCGCTGAAGAAAAACGCAGAGTGGCTTATTGCCATTGACCCCAACAATCCTTTCGCCCAGACGGCGCTGATTTCAGCCTGTGCGTTGCTGATTGTACTGCCGCTGATCATTATGTACGCTTTCGTACAGAAGAGATTCGTACAGGGCGCGGCACGAAGCGGACTTGGCGGAGATTGATTGTATTACACACATAAACAGTTTGACCTTTTTGCAGAAATCGTGTAAAATGAATGAGCGGTGCTATATATGGCATCGCTCATTTACAATATCTTAGAGAGGGGTTGTACCCGCCTCTTATAAAAGCGCGAAAAGCGCGGACAGGAGCAGATATGAGTAAGATTTTAGGAAATGCATTGCCGGGAATGCCCTGGCAGGACAGGCCGGAAGGCTGCAACGATCCCGTTTGGCGGTATTCTGAGAATCCCGTGATCGGAAGACATGATATGCTGATCGCCAACAGTATTTTTAACAGTGCGGTAGTGCCCTTTGAGGATGGCTATGCAGGCGTATTCCGCTGTGACAGCTTGTCCATCAGTATGGATATTTTTGTGGGATTCAGTAAGGATGCCATTCACTGGGACATCAATCATGAGCCTGTTACCTTTGAGGGAGAGGATCCTGAGATTACCAAGAGAGAGTATCGTTACGATCCCCGTGTAGTTAAAATTGACGACAAGTATTTTGTGACATGGTGTAACGGATATCATGGCCCTACCATCGGTATTGCCTATACATATGATTTTAAGACCTTCCACCAGATGGAGAATGCTTTCCTTCCTTATAACAGGAACGGTGTGCTGTTCCCCAGGAAGATAGGCGGACGCTATATGATGCTGTCCAGGCCCAGTGACACGGGACATACGGCTTTCGGCGACATTTTCCTGAGCCAGAGTCCGGATCTGGAGTTCTGGGGACATCACAGATTTGTGATGGGCGCTACACCTGGTGATTTGTCGGCATGGCAGTCCATGAAGATCGGCCCCGGTCCCTGCCCTATTGAGACGGATGAAGGATGGCTGCTGATCTATCACGGCGTACTGAGAACCTGTAACGGTTATGTATATCGTATGGGATGTGCCCTTCTGGATCTGGAGCAGCCCTGGAAGGTGAAGATGCGTTCCAGGTATTATATCCTGGCTCCGGAGATGCTTTATGAGCAGAACGGGGATGTGCCCAATGTGGTATTCCCCTGCGCGGCCCTGACAGATGCGGATACAGGAAGAATTGCGATTTATTATGGCTGTGCGGATACGGTAACGGGTCTTGCCTTTACCACCATTGATAGTCTGATGGATTGGATGAAGAAGTATCCCATGCCTGTTCGCTGAAGTAACTGAAAATGAATGAATACGGGAGTCGTTGTACCGGGCAATCAATTCACAAAATATTGCGGTTATGAAAATACATTCTTTATATTTTGTGAGATGTGCATGGTGCAGGGACTCCTGTTTTTTCTTTTCGCAGGTATGCAGAGTTTTATGTGTCCGGGGACTTCGAATCCGCAGCGTGGGACACGTCCTGGTGCAGGGTTTTGCTTATAAGTGTCTGGGGACTTTGAATCCATGGTGTGGGACACGTCCTGGTGCAGGGTTTTGCTTATAAGTGTCTGGGGACTTCGAATCCGCAGCGTGGGACACGTCCTGGCTCTGAGTTTTGCCCGTAAGCGCCCGTGGACTCCGCTTTACCGGGGGAATAAAAGAAAAGAGAGGTCTGAAAAAAGGAAAATGTTTTCGAAAGCGTATTATAGCGAGATCAAGCAATATTTTGACCGGCGGATGGAGCTTCTGAACTACAGGACAGAAGAACTGAAAAGGAAAGAAGCGCAGGAGAAGCAGGCGGTTCGGAAGCTGTGCGGTGTCAGCCGTATGCTTCTGGAACGTAAAATTGCGGAAATATCATCCGTACTGGCGCAGTGTACACAGGACGAGGCGGAGGCTCTGGAGTTTCTCTACAGCGCCATGCCCATGAGCGATCTGCTGAATTATCCGGCTGCAGTGTATCTGGCCTATGCGAAACATGCTGTTTTTCTTTGGAAAGAAGGGGATTTCGCGGGGAAAGTTCCGGAGAAAATTTTTGCAAACTATGTACTTCACCACAGGGCACATAATGAGGATATAGCAGATACAAGGAAATTTTTCTATCATCGTCTCAGGGAGCGCACCGCAAATAAGAGCATGTATGAAGCCGCCGTGGAAACCAATTACTGGTGTGCGGAGAAAGCCACTTATCAGACCACTTTTATGCGGACCCAGAATCCGCTGACCATGTATGGTACGGCAGCCGGGCGCTGCGGAGAGGAAGCCCCGTTCGCGGTGACGGCGCTGCGGAGTATCGGGATACCGGCAAGAGAAGTATCAGCGCCCTGGTGGGCTCACTGCGATGATAACCACGCCTGGGTGGAGGCATGGTGTGACGGAAAATGGCATTTCCTGGGAGGATGCGAACCTGAAAAAACATTGGATAAGGGATGGTTTGAAGGACCTGCCACCCGCGCAATGATGATAGAATCCAGATGGTTCGGAAAGGATGCGCCCCAGGAACAGGTGATAGGGCGTCCCGATATGTCAGCCAAGGTGAACCATCTGGGGCTTTACGCGAAAACCGCGAAGCTTGCGGTTAAAGTGACGGATGAGCAAGGAAAGCCGGTTCCCGGGGCAAGAGTGGATTTTGCGGTGCTGAATTATGCCAGATTTGGAAGTGTGGTATCCCTTTATACCGGAAATGCGGAGGGCAGCCCGGATTACGGTAAAGTAAGGATTGATACTGGTTACGGAGACTTTTTGGTGTATGCCTTTGCGGATGGCCGTTATGGGGAGACGCATGTATCTCTGTGTGAGTCCCGGGAAGGAGAGCAGCTGCAGGCCGACGAAAACGTGAGTTCCGAAACGGAATATGTTGTAGTCCTCAGGAAGGAGCTGCCGGAACCGGATCAATGGCGGGAAATGGACATTCACGCGCCGAAGGGGACACTTCAGGATGAGAGGGTGACGGCGGAGGAGACTGCGGCAGAGAAAGCGCTGCTGGAAGGAGCTGCCAGGAGCAGACAGCAGAGAATGGAAGGCTTCTACCGGGAGGAAGACGCGGAACGGATTCTGATGCGTTTTACAGATGAGGACAGAACTGTAGTAAATGATATGCTGCGCCAGGCGAAGGGCAATATGGGAGAAATTGTCCGATTTCTGGAGTGGGATTTTACAGGTCAGGTGCCGGAATTGGAAAAACGGTACGGACAGGAGCATTGGAAAGTGGAAGTGCTGAAGACGCTGCATCCCAATGATTTTTGGGATATCAAAGCGGAAGTTTTGGCAGAATGCAGCATTTGTGCTTCTCCTTATGCGGGTGAGTTTGCCGGGGAGATATTTTTTTCTGACCTGCTGAACCCCTGTGTGCTGTTTGAATTTCCGAGAACATGCAGAAGTGTGCTGGGGGGCATTTTCAGTCAGGAGCAGAAAGAGGAGATCCGAAAGAATCCCAAGTGTCTGCCGGAGATACTTGACAGCTTTGTGATTTCCCTTCCGGAACAGGAATATGCCAATCTGATAACCGGGCCTGTGGGATGTCTCACCGGAGGTATCGGCAGTGAGATATCAAGGGCGGTGCTGTGTATCCATATATACCGTGCTTTGGGAATTCCCGCCAGAATGCGTTCCATAGACAGAACCATGGAATGCTGGGTGAACGGATCTTTTGTTCCCATGACATCGAAAGAGGTGAGAAATACGGGGACTCTCATTCTGGAAAGCGGGGAAGTGCCGAGTCTGGAAGACTGGAAGCATTATTCGCTGTCCAGATATGAAAACGGGCGTTATATGCCGCTGTTTATCAGCCAGAAACGGAAGTCGGAAGGAGAACCGGAGACCGCGGAGGAAAGCCGCGAGTGCCGCCTGGATCTGGAAGTCGGCAGATATCGTATTGTGACTACAAACCGTCTTCCCAATGGAAATCAGTTTGCGAAGATATATGACTTTGATTTGGCGGAAGGGGAAGAGAAGCGGATTGCACTTCAGCTGCGCGAGATTTCCCGGGAGGCCCTTCTGAGCAGAGTGCCTGTGGAGGATCTGGATCTGCGGACGGTGGAAGGGAAAGAGGTGATGCTTTCTTCTCTGAGTGAGGGAAAGCAGGCATTTGTATTGTGGCTGGAACTGAGCAGAGAGCCTACGGAACATATTCTAAATGAAATGTTTGAAAAATATGAATTATTCAGTAAACTTACTGCTCCCATTTATTTCGTGATTCGTGAGGGAGAGAACTATGTTCGGGACCGGACGCTGCAGAAAATATGCGGTGTATTGCCGGGGGCAGAGTTGCTTTTCCATGATTTCGGGGAATCCTATGTAAGACTTTCCCGACAGGCGGGAAGAAATCCGGGTAAGCTGCCGCTTGTCACGATTATGGAAAACGGAAAAGACTGCATTTTTTCCGATTCCGGTTATAATGTGGGCATGGCGGAGATGATTCTGAAGGTTCTGGGATAAGTCGGAAAGGCGTGGTGATCATTTATGATAAAGACAATGGTAGTAAGTTCGCTTGAAAAAGTGGGGCTGGGAAAGGAGCCGGTGCCGTTTAAGGAGGGTACATCCCTGACGGTATGCCGCGGGGAGACGGCATCTTTCCAGATTGCATTCATAGACGGCAATGCCGGAGAGAATACCGGGATTTCGGTGAAAAAAGTATTGTACGAAAAAAATGGCGCCGCCGGAGATACCGGGATTCCGGCACCGGAAACTCCCCAGGTTCGTGTCCGGCAGGTGCTGCCTGTCATGTGCCGGTACAGCTGTAATCCGGAATCTTTTGATGAGGATTATCTGTTCTATGATGCCAGGATGGCCCCTGATTTGCTGCGGGACGTGGAGGAGAGGATTTCCGTAACCGGTGAGTGGCAGAGTCTGTGGGTTGATTTCTGCTGCGGAGAAAAGCAGAAGCCCGGTTTGTACAGGATTGAGATTCACTTTATCCTGGAGGGAGGAGAATCCGCCGCAGTGTGCAGCATGGAAATAAGCGTGCTTGAACAGGTGCTACCTCCTTTGCCCATTCTGCACACGGAATGGTTTCATTGCGACGGAATTGCGGATTATTATGGGGTGGATGTGTTCTCGGAAGAATTTTGGAGGATTTTCCGGAATTTTGTACGAGTGTATGCACGAAGAGGGGGAAACATGATATATACCCCTGTTATGACGCCGGCACTGGATACGGAAGTGGGGCTGGAGCGAACCACGGTTCAGCTGGTGAGGGTGGAACTGGACAATGGAGAATATCGGCTGGATTTTTCTGATCTGGGACGTTTTCTGGATATCTGTCTGGAGGAGGGTATTACCCATTTTGAAATCTGCCATCTGTTTACCCAGTGGGGAGCGGTTGCGGCGCCCAAGGTAGAGGCTTGGACAGGGGGGGAACGCAGGCGTATTTTCGGTTGGGATACGCCGTCGGATGACCCGGAGTATCTGAGGTTTCTCGGGGAATTGATTCCCGCGCTGAAGGAATATCTGTATGGCCGGGGACTGCTGGAGCATACGTATTTCCATATATCGGATGAGCCTAATCTGGATTCCGTTCAGTATCAGGTAGCTCAGAAGGCAGTGAGACATCTGCTGGACGGATGCACGCTTATCGAGGCCGTCAGTGATTATGCGTATTATGCAAAGGGCCTGGTGAACATTCCGGTATGTGCGACCAACCATATCGAGCCGTTTCTGGAAAATCGTCCGCCGGTCTTATGGAGCTATTACTGCTGTGCGCAGACGGTGGAAGTGCCTAACCGGTTTATCAGCATGCCATCTTGGCGTAATAGAATATACGGAATATTGTTATATTGGCTGAAGATAGACGGCTTCCTTCACTGGGGATTTAATTTCTATAACGGCATTTTGTCCAGAAAAAGGATAAATCCTTATGAGAGCGTGGACGCGGACGGAGGTTTCCCCGCAGGCGATCCGTTTATGGTATATCCGGGAAAAGACGGTGTGCCGGAAGAATCCATACGCTTGATGGTACAGGATGAGGCAATCAGCGATTACCGGGCTTTGTATGCCCTGGAGTCCCGTATCGGAAGGGATAAGGTACTGAAACTCATCAGGGAGGAAGCGGGTATGGAGCTTTCCTTCAGACAGTATCCCAAGGGGGAGGGATTCATCCTCAGGCTGAGGGAGAAGGTAAACCGGCTGTTGGTATCCTAAATTCCCATGCCGTTACTTCCATATTTTATTATATCAGGATTCAGGATTTCAGTAGACAGATTGACAATAATCTATTATAATCTACATATAACATTATTATCTCAGCGACTCGTTAACAGCTTGTCATTCAATGCCTGGCGCAGGGCGGCCGGATGCTTCTGTTTGGAGTGAGTAAAGGAGGAAAAAATGAAGAATCTCAGAATAGGGAAGAAACTGTTGATTACGTTTATGCTAATCATTCTGATGTTTATCGGAACGGTGGCCATTGCAATCGTAGGATTGCAGCAGAACGCAGATAAATACTCGAATTTCTATCATGTCGGGTATCAGATAACCAGTAAAGTTATGAACATGCGCCGCGGATTGCAGATAATCGTAAAAGATCTCAGTTTCATCACAATGGAAGAGGATGAGACCAAGAGCGAAGCTCACTTAAGCGACATGGAGAAAGAACTGGCACTTCTGCAGGAAAACGGGAACTGGCTGTTTGAAAACTTTACAGGCGATCAGGCATTGCTGGATGCCTTCTCCACAAATATCACGGAAGCCGTGGAAATGCAGAAAAAGGTAATTGAGATTGCCGGTACGGATATGGCCGCGGCACAGGAAATGCTTCTTGAACAATATCAGCCGCTGGTACAGGAAGCCGTGAACAACCTCATTCAAATCAGCAATGTAGCCGAGCAGAATGCGGAGACTGACTATGAGAATACCGTCTCCATGCAGAGTATGCTCGTTGCCGTACAGCTGGGGATGGCAGGAGGCGCATTGGTTATCACATTGCTCCTTTCCGCTTATCTGACAAAAGCCATTACGGCGCCTCTCCGTGAACTGGAGAAGTCTGCAGGACAGATTGTAGGCGGTGACTTCGACATTCATGTGACGTACGAGTCCAAGGATGAAATGGGAAGCCTTGCGAAGGCATTTAAGAATATGACCATGATTTTGGGGGATGTTATTGCCGATGCCTCCAGACTGCTCAGCGAGATGTCAAACGGTAATTTTGATGTGCGTACCAGGGCAGAAGAGCGTTACGTAGGGCAGTTCCAGGGTTTGCTTTTGTCCATTCGTAAACTGAACCGTGATCTGAGCATGACGCTTGGGCAGATCAATCAGAGTGCGGATCAGGTATCATCGGGGGCAGGGCAGGTGTCTAACGGCGCCCAGGCGCTGGCACAGGGTGCGACAGAGCAGGCGGCTTCCGTAGAGGAGCTGGCAGCTACCATTACCAATATCTCACACCAGGTAAAACAGACCGCGGACAATGCAATGGAGGCAAGGCATCAGGCCAATACTGCAGGGGATGAGGTAGACGAATGCAATACCAAGATGAAGGATATGATGGCGGCTATGGAGGAGATTACCCGTACATCTAATGAAATCGGAAAGATTATCAAGACTATTGAGGATATTGCTTTCCAGACGAACATACTGGCTCTGAATGCCGCCGTTGAGGCAGCAAGGGCAGGTGAAGCAGGCAAGGGCTTTGCGGTGGTTGCCGAAGAAGTGCGCAGTCTGGCCAGCAAGAGTTCTGTGGCATCCAAGAATACGGCTGAGCTGATTGAGAGTTCCATTGAGGCAGTGGCAAGGGGAACGAAGATTGCCAATTCTACCGCAGGCTCCCTGACAAAGGTAGTGGATCAGGTACGTTCTGCTTCCGGAAAGGTTGACGCCATTGCAAATGCTGCGGAAGAGCAGTCGGGCGCTATCGAGCAGGTTACTCTGGGAGTAGACCAGATTTCCAGCGTGGTGCAGACCAACTCCGCTACGGCAGAGGAAAGTGCGGCTGCCAGCCAGGAGCTTTCAGAGCAGGCTGCCATGCTGAAGTCCCTTGTGGCAAAATTCAGCCTTCGGGAAGAATATGTACAGGCTGCTGTCAATTCAAGTACGGGCAGCGGATGGGCTTCTCCGAACCAGATTGATTTGTAAAAAGAATACATTACATAAAACCGGGCAGAGATGCCCGGTTTTTTATGCGCTCGATTAGCTTTTGATGCATTGTTTGTGTAAAATATTGCAAATAAATGTTAAATATGTTAATATGAATATACTCAAAAAATTTATGATGGAGTCTGCGAAACAGTTGCTTATGCGAGGATTGCGGGTCACAAAAGAGAGGAAATCATGAATAAGGTAACAATGCAGGACATTGCGGATGAGCTTGGAATTTCACGGGTAACCGTGTGGAAGGTATTTAACAATTATTCAAATGTGTCTCCGGCGCTCCGGGAGAGAGTGCTGAGCAAGGCCAAGGAACTTGGATATACGAAAGGGATCGCGGAGCTGGAGCAGACAGTTCCGGAAAAAAATATTTCTCTGATCGTGTCCAGACCGAATTCATCAGGATTCTGGACAAATATTATTCACAGAATGGCCCAGGAGCTGTCTTTTCACAACATTAACCTGGTGTATACTTATATGCCGTCCGGTTATTCCAACAGATTTAAGATGCCCGCGGTACTGACAAACGGTGCGGTACAGGGCGCTGTCGTTTTGAATTTGTATGATGAGAAGCTGGTCAGGGAAATCAATCAGCTGGATATGCCCAAGGTTTTTCTGGATACGGTACCGCAGGTAAACCTTCGGGAGTTAAGCGGGGACCTGATATTGCTGGAAGGGCAGAGTACCATTTATGACATTACGCGTTCCGTAATAGGAAGAGGATTCAGGAACATAGGGTTTATCGGGGACATTCATTACGCGCTGACCAACCGGGACCGGTTCGAAGGGTTCTGTCAGTGCATGAAGGACCATGGCCTTTCGGTGGAGGAGAGGTTTTGTCTCACGCATAAAATCGGTATTTTTTCATATGTTAAGGAAATAACCAGGTTTCTGGATTCCCTGGAAGAACTTCCGGAGGCTTTTATCTGTGCCAACGATTATATCGCCCATTTACTGCAGCTCTATTTTTCCGAGCATCAGGGAAGGGTTTCGAAGGGAATCCTGGTGACGGGATATGACGGCCGGTATGAGTATGATGTGGTGAGAATGATTACCACGGCGGAGGTCAGGACGGAGTTTGTGGGGAAACGTCTGGCGATACAGATCATGTATCGGATGGAATATGAGAATGCACCCTGTGAAAAGATTTATATTGAACCGTACATTGTATACAGGGAATCACTGCTGAATGGCCATTAGTTTCTCGCCGAACGTTGACACCTGTATTTGACAATGATAAAATAAAATCATAAAGTGTATGGAAAACATCAGACAGCGGAATCACAGGCAGGAGGCTGCTGTCCGAAAAGAGTGAGTTGATGCCTGCAGAGCAGGCAGGAGAGGTGCGAAATATGAAAATTTATGCAGCGAAGGACTACAATGACATGAGCCGGAAGGCGGGAAATCTGATTGCCGCCCAGATTATCATGAAGCCGGATGCGGTATTGGGGCTTGCCACAGGCTCCACACCCGTGGGCGCTTACGGACATCTGATTAAAAAGTGTGAAGCCGGGGATATCGATTTCTCCCGGATCCGCAGTGTGAATCTGGACGAGTACAAGGGGCTGTCCGGCGAGCATGACCAGAGTTATCGGTACTTTATGAATCACAATCTTTTTGATCATGTCAATATTGACAAGGCAAAAACCAATGTTCCCAACGGCCTGGCGGAGGATCCGGAGGCGGAGTGCGAGCGTTACAATCATGTGATTGCGGAGATGGGCGGTATTGACCTGCAGCTGCTGGGCATCGGCGGCAACGGCCATATCGGCTTTAACGAACCCTGCGAGGTATTTGAGAAGGGGACTCATGTTGTGACTCTGACTGAGGAAACCAGGCAGAGCAACGCCAGGTTTTTCTCTTCTATTGACGAGGTTCCTACGCATGCACTGACCATGGGCATTCAGAATATCATGTCTGCGAAGAAGGTTCTGCTGCTGGCTTCCGGTGACGGAAAAGCAAAGGCCCTGTATGATTCCTGCTTCGGACCCGTGACGCCCCATGTACCGGCTTCCGTTTTGCAGCTTCACAGTGACGTGGTGATTATTGCGGATGAGTCCGCCCTTACTCTGATTCGGGAGAATACCCATTGGGAGGGTATGGTTTATGATAATTAAGAATGGCAGGGTCTATCAGGAAGACAAGACTTTCGCAAAAAAGGATTTATATATTGAGAACGGCAAAATCGTGGAAAGCCCCGAACAGCTGTCGGATACGTCCGAGGTGGACGCGGAGGGTTTGCTGGTGCTGCCCGGACTGATTGACGTGCATAGCCACGGCGCGGTGGGACATGATTTTTCCGACGGTGATATGGAGGGGCTGAAGGCGATACTGACTTATGAGTATGCCCATGGCATTACTTCCTATTGCCCGACTTCCATGACCATTGAAAAGGAAGAACTGCGCAGGATTTTCCGTGAGATGGGTCATTTTGCAGACAGTCTGGGAGATTGTGAAGCACCCATGTCCCATGTGGCCGGCATCAATATGGAAGGACCCTTCCTGGATGCACCTAAGAAGGGGGCACACAGGGAGGAGTGCATCATGGCGCCGGATGCGGGATTTTTCCGGGAGTGCAATGAAGCCTGCGGAAATCTGATTCGTCTTGTGACGCTTGCGCCTAATACGGAGGGTGCCATCGAGTTTACAAAGGAACTGCATGAGGAGGTGTCGATTTCCCTGGGGCACAGCGGTGCGGATTACGATACGGCAAAGGCGGCGCTGGAGGCGGGCGCCAACCATGTGACGCATCTGTTTAATGCAATGCTGCCGCTGGGACATCGTGCGCCGGGGATCATCGGAGCGGCTGCGGAGGATGAGAACTGTATGGCAGAGATTATCTGTGACGGCATCCATGTGCATGAGAGCATGATACGGGCGGCTTTTAAGCTGTTCCCGGGCAGAATCGTGCTGATCAGTGATTCCATGCGTGCTACGGGAATGGAGAACGGCACTTATGATCTGGGCGGGCAGCAGGTAACGGTGAACGGAAAGCTTGCGACGCTGGCAGACGGCACCATTGCAGGCTCCGCTACGAATCTGTATGACTGTATGCGCACCGCCGTATCCTTCGGGATTCCTTTGGAAGAGGCAATTGCCGCCGCGACCATGAATCCTGCCAGGAGTATCGGCATCTATGACGAAGTGGGTTCCCTGACGCCGGGGAAGCGCGCGGATGTGCTTTTGGCGGACGAGGAACTGAATCTGGTAAAGGTGCTGTAATGAAATTTTTGAAAAGGTGCCATGCTTTTTGACGAAAAGAAAAACGTAAATGCGTATGGGGAACCGAAGCAGGAGGAAAATTATGAGCCAAGTAGAAAAGTACCAGGGTATCATTCCGGCATTTTATGCCTGTTACGACAGGGACGGAAAGGTCAGCGAGCAGCGCACCCGGGCGCTTGCAAGGCATTTTGTAAAAAAAGGAGTTAAGGGCCTGTATGTATGCGGCTCTTCCGGCGAATGCATTTATCTGAAGGTGAAAGAGCGGAAGAAAATCCTGGAGACAGTGATGGATGAAGTGGGCGGGGAGCTTACCGTGATTGCCCATGTGGCCTGCAACAATACGGATGACAGCCGGAAGCTGGCAGCCCATGCGGAGTCCTTGGGCGTGGATGCCATTGCCGCGATTCCGCCTATTTATTTCCGATTGCCCGATCGCGCTGTGGCACAATACTGGAATGACATTTCCGCTGCAGCTCCTAATACGGACTTCATTATCTACAATATTCCGCAGCTTGCAGGTACGAAGCTGACAGTGCCGCTGTACCTCAGAATGCTGGAGAACGAGAAAGTAATCGGCGTAAAGAATTCATCTGAATCCGCACAGGATATCCAGATGTTCAAGGATGCGGGAGGAGAGGGACATGTAGTGCTGAACGGTCCTGACGAGCAGCTGGTAAGCGGGCTTGCCATCGGCGCGGACGGCGGAATCGGCGGTACCTATGGCGTAATGCCGGAGCTTTATCTTGCGATTTTTGACGCAGTGAAAAAGGGTGATATTTCCAGGGCAAGGGAAATTCAGAACGATGCCTGCAGAATTATCTATGCACTGTGCGGATGCAGGGGTAATATGTACGCGGTGATTAAGAAAGTGATGGAGCTGCGGGAAGGCATATATCTGGGCGGCGTCAGGAAACCGCTGGCGGATATTGCGGAGGAGGATATGCCCAAAATTCTGGAATGTGTGCAGATGATAGATGCGGCCGTGGCCAGGTGCTGAGAAAGTATAGTCTGTCAATATGTGTTGGCTGCCGGTTTTTGCCATATTCAGCTTCATGTTTATGGCACTTACAGGTACTGTCAGCACATATTGACAGATCTTTTTTACTTGGTTCATTATCTCTTCAGGGACAGCCGTTGTCTTCACCCTGACATTTTCCCAGACAGCAATTCCCTTTTTTCGAGCAGATATGTGGTCCATACCACACCTATATTTCTGTACTTCTTCTCATTTCTCTACACATCACAGGCTTCTATTATCCTGGGTGCCGGTCTGCCTGTTTTTCCGGAAATTGCAGATCTTCCCCGGAAAAGCCGTAGTACTATGACAGCTTACCACCGGACGGAGAGTGGGATATTTTTGGCGGGAAATTTTTAGGAAAACAATTATCCTGCGTTTCCGACACCTCGACACAGGAAAAAAAATATGTTATAATATACACGTTTCCAATCTTTCGCAGGACATCCCGCTTTTTATGCAACAACAGGGGCTGTCCGAAAGCCTTGGAGATTTTTTAACGGATAAAATCGTATATCCGTCAGACTTTTTTCTGTGGAGGAGAGTTTATGAAATTTCTTACAAACAAAAAACTTGCTGCACGTATCGGTATTATTACGACTGTTATCACCCTGGTGGGGATGCTGCTGCTATGGATTACGGTGTCCAATAATGCTGCGGCCATGGTAAAGGGTGATATTACCAACCAGATGACAGATGCTGTGGAATCCAGAGCAGCCATTATCAACGAATATGTGCTTTCCGCCGAAGAATATATGGCTGCCTTTGCCTTGGGCAGTGAGGTTCGGGAACTTCTGCAGAACCCGGAGGACCCGGATCTGCTGCGGCAGGCCCAGCAGTATACTGAGGACTTTGCCGCTGTGAAGGGCATTTTTGAGGGGCTGTATATTGCGACTCCGGACACCTATGTACTGACCCATACTTCCCAGGGCGCTATCGGCATAACGACACGGTCGGGTGACTCTCTGAAAGAATTTCAGGATACCATTCTGGCCCGGAAGGAACTGACAAATCTGGGAATCATGAAGTCGCCGGGTACCGGCAGCATGATTTTATCCATGTACTATCCCATATTCGAAGGTCAGGAATGTATCGGTTATGTGGGTGCGGGAGTTTATGCCAGCCATTTGATGGATTCGCTGCTGAATCTGGGTATCAAGGGACTGCCCAACAGTGAGTATGTATTTTTAAATGTAGATACCGGTGTGTATCTCTACCACGAAGACGATGCGCTGCTGAACACTGAGACCGAGGATACCGGGTATCAGGAGATTATCCGGCGCATTCAGGCGGATGATTCCACGGAGGCCGGTACCTATTCCTATTATGACGAGAACGGCGACAAGATAAGTTTTAGAATGAAATTCGATAAGAGGTTTTAAGCCTCTGCCGAATTTCTTTTTTTATTGAAATAGCAGAGAAAAA
>OFFP01000110.1_pt1 | contig 66370 bp, 56 predicted proteins | sample 1521431 | NCBI WGS metagenome assembly OFFP01 (sample SAMEA3504104, study PRJEB24116) | mouse gut metagenome | biome: mouse gut; feature: mouse-associated habitat; material: faeces | place: Denmark | collected 2011
TGCTTGCAGCGCTACAAGCTTGATGCCCCGTTGCTTGCAGCGGGGTTGTTGACTAAAAATAAGTATAAATTATATAAAACATAAAATATATTGATTTTACTTATGTGATTTGATATAGTATAATAGAACCGCAAAGGAAAAAAGTACGCCTGCTGACGGACGGCAGGGAATGGAGGAGTCATGGTAAAAGCAATCGTAGGGGCCAACTGGGGTGACGAAGGAAAAGGCAAGATCACCGATATGATGGCGCAGGATGCGGATATTGTCGTGCGGTTTCAGGGGGGTGCAAACGCAGGGCATACAATTGTGAACGAGTATGGGAAATTTGCGCTTCATGCGCTTCCATCCGGTGTGTTCAGCAGCCATATCACCAATATCATAGGGAATGGCGTGGCGTTAAATATACCGCTGTTGTTTCAGGAGGTACAATCCATCATAGACAGGAATGTGCCGGCGCCTAAGCTGCTTGTGTCCGAAAGGGCGCAGATCGTCATGCCCTATCATATTTTATTTGACCAATATGAGGAGGAAAGGCTGGGCGGAAAATCCTTCGGATCCACAAAGTCCGGAATTGCCCCCTTTTATTCCGATAAGTACGCCAAGATCGGATTCCAGGTAAGCGAGCTTTTCGACGAGGAGCTGCTGGCGGAAAAGGTAGAGCGTATCAGTGAGATGAAGAATGTGCTTCTGGAGCATTTGTATCATAAGCCGCTGATCGACCCGAAAGAACTGCTGGCTACCCTGCACCAGTATCGTGATATGGCGGCGCCTTATGTATGTGACGTGTCTTCTTTCCTGGATAAGGCGCTGAAGGAGGGAAAGACGGTATTGCTGGAAGGCCAGCTGGGGACGCTGAAGGACCCGGATCATGGCATTTATCCCATGGTTACGTCGTCTTCAACCCTGGCCGCATTCGGTGCCATAGGGGCAGGGCTGCCGCCTTATGAGATTAAGCAGATTGTGACAGTCTGCAAAGCCTACTCCTCGGCGGTGGGAGCGGGGGCTTTTGTAAGCGAACTTTTCGGCGAGGAGGCAGAGGAACTGCGCCGCCGGGGCGGAGACGGCGGTGAGTACGGAGCCACGACAGGGCGGCCCAGGCGTGTGGGCTGGTTTGACTGCGTGGCGTCCAGGTACGGCTGCCGCCTGCAGGGAACTACGGATGTGGCGTTTACCGTGCTTGACGTGCTGGGATACCTGGATGAGATTCCGGTCTGCGTGGGCTATGAAATCGACGGGCAGATTACCACCGATTTCCCCGTAACCAGCAAGCTGGAAAAGGCGAAGCCTGTCCTGGAGAAGCTGCCCGGATGGAAATGCGATATCAAAGGTATCCGCAAATACGAGGAACTGCCCGAAAACTGCAGGCATTACATTGCGTTTATCGAGGAGCGGATTGGCTATCCCATTACCATGGTCAGCAACGGACCCGGCAGGGATGACATCATCTACAGGGATTCGGCTCTGAAGGCATGAGTTCCGGTGTGTTCCGAAGGCGGGGCGGCATGGGGGACGGAAGGTTTCAATGTAAAGCATGGTAGAAAATCTGGAATATTTTAAAGTATTTTACTATACCGCCAGGCTGGGAAGCGTAACAGGCGCCGCAAATGAGTTGTCCATATCCCAGCCTGCGGTAAGCCAGTCACTGAAGGCCCTGGAGCGGAGCCTGGGGGCGCCCCTCTTTCAGCGGGCGTCCAGGGGCGTCAGGCTTACCCGGGAGGGACAGCTTCTCTATTCCTACGTGGAGAAGGGATATGAGGAAATCGAGCAGGGCGTGGAGAAGGTCAGGCAGATGCTGAATCTGGAGCTGGGGAAGGTGCATATCGGCGCCAGCGATATGACGCTACGCTTTTATCTGCTTCCGTTCCTGGAAAGATTCCATGAACAGTATCCGGGTATCAAGGCCATAGTGGCCAATGCCCCTACCCCGGAGACACTGCGTCTCCTCCAGGCAGGGAAAATTGATTTCGGTGTGGTCAGCGCTCCCTTTCGGCAGCAGGAGGAATTCCGGGTGGAGCAGGTGCGGGAGATAGAGGACGTCTTCGTAGCGGGCAGGCGTTTTATATCCTATAAGAACAGGATGATGGACCTTCAGGAACTGGAGGGGCTTCCCCTGATTTTTCTCGAAGGCAATACCAGCACAAGAAGCTACATGAATACGTATTTGTCCGCAAACGGGGTGGAACTCCAGCCGGAATTCGAGCTTTCCACCAGCGATATGATTGTACAGTTCGCGCTGCGGAATCTGGGAATCGGCTGTGTGGTGAGGGATTTTGCCGCGGAATTTCTGGAGTCGGGACTCCTGTTTGAACTTCGTTTTAACAAAATGATACCAAGGCGCCAAATTTGCGTGGTGACGGGACGCAAGATGCCCGTATCCGCAGCGGCGGGAAAGCTTCTGGAGATAATGGAGGCAGGGTAAGGCGGGGCTCCCGGACGCAGACGGATTGCGTTCAGGGGCTTTTTGCGTTGATTGCGCATAAATGGTTGAATATGGGACGGGAATATGGTAAGATAAAAAAGCAGCTGCTCCTGTAAAAAGGGGGCGTGTCATGGCAGGGCAGGCAGACTGCTCCGGCCTGAAAATACAGAAGGAGAATGCGGCGCAGATGGAACAATATAAACAGGAATTTATTGAATTCATGGTGGACAGTAAGGCATTGAAATTCGGAGAGTTTACGCTGAAAAGCGGCAGGAAATCTCCTTTTTTTATGAATGCCGGTGCGTATGAGACCGGGGGGCAGCTGAGGAAGCTGGGAGAATATTATGCAAGGGCCATCCATGACAATTACGGAGACGACTTTGACGTATTGTTCGGACCGGCTTACAAGGGGATTCCTTTAAGCGTTGCGGCCGCTATTGCCTACAGCGAACTGTACGGGAGAGAGATCCGTTACTGCTCCAACCGCAAGGAGGTCAAGGACCACGGGGATGTGGGGATTCTGCTGGGGAGCAAACTGAAGGACGGGGACAGAGTGGTCATTATCGAGGATGTGACTACATCCGGTAAGTCAATCGAAGAGACATTCCCTGTGGTTATGGCGCAGGCGAAGGTGGAGATCAGAGGGCTGATGGTGTCCCTGAACCGTATGGAAAAGGGACCGGGAGGAACGGTCAGCGCCCTGGAGGAGATTCGGGCAAATTACGGATTTGAGGCACATGCCATCATTACCATGAAAGATGTGGTGGAACATCTGTATAACAGGCCTTATAATGGACAGATTTACATCGACGATGAATTGAAAGCTTCAATAGACGAATACTATAAGGTATACGGGGCATAGACAGGTAGCCGGCAGGCGGCTCACCGCAGCCATAAAGCCGGCCGGGAGCGTTCCTACAGGCTTCGGAAGCAGGCGGAACCGGATTTCGGGGCAGGCCTGCGGCGGGCGGCAGAAAAGAAAACCAGGAAAGGAGCAGACTTATGGAGGAGAAGGTTTACAAGGTAATGAAGGGAGCGGGAACAACCAATATTGTTCTGGGCGTCATTACGCTGGTTGTGGGAGTTGCCACGGGAATTCTGCTGATTGTTGCCGGGGCGAAACTGATTGCAGGCAAATCCAGGATTCTATTTTAATGAGGAGAAAGCGGCGGGCATTTCCTGAGGGGAGTGCCTTTTAGATTAAATATGGGAAAAAGAAGAGGATATATTTTTACGGACAAGAAGGGTTCCAACCGCGCCTGGATGGCTGTGATTTTGGGAATTATCAGCCTGGTGTCCCTGGGCATTGTGGTATTCGGCGCTTACAGAAGCGGCGGGCAGGCAAAGACAGGCTATGGCTTCACCGCGCTTCTGGCGATGATATATTCCCTGACAGGGCTGGTGCTTGGAATTGTGACGATATTGAATAAGAATTATTATAAGCCTGTCCCCGCGGCCGGAATATTACTGAACGGGGCGGCGCTGGCGTGCATCGGACTTATTTTATATATGGGAGGGTATCTGCAGTGAACGGCACGGAGATATTGAATGAGCGGTATGAACTGGTGACGGACAGACTTCGGGAAATCAGGGGAGAACATTTCGGGAGTGAGGCGCTGGATAACTATTTTTCACGCTGTGCGGATTTCCTGCTGACGATTGCGGATGAACGCGTTTTTCTGGCCCGGGGCGGGCTGCAGAATGCGGCGCTGGAAGAACTCCAGCGCAGGAATCATCAATTGTATGCCGATATTCTGCCGGCGCATTACGGGGAGAGTTATGCGAATCCGTTCTACGCTTCAGCGCGGCTGGGGGAGGAATACGGCAGGGAGCTGTGCTTTCTGTACACAGAACTGCGGAGCCTCATCGGTTTCGCCTATGAGGGAAGGCTGGAGGAACTGGTGATCCGCATGGAACTGTTTGTAGAGGTTTGCACGGCGTTTGCCTATGGGGCGGAGGAAGGGCAGCTGCCTTCAGGTGAGAACATCAGGAAGATACTGTACTGGTTTGTGAATGACTACGCGGAGGACGCGGCGCTGCGCAGGATTCGGGAACAGTTCAGCCCCGAGGACTGCTTTGCGGTGAGGATACTTATGGACAGTGACCTGTCGGATGCGAGGTATCTCTACGCATACGGAGAGTACGTAGGAGACAGCGACCTGGAGACGGCGGCGTTTCTGGCAGGGCTTCCCGAAGAGACGATTGCGGCTATGGCGGATACGTTCACGGAAGGTTATCGCATGGGCTTCGAGGTGACGAATAAGGATTTGTCCCGAAAGACGTCCGCAGGGCTGTATTACCATATCGGCTTTGGACGTATGGTTCGGCGTACCGTTGAAAATTTATCGAAATTAGGTTTGAAGGCGGTTGCTTTCCGCTCCGCCTGCAGCGTGCTGGACGGCCGGGGAATGGGAAAGATCGGTTTTCACGGCAGCAGTCCCAACCGCCAGTATGATTATGATCATAAGGACGACCAGGCCCTCTTTCTGGATCGAAGCTATATGAGCCGGAAGCTTGAGGCAAACAGGGCCGCTTACGAGAAATATAAAAAGGAGGCAGCCGGGTACGCAGGCCCCGCCGTGCTGGAGACCTTCGGGGAGGCGGATTTCCGGCCGGCGGCAAAGAAAGCGGCGTATCGGCTTACGGAGGAACAGAACCGTATCTGGGTGGAGTACCGTTCCAGGGCAGGGGAGCTGCAGCGGGAATACATTCCGGAGGAGGAGCGGAGCTTTACCTGCATCGCCTTTCCCATACCGGAGATAGGCCCTGTATTCCGGGAGCTGTTTGAAGAGACCATCCGCATCAATACATTGGATTATATGCTTTACCGCAGGGTGCAGCAGAACCTGATCGATGTTCTGGATACGGCGGATTACTGCGAGATTAAAGGGGCAGGCGGGAACCGGACGAATCTGAAGGTCAATCTGTATAAGCTGGGCAATCCCGAGAAGGAGACGATCTTCGAGAACTGTGTGGCCGATGTGAATATTCCGGTGGGTGAAGTATTTACGTCCCCTGTGCTGGAAGGGACAAACGGGGTGCTGCATGTGACACATGCCTTTCTGGCGGGCCTGGAATATAAGAACCTGGTGATTACTTTTGAAAACGGCATGGTTCGGGATTATGACTGCGATAATTTTCCTTCCGGGGAGGAGAACCGCAGGTTTATCTACGAAAATATCATGGCCCGTCATGAGACGCTTCCGCTGGGGGAATTTGCCATAGGGACCAATACCACGGCCTATGCGGCAGCCAGAAGGCTGGGGGTGGAGGCAAAGCTGCCGGTCCTGATTGCGGAGAAGATGGGACCCCACTTTGCGGTGGGCGATACCTGCTATTCCCATTCGGAGGAAGTCAGGGTATACAATCCCGACGGCAGGGAAATCGTGGCGAAGTCCAATGCGGTGGCGGATCTGAGGGATACAAGGCCGCTGGAGGCCTATTTCAACTGCCATACGGATATCACTATTCCCTACGACGAGCTGGGCGAACTGACCGCCGTGCGCAGGGACGGCAGCCGGATTACCGTTATTCGGGACGGACGTTTTGTGCTTCCGGGCTGCGAGGAACTGAATAAACCGCTTGAAGAGGCATGTTTTTTAAAATAATTGTTGCATACACGCGTGTAATCCTGTAAACTGAAAGAAAAAGCACGCGTATGCGGAACCGGAACAGGAGAAGGTTATGAGCAAGGAAATTGGAACGCCAAAGGTTGGCATTGTGATGGGAAGTGACTCGGATATGCCGGTGATGGCAAAGGCGGCGGATATCCTGGAGGAATTGGGAGTTCCCTATGAGATGGCGATTATCAGCGCCCACAGGGAGCCGGATGTATTTTATGAATACGCGAAAAGTGCGGAACAGAAGGGATTCAAGGTCATTATAGCGGGAGCGGGCATGGCTGCACACCTGCCCGGCATGTGCGCGGCAATTTTTCCCATGCCCGTGATAGGGATTCCCATGCATACGACATCCCTGGGGGGAAGGGATTCCCTGTATTCCATTGTACAGATGCCCTCCGGCATTCCGGTGGCCACGGTGGCCATAAACGGCGGCGCCAATGCAGGGCTTCTGGCGGCGAAGATTCTGGCAACCTCAGACGCGGAACTGCTGGGGAGACTGAAAAATTACAGCGCGGAATTAAAGGAGCAGGTGGAGCAAAAGGACGCCAGGCTGCAGAGGGAAGGCTATAAGGCATATCTGGAGGGCCGGAAGAAGGGATGATGAGACGGACAGCTGAAAAATAAGCATATTCAGCTGTTTTTCCCGTGGAAAGGACTGCAGGGAGGCTCCTAAACGGGTTGCACGATGCAACGTGCAGATAGGAATGAAAAATGGATTATAGAAAAGCGGGTGTGGATATCGAGGCGGGATATAAGTCCGTGGAACTGATGAAGGAATATGTGAAGGGGACGGAACGGCCCGAGGTGCTGGGCGGCATCGGCGGATTTTCGGGTGCTTTTTCCGCGGCAGCGCTGAAGGGGATGGAAAAGCCCGTGCTGCTGTCCGGTACCGACGGCGTGGGCACCAAGCAGAAACTGGCGTTTCTGATGGACAGGCATGACACGGTGGGAATCGACTGTGTAGCCATGTGTGTGAACGATGTGGCATGCGCTGGCGGAGAGCCGCTGTTTTTCCTGGACTATATAGCCTGCGGCAGGAATGTTCCGGAGAAAATTGCGGAGATCGTAAAAGGGGTTGCGGAAGGCTGTAAGCAGGCCGGGGCGGCGCTGGTAGGCGGCGAGACGGCGGAGCATCCGGGCTTGATGCCGGAGGAAGAGTATGACCTGGCAGGATTTTCCGTGGGCATTGCGGACGAAAAGGATCTGATTACGGGAGAACATATCAAAGAGGGTGACATACTTATCGGTATGGCGTCTTCCGGTGTACATTCCAACGGCTTTTCCTTGGTGCGCAGGGTGTTCGACATGACCAGGGAAAGCCTGGATACCTATTATGAGGAACTGGGGGCGACGCTGGGAGACACATTGCTGGCGCCTACGAAGATATATGTTAAGGCCCTGAAATCCGTCAAGGACGCGGGGGTGAAGGTCAAGGGCGCCAGCCATATTACCGGCGGCGGCTTCTATGAGAATATTCCCCGCATGCTTCCGGAGGGAATCCGGGCGGAAATAAAGAAGGAGAGCTATGAGGTGCCTCCGATTTTCAGGCTGCTGCAGAAAAAAGGGGACATTGAAGAGCATGTAATGTACAATACGTATAACATGGGCCTGGGAATGGTACTGGCCGTTTCGCCGGAAGATGCCGATATAACGATGGAGGCGATCAGGAAGGCAGGGGAGGCCCCGTACAGGGTGGGTATCTGCATGGCCGGTGAAAAGGGAGTTGACATATGTTGAGAATTGTTGTGTGCGTGTCCGGCGGCGGCACGAACCTTCAGGCAATCATGGACGCGGAGCGGCAAGGCAGGATTACCAATACGGAGATGATTGCCGTCATCAGCAACAATGCGAAGGCAAAAGCGCTGGAGCGGGCCGCGGCACGCAATATACCGGGGATTGTCATGTCCCCGAAAGGCTATCCTGACAGGGAGGCTTTCAACGCGGCCTTCACCGAAAAGATGCGTGAACTGGCGCCGGATCTGATTGTGCTGGCCGGATTTCTGGTGCGCATTCCGCCGCAGATGGTGGCGGAATTCTCCAATCGGATCGTAAATATCCACCCTTCCCTGATCCCGTCCTTCTGCGGAGTGGGATACTACGGTTTGAAGGTACATGAGAAGGTTTTGGAGAGGGGCGTGAAGGTCACCGGCGCCACGGTGCATTTTGTCAATGAGGGTATGGACGAAGGACCCATTATAGCGCAGAAGGCAGTGTATGTGGAGGAAGGCGATACGCCGGAGACACTGCAGCGCCGGGTAATGGAACAGGCAGAGTGGGTCCTGCTTCCGAAAGCCATTGACGACATCGCCAACGGGCGGATTGCCGTGAGGGACGGCAGGGCGGTTTCCTGCTGAGGGCGCGGGAAGACGGCAGGACCTCGGAGGATGTGACAGCAGCTTTTATACATAGCGCCGGCTGGACGGCGGACAGGAGCCGGCCATTGCGGAGAGAAAGACAGAAAACAATAAAGAGGTGACGGCATGAAGGTTTTGATCATAGGCGGCGGCGGGCGGGAGCATGCGATCGCGGCGGGCATGAAGAAGAGCAGGCGGGTTGACAGGCTTTACTGTATTCCCGGCAATGCGGGGATTGCGCAGATTGCGGAGTGTGAGCCTTCCATCGGGGTGATGGAATTTGACAAAATCGCGGCATATGCGAAGGATAAGAAGGTGGACCTGGTATTTGTGGCGCCGGACGACCCACTGGCGGCCGGATTGGTGGATGTACTGGAGGCAGAGGGGCTGCGGGTGTTCGGACCCAGGAAAAATGCCGCAATCCTGGAGGGGAGCAAGGCTTTTTCAAAGGATTTGATGAAAAAATACGGAATTCCCACGGCCGCCTATGAGAATTTTGACGATCCGGAGAAGGCAATGGCCTATCTGGAAAATGCACGAATGCCCGTTGTGCTGAAGGCGGACGGGCTGGCGCTGGGCAAGGGCGTCTTGATCTGCAATACCCTGGAAGAGGCCCGGGCTGGCGTCAGGGAAATCATGCAGGATAAGCATTTCGGCAGTGCCGGAGACGTGTTGGTGGTGGAAGAATTCCTTACCGGCAGGGAGGTGTCCGTGCTGGCTTTCGTGGACGGCAGGACTGTCAGGACCATGACCTCCGCGCAGGACCACAAGCGTGCCTACGACGGGGATGAGGGTCCGAATACGGGAGGCATGGGCTGTTTTTCACCCAGTCCCTTCTATACGGCGGAAATCGATGAGTTCTGCCGGAAGCATATCTATCAGCCTACGGTGGATGCCATGGCTGCCGAAGGAAGGGAATTTAAGGGTGTCATTTTCTTTGGACTGATGCTGACGCCGGAAGGCCCGAAAGTGCTGGAGTACAATGCCAGGTTCGGCGATCCGGAGACGCAGGTGGTACTCTGCAGAATGCAGAATGACCTGATGGATGTGGTGGATGCGTGTATAGACGGTACATTGGAGAATGTTGAACTGAAATTCGAAGATAATGCGGCTGTGTGCGTGGTGCTTGCGTCGGAAGGATATCCGGTTTCTTATAAAAAAGGTTTTGCCATCAACGGCCTGGAGCATTTTGAGGGGAAAGCGGATTATTATTGCTTCCATGCGGGAAGCAAATTCGATGATAAGGGGAACGTCGTGACCAACGGGGGACGTGTCCTGGGGGTGACAGCTAAGGGAGCGACTCTGAAGGAAGCCCGTTCAAAGGCATACCAGGCGGCGGAGTGGGTGACTTTTTCCAATCGATACATGCGTCATGATATCGGGAAAGCGATTGACGAGGCATAAACGGATTGCGCTTTGACTGTGCCGCGGAAGCGGTCCGGGGGAAGTCATGATATCGGAATCAATAAAGGAGAATGGAGGTGTTGCCTGTGAACGGGCTTGGGTCATTGGATATGTATAATATACCCCGTGTATGTAAAGAGTGCGGCGGTGTCATGGTTTTTAAGGGAGTAGGAGAGTACCACTGTGAGGACTGCGGCGCAGTGGATTTTGATGATTACGGGAAAGTGAGAGGCTATATCGAGGATCATAAGGGCGCCACGGCTGCGCAGATTGAGGAAGCCGTGGGGGTGCCGCAGCGTACGATCAGGCGCCTGTTGAAGGACGGCAAGCTGGAGATCGCGGAAGGCTCCAAGGTGTATATGCGGTGTGAACTGTGCGGCAAGCAGATTCGTTCGGGACAGTATTGCCCGGAGTGTGAGATCAAGGTGCATCGCAATCTGGAAGAAAAGCAGAGGGAACTGCTGAATAAGAATGCACGCGGATTTGGCCTGGAACAGAAGGGTGAAGAAGGGCAGAGACGATTTACAAGGGATAATTAAGAGCAATGAGAGGAGACCGAATGAAAAAGGCATACAGGGTAAGAAAAAGGCTTCTGACAGGAGCGATTGCGCTGGTATTGGGATTGGGAATCTTCGGTTGGGCATTTACGCAGTCGAAGATGGTGAGTCATGCGGAATCCCAGGCGAAGGTAACAGCTCCCAAGGGTGCAAATATAAGGAAGGAGGCCAGCGCTTCCAGTGCGGCGGTAGGCGGTGCCGAGAACGGAAAGGTGCTGACGGTTATCAGCCAGGTGCAGGGAGGAGACGGCAATACCTGGTACCAGGTGAAAAGCGGTGATATTACAGGATATATTCGTTCCGACCTTGTGGAGATTTCGGAGGGAAGTACGCCGCCGGAGGGAGGAGAAGGCGGAAACCAGGAGGGCGGTGCGGCCGCGCCGCCGGACGTTACGGCTGTGAATCCCGTAAATGCCACGGTATCCGGTGAGTCGGGGAAGATTCGGGACAGTGCGTCCTCGGAAGGCCAGATTATTGCGGAAGTTGCCGCGCAGACCATGCTGACCGTCACGGGGCAGGCCACGGATGCCGACGGGAGGACTTGGTATCAGGTAAACTGCCTGTCAGGAGAGACGCAGATAGAAGGATTTATCAGATATGACTATGTCACGCTGGCGGAGGAACTGACTCCTCTCACAGAAGAGCCGGCCGTGCCGGAAGAACCCGAGCCAACCGCGGTTCCGGAACCCGAACCCAAGCTGTATGAGACAATGCTGCAGGACGGTGCATGGCTGCTGGTCGACAATACGGGTGCGGAACCGAAGGGATATGCCATAGACAAGCTGTTTGAGGGCGTGAAGAATAACGGTGAGCTTGTTGAAAAAAGTGAAAAGACAATAAAGAATCAGAAGGTTATCATTATTATTCTGGTCTTTTTGCTGGTTGCGGCAGCGGCGGGGATTGCGTTCCTGGTCTTCAAGATCAGGGATATGATGGACTCCGCGTACTTTAACGAAGTCGAGAAAGAGACGATAAGGAAGAAAAAGACGCCGTCGAGTACACAGAGACCGGGCCGTTCCGGCGGACAGGAGAGACCTGCGGGAGCCAGGCCGGCGGGACACGGCCAGCGCCCGGCAGGGGCATCCCAGGGCCAGCGTTCTTCCGGGTATGGTCAGGGTGAGCGCACAGGAAATCAGGGCCAGCGTCCGGCAGGGACTCAGGGGGGCAGGCCGACGGGAACATCCCAGGGCCAGCGTCCGGCGGGAAGCGGCCAGGGTGTAAGGCCGGCGGGAATGACCCAGGGCCAGCGTCCGGCAGGTACGTCACAGGGTGCGAGGCTGACAGGAGCGCCTCAGGGCCAGCGTCCGGTGAGGACGATGCAGGAACCCAGGCCGGCAGGAGCCGAGGGACCGAGGACCATGGGAGTCGGTCCGGGTTCTGCGGGGAACGCACGGGGGCAGGCAGGCGCACAGCAGGGAACCAGAAGGCCTGCGGGAGCGGTCCAGGGAACGGGCAGGGCGGCGGATTCCGCACAGCGGGGCGGCCCGGCACAAAATCCCAGACCCGCAAGGTCTGCACAGGCAAATCCCCAGAAAGCGCAGCCAAGGAATTTCATGGCTGAAGACGAAGACGATGATTTTGCACACGAATTCTTAAATTACGACGAATAAGGATGTAAGGTAAGACAGGGAATATTCCGCAGGGGTACTCCCTGTTTTCCTTCCATTTCTAAAAATGCTCTAAATTTTTTCCGCATCGGTTGACAGTATTCCGCGGCTGATTTATGATTTAAGCGGGACGATCAAACGGTATTTTCCTGAACTGTACCCCGGCGGATTTACGGACGCATCATTGGGCGGCCGGAGGATCTGCCTACATCCGGGTGCGTCCGGGCAGATGCGGAACCGGAATACGGCTGAACAGGGATAATGAAGCATATGATGATTGAGATTGATTTTAACAGTGACGAGGCGCTGTATCTGCAGCTTTGCAACCAGATTATCATGGGGATTGCGGCCTCACGGTTTCAGGAGGGTGATTCCCTTCCGAGCGTACGGCAGCTGGCGGATTCCATAGGCATTAATATGCATACGGTGAACAAGGCATACACTGTCTTAAAACAGGAAGGCTATGTCAAGGTTGACAGGAGAAGAGGTGCTGTCATCGCCGTGGATGCGGACAGGATGCGGACACTGGCCGAATTAAAAAGAGAGCTTCAGGTCATTCTGGCAAAGGGCAGCTGCAAAAATATATCAAAAGAAGAAATTTATGAATTAATTGAGGAAATCTACGAAGATTATGAATAAGAGTGATGAGCCGTTCCGGGGAAGTGTCAATTCCCGGGCAGAGGCGGCGGAATGAGAGGGAAAGATATGCAGTCAGAGTTTACGGACAGGGCCCGGGAGGCACTGAACCATGCGTCCAAATTTGCGGGCCGTCTGAAGCAGGGCTATGTGGGAACAGAACATATTCTTGCGGGATTGTTAAGGGAAGAGAAAGGCGTGGCGCACAGGGTCCTGAAAGATAACGGTGTGGGACTGAAGCAGGTTCTGGATATGATCCAGGAACTGATTGCATTTGAAGGCGGCGTGGGGCTGAAGGAGAGGGAGGGATATTCTCCCCGGGCGAAAAAGATTCTGGAGGAGGCTCACAGGCAGGCAGCCAGGTTCGGACAGAAGGAGACGGGGACGGAGCATCTCCTGATGGCAATCATTAAGGAAGGCGAGAATGTGGCCTTTCGCCTTCTGAATACCATGGGGATCAATGTGCAGAAGGTGTATGCCGATACGCTGGTGGCCATCGGCCAGGATGCCGGCCTGTACAAGGAGGACCTGGGAAAGCGGATGCCGGGAAGGGGAAAAGGCTCCGCACTGGCACAGTACAGCAAAGACCTGACAGCCATGGCCAGGGAAGGCAGGCTGGACCCCGTTATCGGGCGGGAGGATGAAATTGCCCGTCTGGTTCAGATTCTGAGCCGCCGGACCAAGAACAATCCCTGCCTCATCGGAGAGCCGGGCGTAGGTAAGACGGCGGTGGTGGAGGGCCTGGCGCAGCGCATAGTGGAGGGCAAGGTACCTTTTACCGTCAAGGAAAAGCGGGTTCTTACCCTGGATCTGTCCGGCATGGTTGCAGGCAGCAAATACCGCGGTGAATTTGAAGAGCGGATTAAGAAAGTGATACGGGAAGTGATTGATGACGGGAATGTCATCCTGTTCCTGGATGAACTGCATACGCTGATTGGCGCAGGCGGGGCTGAGGGTGCAATCGATGCATCCAATATACTGAAGCCTTCCCTGGCGAGAGGGGAGCTTCAGCTCATCGGAGCGACGACGATAGTGGAGTACCGCAAGTATATCGAAAAGGACGCTGCGCTGGAGCGGCGTTTTCAGCCGGTGAATGTAGAGGAGCCTACCCAGGAGGAGGCAATCCGTATCCTGGAAGGCATCAAGGAAAAGTATGAAGAGCATCACAGAGTAACCATTGCGGTGGAGGCGGTGGAGGCTGCAGTGAGGCTGTCCGCCCGCTATATCAATGACAGGAACCTGCCGGATAAGGCCATTGACCTGATAGATGAGGCGGCGGCAAGCGCCAGGCTGAGATCGATTGATATGCCGGACAGGCAGAAAAGCTTACTGGAAGAGATACGGAAGATGGACCAGCAGATTGAGCGGTCCATCCGTATGGAGGCATTCTCCCAGGCGGTGGAAATCAAACGCAGTCAGGATGAGCTGGTGAAAAAATACCAGAGGGTGAAGAAACGCTCTGAGAGCCAGGAGTCAGGGCGGAATTATACCATCGGCGAAAACGAGATTGCGGAAGTGGTTGCCATGTGGACCAAAATTCCGGTGGCGAAGCTGGCCCAGAAAGAAAGCGAGCGGCTGCTGAAGCTGGAGAGCATCCTGCACAAGAGGGTTATCGGGCAGGAAGAAGCGGTGACAGCGGTTGCAAAGGCCATGCGCAGAGGACGTGTGGGACTCAAGGACCCCAAACGCCCCATCGGTTCCTTCCTGTTCCTGGGCCCTACCGGCGTGGGCAAGACGGAGCTTTCCAAGGCGCTGGCGGAAGCCATGTTCGGCACGGAGGATGCAATTATCCGCGTCGATATGTCTGAGTATATGGAAGGGCACTCCGTGTCCAAAATGATCGGTTCGCCGCCTGGCTATGTGGGATTTGACGACGGGGGACAGCTCAGTGAGAAGGTAAGGCGCAATCCGTATTCCGTGGTGCTGTTTGATGAGATAGAGAAGGCACATCCAGATGTGTTCAATATTCTGCTTCAGATCCTGGATGACGGCCATATCACGGATTCCAAAGGCAGGAAGGTGAGCTTTAAGAATACGGTTCTGATTATGACCTCCAACGCGGGGGCGCAGAGAATCGTAGACCCGAAGAATCTGGGTTTTGCGGCGGTGAGTGACGCAAAGCGGGATTATGAGCGGATGAAAACAGGAGTCATGGAAGAGGTGAAGCGCAGCTTCAAACCGGAATTTATCAATCGTATTGACGACATAATTGTCTTCCATCAGCTGAACCAGGAGAACATGAAGGCCATTGTGAGCCTGCTGGCTTCCAATCTGTATAAGCGGTGCGAGGCGCAGATGGATATCAGGCTGAGTATGAGTGCAGCCATGAAAGAGCATCTGGTGGAAAAATACTCGGATGCAAGAATGGGGGCAAGGCCGCTGAAGCGGGCGATCCAGTCCGTAGTGGAGGATGCCCTTGCGGAGGAAATCCTGTTGAAGAAGGTGCAGCCCGGCGACTCCGTATCTGTGGGTTATAAAAACGGGAAGGTATGTTTTACGGTAAAGGAAAAAAACTAAAAAATTTGTAGAAAACGGCAGTGATTTATATTATACTGTAAGTACGACAGCATTTAAGAATGACAGGAGGGTATACAAATGGCAGTGGTGGAGGAGTTGCTCCGGAGCGAGACGGACGGTACGATCAGTTTTGGCAACCATAAGCTGGAGAAGAAGGCTAAGGTGGAGGATTATCAGCATGCCGGAGATTTGCTGAAAGTGAAGACCTGCAAGGAGATCACCAAGCTGGAAAAGAACGGGATGTTTCTCTACGAATCCGTGCCGGGAACAAGTGTTCTGCATTTTGGGGAGAAGGAAGACGGCGTGGAATTTATCGTGGAAGGGGACGAAGACGCACAGATTACCATTGGGCTGACGGACGACAGGGCGTACGAGGTGTTTGTGGACGGCACAAGTATAGGCGCCATCAAGACGGGCTTCGGCGGGAAACTGTCCTTAAGCGTGGAAATCGGGGCAGCGGATGAGGTCCCAGTGAGAGTAGTGCAGATTTAAGTTCTTGAGCTGAAGCTCCGGAGGACTGGCTGATGTGATTCACAGTGCTGCTTCCGGAGCTTTCTGTATGGAAAGGGGAAAAATGGCGAAGGGCAAGAATACTACCGTTTTCTTCTGCCAGAACTGCGGATATGAGTCCTCCAAATGGATGGGGCAGTGTCCTGGCTGTAAGGAATGGAATACGTTTGTGGAGGAAAGCGTCAGCAAGGCATCTGCGGGAGGGCGTGCCTCAGCAGTTTCTGACAGAAGGGACAGGGTGGCGCCGGCAGTGCTGTCCGAGGTGACTGTGGGGGAAGAAGCCCGCTTTTCCACGGGAATGGGAGAACTGGACAGGGTTCTGGGCGGCGGAATCGTACAGGGTTCCCTGACGCTGGTGGGCGGAGACCCGGGCATCGGCAAGTCAACACTGCTCCTGCAGGTATGCCGGAATCTGTCTGCGCAGGGTCACAGCGTGCTGTACATATCCGGCGAGGAGTCTCCGGCGCAGATTAAGATGCGGGCGGACAGAATCGGGAAATTTTCCTCCAGGATGCTTTTGCTCTGCGAGACCAACCTGGGGGAGATATCGGATGTTATCCGGAACAGAAAGCCGGAGGTGGTGGTTATCGATTCCATTCAGACCATGTACAATGATAATGTATCCGCCGCGCCGGGCAGTGTATCCCAGGTGAGGGAATCCACGGCCGGCCTGCTGCAGCTGGCAAAGGGCTTCGGCGTGTCCATTCTGATTGTGGGCCATGTGACCAAGGAGGGAACCGTGGCGGGACCCCGGGTGCTGGAGCATATGGTGGATGCGGTGCTGTACTTCGAGGGGGACAGGCATGCCTCTTACCGTATTCTGCGCGGGGTGAAGAACCGGTTTGGGTCTACCAATGAGATAGGCGTATTCGAGATGCGGGAACAGGGGCTTGCGGAGGTGGAGAATGCCTCGGAGTATATGCTGAACGGCAGGCCGGAGAATGCCAGCGGTTCTGTAGTGGCATGTACCATGGAGGGAACCAGGCCGCTGCTGGTGGAGATACAGGCGCTGGTATGTCACAGCAATTTCGGCATTCCCCGGAGACAGGCCACGGGCACGGACTTCAACCGGATGAACCTTCTGATGGCAGTGCTGGAGAAGCGTTCGGGAATCCAGCTTTCTGCCTGTGACGCTTACGTGAATATTACCGGAGGCATGAAGATACTGGAGCCGGCAATCGACCTGGGGATGGTGATTGCAGTGCTGTCCAGCTTCCGGAACCACGTCCTGAGTACCCGTCTGGCGGCTTTCGGCGAGGTGGGCTTAAGCGGCGAGGTCCGGGGTGTAAGCATGGCAAAGCAGCGTGTTCTGGAAGCGGAACGGCTGGGCTTCGAGACCTGCATCCTGCCCTGGGTATGCGCGGAGGAATGCCGCAAGGGCAGCAGAATCGAAATTATCGGCGTGAGGACCGTCCAGGATGTGATGGAGTGTTTGTTCCGGAACTGATGGCTGCGCAGGGACAGGACGTTTCGGAAACTATACCGGAGTTGGAAAAGCAGAGGAAAGCCTGCAACGGAGAAGAGAGAATGAATCGGGACAGATTGAAAAATAAGAAGCGAATTGTGGTAAAGATAGGCAGTTCTTCCCTGACCCATGCAAAGACAGGGGAAGCGGACCTGATAAAGCTGGAAAAACTGGTGAGGGAACTCTGTGATTACCGAAACAGGGGGATAGAGGTGGTCCTGGTCAGTTCAGGTGCCATTGCCGTGGGCAGCAGGACCCTTGGATTGAAGGAACGTCCGGCGGATATTGCGCTGAAGCAGGCCTGCGCTTCAGTGGGCCAGGCCAGGCTGACGGTGATCTATCAGAAGCTTTTTGCAGAGTACAACCATGTGGCATCCCAGATTCTGATGACCAAGAATACGGTGCTGAATCCCATAAACCGGAAAAATGCGGAAAACACATTCGAAAAGTTGTTGGAACTGGGTGTGATTCCCATTGTGAACGAAAATGATACCATATCCACCTATGAACTGGAGAAGCTGCAGCAATTCGGCGACAATGATACACTGTCCGCCATTGTGGCAGCCATGATCCATGCGGATTTACTGATCTTATTGTCTGATATTGACGGGCTGTATACGGACGATCCGCATAAAAACCCCAATGCGCGTTTTATTGACACGGTGGAAACCCTTACAGAAGACATGATGCGGCTGGGCAAGGGTGCCGTCAGCACCGTGGGGACAGGAGGTATGGCCACCAAGCTTGTCAGCGCGCGGATTGCCACAGCTTCGGGGGCGGATATGATTATCACCAACGGCGCGGATGTGAGAGTGCTTCATGAACTGCTGGAAGGGGCTTCGAAGGGAACGCTTTTTCAGGCGAATCCGGATCCGGAGTTTGCATTGGACAGGTTTCTGGAGGGGCGTAATAAGTGAATTTGTCCCTTTTCGGGGAACGGAGGACAATATGGAATATTTGGAGCAGACAGGGATACAGGCGAAAGCGGCGGAGGCTGTACTTCGCACCCTGGGAAGCGAGGCCAAGAATAAGGCGCTGAAAAAAGCGGCAGAATATCTGACGGAAGCGGAATCCGTGCTTTTGGAGGCGAATGAGGCGGATATGGCTGCCGCCCGGGAAAAAGGGATGGTCCAGGGGCTTTTGGACAGACTGGCCCTGAACGGGGACAGGATCCGCGGCATGGCGGAGGGGCTTCGGCAGGTGGCTGCAGCGGATGATCCGGTGGGAGAAGTATCAAATATGAAGAAGCGCCCCAACGGGCTGATGATTGGACAGAAGCGGGTTCCGTTGGGTGTGATCGGCATCATCTATGAGGCAAGGCCAAATGTGACGGCAGATGCTTTCGGGCTGTGCTTTAAGTCTGGAAATGCGGTGATTTTAAAAGGCGGAAGCGATGCCCTTCACTCCAATAAAGCCATAGTGGCCGTACTGCAGAAGGCGCTTTCCCACTGCGGACTGCCGGAGACAGCCGTGCAGCTGATTGACAGCCAGGACAGGGAAGTGACGGCCCGCTTTATGAAAATGAATGAATATGTGGACGTGCTGATACCCAGGGGCGGTGCGGGGCTGATCCGCAGGGTTGTGCAGGAGAGTACCGTTCCGGTGATTGAGACCGGCACAGGAAACTGCCACATTTATGTGGACGCTTCCGCGGACTTGGACATGGCGGTTGAGATTCTCTTCAATGCCAAGACTCAGCGTATCGGCGTCTGTAATGCCTGCGAGTCGCTGGTGGTTCATGAGGCTGCTGCGAATGCGTTTCTGCCCATGGCTGCCGCCCGGCTGGCCGAAAGAAAAGTGGAAATGCGCGGGGATGAAAAGGCCATGAGAGCGGAAGCTTCCATTCTGCCGGCAGCGGAAGAAGACTGGGGAAGGGAATATCTGGATTACATTTTATCGGTAAAAACAGTTCGTAATATCGACGAGGCGATTGCGCATATCAACCGCTACAATACCGGGCATTCCGAGGCCATCGTCACAAGGGATTATGCCAATGCACAACGCTTTCTGGATGAAATCGACGCGGCAGCGGTGTATGTCAATGCGTCCACCCGATTTACGGACGGCGGTGAATTCGGGTTCGGCAGTGAAATCGGAATCAGCACCCAGAAGCTTCACGCCAGGGGACCCATGGGATTGAAGGAGCTTACCACAACCAAATATATTATTTACGGAAACGGTCAGACCAGGCCGTGACCCGGACCAGTATCAAGTCCCGGGCATTGGAGTATTATATACATGACTGCACGATTTTCCACCAAAAGGGATGCAAAATACCGGAAATAAAATGCCTGAAACGGGAATATCGGAAGTAAAAGTATGGAAATATAAAATATGGGAAACGGAGATGCGAAAAATGTATGATTTGATTATTATCGGTTCCGGACCGGCAGGGCTTTCTGCTGCCATATACGGAAAGCGGGCAGGTCTGGACCTGCTGGTACTGGAAAAAAATCCCATGAGCGGCGGACAGGTGTTAAATACTTACGAGGTGGACAATTACCTGGGCATGCCGGGGACTAACGGCTTTGACATGGGCATGAAATTCAGGGAGCATGCAGACAAGATGGAAGTTGCGTTCAGGGAGACTTCCGCATTGTCCATTGAAGACAGGGGCGACAGCAAGGTTGTGATGACCGCAGAAGGGGAACTGGAGGCAAAGGCGGTTATCCTTGCCACCGGAGCCGTCCATGCCTCTCTGGAGGTGGAGGGGGAGGAGAAGTTTTCCGGCAAAGGCGTATCTTACTGCGCTACCTGTGACGGCGCTTTTTTCCGGGGAAAAACGGTGGCTGTAGTGGGCGGCGGCGACGTGGCCCTGGAAGATGCCATCTACCTCTCACGCCTCTGTGAGAAGGTGTATTTGATTCACAGACGTGATGAACTGCGGGGTGCTTATGTCCTGCAGGAGGAGCTGAAGGCAATGACCAATGTGGAGTTTCTGTACAGCCATGTGGTAGAGGAGATTACGGGGGCGGATACGGTAAACAAGCTTCGTGTCAGGAACCTGAAGAGCGGGGAATGCCGTATGCTGCCGGTGGACGGCGTGTTCGTGGCGGTAGGGATACGGCCGGGGACGGAGCTGGTACGGGATTTGGTGGCCTGCGATGAAGGCGGATATGTGCTGGCGGGCGAGGACTGCGCTGCCAGTGTGCCCGGTATTTTCGCAGCCGGGGATGTGAGGAAAAAGCCGCTTCGCCAGATTGCCACAGCAGTAGCGGATGGTGCCAACGCAGTAACCTCTGTGGAAAATTATCTGTGATATCCGGGTGGCCTGCTTTCCTTAATACATTCGCCAATGATTTTAAAACGCTTTGGAAGATGTCTGCTATGTTGTTGGTATTCTTCTTAAATGTTAATGTATTTTTAATGGCCCTGGAACGCTAAAAAACGGCTGTCATGTTGTTGGTTTTCGAACCATTCATGTGATAGCCGTATTTTATTTAGAATTATGAAAGAAAACAAAAGAAATTCGAAAGAAAAAAATAGTTATCCCGGTGCCCGTGAACTGCAAAATGTCTGATAAACCGCATAAAAAAGGGTTTTTCAGGAGGTTCAACAAATTTCATACATGGGTTGACAAAATTAAGAATTAGTGCTATATTTATTAACAGATGTAATAACTTCGTAATAAGTTCAAATGTTAATGTAATATTCTCTGATAAAAACAAGTCAGATATACATAGCTTTCACACACGGGAGAGGAGATAAAAATGATACGTAACACGATAAGAATAACGGCTTATGCACTGACGGCAACGGTGGTATTTTCTGTTTTTGGAATGAGTGCAGAGGCTTCTGGTTCTTCGGTTTTGCCTGGCGGCGGTGTCAGTCTGGCACTTTCTAACGGAAATAAGCTGGAAGAGGTGGCGAATGATGTGTCCACGATGCCCATTGAATCCATTATAGAATGGTTTCAGGTGGAAGAGGCAATGGAGGCGGAGCCTACGGAAGAAGACTTGTTCCGCAATCTGGTAATTGCCCAGGTGACGAATTACGTAAATGTGAGAAGTATTCCCAGTGAGGAAGGCGAGGTATTAGGAAAGCTTTACAATAATTCAGTAGGTACTTTTATTTCTGAAGAGAACGGCTGGTATCAGATTAATTCAGGTTCGGTTACCGGTTATGTGAAAGCGGAGTTCTGCGTTACCGGTGAGGACGCCGTAGAACTTGCAAAGAAGGTTGGAAAGCGTATTGCAACGGTGACTACGGAGACATTGTTTGTGCGTACGGAACCCAGTACGGAATGTTCTATCCTGGGGATGGTGCCGGAGGCAGACGACCTGATCGTCCTGGAAGAGACGGAAGGTTGGGCAAAGGTAGACGTGGAAGAAGGTATGGGTTGGGTATCTACGGATTATGTAGCGCTTCACAGCGAATTTGTCCAGGCAGAATCGAAGGAAGAGGAAGAGAGACGTCTGGCGAAGGAGGAAGAGGAACGCCAGAAAGCCCGTGCAGCAGCAGCTCAGAAAGCAGCACAGAATCAGAACAATCAGAGTCAGAGCAGCGCACCCGCTCAGAATGCAGGATCTTACAGCGTCAGCGGCGGCAGTGAGATGGGCGTGGCAGTTGCGGAATACGGACTTCAGTTTGTGGGTAATCCTTATGTGTACGGCGGCACCAGCCTGACCAACGGCGCTGACTGTTCCGGATTTGTAATGAGCGTATATGCGAACTTTGGTGTGAGCCTGCCTCACTCTTCCACATCGGACCGCTCACAGGGATATGGAGTGGACGGTCTTGATAACGCACAGCCCGGTGACATCATATGTTATTCAGGCCATGTGGGAATCTATATCGGAAACGGACAGATTGTGCATGCCTCCAACGAGAGAACCGGCATTATCGTATCCAATGCAAATTACAGAAATATCCTTGCAATCAGAAGAATCTTCTAAAGCCGGGATAAGAGCGGAAAAGAATCGGAAAAAGGCGGCCGTGCCCCAGTTTAAGTGGGGTACGGCTTATTTAATTGTCTGTATAATGGGAGAATGCCTAATCTGAAGGCGAAACATTTCCCCGATTCCCCAAGTTTAGAGCGTGTTTGGAAATACTTTCTGGCAGATAGATGTCACAATTTGTAGTAGAAGCCTAGAAGCCGAATGAGGGAGTATAGTGGGCTATGCTGACCGAATGAGGGCCACATATACCGCAAATGTGGGAATACGGTTTACCTCGTCAGACGGCAGGAATGAATTTTCAAACACGCTCATTAGCCATATATGCCGGGTGTATCAGGCCTGGAAGCAAAGCAGGAAATGCCTGGTGCGGGAATAAGGTATGGCGGAAGAAAATGATTTGTGCAAAGTGACTGGAAATTTTCGGAGGAACGGTATAAAAACTATTATTGAACGGAAAAAAATGTGAGTTATCCACATGAAAAGTTTGCCAGAAATCTGTAAAATTCCTTTATACACGAAGTTATACACATTATCCACAGCTTTCAGGGCATTTTACACGTGCCAATAAAGAAAAAGAAGTCGAAAGTCTGTTTTGGCAAAAACAGATAAAAACAGGAGCAAAACCGTAAAAATATGAATTTATTGTTGACAAAGATAAAGAGAAAAAGATTGAAATAATCTGTTAAGTTGTTGCAAAACCCCACCCTGTCATGCTATAATGTTTATACAATAAATACTTGTAGCAAAGCGCAGGTGTTTCACCCCTGAGGCAGAGCTGCCCCGTTTTTTGAAGCATGTTTTCAGGAAATAAGCGTGTCCAGGGGAATAAATGACGGAAAGGGATGAATCGTATGAAATTTATTATCGTAGGCAGAAATTTAGAGGTAACGCCCGGACTGAAATCGGCTGTAGAGGATAAAATAGGCAAGCTGGAGAAATATTTTAATCCTGATACGGAAGTGCATGTAACCTTGAGCGTTGAAAAGGAACGTCAGAAAATCGAGGTGACCATTCCGGTGAAGGGGAATATCATCCGTTCCGAGCAGGTCAGCAATGATATGTATGTCTCCATTGACCTGGTGGAAGAGATCATCGAGCGCCAGCTGAAGAAATATAAGACGAAGATTGTGGACAAGAAGCAGGCGGCAGGGGATTTCAGCAGGATGTATGTGGAGAATGATTACATGGACGATGAGGAGATTCAGATTGTTCGTACCAAGAAGTTTGATATCAAGCCCATGTATGCGGAAGATGCCTGTATTCAGATGGAACTGTTGGGTCATAATTTCTATGTCTTTATCAATGCGGAGACAGAGCAGGTAAATGTGGTATATAAGCGTAAGGGAGACACCTACGGGCTGATTGAGCCGGAAGTATAGAAGGCAATTTTATCGCGGGGGAAACGTGGTAATGGCGAGTGATCCTGCGGCAGGCTATATGGCTGTAATTGAGAATATGATGACGGCACGAGCCGGGCTGCAAGGTTGGAAACAGCTGAGCGGTCCGGCTGTCTTTATGTATTTTTGATGTGGAAACTGATTGCGTGTTTTTCATCTGATTGGATCCATATTTTTGGGAATGCAGGGCTATTCCGGAAGCGTGGTGCTGTAAGCTCGGCTTTTTCAAGATATACAGGAATCTGTTTTTCTCTTTTTACATATATTTCAGTAATGAAACAACCGGAGTAAAAATGAGAGAAAAACAGGAAGGAAACAGGCCGGGATGGCTGAAAAGAGGAATCATGGCAGAATGTGTTCTGGTTCTGACATTGTCTGTAATAACACTGGGAAAACAGGAGAAGGAGGCAGCGGAAAGTACAGTCAGCAACCATATTCTTTCCATAGAAAATGATTACATAAAGTGGGTGGATTTCACTGTATCTTATGAGGCGCTCTGTAAAGCCTATGAGTGGGATGTGGAGACACATGGCACACATTTCGAGATTGACTGGGTGGAACTCCTGGCCTATACTGCTGCAAAGACGGGAGGAGAATTCGGAAAGGATGCGCTGAAGATTATGGACAAGGCGGCTGAGAAGCTTTCAGAGGGTGAGAGTACCATGGATGAGCTGGCAGAGGAACTGAAATATTATCCTTATTATAAGGAAGCCTATGATGCCGCCATCGGAGGATTGGTGGGGGAATACTGGGAGGCGGGACCTGCCGGAGAAAATGGGGAAACCGTGCCGGAAGGCGGTGCGGCTGTGCCTGACAGCGAAGAACTGCTGTTGGGAAACGGGAGATATGAGAAACGATATGGGCTGAAGGGGTATTTTCCCCTTGCCAGGGGGTTTGACTATACCCATTATGATGATTTCGGGGTGGGGAGAAGCTATGGATACCAGAGGAAGCATTTGGGGTAGTATGTCATTTTTGTGTCAAGTTGGTGGAAAACCAGTAAAATGAAGGGTTTCCACTGTTTTTGTCTAAGGTTGAAAATGCGGTGACGGAGCGAAGGCAGCTTGCTTTTGGCTCTGAAAAGAGGAAAGAAGCGCAGCTTGGCACTATATTAACATAAGGCTTCATACCGGATGCAGGACGTTCCATAGTATCCTTTTAAAACCATGGCGGGAATCCAGCTGAACGCTTCGTGGAGGTGGAGAATACAGGAAGGGGAAGAAGTAATCTGCTTTTATCTGGGGGTGGCTATACGGGAATGGCGCCTCCGGTGAAAGAGCTGGAAGAATTCAAACGGATTACCTGGGAACCGGGGGGAGAAGCGGACGATCTGCTTCCGTCGTCAGGCAGATTGTAATTTGAACGCTCGTGCGAAAATTGTCGAAAAAGCACATGTTATGATTGACAAGCCACTTGTCATCTGATACAATTTTTACATATGGTGTGTAGTAGTTTGTTTGTTTTTAGTATATATGGAGGTTCCTTTGACCTGGAACACAAATGAAAGCGAGGTACATAGTATGTTTAAGCATGATGGAGAAGGCGCGATTGTATGGTTCATTTTTGGAGCAGTAATTGTATGTCTCATTGTCTATTTGGTTGTTCTTCTGGCAACGATTATTTTTGGTGCTGCAGCAGCTGGCGGTACGCTTTACGGTGGTGGTTATGCAATAAAGAATTATGCTTTGTCGTTCAAGGAAAATGTTATTGACAACAACAGAGCATCTGTGATGGCCGCATAATTTTTGACTGTGAGGAGGAAAGATAATGGCTTCAGCACTACAGCCGGCCAAGAAAAGTTATTTTTTTGGCAAAGGGTATATAGATGTCGGAAATACAATAAAAGGTGCATGGCAAAGAAACTTTTACTCTATTGGTAAGTTTAAAGATAACATTTCAAGTGCCAAATATAGCGGTAAGGGCGGTTTCACGTTCATGCTGATATTGAATGTTCTTGCCATGATTGCAGTGATTGTTTTTGGATCGATTATTACTGCAGTAGTGAGCATTATTAATATTGCCGTTGTCTTGGCGATGATGGTGGCTGTGTATATTGGGTTTTCAATTATCTGGTTGACAGACAGGATTTATCTTATGAGAAAGAGAATCTTCACTGCTTGCCATGAGTGTAAAGTAAAATCGCTTATTCCCACGTATATCTGTCCGAAGTGTGGAGCCAGGCATACAAATCTGACACCGGGAGTATATGGGATTTTACATCGAACCTGTGTCGGTGACACTCCTGGATCATATTGCGGTGAAGTGTTGCCGACAACCTTTTTTAATGGAAGAAGGGATTTGGAGGCGATTTGCCCAAGTTGTTCGACACCGTTGGCGGATAGAGAGTCAGTTCCAATTTGTATTCCAATTGTAGGTGGCCGTTCAGTGGGTAAAACTGCGTTTATCACAGCTTTTTCAAAAGAGTTTATTGATAAAGTCGCCCCTTCTAAATCTTGGGAAACCGAATTCTATAATGAGACAAAGGCCCATATTTTCAAGGAGATAGAGCAGGATTATCTTACTGGAAGGACAAGAATGACTGACAGGCCCCAGGATATCAATAAGGCCAGTTCTGTGTCGTTTAGTTTTTTTGTGAAAGGAACTCCATTTTCCCCGGAACGGCTTGTACATGTTTATGATATCGCAGGTGAGGTGTTTACTGACAACAGCGAAAATGAGATACAAAAGCAGTATGAATATTGCCAGGGTATTGTTCTTATGATAGATCCGTTTGCGATTCCGGTTGTCAGACATCGCTGTGAGGACAAGCTGACACCTGAAGATATCGCTGGAATCGGCAAGGCGGATATCAATGGGATAGTTGATTCATTCCTGAACAAGCTCCGTGAAGTTACAGGATTGAGCGATAATAAAATGTCATCCGTTCCGTTAGCGGTGGTGATAGGGAAGATAGATTCGGCCGGTTTGATTGCGGAGATAGGAGACAGTGCTGTTCGCTCAAAAATGGCATCTGACCCTGAAAGGTTTAATGATTATTATGACACGCAGGATTATCTGTGCCGCAGGTTTTTATATGAGAATGGTATGGAGAGTTTCCTGAATAATGTCGACTTGAAGTTCAAGGAGAATAGATTTTTTGCCTGCTCTGCCATAGGACATACCCGTGACCATGGACAATATAATCCACAGGGAGTCATGGCACCCATGCAATGGCTGTTCGGAAAAGCCGACCCTAAAATGGCACAAGTATGGAATGATTTTAAGTTTAATAAAAAAGTAACAAAAATGGAAGAAAATATGACTGCTTAGGAGGAATCAGTATGGCTGAGCTGCAGGTGCCAGAGTGGCAGGACAGTGCGATTGACACAAATAAGGATAATGAAAAAGAGGCTGATAATCAGCATTTGGTCACGGAGGAAGAAGAGAAGTTCTCGGCAGGTGATGAACCTGCGGAAGAAGCCGAAGAAGAAAATGACAGCGGTACGCAGGAGGAAGAGATTCCGGTTAAGGAAAACAGCGCACCTGAATCAGGTCAGGATGATGAGGCGGCAGTGTTTAAGGCTTTATCTGAATTAGGCGAGAAGATGGATCAGATGAACCGGCTTTTTGTGCAGAAAATTCAGCATACCGCACATGAGGAGACGATTGTCAACCAAATGCATGCTGAATTACAGAGGTATAAAGATGACATGTATGCTCAGCTGGTGAGGCCAATTCTTTTGGATATCATTGAAATCAGAGACAGCATAAGACGTGTCAGTGAAAGCTTTGCATCGAAAGCAGAAGAGGAAAGAGTTGTTCCGCTGAAGACATTTTCGGATTATACATTTGACATTCAGGACATTTTGGAAAAGAACAATATAATAATATATGACAGCAAAGAGGGCGACAGTTTCAATCCATTGAAACAGAGAGCGATAAAAAAAGTTACCACTCCTGTTGAAGAATTGCGTGGGAAAGTTGCAGAAAGCCTCAGCAGCGGTTATGAGTATATGGGTAAAACAATTTCACCGGAAAAGGTTGTAGTGTATGTGTACCAAAAATCTGAAAGTACGGAGGGAGAAAACTAAAAATGGCAAAGTATGTATTTGGTATTGATCTTGGAACCACATATTCCTGTATCGCATACGTGGATAAAACAGGCAGGTCTACAGTGGTACACAATGCAGAGGGGACAAATACCACTCCTTCGGTTGTTAATTTCGCAAGTCCGAATCAAGTCGTAGTGGGACAGGTGGCAAAGGAAAATGCCGTCATAGACCCTGACAACACGATTTCTTTGGTGAAGACTTTGATGGGAAAGTCTGATTTCGCCATAAATTACAATGGTGAAGACAAATCCCCTGAAGAGGTTTCCGCATACATACTTAGAAAGGTAGCGGAGGATGCGGGAAAACAGATAGATGCAGAGGTTAAGGATGTCGTCATAACCTGTCCGGCCTATTTTGGTACTGCCGAAAGAACGGCGACGAAAAATGCGGGAATAATAGCGGGACTGAATGTTTTAGAGATTATCAGCGAGCCTACAGCGGCAGCTTTGTACTATGGATGTGCCAAGGAGCAGGATGAAAAAACAATTCTTGTTTTTGACCTGGGTGGGGGAACCTTTGATGTGACTGTTATGAGCATTAGTTCGGAGAAAATCGAGGTTGTCTGTTCGGACGGCAACCACGAGCTTGGCGGCAAACACTGGGATGAGGCGGTAATGCGCTATCTTGCGGAAGAGTTTATTGCGCAAACAGGATTTGACGGTGAGTTTGATGAATATGCGCAGCAGGATATGAGACTTAAAGCCGAGAAGGCAAAGCAACAATTGTCTTCGCGGGAAGAAGTGCCGGTTATGCTTGATGCTGCTGGTTTGAGAGCGCGAATCAGCTTGTCCAGAGAAAAATTTGATGAAATCACTTCAACACTGTTACGGGAGGCGATCGATAAGACGGATGCCGCTATCGCGGTTGCTAAGGAGAAAGGCTATGGTATCAATGAAATATTGTTGGTAGGCGGATCCACTAGAATGCCGCAAGTTACAAAGGCATTGGTTGACAAGTATGGTATGGAACCCAAAATACTGGAACCAGATGAAGCTGTCGCAAAGGGAGCCGCTATCCATGCAGTTAATGTCTATGTGAATAATCAGAAGAGTCTGGAACCTGGAGAGAGCGGAGAGACGACGGTGACAGTCGGAGGTACTACCAGGGAAATCAACGCTGATGATTATAAGGAGGAGCTTGCCGTTCAGCCTGAGATGATGAGCATTGGAGGCAGAACACAAAAGGTTGTAGTTGCAACAACGAAGAGTTTTGCTATCGAAGTGCTGGTGAATGATATACCTAAGTGCTGCAATATGATCATAAAGAATCAGGCAATGCCTGACGGTTCAATTTCCGTATCCAAGATTTTTGGGACGCATGATGCGAATCAACAGAATGTCGAACTTGTTGTTTATGAAAGTGATTTTATGGAAGAATCATTTGATATAGATCCCGACTTTGTATTAGGCACAGCCACATTGGAATTGCCGGGCAACCTTCCGGCAGGAGCTCCCATTGAGATTACCTTTACTTTGAATACGGAGGGAATTTTGGAGGTAAGCGGAGTCGATAAAACAACTAAACGTGAGGTTCACGCTACCATGCAGTCTAAAGGTATTATGGCTGAAGAAAAGGTCGATGAACTGAAAGAAAAATCAAAGCGAATGGTTGTCATGTAATACACTATAAAGATCCGCTATATGTCCATAAGATGTATAGCGGGTCTATGCTTTTAGGGAGAGAAACGACGAATGGGGATTAGTGTAGGAATTGATCTTGGAACTACATTTAGTGCAGTTGCGAGAATAAATAAAGAGACCGGGAAGCCGGAAGTGATAAAAAACAGTTTTGACAGTCCTATAACGCCTTCTGTGCTGTGCTTTGAACCAAGTGGAAAGGTTCTGTTTGGCGAGGATGCAAAGGGAATGCAAGCAATGGGCGATACCAATGCCATTGCTTTTTTTAAGAGAAATATGGGCAATAATCAGTTTTGTGTGGAATTTTTTGGAAAATCATATTCAGCCACTGATCTATCTGCGATTCTGCTTAAAAATCTTGTGAAAGAGGCTGAACAATCGTGCGGCGATAAGATCGATTCGGCTGTAATAACAGTTCCGGCATATTTTACGCATAAGGAACGTCAAGCCACTATCGAAGCCGGAGAAAAGGCCGGTTTGAAGGTTATAGCAATTATTAATGAACCGACTGCAGCTGCTTTTGCATATGGCCTGAACGAAAAATCCGGGGAACAGACGGTTCTTATATATGATTTGGGCGGGGGGACATTTGATGTTACCATTGCCGGAATCAATAAGGATGCGATAAGAATCCTCGGCAGTGATGGTAATCATGAACTTGGCGGCAAGGACTGGGATGATTGTATCGCCCGGTACCTTGCCCGACAGTTTCTTGAAGAATATGGCGTTGATTTGAGTGAAGACGATGAGATGGTTGCATCGCTGCTTGTTATTGCAGAATCCGTAAAAAAACAATTGACATCCAAAGATGAGGTCAATGTTCCGATAATATACAAGAATATCAGGGGAAATATTACGATTACTGAGGCTTTATTTGAAGATATTTCCGGTTTTCTGATTGGGGCAACAAAAGATCTTACAAATGGGCTTATTGAGTCGATTGGGTTAACTTGGGCTGATATTACAGGTGCGATTCTGGTGGGTGGCTCTACCAGAATGCGTATGATTCATAACTATGTCAGGGATATGTCCGGCAAAGATCCGCTTTCAGGGGTAAATGTCGACGAGGCGGTTGCTCTGGGAGCGGCAATAAGAGCGAATATTGACGATAGCGGAAAAAGCATTTCCGATGGCATTATGGGAATGCTGGGAGCTAAAAAGCAGGTTGCCGTAATAGGCGCTAAGGCAGTATCGGATGTCACAGCCCATGCTCTGGGCATGATTGCTGAAAGCGAGGACGGCGAAAAATACATAAATAGTGTAATCATTCCTAAAAACACTGCCATTCCGGCTGAGAGGAAAAGAGCCTATTATTTCAGGACCAGGGTTAAGGACAATGAACTTGAGGTCTATGTGCTTCAGGGAGCCTATGAAAAACCTTTAGACAATATCATCATAGATAAATATATAATTACTAAAATTGAAAGGGTAGACAGGAATCCGTCAATTATTGAAATCTCATATAAGTATAATTCAAATGGGGTTATAGATGTAAGTGCCATTCAGACAGAAACCGGAAAAAAGCTGCCAATAAGGATAGAAAAGGTTCCTGAAGACATGAGTTGGACGGACGGCTCACCGAAAGATCGGGCCGCTGCGGAGGCTCCGGTTGAGACAGAGGTGATTCTTGCAGTTGATTTGTCTGGAAGCATGAATGGAGTCCCTGTAAAGAGAGCGCAGGATGCGATGATTGAGTTTGTGAACCAGATGGATTCTAAAATCGCAAAGATTGGATTGTTGTCATTCGCAGATAGGACAAAAATGGTCATAAAACCGACTGACAATTTCAAACAAGTTATATATAAAATTAATTCCATTAATGTCGGTGATGTCGGAATAGGCAATGACGCAGAGCCGTTTACAGAGGCTTTGTCGATGCTGCAGGTCAGCCGTTTTGGCAAGAAAAAGGAAAAGAACCGCTATCTTGTCATTTTGACTGACGGCGTTTGGAATGATCCGGGATATGCGATTAAACAGGCCCGAAGATGCCACAGTGATGGCATTGAAGTTATGGCATTGGGCTTTGGCGGAGCGAATTACGGTTTCTTAAAGCAGATAGCTTCAACGGATGAGTTTGCGTCACTTACAAGTCTTTCGGATTTGACAGGCTCCTTTTCTAAGATTGCCCAGGCAATCGGGGATAGTGCGCCAGGTTCCAGTCGAAAAATAATGTGACGAAGGAGATGAGGAAATGACGGAGAATTGGTACATTGTACTTGGACTGGAATTCGATCCTAATCCGATTAATGATGAAACGGTAATAGCGGATAAGATTGAGGAAAAGAGAAAGTTCTGGTCAGGTAAGGCGAACGATTTTAATCATGGAGCAGAATACAGAAAGTATTCCCAGATGCTTCCGGAAATAAAGAAAGATATGATCGGCGATGCCAATATCAGAGCCGAGCTGATCAGGGATGCCTGTGAAAAGACCTATGGTCCGATTGACAGGACGCTGAAGATGATCAGGAAGACGGAGATACCACAGGACACAATTGACAAGATTGCGGCAAAGCAGAAGGTGAATGTGGAAGTTGTCAAGCGCAGAGCTGCTGCGCTTGGGATAAAAATCGGTGCGTCCAAGGGTGAAGACTATCAGGCCACATATGAAAAATATTATAAAACCAAGCCGCAGAACGCTGATAAATTCAATGGAATGAATGCCTTTCTGAAGAGCTTTAATGTCACGAATTTATATGAGTTTCTGTATGCAGGAACAAACGTCAAAAACCCTGGAAATCTTCCATGTGATGCCCTGAAACAAAGGGCGAAGGAAAAGAAGGCGAAAGAGTTTTACAAGAACGACAGTATAAGCGGGTCTGGTTCTAAACTATGCGGGCAATGTGAGGAGTGCTTTAAGGATGATTCTTCTAAACAGACTTATGACAGATATTTAGAGTATAACAGAAGAAAAGCAAAACTTGATGATGTGAAGAACGCTTATGATCTGTTGGGAGAACTGACACAGGATAGCTACTCAAATTTCATAGGGCAACTTACGGAGATTTTTAAGAACAGGAAAGAGGCAGAGAATCTTTTGGTTGCTTTTTGTAAGGTTGAGAAGATTCCCGTACCATCCTCGTTGACGCCGTCCGGGCAGACAAACGCCAACATAAAAGTGTGTCGATGCGGGTGCATGAATGATGTATCGGATGGCCGAAAGGTATGTAAAGCTTGTGGACTTGAATTACAGATCAAGTGTCCAAAATGTGGAACTGTAAATGATGCGAATATCAATGTATGTAAATGCGGGTTTAGATTTGAGAATATAGATAAGGCCGTATCGCTTTGCGAGCTGGCATCCGATGCATTGGAATCAATGGATTTTATGGTAGCGGATGCACACCTGACTGATGCCGAGAAATATTGGCCGGGAAGCGAGAGGGTTTTAGAAGTTAGAATAAAATTAAAAGAACGAAGGGAACGTGTTGGCGGCGCAGTTGACCAGATGAGAAAGGCATGCCGGGAGAAGCGATATTACGAAGCAAAGAAACAGTTTGAAAGTATTAAAAAGCTCGCCCCCGGTTATTCTGAACCCTCTCTTGAAGAAGAAATATCCGATGCAATAGAAACAGCTGAAAAATATAAAAAATCAGCCCAATCAGCAAAAAATGAGTCCGAAATAGTCGAGGCATGTGCAAAAGCGTATGAAGCCTGCAACGATTGCCCCGGAGTCAAAGAAATCATTTCCAAGTACCCGCCGGTTGCCCCGACTAATTTTGTGATTTCCACGGATTCCGCTGCGAAAGTAAATGCCCTTAGTTGGACGAAGAGTACTACGTCAGGTTTGCTTTATTATTCTGTTGTCAGAAAAGAGGGCGCTATTCCTATCAGTGTACAAGATGGTTTTCTTGTGGGCAGGGTTAGTATGTGCAGCATTAATGACAGAAACATCAAACCGGGAACGCAATACTTTTATGCGGTATTTGCAGAAAGGGCGGGAATCTACTCAGATGCTCTGATATATAAAAACGCCGTAAGCAATCTTTTCGAGATATCAGATGTGAAAGTTGCGGCAGGCGACAAGTTGATTCGGCTGACTTGGGAACCTGTTGCCGATAATGCCTGTGTGGAGATTGAGCAGACAGATTCGACCGGGAAAAAAACAAAGCTTGTCTGCAACAGCCGCGATAATTTTGTAGACACCGGATTGGTGAATGACCGCGAATACCATTACAGATTGTACCTGACGTATACGATAGGCGCAAAGAAAGTGAGTACTTCTGGCGTCAACATTACCGGGAGTCCTACCAGGCCGCCGCTTCCGATTGAGAAACTAATTGTCAAGCCGGTTCAGGGGAATGATTTCCAGATTGAATGGGAAAACCCGGAAAGCGGAGAGGTTCGGTTTTTCTGTTCTGCCCAAAAGCCTGATTGGCTGAGTGGAGATCTTGTTCCGGTATCCGACATTGAGTCGAAAATGAAGGGACTGATTGTTAATGAGACATCGAAAAACCAGGGAATATTCAAATACGAAGGCGAGGAGCTGATTTATATCCTGGCGGTTGTTGTCAAGGCAGGGTCTGCGGTTATAGGTGCAATTGCCCGTGTGAGCAAGGGCGGAGCAGTAAAAATCAACAGTGTTGGTCTGGTCAACGGCAAAATAATGATTACGCTAGATTGTCCAAGGAATTGTACCGGATTTGTCGTTTTATACAGACATGATCAGTTTCCTGATGATATATCTGATGTCAATACGACGCGAAAATATATTCCGCTGAAGCAGTACAAATATGATGGGGGATTGGTAATCGATTCAAACGAATCGGAGAACTATTATTTCTCTGTTTTCGCAGAGTTTAAGAGAGATGGAGAAAGCGACTATTCTGCAGGAACTGATTACCTGTTTTCAAATGTTGCGAAAGCGATTATTACATACGCCATCCATGTGAACAAAAAAATTTTTGGCAAGGGAACTATTGATATTACATTTGAATGCAAAGATAAAAAATATATACTTCCCGACATAGACATAATTTCCGCGCAGGACAGAGCGCCCATGTTTAAAAAAACAGGCAAATTATTCTACCAAATTCCGGAGCAGGAGGCTTCAGGAAGTGTCCAGGTCAGCATTCCCCTTGAAAAGGGGCTTGCCAGAGAAACCTATATTAAACCGTTTCTCAAAGATGAGAATATGGCAGGAAGATATGTGTTAAAGGTAAAATTAGGATCGGATCATAAGATCAGTTAAGGAGAAAACCATGGCATTGAAATCAACATTCATTTGTCCTTTTTGTTTTGAACAGCACAAGATTCAGGATGTACAGTTCAGATGTACGAATAGACGGTGCAAAGATGTCCCGGATGTAGAAATTACACGATATGAGAATGGTGACATATCAATACCTAAAATGGGGAAGACTGCTTTTAAGAATCCGGCCAGGGGCTTATCTATCCCGAAATCAGCCAAATGTCCGGAATGTGAAAGCGCTACATACGCGAGGGTTTGTCCGTCATGTCATAACAAACTGCCGGAATCTACTTTGCTTGGAAAGGATATGATTATTTCTGTAGTCGGTTCGCGTGATACGGGAAAAAGTCATTTTGTCGGTGTCATCATCAACGAATTGATAGAGAGAATATCTGTTAAATTTGGTGGAGCCATGGAAGGGTTTGACGATACGATGGCGCGCTATAAGGCTGGGGCATATCAGAAGCTGTATCTGGATATGCAAAAGCTTGACTTGACAAAAAGTTCCGTCCAGGATGTAAACAATGGTGCGTATCGTCCGCTTATTTTTACATTGAAGCTGAAGCATAAGGCTTTTATGAGAGAACAGATAGAAAGCTTTACGCTTGTTTTCTTTGATACGGCGGGTGAGGATTTAAACGATGAGGACACGATGAGTACAGTGAATAAATATATCTGTAAGTCTGCCGGCATAATCTTTTTGTTGGATCCCATGCAGATTCCCACGGTTAGGAACCAGTTGAAGGATGATATTGTAGCACGCGCTTCTTCAGTTGATTGGAAACAGGCTACAGAACCTGCCGACATTATGACACGAGTATCCACGCTCATACGTAATGACAGACAGATGAAAGCAGAGCAGAAAATTGATATTCCGGTAGCGGCGGTGTTCTCAAAGTTTGATGTAATAGCCCATTTGATTCCCGAAGGCAGCACGATTTTGGAAACGAGTCCGCATTGCTCAGAGAAAGTGTTTGATATGTCCGATTGGCATAATGTTGATAGTGAAATCAGGAGTTTACTGACTGAATGGGGAGCTGAAGCATTCATGGCCCAGGTGGATGTTAATTATACGAATCATTCGTATTTTGCGGTATCCGCTTTGGGTATGGGCAATAACCCCAAAGAAGATAGAAAGATTGATAAACCAAGGCCGCATCGAATTGAAGATCCATTGCTTTGGATTTTGAAGGAAAATGGTGTTATTAAGCCGAGCAAATAGTTATCGGAGGTGAAACAATGGCAAAGCATCAAATAATTTACACATCATGTATGAGAGGAATTGATGGAGTAAATGACGGACAGCAAGTTTTCTCCTATGATGAGTCCTTTTCTGACAGTAAAACTGAAGATGTAAAAGCACTTTTTACATATCAGGTTCCATCGCTGCCGGCTGGAACGCTAATGTCTGAAGAAATTGCAAAAACCATGCCAGCTTCTTTCATGTACAGGCTTCTTAGAAATGGCAGTGTTGCCGTAACGCTTAATACTTATTTGGGCAGAGATTATATGGGGAGTGCAGGTAGGTTTGGGAATCATCTGAGCCATTCTATAGTTTGCGATTTCAGCGAACTGAATGTTTATCCCAGTGAAATGTATGCAAGTACTGCATTGAGGAATTGCATGGAATTTGAAGAGGTAAATAACCCCAATCCTCCTGCGCACTTACCGACACCGGAGATGACGAAAGGCTATGTTGTAGATTCAGAATCGATAATAGAATTTCTTGGCATTGGAGACAATCTGGAATATTACAAAAAGATGGTTGCCGCAATGTTGAGATTCCCTACAGAAAAAAGAAGAGTTGTCATCTGTGATGAAACGGAAAATGTAATAAAGTGGATAGCAGCACTTCATTACACGATGCCGCTTGATATGGCAAAGAAAGTTAATTTTACCACATATGAATATGATCCAGAACTTTCATCAGCACAGATTTGTGGGGTCATTGCCGAGGGAAGCCGATACAATGCGGCCGCTTATGTGGTTTCGAACAGACATTACGTTTTTGACTTTTTGAACAATCAGTTCAGCAAAATAGAGACTGAAAGTGTGTTTATGGATTTTCTTGATACTGCGTTCAGTTTCTCGTATGAAAGTTTAACGGAGTTCCATGATTTTGTCATTGCAAAGACCACATATAGAGAATGCGGGCAGGGATACTATGCGGCATATTATCTATATAATCTTCTGACTCAAGGAATTGCTGACATTACGAGGGATGAGTTTGAAGAGGTTATGGATTTTGCATCTGAATTTTTGGCAGATAATACCCAAAAGGAGCTTATGGAGAGGCTTATCTGTGAAACTGAAAACATCAATCGACTTGACAATGAATACGCGCTGATTGTCCTTGGATTCATGCTTAAATCCATCCGCATCCTGAACATGGATCGACAGAACGACATCAAACAAATGATTGTCGACCGTCTGATATTGTCATTATCCACAGAGGGAATGAGCGAAGATTTATTTGTTCCGCTGTATGACAGTATTGACAAAATGGCTCGAGAAGTCAGGCTGAGCATCCCGGCAGAATTGATGGTAGAGCGAAATAGAGACTCACTTTTGGGCGTTTTGGAGCATTATGTGGAAGCGTGGAAAGTCCTGTTTATTGTGCGCATGATTAGTGAGTATGTAAAGGATACGTGCCTTGCCGTAGACCAACTCTATCCTGATTGCGCTATCGGTAAGATCTATTTTGGAATAGTGCGATTGATGTATTCCTCCGGCAGACAGAACGGATATGAAATCGTAGAGTATATACTTGCAAGCTTTCAGGATAATGCAGTATACTATGTGAATATGGCCCTGAATATGGAAGGTTTCCTTAAGGATTTGGAATTAAAGGATTCAGACATAACACACCTTTGGGAGTATTTCTATGACATGATGGTATTGATGGATATGTCTTCTATAGAAGCTGTCAACAAGATTCTTCGGGAATATGACAGATTCGATGAGATGTACCGATTGTATGACAAACAAATAAGAGGAAAGGCATCTTTTGAGGAAACAAGAGACTTTTTCGCGGAGTATTGGAGCAAATGGTTTGTTAAGGATCCTGAATACGGAAGAGCTTATGCGGCACATGCGTTAGAAGAGTATGAGTCATTATATAGACATAGGACGAATGGTCTTTCTGATAAGGAACTTTTCACTTACGCGGTAGAAATACTTCATTTGGCTATGGGAATGCAAATCAAGGAAGACTACGTGGATGCGCTTTGTCAGGCAATATGCCAGTTCATGCCATTGGAAAAACCCAATGCAGAAAACTTGAGATTGATAAAGGACATATACAAGTATCAGACGGAGACTATGAAACGACCGATTGGCGGGAGTCTGTTGCTTTTTTGGATCGCTCTGCAGTTTGGTAAAATTACCAAAAAAGTAGATATTATTCCAACGGCACAAAGCATAAAAAGTGTTGAACCAGAACAGGATGGCGCTAGGTTTGAGTGCATGACTGATGGGAAGATTAAAGATTATTTTGAGTGGGCATTTGATTCTGTTAATAATTTTAGCTTACTATCAGATGATTATGCGGCAATATACGATCTGTTTATCTTTGACAGGCAGACGCAGAAACTATTTATGGAATACTGGTGTAAGATGAGCTATAAAAAGAGCAAGGGTGATAAGGACTATGCGGATTTCGCTGAGTTTTTGACATTTATGTTTGGAATAGGCAGTCTTGATGACCAGGATATGGTGGGAAAATATCTGTGCAAATTGAGCAGGCAGAAGCTTGAGAATCTGGACATCGAGATGAGAGACATATTTCGGCGGGACAGAAAGGCGGCGCATGCCTGGAAAAATATTAAAGATATTGCAGGCAGCACAAATCCATTGTTCAATAATCTTTCCGGGTTGTTTAAGAAAAAGTGATGTCTGATTGAGAGGAAATTAAACGTATGGCTGATTTTTCTGTCTCTTCGGAAATGAAGAATAATGTGGAAGAATTAATGGCAAAAGGGATGGAACTTGTTGATCTCTTTGTCAATAAAAACTACATGATTGATATCGATAAGTGCCTCCCGATCCCTTTGGAGGAAAATGAAAAAACATTTTCCGTAATGTCTCTATTTCGGATTGATAAGATAGTTTATGATTTGAAGGAGAATATAAACGATAAGCTGGTAAGCGTTTACAGTGCACTGTCAAATTTTGGGAGTTCAGCGCTACTGGTCATTTCCAGCGATGAGACGGGGGTTAGCTTTTATCTGGGGACACGTGATGCAAATAGCCCGGAGGTGGCGAAAGCGATTCTCAAAAAAAGCCTGAAAGGCAATTTCCCGGGGATTTATATCCGAGAGAAAAATGCGGTTGAAATAGAAACGTTTTTCGAGGAGAAGATACCGACAGAGTATTCACACATGGCTGTAACATCTGTATCTATTGTGCCGGGCATGAGGGATGAAGAGGATAAAGACAGATTCGTTCAGGGAATTGAAAAGTTTATAGATTCTATGGCAGGCGAGACATATATGGCAGTTTTTGTCGCTTCACCTCTGCATAAAGAGGAGCTGGAAGACAAAAAGCGTGGATATGAAGAACTGTATTCAGCATTATCACAATGTTCGCAGATTGTAATGACTTATGGCGAAAATGAAAGTGACTCTGTAGCGGTAGGTATCAGCAAAGGTTTCTCCAAGTCTGTAAATGACGGAATAAGCGATACCACCGGCAAGAACAGGGGTATTAATAGAAGCAGGGGTCGTTCTCACAATCATGGGTTTAATATCGGATTGTTTGGTACAGGTTTTAATATGGGTGGAGGGACTACATCTTCGCGGGGAAGTTATGACGGTACATCGGAAAGCCATACAGAGAATTATTCCGAAACGAAATCCACCAGCGATACCAAAACAGATACGAAAACAAGCACCAGAGGGACATCTGCCAGCATTCAGCTGACAAGGCATAATAAAGCAGTTGAAGAATTACTGAAAAAGATTGAGGAACAACTTGAAAGGATAAAGAGTTGTGAGTCATATGGATTGTGGGACAGCGCGTGCTATTTTATTGCCGACAAGGAAGAAATAGCGATTGTTGCAGCAAATACATATAAGGCGTTGGTGGCCGGAGAAAAAACAAGCGTAGAGAATTCATTTGTAAATATATGGGACAGTGAGTTTGAGCATCATGAAAAATCTTTAAGGATAATGGAGTATCTTCGATATGGCCTTCATCCGAGGTTTATTTATGATGTTTCACATGCCGGAGCGGACTATGAGAGTCAGGAAATAACAGCGGCGTCATTGGTTAGCGGACTGGAGCTTCCAATCCTGATGGGATTGCCGCATAAATCTGTCAGCGGCGTGGCATCAATAGAATCAGCGGTATTTGGCCGTAATGTCTTTAGAAAAGATGTGAGTGAGCCTGAAAAGATTATCGATCTTGGATCGATTTATCACATGGGAGAGGTTTTTGCCAGCAATCGGGTTCGACTCAATTTGGAGACATTGACATCACATTGCTTTATAACAGGTTCTACAGGCGCAGGAAAGTCAAATACAACATATAAGTTGATTGAGGAAGCTGCCAAATCAGGTAATGATGTTAAATTTCTGGTTATTGAGCCGGCTAAGGGAGAATATAAACTTGCATTCGGTAAAATGCCCGAATTGAACATTTTTACGACGAATCCGAGGTTTTATTCGATGCTGTGTATAAACCCGTTTGAATTTGACGCAGAGATTCATGTGCTGGAACATCTTGACAGGCTTATCGAAATATTCAGTGCATGTTGGCCCTTATACGCGGCCATGCCGGCTGTTTTAAAGTCGTCTTTTGAACGCGCATATATCATGCATGGCTGGGATTTGAACCACTCGATCTATCAGGATCTGGGAAACGGAAAGTTCCCTGATTTTAGGGATGTGGTAGATGTTTTGCCGGTGATTCTGGCGGAGTCTGAGTTTTCAGCTGAAACCAGGGGAAATTATATAGGTTCTCTGGTGACAAGAGTGGAATCGCTGACCAATGGCCTGGTGGGGCAGATTTTTAACGGGGTGGCAATCCCGGATGAAACGCTTTTCAATGAAAACACAATAGTGGATTTAAGCAGGGTCGGATCTGCTGAAACGAAGGCGTTGATTATGGGCGTTTTAGTGCTTAAGCTAAGTGAGTACAGGCAGGCTACATCCAAGGGGACCAATCTTCCTCTCAGGCACATTACAATTTTGGAGGAAGCCCATAATTTATTGAAAAGGACATCTACAGAACAAGGACAGGAGTCAGCTAATGTTCAGGGAAAATCGGTAGAGATGATTGCAAATTCTATAGCGGAGATGAGAACATATGGAGAAGGATTTGTCATTGTCGATCAATCTCCTGCCGCAGTGGATATCTCTGCGATTAAAAATACCAACACGAAGATTGTAATGAGATTGCCGGAAGCATTGGATTGTGAGTCAATAGGTCGTTCAATCGGTTTGAATGATGAACAGATAATGGAGTTGAGCAAGCTGGATAAGGGGGTTGCCGCCATTTTTCAGAACGACTGGTTGGAAGCCGTCCTTACCAAAATCGATAGATGCAGTAATCGATATGAGATAGATACACCTTGCCAGAATGATTTCTCTGCTGAAAAGGAAATGCTATATTTTCTCATGGAAGAATTGATTAAAGAGTCCCAGGAAAGAAAGTATAATCAGGGTTGGCTTATGGACGTAATAAAAGACAATTCCAAAGGAGTCAATAAAACGGTTCGACAAAGAGCAGAGAAGCTGATAGCTGCATTTTGTGATGAATGGAAAAAGGGGAGCCGCAAAAATATTCGTTCAGAGTTAATTATGAGGCTTTTGAATTGCGATGATCTGATGAAGATGTATGAACCGGAATTGCCGCCCGGCATAAAGAAGAGTTCAATGCTTACTGATGAGATTAAAAAAACGGCACTGAACTGGGTCGATAAAGTTTATAAGGGTCTGGACAGATACATGACCTTCCTGGATCCGTTTGTGAAGGACCAGGTGTTTTTGAATATCATTCTTTATCAAATAAAGGAAAACAGAAAATCGGCACAGTATAAGGTGGTTTTGTACTGTGTCAGGAACAGACATCAAAGGTGATTATCAGTGAACGAATATGGTATGGGCTATGGTCTGCTGAATAGAGATGAACAGTTCGCATATGACTTGCTTGAAAGAGCCATGAAGAGCAAAGCAGCATCATGTGATATCTCCGGAGTTAAGAGAAATGTTGATTTGATGAAAGTCCTGTCCTTTGTTTTGGGTGATAATCCGGGAATCATATACTTTAACAGGACAATGATCAGAACACTGAGGGGCATTTTTGGAAAGCAGCTTTCTTTTGTCGGATGCCTGAATAAGAGGAAGGCGGAACAATGCGGCATTCAATTGAAAAATGCTCTGGAAGACGCTGTGTGGGAAATCGACAAGAAAGCAAAGAGCGACAAAGAGATTCTTATGGGCATCTCGGAATACTTGCAGAGGAATGTAAAATATGATATGGATGAATTTAAGAGTTCATCATGCGGAAAAAGTAAGTTTCCAATGTCGCATAACGCTTATGGAGCCCTGGTGAATCATAAGGCTGTGTGCGATGGATTTTCCGGCGCTTATGCATTGATAGCACAGTATTTTGGCATGAGGTGCATGCTTGTCGAGGGGCGGTCATCGTACCACATGTCGTCAAAGATTGAACATGCCTGGAATATCATAGAATATGGAGGGGAGTGCTTTCACATTGATTCCACATGGGATGCCAATACATGCGAGGCGATCGGAACATATTCATATGACTATTTTGGACTTGACGATGACGAGATAGCCGTTGACCATGACTGGGACTGTAACACCACGCCCAAGTGTAATTCTGACAAATTGTCGTATTTTATATCAAATGGTTCATATGCATACAGTGAATCTCAAATAGAGGATATAATTTCCAGACAAATGAAACGGGGGGAAAAGGCTATACGGCTTAAGATTTCCCCGGGAATTGCCTTTGAGGGAGATGGACAAAAACAGCTTGAGAAAGTGATGATGACAGTAGCGACTCGAAACGGTATTTCAGTGCCATATCATTATATATGGCAAGCAACAACAAGATGCTTGATAATAGTATTGGAGTAATTTCATGAAAAGAGAGATACAACCCGCAAAAGTTAGTTACTTTTTTGGAGCCGGATGGGAAGAAATGTGGCTATTCATAAAGAAGTTCTGGGGATTCAACCAAGAAGATATCAAGAAGAGGGCAGAAAAGGTAGAGACAGGGAAAGGCATAATGTCTTTGTCGGGCGCAGGGCGGCTTTTGTCGTGCTTTTCTCTAATATTGTTCGGAACATTGTTTTTTATCTTGATTTCTGCCGCTGTTTCCATAGTTTTGGGTGTGGCATTTCTGGCGGTGTATGTATTGATTTTTGTAATATGGTCTGTTGACAGATTATATTTGATCAGAAAAGGTATTTTTGTGGCATGTCCAAACTGTAAGAACAAGTACCTTATTCCGATTTACATTTGCTCCAGCTGCGGCGTGAAACATACAAAACTTACAACGGGCAGATATGGTATATTCAACAGGACCTGCAATTGCGGACAAAAGATACCATCGCATTTTCTTACACACAGGGAAAGACTGGCAGCAGAGTGCCCTAAATGCGGATTCGCATTAAGCGGAACCGGAAGCAAACCGATATGTATTCCTGTCGTTGGGGGGAGGTCTTCTGGAAAAACGGCTTATATAAATGCGTTTTCTTATGAGTTCATTGAAAAGGTTGCTCCGAGAAATGGTTTGAAGATAAAACATTACAATGAAGAAACGAAAAGGTTTTATGAGCAGGATATCACAAGGGATTATCTTGGCGGAACTACCAGAATGACAAAGACGGAAATGGATATTAGGCAGGCAAGCTCGAAAGCGTTTAGTTTCATTATACACAATGAAAAGTTGAATCCTGATCGATTGATTCAGCTTTATGATGTGGCAGGGGAAAGCTTTGTCAATAATACGGAAAATGAAGAGCAGCTTCAATATACATATTGCCATGGAATCGTTTTTATATTAGATCCGTTGTCTATTCCGATAATTTCCCATTATTTGGATGATGGCGTCGATGAGGTTGATAAATCCAGCGTCGGGACACTGGATGCCAATATCGTTTTGGACGCGTTTATGAATAAACTGAGAGAGATTACCGGCCAATCGTCGACAGTTATATTCAATGTTCCGATTGCCATTGTCATCAGTAAAAGCGATATCAAGACGCTTGACGGTTTTATTGGGGATGATGTTATCTCCAGGTTTATGGTGGAAAACGGGATGGGGATGGAAGCGTACTCTGTTATAGAAGATAGAATATGCAGACAGTTCCTGATGGACAATGGCCTTGCTGGTTTTGTGAGCAATATAGAGTTGAAATTTAAGAACAATCGTTTTTTTAAATGCAGTGCAATCGGGCATACAAGAGAAATAGGCCGATACAATCCTCATGGGATTTTGGATCCGATGGAATGGATTTTCCAAACTGCAGATGCAGGGTTAAAGGCAGTACTGCACGAAAATGAGTATGGTAATGTGATGCGGGGAGAATGATTTATGGAATTCATTATTGGCCTGATATTGATTGGGTTTTTCTTGATGATGGTAATATATGGAGCGATTTTCTTTGTCCTGGCAATGGCTTATGGATACTGGGGACTCTCGATCGGCATGGCTCCTGTGCTTTGGCTGATTATGATGATAGGTGCTATAAATGGATTAGTATGTGCTATCAGAAATGCTTTTAAGGCCGTAAGCGTGATAAGGGCTGAAAAGGGGAAATAACGATTATGGAGTGGGAAACGATTTGGATAAAGATAAAAGAGTTCGTCATATCATTTTATAATTTTGCAATGAATGAGGGCGAAAACAAATTTATGCTTGTAGATATGAATCTTCTTTACGGAAGAAATATTTCAAATGAGATGCGGAACTTTTTTTTCGGGTCATTTGTTATCATGGTCATATTTGCAATACTGGCCTGTGATTCATTTCGGTTTTTTCATCCAATAAATGATATAAGAGAGTGGAAAAGTAAAATATCGATAGTAAAGGTTATTTTCTTTGCAGCAGCGGTATTTTCTTTCCACACGTTTTATAAGATGCTTATCACAATAACAGGAGGCGTACTTGGCTCACAGGCCAGCATAGATGCATTGGCGTGCCTTGGAACCTATATCAATCCCATTTCCGTGATGATATATGCGTATGCCATATCCACAATGACATTTCGAAAAAGGAATATTCAGGCATTATTTCTTGGTTGGACGATTTTTCTGACGCCTGCCGTGATGTCATATAGCACATTTACGCGTGAACATATTATGCTGTATATTGTAGCGGCCTCCTTTGGTATTGCTGGTGCTTTATTGTACAGGAGATACTCTCCCTATTTATGTTATTTTTTCTTGAGTGTTGTTTATTTCATCTGTAAATTATTTATGATTTATTATTCCGAAGAGATACTGCTTCTTACCTCAGAGAATTGGCCGGGGAAAATTGGCCAGTATCTTGCCTGTGTGCAGATGGATATTATTTTGACATTCCTGTTATTGATGATTTTACTTGGCTACAAGGAAATAACGATAGCGAAGGAAGAATTAAATATTAAAAAGGATATTGTATTTTCTTGTATAACAGCCTGCTTTATGGTTTGTGCGATCGTATCGAATCAGGTTGTGGAAGTTAATGCCATACAATTGGAAAAGGAAGAACCAAACTATTATATACAGAGGGAACCTGTGGAGGAAGCTCCAATTGAAAGTGAAGATGAGGGGACAGAGGATATCGAGATTGCGCTGGACAATGAACCAATCATTACCTTTGTGATCACAGTGGATACGGCAAATATTCGATACGGTCCGGGTACGGATTATGATGTTATCATGACTGCGGCAAGAGGTGAAGGCTTTTCCGGTACCGGAGCCGAAGAAATGGCAGATAACGGAAGGGTTTGGTATGAAATATATATTAATAATGAAAACTGCCAGACTGGGTGGGCCAGTTCGGTTGTCATAGAGAAACAGGAAACACTGCCAGTGAATAAACTTGTGGGGGACTGGCATGGCACATATGGAAGCATATTGACATTGGAGGAAAACGGAATATGTTATTACAAAGATGGATATGCTGGTGAGGGTGAAGGGACATGGGAGGTTGATGGACAAGCCATCCTGCATGTGTATTCAGAGACACTTTCATATGAAATATATGCTGTATTGGGGGAAGGCTATGACACTACATCAATGACAGTGCAGGCGGATTCATCATCATGGCGCGATGAGGTGTTTTCAAAACAATAAGATGGAATAATAAGAGAACAAGGCTATTTGACACGGGAGAAAGCGTATGGATTATTCAGATATTGATATGGTTGGTGGCGATGCAGGGGCAGAAGTATCTGAGGCTGAAAGTGAAGATACTGATTTTGGCGATGGCGACGGCGTCAATGAATTTGATGATATATATAATGAGATGGATTCCGGTTATGAACCGCTGGAATACTTTGGGGAATCTGAAGCAACGGGTGTCTCTGGTTCTGACGGACATAAAAGTGGTGAAACTACGGAATCCGACGTTGATGACGAACTTGCCGATTTTGATGATTCGGCAACTCCTGATGGGCTGGAGAATGTGTGGGCAGATACACGTGAAGACGGTACGCGGAATCAATCCGATATGACTACGGAGGAAGGCGTAGAGGATGCTTTGGCGGATTTTGATGATGGCATGGACATAACATATGATGACATACAGGGGGAGCCTGCCGCAGAAGAGGACTGCTCTGGACCAGAAGATAATGGCGATGCAGCCAATGGGAATAACGATGGAACAGCGAGAGGAAACGTGAATGGAATGCAGGAAATTGACCGTTCAGCCATCGATGAACATGATGAGGGAACTGACGCAGAAAAAACGGCGATTTTCGAGAATGTTTCATATCATCAAGGACAGAATGAGATAGGGGCTTTGGGTACCTGCGGTCCCACATCCATTGCAAATTCACTAAACAGAGTCACGGGAACAGCAGATTATACGGAAAATGCAGTCCTTCACAATGCAATGGATAATAATTTGTGCCATAAGAGCGATAATCCGTACTTCTGTGGCGGAACTACGACAAAAGATGTTGTAAGTATTATTGATAACGTAAAAAGCCCTGAAAGCAACATACATACAGAGGTATATGAATATGAGAAGGCATTAAGCACAGACGATCTGGCGAGTCGATTGGACGATTCCGGGACTGTTGCCATGATAGGTGTCGACTCGGCAACTCTTTGGGATCAGAGAGGGGATGTTGCATCTTCGGGATTGTTCCAGCATACGGATGCCCCATCAGACCACTGGATTACGGTTGATAGTCCAATCAGAGATGAAGCGGGAAATGTGATTGGTTTTCATGTAATCGATTCCGGCGGCGGTGTGTCCGAGGTGTCTCGGGAGAAATTTGAGTCTATGTATATGGGGGACGAGAGCCATTCGGTATCAGACCCTACAGCTGTTTTGATTTCCAATTCCAACAGCGAAGTCGATTCAGTTTCCACAAGTGAAGAGACCATGCAAGCCTCAAACTACAAAGGAAGTGCAATGGAATCTGACGGAGGAGACCCTCCTGATGAGGTATCATTATATGAGACATTTAAGGGACTGTCAACGGAAGACCAGATTGAAACGTTTTCGGATATGTCAAGTGAGAAAATATATGACATGGTTAAGAACAGTTCAGAATCGTGGCCTGTAGATGGATATGACAGAATCACGCCAAAGAATGCCAAAGATTTTATCGTACTCAATGTAAATGACAGGGGTGAAACTTCATTTAATTTAGACTGGCCTAAATATGGCGGATACAATCCGGAGACAATTTCTTCGATTTCTGATTTAAGCGGTAAGGTTGAGGTCAGTAGGGATGGAGGAGACGGCGGATATACTATGGGAATAGGCAGAAACGAAGACGGAACGTATGACAATAACTCCATGCGCTCCATACCGAAATTTTCTGCGGAAGTTAATACGGGGACATTTGATATTGATAAATACAAAGAGGCGGTAGATATCGTTTCAGGCAGCGCTTTGGATGACGAAAAGACTTCATTGTTAATGGATATGGGATTTGATGAGGATTCTGCCGATAATATGCTGAGGGATTATGAAAACTGGAAATCGAGACCCGAAATTATAGGCGACGGAAACATCGGGCAAGGAGCAAAGATGGCAAATCCAGACAGGCAAATTGATATGAAGTATGGCGTGCATGGCAGGGCTGCCGAATGGGATATAGGTGGTGTGCATATGGAAGGTGGCGCCGGACAAATGAACACGGTATTTAGTTGGGGAACTTGCAGAGAGGCTGGAATAATTACAAATTGTAGTAAAGCCAAAATTAATTAATCGGAGGCTTATATGACGAGTGCAGATATTAACAGAATAATAAAGGAACGTTTGAACCAGTTCGGAGAAAGCCAGATTGATACCTTTGAATATGGTGTATTCCGTGATATGCCAAATACGAGAGGGATGTTTCAGCTTAAAGGTAAATGGTTTATTTATGAGATTGATGAGAAAAATGTCAAATCTATAACGGGGCCATTTGCTGATGATGATATTGTCTATGCGTGTGCTAAGATGTTGCATAAAGCCAAGTATTTTGAAGATCATAGATTTGGCAAAGAGGCAAAGTCCACGTATATTCACGCCCATTATAGAAGTCTAAGGGAAGCAGAAGAAAGTCTGTGAGCATGGAGGAGTATGGTATGGTCAGTGCAAAAATCGCAAATCTTGTAATTCAAAGAAATGTTTTGAGCGGTGCCAAAATACCGCATAGCACTTCATATCCTGTCATCTATAAGGAAGGTGAGAAGTTTTATTTAGCAGCTTTCACTTTTTTTTATACACGTGAGGATATAGAGACAGGAAGCGTAAGTCGTCCGACTATGTGGGCGATAGCAGATATTGAATCGGGCGAAATCATTACAGAATATGAGACGGAAGATAAAGAGTTTTCTGACGCTTCGTATGATGTCAAGTATAATGTCCGTTCTGACGTTCAATATGATACGTCCAGAGAATATTATGAAAAAGCGTTTGCAATACTGGATTCTGTCAGAGCAAGAATAATAAACGACGGTAAATTCTACAAAGGAGAATATCAGTATTATATGGATAGAGTGCTGGCCAATATTCCTGAGGCGTATCGGCGTTTCTATACTGATTTAAGCGTGTAGCATGTTAAGTCCGTTGGTTTATTTCCATATTAGAAGGAAATCAAGAATTGTGCATCGAGAACTGCCCCATAATTATAGGGACATTCTGTCAGATGAAATCCGAAAATATGCCGCTAAAGGATTAAAAATCGGTTGTTCCTGGTTATGGGACGGAGGAGGAAGCGTCCCAAACGCAACATCGACTATTCCGGGAGTAATTTTGATAAATGCCGAATGGGCGTCCACATTGGTCTTAAGATATAATGAGGAGATAGTACGGGACGCCTTTGGTATGACGATGGGGCATGAGATAACCCACCAGGAGGGAGATTACTTTTATTTGGAACCGTTCACAAAATCATCCAAATTTGTCAATTGGGTTAATGAGATTCATGCGGATTTTGGGGGAATTAAAAAGGTTTTTGACGGAGATATGGATAGAGGATTACGCTCATTGGAATTTAAGATGAAGTGTAAAGGAAAAAGAGATAGAGACCGACATAGCCATCCGTCGTGGAAACACAGAATGGAATTTGTATCCAATGGTATTTTTGATGATAAAACGATAAAGAAAATTGCGATTATGACAGAATGCAAAGATGAGATATTAGTTGAGAGGGTATGTGATTATTATGGCGATATTTTTTTAAGGCGGCTTAGCGCTCGTCAAGATTTTGTAGATTTCCGTATGCAAGCCCAGGACGGCCTGCAAAATGGCCGATAACTGGACTTCCTCGGAAGTTTGATCTGTGGTATAATATCGCTCCTTTTTGATAAGACTGTAGTTCTTATCAAAGAGGAGTTTTTCATTGTGGTTTGGCGATTTTGCTAAGCCTGAGAGATTACACATTAATTTGGGGCGGCATGTACATTTATCTTTAGCCTTGTCATAGGACGAGCCGGCAAGATAATAAAATAAATTGGACAGGGAATTGAGCTGGAGGAAAGGGGAGGAGGCATATGAACTTGACAAAGGAAGCGCTTGACCAAATGGCAGCAGTGGATGTACGGACAGTAGATATTTCTTCGCTGACAGATTTAAGGGATATAGAAATAGACACTTCACTGCCTGTGGGAAAGAAGTTGGAAGCTTTTGCCGGACAGGCGGCAAACGTCTACTGTAACCGTATCGGAGATTATGTGGTAAAGGTCAGGTTCCAGGAGCATGGAGCCAGTATTGATGATAAGATGTCGGAGTACCTGCGCAGATTATCGGAGATTTATATTTAGGGGGCCAATGTGGATTTGGCTCCCATAATATGACATAGAATTTGAAAAATACAGAAAGAAAAAATATGCTTGAAAAACAGGCGTCTATGCTGACTCGATATTAGGACGAAACAGTGGAACTCCTGATTTTTGGTGAATGAAGCTTATTTTGAAGAACAGGAAGCAGAAACCAGTAACCGAAATCAGGGAGTGATACGATGAAAGAAAGTTCATATTTCTATACAGCCATGTATCTGCGGTTATCCAAAGACGATAAGGCAGTCTTAGATGATGACAATCTTGGGGAAGCTGCAGATAAAAATGGCAAATCGAAAGTCGAGAGCAACAGCATAGGCAGTCAGAGGGAAATGATTCGCTCATTTCTACAGGAACAGGCGAACATGGAGCTTTACGACAGCTACGTGGATGACGGCTTTTCCGGCAGCAATTACGACAGACCAGAATTTAAGAGGATGATGAGTGACATAGAGGCGGGGAGGGTAAACTGCGTCATCGTGAAAGACCTATCCCGCTTTGGGCGCGACTACATAGAGACCGGGAGATATCTGGAAAAAGTATTCCCGGTACTTGGTGTACGGTTTATTGCCCTCACTGACCATTATGACAGCTTTTCGGCGGACTGGGGGGAGCGCACTATTGTACTGCCGGTAAAAAATTTCATAAACGACAGCTATTGCCGGGATATTTCCACAAAGGTAAAAAGCCAGCTTGCAGTGAAGCGCAAAGCCGGAGAATGCCTTGTGTCGTTTGCTGTATATGGTTATGTGAAGTCATCGGACGAAAGAAATAAGCTGGAGGTGGATCCATATGCGGCAGAAGTGGTCAGGAAGATATTTCATTGGAAGATAGACGGGCTGTCGATTTCCGCAATCGCAGAGCGCTTAAACCAGCTTCAGATCATGCCGCCGAAGGAATACAAGCAGTTCCAGGGACTGAATTATAATGGTGGTTTCCAGAGACATCCCGGGAGTGGGTGGAGCGGTGTGGCTGTCAAAAGGATCCTGACAAATGAGACTTATCTGGGTCATCTTCTGCAGGGTAAAACGGAAAAAATCAACTACAAGGTAAAGAAGCATGTAGTAAAGCCTAAAGAGGAATGGGTGAGGGTGGAGAATACTCACCCGCCCATTGTGTCAGCCGGTGATTTCCAAATCGTGCAGAGACTGTTGAAAAGTGACGGACGAATCAGTCCGGAGAGTGGGGGAACAAGCCCGTTTGCAGGTCTTTTATTCTGCGGCGACTGTGGGGAGCATATGATACGGCGCTTGGTTCGTTATAAGGATTCCGCCAGAATGTACTATATATGTTCCACGAAGAACCGTGGGGATGGATGCAGCAGGCACAGCATAGAGGAGAATGTGCTGAAAGAGCTTGTGCTGACTACGCTATGCGAGTATGCCAACAGGTTCCTGACGCAGGAGAAGCTCCTGGAACAGGTAAGGGGGCAGGAAGTGAATTTTGAGGCGGTGATGGGGGTAAATGGCGAAATCCTACGTTTGCGGCAGGAACAGGAGAAATATGATTCTTTCCGCAGCAGGCTGTATGAAGATCTACAGAAAGGTGTCATCACAAAAGAAGAGTTTGAGCGGTTTCAGAGGGAATTCGGGCAGAAGGCGGAAGGCTTGGAACGGGCCAGGAAGGAACAGGAGAAACTGATTGGAGAACTGCTGCAGGCCGGGGCAGCCCTTGCGGGTAAGCTGGCCGTGTTCAAGGAAACTCTGGAGTTAAAGGAAATAGACAGGCACACGCTGACGAGTATGGTAGAGCGTATCCAGGTGTTTGAGGGAAAACGGATTGAAGTGAAATTCAGCTTCTATGACCAGTATCGTGCCATGGAGGAATGCACTGCTGCTATTTGCAAAAAAGCGGCTGGTAAGGAAAGGAGTGCATGAGAATGGGAAGAAAATCAAAGAGGCTTCATGTCCTGGAAGACGTAGCAGGACAGAAAGCGGATTCCACAGGGAAACGATATAAAGCAGGTATCTATGCAAGATTATCTGTCAACAGGGAAGGGAAGAACGAGTCCATTGACGTGCAGGTGGAGATCGCAAAAAGGTTCATAGAGGAATGGAATGAGTGTCATTCCGATAGAATGGAAGTGGTAAACTGCTATAAGGATTTGGGGAAAACGGGAACCAGCTTTGAGCGTGATGAATTTAAGCGGCTTATGCAGGATGTGAGGCTGGGTGATATCAATTGTGTCATTGTAAAGGATCTGTCCCGCTTTGGCCGTAATTACCTGGAGGCAGGAAACTATATCGAGAAAATTTTCCCATTCCTGGGGGTGCGCTTCATTGCGGTGGCAGACGGGTATGATACAGGGGAGGAAGGCAGCAATACCCATCAGTTGGCGACCGAAGTCAAGAATTTGATAAACGATATGTACGCCAAGGAGTTTTCCGGCAAGGCCAAGCTTTCTCTGGCGCAGCGACGGCAGGAGGGTTCTTATGTGGGAGGGCCGCCGCCATATGGATACAGGGCTGTCTGGGAGGGGAAAATCAGGAAGCTCGTTCCGGATGAGAACACGGCGGAGATTGTACGGCATATCTACAGCAAATTTCTGGAGACCGAAAGCTATAAAGCGGTGGCAGATGAATTGAATCAAAATCGGATTAATCCACCGTCCATCTACCGGAAGAGAGGAGAGGTCTATTGCCCCCCTGATATACCCTATAAAGGCTGGGATAAGGCTTATATGGAGGTCTTTTTGAAAAATGAAACCTACACGGGAAGACTGGTGCAGGGACAGACCTATATTTCGCCGGAAAAGGAGAGGAGAAGGACAGCGGAAAAGGACTGGAAGATCAAGGAACAGGCTCATGAACCATTGATAGAAAGGGATGTCTTTGAGGAGGTCAGGAAAGTGCGGTTGAAAATACATGAAAGGAATAAAAACACAGCTGCAAGGCACAAAATTGAAGGAAATGTGTTTGAGGATGTTCTTTTCTGCGGTGTATGTGGGAGGAAGATGACCAGGCACAGCCACGTAAAGACTTATGCGGATGGCAGTAAAAAAAGGGTGGAAGGATACTTGTGCGTGAATGCAACGAACACAAAAACCAATCTGTGCCCGTCTCCTAACTACATTGCAAAGGATAGACTGACGGAGCTTCTCTTTTCTCTGCTTGAAACAGAGTTTGCATTATGCCTGAAAAGAAAGAGGGAGTATGAAAGGAAAGGGGGGGATATCCTGGGGGTAAAGAAAAAGGAGCTGGAGTCGGCGCTACGCTCTGTCCAGAGCAGGAAAGAAAGGGCTGTAGGTCAGGACAGTGCTGTTTACATGGAATACAGTATGGGAAAAATATCCCAGGAAGAGCTGGGAGAAAGGAGGATGCAGAGAGAGTCACGGCTTCGGGAATTATCGGAGCGGGAAACAGAAATCCGGGAAGCGATTCAGGGGCTGGAGAAGACAGAAAAAGACTTTTTAGGTGCAGTCCGCGCCCTTATCAGACTGAAAAACAAACGGGTCTTTACAAAAGAACTGGCGGAAAGTCTGATTGACAAAATATATCTATATCCCGACAAACGGATAGAAGTGGTGTTTGCTTTTGAAGATGTATTCCGGAAAGTGAGGGAGGCAAAATGAAGGGAATGAGTTGTCTTGCCATTTATATGCGGTTATCGCTGGAGGACAGGATTCAGGGGGGATATGATGAAAGCGGCAGCATCACCAGCCAGAGAAAGATGTTGCTGGAATATATTCGGAAAGACACGGAACTGGCGGGGCAGGAAGTCATGGAATTCTGCGATGATGGGGTATCCGGGACAAGCATGGACAGGCCTGGGGTGCAGGAACTGCTGAAACAGGTGAAGCAGGGAAGAGTAAAATGCATTCTGGTAAAGGATATGTCCCGGTTCTCCAGAGACTATATTGAACTGGGGACTTATCTGAACCAGGTATTTCCCTTTCTGGGGGTACGGTTCATTTCCGTGAACGACCATTATGACAGCAATCGGCAGAATGGTAATGCCATGGGGATTGATACGGCTTTCCAGACACTTTTATATGACTTATACAGCAAGGACCTGTCTGTTAAGGTCAAGGCATCCCATCAGAGCAAAAAGGCAGGAGGAGAATACATCACCGGAGAGATTCCTTTCGGCTATAAAAGAAGCCATGAGAGGAAGAATGCTATCGTAGTCAATGAAAAGGAAGCGGAGATTGTGCGCTATATTTATTCCCTGGCAGCGGACGGACTGGGCAGCGCGCAGATTGCAAGGAGGCTTGTGGAAGAGCAGATTCCTGCGCCGATGCGGATGCGGCACCCTGAAAGGGCCGATATTAGGGAACATTATAACTGGATTGACAAAACGGTCAGGCGCATATTGAATAACCGCTTCTATCTGGGGGAGATGGCCTATGGGAAAACGGTGCGAAAAAGCGTTGGATGCAAAAGCATGAAAGCTGTTCCCAGAGAGCAGTGGAAAGTGATTCCGAACCATCATGAAGCTTTGGTCACGGAGGAAATGTTTGTCAAGGTCTGTAAGAGCAGCCCTGGTCATTCCACAAAAAGAATACGGGAAAGGTATTCTTTGACAGGAAAGGTCTATTGCGGCGGCTGCGGATATGCCATGAGCTACAGGGGAAGCACAAAGCACAGTAAATGCAGTTACCTTTGCTGCACAAGATATACGCAGCTTCGTCTCGAAGATTGCTGTACTTATTTTAATGCAGTGATACTGGAGGAACTTGTGCTGAAGGAGTTATATGAGGAATTGAAGCACCGTGGGGATCAGATGAGGCAGAAAGAGAGCCTGGAAATCTGCCTGAAAAAAACTCTGGACAGTTTGGGCAGTACATATCAGTCTTATGAGGCGCAGGGCAATGAGCTTGTCAGTCAGAAGGATGCCATGTATGTTAAATATGTAGAAGGGCAGATTGGGGCGGAGGATTTCCGCCGGCAGGCAGATTTGATAGATATACAGATAGAGGAGTTGTCACAGAAGCAGAGGGAAGTAAAGGGAACATATGAATGGGCAGAAGAAGCCGTTCGCAGTAACAAGGAAGATATGAAGCAGATTATCAGGTTCTCCCATCTGGAAGAACTGACCAGGGAGGTTGTGGATGTTTTTATTAAGCGGATAACGCTGTATCGGGATAAGCGGGGGGAGATTATATGGAATTTTGTGGATGCATGTACAGGAGACGGTGAAGGTTGAGGGCAGTAAAGGCGGAGCGGACGACGGGTATTTAGAAGTAAAACAGAGAAATTACCAAAAATGCATGAATAAATAGAGAAAAAATCACCAAATAAGAATTTTTGGTTGAAATTTGAATAATTTAGATGTATAATAAAACTCTAACAGGGGAGAGACGGAGGTAATAGTGATGTTGATTAAGGTATCCGTTGAAAACTTCAAGTCATTCGATGAGAAGGAAGAATTAACGATGCTTTCATCGAGCAAGATTCAGACAAATAAAAGTCATCGTGTAAAAATAAAGCAGACCAATATTCTGAAGAACGCTGTGGTATATGGTGCTAATGCATCAGGTAAGTCGAACCTTGTGGCAACGGCAGCATTTATGAAAGGTGTTCTTATGGAAGGCCTTTCCGTTGATTCAGCGAATGACTTTTGCAGAAACAAGATGGAAAATAAAGAACGCGAAAGCATTTTTGAACTGCAGTTTACGGTAGATGACAAATTTTATGCTTATGGTTTTTCAGCAGTCCTTAGCCAGAGCAGGATTACAGAAGAGTGGCTCTATGAATTGATGCAGGATGGCTCTGCTCATAATCTGTTTTTGAGGGAGAAAAATAATGCACCGGTATTGGGAGATGGTGTAAATCCGACTACGGCGGAGAAGAACCGTTTCGCAATATACTCTGAAGATTTTGTCGGACATGATACACAGCTCTTTCTGACAGAGATGAACAGAGGAAAGAAGTATGCGGAAAATTCCAGACTTTTATTTTTCACGCATGTTTTCGACTGGATTATGAACCATATTGTCCTGATTAATCCCGGCATTGCGATATCGAATACGGATGCGTATTATAGTGCGGAATCACTTGACAATATCAGTCATCTGGTACGGACCTTTGATACAGGTGTCAGTGAAATTCAGACAAAGGTCATCACCATGGAAGAGATGGGGAAGATGATACCTGCCGAGGTGCTGGCCGGCATTTTTGCGGATTTGAAAAAACAGATGCAGATGACGAATTTGCCACAGGTTCAAATGACATGGAGAATCAATGATGGATTCTTTAATATCAGAATCAGGGAGAATGCGGAGCCGGAGATTACGACTTTGGTGTTGAAGCATGGAAAATCTTTTTTTGACTTCAATTTTGCAGAAGAGTCTGATGGAACGAAGCGTCTGTTTGACCTTATAGATATGCTTATTACAAAACGGGAGGATACAGTGTATGTCGTTGATGAGTTGGAGCGGAGCCTGCATCCTAAGCTAACAGAACATTTCTTAAAGCTGTTCATGGAGGCCCATGAGGGGACCAGGATGCAGATGATTTTTACGACACATGAGGATACTATCATGGATCAGGAACTGTTTCGGAGAGATGAAATCTGGTTTGTTGAAAGGGATGCAGATAATGCCAGCAGGATTTATTCACTGGATCGATTTAAGGAAAGATATGATAAGAAGCTGAGCAAGGCCTACCTTGATGGACGATATGGCGCAATCCCTGTGTTTAAGCAGTTCACTTTCCGGAAGGAGGGTTAGGCATGCCGGTACACACATATAGCAACTGGAATTTGCGTTCTTCTGATCAGGAAGAGCAGATAGAGCCTTTCAGGAAGTATTCTTTCATTTGTGAGGGAGCTAATACGGAGACCTTTTACTTTCAGAAGCTCATTGACCTCAGGAAAGAACTTGGAATTCATCCGCTGATAGATATCCGGCTTTGGGAAAAAACAGGTGAGGACAGGAATCTGTCATTTGCGAAGAAGCTGGTGGAATTTGCAGATAAGCAGAAGACAATTACTGAAAATGATTATGATGTGAATAGGGATAAAATGGTAATTGTATTTGACGGTGACATTTTTGAAGAGAAGGTTCAGGGATATGAGGAACTGGTAAGTTTCATCGAGAAAACGGATATCGCGGCAGTCTCGAATCCGGGCTTTGAGCTGTTTTTGCTGCTTCATATTGAAGGGAGCTATGAGAAACATATCAAAGGTCAGGAAACACAGTTCCTGAAGAAGGATGAAAAAGAAAGATACAGTCATGCTTATAATGTCCTGTTGGGAGCAACTGGGATGAATGCGAAGAAAAATCCGCTCATAGGGAATCTTGCAGAAAACGTCCTGATTGCCATTCGACAGGAGAAGCTGATCAATCAGGATATTCATCAGATGAAAGGAAAAGTCAGCAGTAATGTGGGATTCATCATTGAATCTATTATTAATGAGAAGCCTGACATATAAAGCAGGATATGCTTCTGCCTGGGAATATGAGAGCATCACTTGCATTTATCTAACATGAGTTTTTGCAAAATTAACATAAATGCAACATAAGCCGGGCGGAGTTATGCGGTTTTCATAAAATTTTTTCGAGAAAGACTCCCACACTATATTGACATGCGAGGGACATGACATGATGGGCCTGGTGGGTACACCCATCATGGCAATTGAGTCCGGGGTGGTGACTGCTTTAGGCTGGAACCAGTATGGGGGATGGCGTATCGGCATCAGCAGTTTTGACGGAAAGCGGTACTATTACTATGCCCATCTGCGGCAGAATTATCCCTATGCGGAGGGGCTGCAGGAGGGCAGCGTGGTGACGGCAGGGGATGTGATTGGGTACATGGGGCATACCGGGTATAGTGCCAAGGAGAATGTGAATAATATCAAGATTGTGCACCTGCATTGGGGGCTGCAGTTGATTTTTGATGAGTCTCAGAAAGAGGGGAATAATGAGATCTGGATTGATGTGTACCCGTTGACAAGATTTCTGGCGAAGCATACCCAGGCGGCTGCCAAGGTAGAGGGGACGAAGGAGTGGAGGAGGACGGTGGATATTGTGGATCCCAAGGTGGAGGAGTATGAGGCAGGGCATCTTGAAGAAATAAGAGCACCGATGAGGGAGGAGGATCTGGAAGGTGATGAACTATCGAAAGTACAACCGGAAGGTTCGGAGGAGCAGAAAGTGACACAGTGAACTGTGGAGATAATGGCAAGCAACATTTTGCGGTATAAAAATCAGATAAAAAAGGAAAAGAGGAGTATTGTGCCACAAACCGTGAAAAAGTCAGGGTTTGTGGCATTATATTACAGATAATCAGGGGTCTTGCAATGCTTGTTAACTTGGATTTTTCCGGTCCAGCAGTAAATCAGAGATCATGGACATTATTAAGAAATACGGAAGGGGTATTAGAAGCTTTAACAAATTTTGCCCGTTTTTATGATATTACTCAAAATAGTCCCACAAAAACAACAATTTTTATAAGGTTGCAGACATAGTTTGCGGTATGATATACTAAAGTCAATGGATAAAGTGAGATAGATAATTGCTTAACAGTTTCTCTGCTTGAGTAGCTGATGAGCCTGGTTTATGCATATACGATAGATAGGGGAATCAAAGGAAAATGGGTGTAAAATATACGAAATTATCAGAATACGAAGAGCTGAAGGAGACTTCCCTGCAAGTATGTAATAGTGAGAGCGAACATTTTAGTGTTTTGCAGTATAAAGCGCAGGGAATCTTGCTTTATTCCCATGAAAGGGGAATGTATTCTGAAAATGTCGAGGAACAAAAAGGGCAGGTAGAGGCCTTTCTGAAGCTTGCACGGAAAAAAGGCGTTGATTTGGCGATTTCACCGGAGGCATCTGTCCCGTGGGAGATTGCGGAAAAAATTCTGGAAGGAAATTTGAAGCCGCCAAGAAAAGGAAAGCTTTGGTTTCTGGGGATGGAAGGGATTTCTTTGGATGATTTCGAAGAGACTTTGGAGGAATGGAAGAAAAAGGATAATATTGTAATCATCAACTCTCAGATGGGAAATTTGAGCAAGCATATAAATGCCGCAATCTACTTCTTTATAACAGAAGCTGATAAGCTGGCGGTTATAATTCAGGCCAAAATAGGCGGTATGAAAGATGTTTCCTTTGAGCATGAACAAAATGATTTGTCTGCCGGAAGTGAAATATTCCTTTTGGATTTGAACGGAACAGAAACGGCGCAGAATGTAATAGGCGGTATGATATGTGCAGATATTTTTCACATCAATAGGACAGATTTTTGCAGGAATTTTCACGGAAAAACACCGCTGATTCTGCATATTCAAATGAATCCGAAACCATATTATAAAGAGATGGCAAGTTTTCGAGATACTTTTTTCCGTGATTCAGAAATCAGAGAATCTCAGGTTATAACTGCAAATTGGGGAAGGTATACTTCTATCGTACAGGAAGGAAGTCCGGCTGATGAAAAACGAAAAGGATATGCGGATTCGGGAAGCACGGTGTATATGGATTTGCGGCTTAATCATGGAACCTATGATTTTCATGACATTTTAAAAGACCGTTTTATAAAACATATGGGTGAAGTGCAGCAAAGCGGATTCGAGTATTTTTTAACGGAGAAGTACGAAATATGGAAGCTTCAGGAGGCGATTGATGTCGTAATTTATAGGATGAAGAAAGGGTTCTGTCTAACCGGACCGGGAATTACAATGAGACAACAGATGCCGTTTGTTGTGGAACGATACAGATATGACGATAAAGATGAGTTAATGGCAAGTTCGGAAAAGGACTGTGATTGCACTGAGATGCAGGAGGTATTTGAAATCTTTGATAATAAATGTGAGGATATGGGACTCTGTGCAGATAAAAGATGCACGGAATGCAGAAGATTTTATGTGGATTCATTGATTAGCCTGTGTTTGGGCGAGGAAGTATATGAGGAATACAGGGCGCCCGGAGAAAAGTCCAAAAGAGCTGTCCAGACCTTATATCAGGACTGCAAGGACGCAAATAAGAAATTATTGCTGAAAGAGCTTGTAGAAGAATTGCTGAAAGGATGTCTGCCGGAACGCTTTGGAGATTTCAATCAAAAGAACTCATTTGTATTTGCCATCAATGATGACTGTGCAAGAAACGGGAGCAATTATAGGTATAATCTGAGCCTGAAAAGCAAAGGGCATAGCATTAGAAGGCTGTTGGTGGCCTATATAGGGCATACGGATTTGGCAACCGTACGGAAGCGCTTTTCCGATTTGCAGAGGAGCGTTCATGAAGATATGCAGGATAAGGTTTTGCTATATTATTCGGACAGTCGGGGAATCAGAGCCTATGACGAGCCATATATAGAGGAAAGCATACTGAAAGACAATAGCGATTATAGCAAGGATATCGAATCCTTTACATAGGGGGAAGACAATGACAGAAATCAGGAGTTTACTGGAAAAGTATAATATAGCCGTACAGAGGGATGAGGAATTGGAAATCCCTCATATTTTGTATGAGCGCAGGGGGCTTGACGGTAAAGTTGTCATTTCTAAAAATTTCATAGTGGAATATGAAATGCTCCTGCAGAAGGAATATATCAGACCGGAACAATTAGAGGAAAGCTTTTATCAATTTGAAAAAAGGTTCTTCTCAAAATATTTTTTTCGGGAAGATACGGATTTAAAATGGAATTATTATCTCATCTTAATTATAGGGGAAAATGCGGAAGAGGATGCTGTGTGCCAGTTAGAGAACGATGACAAGTTCCTGCGCAAACTGGTAATGACGACGGAAGAATTCGACATTTATCTGGGACATGGCGGCACAAGGCTGGGGGACGGGAAAGAAGATATCATGGGGATAGACACCTACGGGGAATGGCAGAGAAATCTGAGTTCCTTAGAGCTGGAAGGAATATTGACGTATTCCTATGCGAGCAGTAAAGTGGAGGATTATATAGACAAGAAAATCGGTATCAGGCTTCCGGGAAAACCGATTTCAAATTGGAATAATACAAGGAGCAAAAGCTCTAAATATCTTGTGAAACAAATAGATTGCCTTAGTTTGAAAAAGTTCAGGGAGCATTGCCTGCAGGATAATACCGAGCTGTCACTGTCCAGGGTGAATCTGTTCTCGGGAGGGAATGGTTCCGGTAAAAGCAGTCTGTGTTCGGCTATTGAGTATGCCATGACCGGAGAAATTTCTGGAAAATCGGAGGAAGGGACCGCCGCTGTCAAAATTAAGAATAGAGAAGGAAAGTAGGAACTATTAAAATCGGAAGTACCCTCAAAAGAAAAGCACCAACTGGACCGTCTATGGTACGGAACGACTACAACAGCACGCAATAGCCTTTTAAACAGACACTTTCATGTGTTCAATTATCTGGGATTAGAAGCATCAAAGGAATACATATCGGAACTGGAAATCAATGAGTTGGTCAAGAATGTGTTGTTCGGCACGGAAGTAACGGAAGCAGAAAAAAAGATGCAGCGGTACGGGAAGGAATTTGCAGACAGGAAAAAGACATATGACAAACAGGTAAAAGAGATTGTTGTAGAAATAGGAAAGTATACAGAAAGGGCTGGGGGAACAGAGGAACTGCCCAAGACACAAATACTGAGTTCGCTTCAGCGTCTGGGATATAAAAAATATAGAGAAGCTGATGCAGCAATGAAAGATGATGCATTCCTGGAGAAATACTTGGAGTTGTGTGCGCAATACCAAAAATCAGCACAACAGCTGTTACAATTATGTAATGAAAAAGAGAATGGGATGCGGATGGCCGAGGAGAAAGCCGCATGGCAGACGAAACGGGTAAAGTATCAACTATACAGAGAAAACGAGGAGAAATGCAGTAATCTTCGTCAAAAACTGGAAAAAGCCAAAAGATTGAAAAAGGAATATAGCGAAAAATTATCGAAAGTGGACAGCCTGTATCAGCGTGGAGAAGGGATGGAGGGATACTTCTCCAACCCATGGAGCTTTCGGGAATTGGACAATACATACAGGCAAAACGGCATGAGAAAAGACGAATTATTGCGGTGGTTCGAAAATTATCAAAATATTTCGTATGTACAGGAGGACATTGCGCAATTAGAGGGAAAAATAGAAGTACAGGAGACAGAAATCAGAAAAATCCGTCAGAGCATTGATGGGATATCCAAAGAGATTGAGGTACAGAAGGGATTGAGGGACAGTCTGGATGTGGTAATGCAGGAGATATATTCCATATCGGAGCGTTATAGCGATCTTCAGCCCGATGCTTCCCGGTGCCCCATGTGCGGTGCGGATTATAAGGATAGGACGGCTCTGGCAGAGGCTTTGAAAAAGCATAAAGAATATGAGGAAGCGGACAATAGAGCATTCCGGCTATTGCTAGATTCCCGGGCAGAAAAAGAGCAGGCGCTGAAAGACCAAACGAATGCATTGCAGGAAATGAAAGGGAGAATGGAAAGGGCCAGGAAAAAGCAGCGTGCGATTGTATGTGTAAGGGATATGCTCGGCATAGACCAGAATATAGGCAGCGAGGAAATTGAGAAGATTGCCAGGGACGAACTGAAGAGACTGCAGACTTGGATGGAGCAGCGTGCAAGGGCATGGGACTATGGGAAAGTAGTGTTGGGCAGTGCTGAATTTGCAGAATATGATGAAAATCTGGAATGGATGGAGTATCTCCGCAAAACAGCCCGGGAGCTGATAGGAAAAATAGAAAACGAAACCGTACAGATAAAACAGTGGGAAATGCAGGAACGGGAACTAAACCGGCAATTGACAGAGGAAGACAGCGTTTTCCCCACAGACAGATGGAAAGAGTTTCAGGTGAAGATGTCCGCATATGAAGATTTGACATTAGAGTGGGATATTGCGATAGATATGCCCTTGCTGCAATGGGCAAAAGAGTTCGGGCGTTTTGAGCAGAATGTTGAATACGCACGGGACATTCATAGAAAACAGAAAGAATATACAGAGGGGAGAGTATATATTGAAAAACTGCAGAAAGATAAGGAACAGTTGGAGAAAAAAAGCAAAAGATGTGAAGAAGCCTATAGCCTGATCAGCAGCCAGAAAAAACTGGAAGATTTCATGATGGACTTTTTGCGGGAAAACGAAAAGCAGATAGAATTGTTTTTCAAAATACTCCACAGGCCTAAAGAATTCGGCACATTGAACATAAATGACGGCAAAATCAGTATTGTCAGAAACAGTAATGGAAGCGTGGTGGAAAGTACGCAGATGAGTACCGGACAGAGAATGGCGCTTGCGTTTTCTATTATGATAACACTGCATAAAAATGCGCCGAATGCGCCGGGATTCCTTATGCTGGACGAACCGGTGGCAAATCTGGATGACATGCATGTGCTGAATCTAATTGATTTGCTGAGAGAGCTTGCCATAAATGGAACACAGATTATCATAACTACAGCCGACAGGCAGATGGCAAAGTATTTGCGGCGGAAATTCAGTTTCTTTCAGAATGAATATACTCATTATGAGCTGATCAGAAAGGGAAGCGAGAAGACGGTTATCAAGGAGAACCATTATAGTTTTGACAAGAAAAACGCAATGGAGTGATGGCAGCGAGGGCAATCGGCAGAAAGTGCAGAGAGGAAAGAAAATGACGCTTGATGAGATAAAGAAAGGTGAATCAAAAAATGTAGAATTTAAAGTACAGCTTAACGAGGAAAGTGCGCTGCAATTATGCAGTGACATTAGAAGGTAGATTGCGCAGTCAAGAGAAATCCCTGTGGGTAAAGTAAGGGAAATAACCGTCGTTAACCTGGAGAACTGGGGGATTATAAGGAAATCCGGGGAGAGTTATCTGCCGACAAATGCTTTTATACTCCTTACAAAAAATACGTTCCGGTTTGCCAAAATACAGTGTGCATTATTCAAAGGGGAAAATAGGGCAGTATTCGTTGACCGAAGGGAGTTTGACGGCCCTGTCTATGACCAGATAGAAGAGGCATATTAATTTGTGCTTAAGCATATCAATCTCGGGGCAACGATTGATGGAATTGTCCGGAAGGACAGATATGAGCTGCCGCCGGAAAGCATTCGTGAGGCAATCATAAATTCCGTATGCCACCGGTGTTATCTGGAGCATTCCTGTGTGCAGATTGCGATTTATGACAATAGGGTGGAGATAACATCTCCAGGTATGCTGTACGGCGGATTGACAATGGAGCAGGCGATAGCAGGACGCTCAAAAATCCGCAATGTCTGCATTGCAGGGGTTTTCAGCCGAATGGGGATTATTGAACAATGGGGAACCGGTATTCAGAGAATGATTCAGGGATGCAGGGAATATGGTGTTCGAGAGCCGGAGTTTATTGATATGGGAGATGCTTTCCGGGTAAATTTCTATCGTTCTGGCACAGAAACTGACATAGAAAATGGGAAAACTGGCACAGAAAAGACAAACACTGGCATACAAACTAAAGAAACTGGCACAGAAATAAACCAATTGAGATTTCTAAACACTTTGTCCGAAACAGAAAGAAAAGTATTAGAATTTATAGTGGAAGATTCTGGTATTACGCAAAAAGAAATAGCGCAAAAAATGGGGATGTCCAAAAACGGCATAAGATATACAATGGACAGATTAAAAGACAGAGGAATTCTTGAGCGGGAGGGAGCTACGAAGAGGGGGAAATGGATTATCAATAGTTTGCATTAAAAACAGCCGCCATGGTACGTTCTGTAGGTGTTAGTCGTCTCAAAAAAGAAATAATTGATTAGGTGGAGGCGTATGCGGAGGACCGAGTAGAACTAAGGTGGAAAATGGCATATTTTTAGTCTGTTCTTGACACGTTGCCTTATGGGTCACACCAGGTATAGCACCACGGAGAATGTGAACAATATCAAGATCGTGCATCTGCACTGGGGTCTTCAGCAGATTTTTGATGAGTCGCAGAAAGAGGGGAATAATGAGATTTGGATTGATATTTACCCACTGACCAGGTTCCTGGCGAAGCATACCCAGGCGGCAGTGAAGGTGGAGGGGACGAAGGAGTGGAAGCGGACGGTGGATATTGTGGAGCCCAAGGTGGAGGAGTATGAGGCGGGGAAGGAAATCCAGTAATCCAATCAGGAGTGTTATAGAAATTTCAGGATTATACCAAAGCCAAGCAGATGGTGTCTTCATCTGCTTGGCTTTGTAAAAGTGAGTTAACATCTTGGTAGTTTAAGCAAATTGTCATTCGGAGTATCGTTTGGCTCCGAACGGACATATTTTTCTCCATTTGAACTAAGTGCAGGGTATAAGTTCGGATAGGGATTGATATTTACCTGAATGGAGTTTGGATTGCTCTTCAAATAGTCATATATGCTGGACTTTGAGAAGAATCCTGGATTATTACACCCTTCAATATAAATTTCCGAAATTTCGGTAGTTTTGGCTGAATGTTCACAACCTGTTTTCATTTTAATTTTTGTGGCTTTCATTTGATTTCCTTTCTCCGTCTTAAGCAACGGTATAACGTTTCCAAGGTATTCTGGATGGGTGTATGTTTGCTAAAAAACGAACAATATCTTTACGCCCGTCATATGTTGGAATACCTTTTGTGTTTTGTGCCATCAAAATTATTGGTATATTCCCAAAATAGCGCATGAAATTTTGGCGGACAGTTTCTTTTTCATGGCTGGTAAGAATATAAGGTTTAACCACTGCAATCGCAAAAGTAACACCTTGTTCTTTAATGAGAGCTCCATCAAATGACATATTTTTACCTCCTCTCTTAAAAGTAGGGAAAGGTAAATGCTGAAAACAGCAAAAACTATTGAATATCCTGCATTTTTATGATAAGATTCAATTGCTACGTTGAATTATGCTATGCAGATTCAGTTTAAAAGATGGTCGTGAGGCCATCTTTTTTACCTTTATTAGCACTAAGGACGGTTGAGTGCTAATCCCTCTGTATTAACAATACCATATGGAATGAAATGTGTCAAGCAGAATTAGAGAAAAAAACTCTTATAAACAAGAAAAATAGAATTAATTTCTCGTAAATATATTGACACAAGAGAATTATTCACAATATAATGGTTATGCTATATTAAAGAAGGAGAGTGAATCAGGATGTTTATAGGTTTTTCAGTAAGCAACTTTTTATCGTTTAAAGAAACGCAAACCATATCTATGATAGCATCAAAGGTGGCAAGGCACAAAGAACATATTTTAAATGGTAATGGAAAGAAAATCTTAAAGACAGGACTTATCTATGGGGCTAATGCCTGCGGAAAGAGCAATTTAATCAGGGCAATTGATTTTTCTAAGGATATCATATTGGGAGGCCTTAGTGAAGTTGATTTGAATAAAAAGTATTTCAGAGTAAGCAGCGAGGGGTATAAAGTGCCTGGAGTATTCGAGTATAGACTAATAACAAAGACAGGGAAAGAGTATTCATATGGGATTGCAATCTCATATGAAAAAAAAGAAATCCTTTCAGAGTGGTTGGTTCGCATAGAGAAAAACGGTATAGAAACTTGTATTTTTAATAGGGACATAAATGAAAAAGGAATTTCGTTTACTGAAAGCGAAGTAAAAATAAAAAATAATGTAGAGAAAACGAGGTGGGAGATATATCTGGAGGATTTCGGAGAAAATATATCCGGTGCCATGAAGAAAAAAAGCATTTTGAGTGATATTGCTGCAAGAAGTAGTAAAAAACGTGGGGTTTTTACTGAAATTTTCGAGGTTTTTACCTGGTTTCAAAGTATAATAATATTTTTCCCAAAAAGCCAATATAGCGGG
>OFFP01000112.1_pt1 | contig 65597 bp, 46 predicted proteins | sample 1521431 | NCBI WGS metagenome assembly OFFP01 (sample SAMEA3504104, study PRJEB24116) | mouse gut metagenome | biome: mouse gut; feature: mouse-associated habitat; material: faeces | place: Denmark | collected 2011
CGGACATCCTGTATCTTGTGTAGAATTTCTTAATGCGACATCCCCGGTCAAAATGAGGAGAGAAGGGTATGTGGGGGTTACAGTGTAAGCTTCCGATAGCTGTGGCACTGCCGCTCAATCAGCTCCCAATCCAGTTCTCCGCCGATGCCGGGAGCCTGGGGGACATGGATAATGCCGTTTTCGTCGATGGGAAGCATTCCCTTCATGGGGAACCGGAAGTCTTCTTCCGGAACAAAATATTCAAAGTATTCGCAGTTGCGGACGGCGCAGGATACATGGAGGTTCACCAGGTCCATGAAGTTCATGGTAGTGGTGTGGATCTCACAGTTGATCCCGAAAGCTTCCGCCATATGGCATATCTTCAGGGTGCCGGTAATGCCGTCTTTCCATGACACGTCCGCCCTGACAATATCGGCTGCCTTCTGGGCGATAACCTGTGCCACACCCCAGTGTGCCCCCCGGGTGGTTTCCGTGGCAGCTATGGGAATGTCCAGCGCTTCGCAGAGCCGGGTATATTTGTACAGCTCAAAATCCCGGAATGGCTCTTCAAGCCATTTGTAATGAAGCCGTTCCAAATCCCGTCCCACCGCAATGGCCTGGTCCAGCGTATATTCCGCAACGGGGTCGCTCATCAGGATCATGTCGTCCCCTACAGCGTCCCGGAGAGCCTGGTGAATCTCCATATCCAGGGTGTAAGGGCCGGGAGGATGGGCTTTGTATATCTTGATGCCGCGGCTTTTGTAAGCCAGGGCTTCCCGAATGTAATCCTCGGCCGTTTCATGGAAAAGGCTGCTTGCATAGACCGGCAGCTCTTCCCGGTAGGCGCCGATGTATTTGTAGAGGGGAAGACCGGCTTCTTTGGCGCAGATATCCCACAGGGCCACATCTACCGGACCCGGCAGATACACCGGAAAAAAGGTCAGGTGCCTGTCGATATTCCAGAGGTCATGCCATATTTTTTCCCGGTCGTGGGGATCGCGGCCCAGAATGACGGGGGCAATGTTGTCATGGAGATAGCTTTCGGTTACATTGCCGCTTCTGGCAGCCAGGGCTGTGGCCAGGCCTTCTATCCCGTTGTCGGTGGTGAGTTTGAGTACGATGACGTCCCAATCCATGGAGCCGCTTCCTCTGCGTTTTTCGTCAAAGAGACATTTGTCCCGTTTTACCCACCAGGTTTCAAATTTTTCGATTTTCATGCGTTGTCCTTCCTTTCCACAGGTTAAAAGAGATATTTAATTGCCGTACTTCAAAGCCTTCAGGGAGATAATCTGGCTTCTGCTGATGTGGCGGACACAGGCTTCCTCGATGCCCTTGTCATCTTCCTCCAGAAGCGCGCGGATAATATCATGATGCTCCAGGTAATAGTTCTCTTTCCGGGCCATGCCGCGGACGGAATTGTAGATGCCGATGCGGTACTGGGTGAACATGACCTTTTCATAGAAATCCATGAGCATGGGATTTCCGGTGGCATTGATGATGGACTGATGGAAGCGGATGTCCAGATCATAGTATTTTTCATCATCACTGGTATCCAGATGCTCGAACAGGGCGTCGTAGTCCAACAGGATGCCCTTGTCGAATCGCTGTTTGTACTTAACGGCGGCAGCAGGCTCCAAAAGCCTGCGTATCTGGTAGCTTTCATTGATTTGAAACTCGGTGATGGGGGAGGCGAAGGTGCCTTTGCGGGGGCGGATTTCAATCAGCCCTTCCTCCTTCAGGGACAGGACGGCTTCCCGTACGGGTGTCCTGCCGATCCCTGTTTCCTCCATAATTTTTACTTCATTGATGGATTCTCCGGGCATGTATTCGCACATTTTCAGCTTATGGCGGATGTACTCGTAAGCGCGGTCTTTCAGTGTGGGAGTTTTCAAGGGTTGCTCCTTTCTGCAGGCGGAAACTGCATTTCCCGAGGTTTTTTCCATATCCGGGCTTGGCGGAAGGGCCTGTAAATCGGCGGTATCCGTTGTGCCCAACCGGCCTGTCGGAATGCAATACGGAAAGCAATAGTGGGTAGATGGACTTATCATAACATATGGAAGGAGAAAAGACAAGCTGTAATATATCACAGAATCCGGATTGTCGTATGGAAGTCGGAAACAGGGATGGGCAGGCGTCGGGAATGCTTTTTTCAAATAAAGGCTGAAATCCTGCATAAAAACACAATTCACAGGCAGCGGAAAAACAGGATATCGGAAGGCGCATAAAACGAAAAGTGGAAAAACAGGAAAATAGCAGTTGAAAACCCATGTGGTATATGGTATGATTCTGTTGTGATATATGACAGAAATAATAAAAATATTGCTTGAATTTTCTGAAAATAAAAACAGGGTTTGCGGGAGAGGAGAGAAAAGAGATGCAGGAGACAGCATTATTTGCGCTGATGCGGGAGAAGCTGTACACCCCCGTAGTTGGGGATATTTTGGATGCAAAAGGATATATGCATCAGTTTCTGCCCCAAAAGATCCGTCCCCTTCGGGAGGATATGAAACTGGCGGGCAGGGCAATGACGGTACTTATGATTGACGTGTTCGGGGTGCAGGAGAAGCCCTTCGGCAGACTTTGCGAATGCCTGGACCAGATTCAGCCGGGCGAGATCTACATAGCAGCCGGCGGGACGGGCAGGTGTGCTTATTGGGGAGAGCTGCTGACTGCCACAGCCAAAACCAGAGGGGGAAACGGTGCGGTGGTGGACGGCTGGCATCGCGATACGCCCCAGGTGCTGGAGCAGAACTGGCCGGTGTTTTCCTGGGGATGTTATGCCCAGGATTCCAGCGTCCGGACCCAGGTGGTAGATTACAGATGTACCATTGAGGTGGGGCAGGTGACGGTTCATGACGGGGATTATATTTTCGGAGATGTGGACGGCGTGTTGGTGATTCCGAAGGAGATTGCCGGTGAGGTTGTGGAGGAAGCGCTGGACAAGGCATCCAGGGAAAAGGGGCTGCGGAAAGCGGTGGAAAGCGGCATGCCTGTGACGGAGGCCTTCGCAAAATTCGGAGTGTTGTGACAAAAGCACGGTGGGAAAGCGCTTTCCTGCAATGAGCAGGGTAAGGAATCTAAAACCGCGTTTTACCGCAGGGGAAACAGCTGTGCCGCAATGTCCAGGGTCAAAGCGGCCTGAAACAGCCTGGCGGCGGGAATTCCTGCGGGATCAGGGATGGGTAGAACATGTGTTCTTGCGTGGAGGAAGAGAAAATGAAGGATCAGGAACCAAGGGCATTTCAGATTACGCCCCGGGACAATGTAGCCACGGCGCTGACAGCCATATCGGAAGGAACCTACTTCCTGTTCGGCGGCGAGGAAGGGCTGCGGGAAGCCGGCGAGGAGATACCCAGAGGCCATAAAGTGGCTGTGCGGCCGATTGGAAAGGGTGAGGCGGTTATAAAATACGGCGTTTCCATCGGGGAAGCCACGGCGGATATCCGGGCGGGGCAATGGGTTCACCTGCACTGTATGAAAAGCTGTTATGACGAACGCAGTTCAGGGCTGGATATCCATACGGGGGAAGCCACGGATATTTCTTACGACGTGGTATCATGACCTTAATTTTAGGGCAGGAAGCGGCCGAATGGCCATCAACCATGAATGTTACTGTGTTTATGGTATATCGGGTACAGCGCATGCCGCAGTCAGAGGGAGCATGGCAGGCGGACCCATGGAGGATTTTATGGAATTACAGGAATGGAAGAAAATGTCCTGGCCGGGATATCGGCGCGAGAACGGCAGCCTGGGCATCCGGAATAAAGTTTTGGTGGTGTACACGGTGGAGTGCGCGTCCCATGTGGCCAGGGAAATCGTAAGGCAGGCGGATCACCCGGATGTGGAGGTCATCGGCTTCGGGGGATGCACGGACAATGCGTATGCCATACGGATGCTCCTTGCGCTGGTAACGCATCCCAATGTGGGGGCGGTGCTGGCCGTGGGGCTGGGGTGTGAGTATACCCGGGCGGAGCGGCTGGCTGACGCCGCGGCAGTTCAGGGAAGGGAAGCGGCATATCTGATGATTCAGGAAAACGGAGGAACGCTGCAAAGCATCGCGAAGGGGTTGGAGACGGTTCGCCGGATGCTGGAGAAGCTGAAGGATACGCCGAGGGCGCCTATGGGGTTTCAGGACCTGGTTGTGGGAGCCGAGTGCGGAGGCAGTGACTTTACCAGTGGCCTGGCGGGCAATGTGGCGGTGGGGAAATTTTTTGACCTGCTTGAGGAGACGGGCGGAACCCCTGTCTTTGAAGAGATTGTGGAGGCTGTGGGGCTTAAAAAGCTGCTGCTGGAGAGGGCGGCTGACGAGAGGGCCAGGAAGGAACTGGCCTGGACCTATGAGAAAGCCCTGGAGTATTGCAGGAGTGTGCGGCAGTATTCCGTCAGCCCCGGGAATTTTGCCGGAGGTCTCACCACCATAGAAGAGAAGAGCATGGGGGCGTTTGCCAAGAGCGGCACGAAGCCCATAAAGGGCGTGCTGAAGGTGGCGATGGCGCCGCCGGAAAAGGGGCTGTGGCTCCTGGACAGCACGCCGGATCCCCATTTTATGCAGTTTGGCATCACTAACCCAAATGACAACGAGGGCCTGATGGCATTGATCAGCTGCGGCTGTCATCTGGCCTTACTGGTAACGGGACGGGGCAATGTGACCGGCAGTGCCGTAGCGCCGGTGGTAAAGGTGACAGGGAACCACGAGACCTACAGGAAGCTGGAAGGAGATATGGACTTCGACGCAGGGCTTGTGCTGGAAGGCATGTCGACCCTGGAGGAGACGGCGGCGCAGCTGGGAAGGTATATCGGAAAGGTCTGCGGAGGGCACAGGACCAAAGGCGAAGTGCTGGGACACAAGGAATTCTGTATCCCGTATAAGTACCAGGACAGGGAGGCAGCGTTTCGGCGCTGCGGGGCGTGAGAGATGAATACCGCTGAAGCGGGCAGGAGGTAAGGAAGATGACGAATATATTTTCACTGGAAGGAAGAAGAGCGGTGATAACGGGAGGGGCTACGGGACTGGGCCTGGCCATGACGGACTGCATTATACAGTCAGGGGGAAAGGTGACGGTTGTCAGTTCTTCTCCCTTTGAAAAATACAGCAAGATACTGGCTCCCTATGGCGACAGCGTGTCTTACGAACAGTTTGACATTACCCGCACGGAGCAGGCGGAAAGCTTCGCGGCAGGGCTTGTGGAGCGTTACGGCAAAATTGATATCCTGGTAAATAACGCGGGAAATCACTGCAAGAAGCCGGTGGAGGACATGACGGTAGCGGATTACACCGATGTGCTGAACGTACATCTGGTGGGGGCCTACGCCCTGACCAGGGCGCTGATACCGCATATGCGTGCCAACAAAAAGGGCAGCATCCTGTTCATGGCCAGCATGACCAGCTATATTGGCATGCCCAGTGTCTGCGGTTATGCCACGGCAAAATCCGGGATTTTGGGCCTGGTACGCTCCCTGGCGAACGAGGTCAGCGGGGACGGTATCCGGGTAAACGGCATTGCGCCCGGCTGGATTGACACGCCCATGTTCCGGAGGGCCACAGACGGGGATGACCGGCGCAAGAACAAGATCCTGTCAAGGACGCCCATGAACAGATTCGGAGAACCGTCGGATATAGGCTGGGCATGTGTATACCTTTGCAGCGATGCGGCGAAATTTGTGACGGGTACCGTACTGACAGTGGACGGCGGCGCGGTGACGGGGTTCTGACGGCTGCGGAAATGCCTGAAACAGGATTCCCAGGACAGACAAAATGAGGAGAATGGAAATGTTTCGAGAAGATTTGCTGTTGACCAATGCCACAGGGAAGCGGCTCTATGAGCGGTACGCGAAAGACCTGCCTGTTATTGACTACCACTGCCACCTGCTTCCCGGGGAGATTTACGAGAACCGGGAATTTGAGGATATCGGGGAAATGTGGCTGGCACATGACCATTATAAATGGCGGGCTATGCGATGCTTCGGGATTCCCGAGAGATATATTACAGGGGATGCCACCTATTATGAAAAATATCTGAAATTTGCGGAGATCCTTCCCGAGCTTGTGGGGAATCCCCTCTATATTTGGTGCGCCCTGGAGTTAAAACGTTATTTTGATATAGAAGAAGCGCTTAACCGTGATAACGCGGCGGAAATATACCGCAGGTGTAAAGAGAAAATCGTAAAATGCCATATGACGCCGCTCTATTGCATGAAGGTGAGCCGGGTAGAGCTGGCCTGCACCACGGAGGACCCCACGGACACGCTGATTTATCACAGAAAAATGCAGGAGCAGGGTACGGAAGGCATCCGCATCATTTCGGCGTTTCGTCCGGATAAGGCTTTTTACGCAGAGAAGCCGGGTTTTGCACAATACATGAAGCGTCTCTCCGATGCGGCGGGCATGCCTGTGGGGAGCTTCCGGGAAATGATGGCTGCCCTGGAGAGCCGGCTGAAATTCTTCCGGGAGACGGGAAGCATGATCAGTGACAACGGGATTGAGGACTTTACCTGGCAGGACTACACCGCGGAGGAGATAGAGGCAATATTCGCCAAGGCAGCGGCGGGGGAAGCCCTGGATACCGCGGAAATCAACCGTTACCGCAGCGCTTTCCTGACGGAAGCGGGCAGGATGTATCACAGGAACGGTTTTGTGATGCAGCTGCATATCGGAACCTACCAGGGGGCAAATCGAAGCCGGGAGGCAGGCATCGGCGCGGCATGCGGATTTGACTGTACGGATGATTCCACTTTTGTCAAAAGCGTGGGGAAGCTTCTGGACCGGCTGAACTCGGAAGAAGCGCTGCCCAAAACCATTTTGTATCCCCTGAATGCCGGACATATGGAAAATTTTGCGATACTGGCGGCTGGCTTCTGCGAAGGGCCGGAGCGGGGTAAGGTACAATTGGGGGCGCCGTGGTGGTTTAACGACCAGGCTTATGGGATTAAAAGGCAGTTTGAGGCGGCGGCAAACCTGTATCCGGTAGCGCTTTCCGTGGGGATGCTGACGGATTCCAGAAGTTTCATCAGCTATCCGCGCCATGAACTCTACCGCCGGGTACTCTGCAATTATTTCGGGGAGCTGGTGGAAAGGGGAGAATATATTTCCGGGGAGGAGGAACTGGCAAGGGTTATTCGGAATATCTGCCATGACAATGCCAGGAACTACTTTGGGCTGTAGGAAACGGGTCTTTGCTTGTATTAAGTAAACTTTATGAAATTAGTTTGATTTTAGAGCCTGCCCTGCCTGTGGTAAAATGAGGTCGTAAAGTGCAGGCGGACAATCGGTACCCCGTATGGGACTGTGCGGTAAGCTGTATGCCGTGCGGCTGCAGCGGGGTATTTTTATTGTTGGCTTTTCCCGGTCTAAAGGAAAAATGACCGCTTACGGAAAGGAAGGATAGTATGGGACAGATGAAAGAGGCTTCCGGGGATATTTTCCAGGAGATAGCGGATAATCGGATTCAGGCGGCGCAGAGTGAAGTCCCGCCGGCGGAAAGGCATGGCAGAAGCTTTGAAAAATGCGGCACCCCCTTTCCTTACGGGGAGGTGTGCTTCAGGCAGGCGCTTTCCTTTGAGGAGCGCCGGGAGGCATTCAAAAGGGAGCTTGCGGCCCTGCGGGAGCGGTATCGTCCCTTTATGGCGGATTATCTTCCGGTGCTGGAGGACGGGAAAGAGGTGCAGGAACTTACCCGTTTCCATTTCCATTATCTGGAAAAAGGAGAGATTTTCACACAGCGCAACAGGGAGGATGCCCTCTGGGAAGAGGTGGAGCTGCCCGACTACAGGGGGCCTGCGGGTGAGGACGGCAAGTGGAAGGGGTATTACAGAACGTATTTTTCCGGCAGGGAGACAGGGCCGCAGGAGCGGGCGGTTCTGCAGTTCCAGAGCGTGGACTACATAGCGAGGGTGTATGTAAACGGATGCTTTGTGGGAACCCATGAGGGCCTGTTCGCCCCTTTTTCTTTTGATATAACCGATTGTATGCAGCCGGGGGAGGGCAATGAGCTGATAGTGGAGTGCGAGAACGACATCCCCATGATGGGGGTGGGCGCCCTGCTGGACGGCGACAAGCTTTATGCGGCTACGGGGCCGGGCTGGGATGACCCGGAGACAGGCTGGCATCATTGTCCTGCGGGAGCCGGCATCACAGGGAAGGTGACCCTGGAGTACAGGCCTGTGGTGTACCTGGAAGACGTATTTGCCAATACGGATATTGATGCCGGCGTGATCCAGATGCGGGTGGGGGTCAGGAATTACACGGAAGAACTGCAGCGTGATTATAAGCTGCGCCTTCGGATTGTGCCCAAAAATTTCCGGGGAGGACCCATTGCGGAGTATGTCCATCCCGTGCCTTATATTGGCGTGGGGCAAAATGAATACAGGTTTGTAGTAGAGATGGAGGGATACCGTCTCTGGGAGCCGGAGACGCCCTGGCTGTACGGTGCGCTGCTGGAGCTTGTGCCGGCGGAAACGGTTACTGATACCGAGGCGGCGAAGGCAGGCGGCAAGCCGGAAACGGCAGATAACGGGGAGGCGGCGAAGGCGGGCGGCAAGGCGGAAACGGTTACTGATACCGAGGCGGCGAAGGCAGGCAGATGTGTCAGCCGCCTTACGGAGACGGTAGGAATCCGCAAGTTTGTCAGCGATGAAAACAGCCAACCCAGAGGGAAATTTTACCTGAACAATCGTCCCGTTGTACTGCGGGGCGCAAACGAGATGGGGCATCTGCAGCAGTGCGTAATGCGCGGGGACCTGGATATGCTGGTGGATGACATCCTGATTGCCAAGCTCTGCAATATGAATTATTACCGGGTGACGCAGAGGCCAGTGCAGCGGGAAATCTACGATTATTTTGACATGCTGGGCATGATGCATCAATGTGACCTGCCCCTGTTCAGCTTTATGCGCAGACCCCAGTTTGCGGAGGGGGTGCGGCAGTGCGGGGAGATGGAGCATCTGATCCGCAATCACCCCTCATCGGTGATGGTAAGCCTGATAAATGAGCCAATGAGCATACGGCGGACCCCGGATCCCAAGTCCAAGGGTTCCATGAGAAGCGTCACCAAGGGGCACAGGCATTTGATGCGGGATGAACTGGAAGCTTTTTTCGTGGCTGCGAGACAGGCAATTTATACCGAAAATCCGGGGCGGGTGGTGAAGAATGTGGAGGGAGACTATGAACCGCCCACCGTGGAAGGAATGCCGGATTTCCATTGCTATACCATGTGGTATTCCCATCATGCCATACCCATAGGCAAGCTGCTGGCGGGATATCTGCCGCCGGTAAAAGAGGGCTGGATGACGGGCTGCGGGGAGTACGGTGCGGAAGGGCTGGACAATCTCCATGTGATGGAAACAAGGTATCCTGCCGAATGGCTGGAGACGGATGAGGAGGGACACTGGTATCCGGACAAAATCGTGCGCTCCCAGACCCATTCTCTCCAGGGAGACTGGTATCAGGAACAGAATACCATGGAGGATTGGGTCAGGGAGAGCCAGATCTTCCAGGCAAAAGCCACTGCATTGATGACGGATGCCTACCGCAGGCGTGCGGATATTATGAACCATACGGCGATTCATCTACTGATAGACGCCTGGCCGGCAGGGTGGATGAAGACGCTGGTGGACTGTGAGCGGGAACCGAAAAGGGCTTATTTTGCCTATCGGGACAGCCTGGTTCCGGTGAGGATGAATTTTTACTGTCCCAGGACTTATGTTTACGGCGGTGAGACGGTTCCCGTGGAGGTATGGCTCTTAAACGACAGCGGTCAGGACAGGATGCTGCAGGTGCAGGCTGCTTTCGGAGAGGAAAACCATATGCTGGAAGGCACGGTGAAGGCGGCGTCCTCCGCATTTCTGGGAACGCTCAACGTGACGATGCCTGACCTGGAGCAGGTGCGGGAGATAACGGTGGAGGGCTGTGTGCGGGATGTGACAAAAGCGCCGGCAGGGAAAGCGTCCGCCGCGGCATCGGCTGTACCGGCAGGGGAAGCACCTTTGACACTTGCGGAGCCTGTGGGAAACACCTGCACAGGAGAGCTGGCTGGGTCCATGGAAAAAGGGTTGAAGCGCGTGCCCGGGGATATGGCCCTTGCCTCGGAGACCACCGCCTGCGCCGGAGGCAGGCTCTACGGGGAGCAGCTTACGTTTACGGTATATCCGGCTTCGTGGAGGATTGGCCCGGAAGCGTTTGCGGAAGGGGGATCCGTGACGGAAGCGGAATCCGGCCGGGTGATCCTGCCGCCGCTTACAGGGGAGAACAGGGAAGCTTTGGAGAGGGCCGTGGAGGAAATCACCGGGGAGGGCAGGACTGCGGTGCTGACCTGGGGAGCGGATAAGGACGTGGAATTCACCTTGCAGGGAGCCAACATCCGCCTGCAGAAATGCCCGGAAGTATTTTTTGCGGCATCTGAGGAAGCATACGAAAAGTACTCCCTGAACATGCTCTACAACGCGGAAAAGGGTTATATCGACGTGTTGGCGGGCAGATATGTGGATACCGGGCTGCAGGGAAACTGCCAGGTGTACACCTATTCAAAACAAGGCTTTGACGACAGCCGCGGCGCCAAGAAAAAGCTGCCCTTTGTGCTGGAGATACCGGCAGGGCGGGGAAAACTGGTTGCGGTGAGCCTGGAGACGGCAGGACGAACAGGAGTTAACGCTAATCTGGATGCATTGCTGCGCGGCAGGTAAGTTCGGATTTCCATCCGGTATATGGATACAGCTATTTTCGGCATTGAGTGCAGAAAGGATACGAGGAATATGGAAAAGGCAAATAAGGTTAGAATGATCAGGGAAGCAACGGGAAGCGAGCGCATTGCCACAGGGCTTGAAAAGATTGAAAAGGCCCTGGCGCAGCGCGGGTTCCGGACAGAGTATGCGTCCGAGGCGGATTACGACGGCGGGAGCGTGCGGGACGGCGTCAGCAGCATCTATGTGGGAACCAGGCGGGACGGCGGTTTTATCCGGAAGCTGGAGGAGGAAAAGCTTCTGCTGTACCACACGGAGGAACCGGCAGGAGAGGGCTTTTACCTGGCATTTCTGTCAGGGCTGAACCTGTTTGTGGCAGTGGGCGGCACGGAGACAGGAGCCCTTTACGGCGCGTTGGAGCTTGCGGAGAGAATCCGCAGGGAGCAATCCGAGGAGGTGGCGGACCACGATCTGGCATTCGCGGACGCGCCGGTGTTCCGCTTAAGAGGGCCGGCCATCGGGCTGCAGCTGACGAAGGTGGAGCCGCCCAGGCTGACCTATGAATATCCCATTACGCCGGCCAGGTTTCCCTGGTTTTATGAGAAGGAGATGTGGGAGAAGTTTCTGGACCAGCTGCTGGAGGAGCGCTGTAATGTGCTGTACCTGTGGACGGGGCAGCCGTTCTCTTCCCTGGTGAAGCTGGAGGATTATCCGGAAGCGCTGGAGGTGACGGAGGAGGAATATGAGAAAAACCGCGAGATGTTCGGCTGGCTTACGCAGGCCTGCGACAGGCGCGGCATCTGGCTGGTGCTGAAGTTTTACAGCATCCATATTCCGCTGCCCCTGGCGGAGAAATATCATGTGGATTTGCTTCAGAGCAATATCACGGAGCTGAACAGGGACTATACCTATAAATCCATTGTGAAATTTATTGCTTCCTTTCCCCATATCGGCCTTATGGTATGCCTGGGAGAGGCTCTGAGGGGCCTGCAGAACAAGACGGACTGGTTTATACAGACCATTATTCCGGCCGTGAAGGAGGGCGTGGCTCTGGCGGGCCTGAAGGAACTGCCGCCGCTGATTCTGCGCGGCCATGACTGCGATCCCAATGCCGTCATGGAGCAGGCGGTGCCTCTTTACGATCATCTCTATACAATGTGGAAATATAACGGGGAGGGCCTTACCTCCTATCTGCCCACGGGAAAATGGCAGGATACCCATGTGCGCCTTGCATCCCATGGACAGACACATATTATGAATGTACATGTGGTGGCGGATCTGGAGCCTTTCCGCTACGGCGCCACCGAATTTATACAGAAATGCATGCAGGCGGGCAGGAGCAGGCTGGGCTGCAACGGGCTGCATTTGTATCCCCTGTTTTTCTGGGACTGGCCCTATTCTCCGGACAGGGAAGAGAAGCGGCTGCTGCAGGCGGAGAGGGACTGGCTGTGGTATCAGGCGTGGTTCCGTTACGCGTGGAACCCGGACAGGGATCCGGAGACGGAGCGGCTTTACTGGAGAGAAGTCTTCATGGAGCATTTTTCCACGGACATGGACAGTGCGGACCGGATTTACCGCGCGGTCAACGCTCTGGGACAGTGTGCCCCGAGAATCCTGCGCAGGGTGGGCATCACCGAGGGCAACCGGCAGACACTGAGTTTGGGAATGACTATGAGCCAGTTTACCAATGTAAAGCGTTATAAGCCGAACTATGAATTGTGGCGTTCTGTCTCCACACCGGGGGAGCAGCCGGACGACGAGATCCGCAGGGAACTTGCGGGGGAGGCCTTCTACGGGGAGACCACCGCAGACATGTGCAGGGAGGCGGTAGCTTACGCGAAACGGGCGGAGGAACTCCTTGGCTCCGTGCAGGAAAAAGCCGGAAAAAACAGGCGGGAGCTGGAATATTGGTTTACGGATGCGCAGGCCATGACGGCGCTTACCTTAAGCTATGCCAGGAAGTTGGAGGCTGCTTTCTGCATCCTGCGTTATAAATACACTATGGATGAGGACCTGCGGGGAGACCTGGGGCTGCTTCGGGCGGCAGTGGTCCCCTGGGAGGAAAGCATGGAGCATTACCGCAGGCTGGCACGGCTGACGGAACAGACCTATCTGTACGCCTGCAGCATGCAGACCAGGCAGCGTAAGATTCCCTTTACGGACGGTTCGGCTTTCGGGCACTGGAGCCAGTGCCTGCCGGAATACGAGAAGGAATTTGCCTGCTTTAAGAAGCATCTGGAAGAGATGGAGCGGGGAATTTTCCCCGGGGAAGGAGAGGAAGAAGCGCAGGAGGCAGAACCCCTTATCGGTGCGGGCTTTGAACTTGGAGATTCAAACTGTGAGACCTACACGGTACAAAAGGGTGAGAGCATTTTTACGGACATGGCCGCTCCGATCACCATGCTTGCGCCGGAACTGAAGGGCCTGACAGGAATCCGCTTCGGATTGGGAAATGCCATGGCGGAAGGCGCAAGGATTGTGCTGACGGTATCCCGGGACGTGAAGGTACTGATTGCCTACATGAATGCGGGCGGCGTGGAATGGCTGAAACTTCCCGACCTGGAGACCAACACCCATGCGGATGACAGAGGGGGCCTGAGTGTGGTGTATGCCAATGCGCTTCAGGCGGAAAACTGCCCCAACTGCAATATTCATGCCTATGCTTACGAGAAGGGGACACATGAGATTTATATGGGAACAGGAGGCTTTACCATCGTGGGTGTAGTGCCTGCGGACGCCAACCTGCAGGCGCGCAATGCCGGGCTGTCAGGTGAGACACCGGAGAAAATGGACTGGCTTTACGAAGCGTAAATTGGGCGCAGCGACTAAATTTAGGAGAACACCATGGAATATGAATATAAAGCAGCAAAGGGGCGTTTTGAGGCCAGCTTCGATTCCCTGTACGGGTTTTCCTGCCCGGAATGGTTCAGGAATGCGAAATTCGGTATCTGGTCCCACTGGGGACCGCAGGCCGTACCCATGTACGGTGACTGGTATGCCCGTAACATGTATGTGGAGGGTTCGGACCAATATCTGTATCATCTGCGGACTTACGGGCACCCGTCCAGATTTGGATATAAGGATATTGTCCGGCTCTGGAAAGCGGAAAACTTTAACCCGGGAGAACTGATGAAGCGGTACAAAAAGGCGGGGGCAGGGTACTTTGTGGCCCAGGCGATGCATCATGACCATTTTTTCAACTTTGCTTCCGCCAGGAATCCCTATAACAGCGTGAACTATGGTCCAGGCAAGGATATCGTGGGACTCTGGAAGGAGGCGGCTCTGAAGGAGGGGCTGGTATTCGGACTGAGCGAGCATCACGGCGCAAGCTTTGAATGGTTCAGTACAAACAAGCTCTGCGACACGAAGGGACCCATGAAGGGGATTCCCTATGACGGGCAGGACCCGGAATGGCGCGGCTTTTACCATGACAATGGGTTTACCGTGGAACCGGGGTATGTGAGGCATCATTATACATGGGACAGGAGATGGTTTCCCGTGTGGTATGAGGATGTAAAGGAAGCGGTGGACAAATACGAGCCGGAATTGCTGTACTCGGACGGCGCGCTGCCGTTTTACCGCAGTGACGCGGATATAACGGATTCCACCTGGCTGCCGGGATTGTCCATTGCGGCGCATCTGTACAACTCCAGCGAGGCGAAATATGGGGAGAACAGGGCCATCTACCTGCACAAGGACAGGCGTGAGGCATATCACCGCATCGGCGCATTGGATTTTGAACGCAGCACGGACAGGGAAATTCGGGAAAGGCCCTGGCAGACGGATACCTGCCTGGGGAACTGGTTCTATGATGTGAAGGCAGTTTATAAAACCGCCAGGCAGGTGACGGACCTGCTGACGGATGTGGTGTCGAAGAACGGGAATCTGCTGCTGAACATTCCGCAGAGGCCGGACGGCACGCTGGATGAGGAGTGCAGCTATATCCTGGACGGTATCGGAAGATGGATGGAAGTAAATGGGGAAGGGATCCGGGGAACCAGGCCCTATCTGGTGAGCGGCGAAGGTGTCACACAGACGGAGGCGGAGAAGGAGACTGCCTGGACGCCTTATGATGTACGCTATACCGAAAAGGAAAATACGGTGTATGCCTTCCTGATGGGACGTCCCAAAACGGCGGCGCTGCACTGCCTTCGGGATGCCTCGTCGGTAAAAGAGGTGCGCCTGCTGGGATACGGAGAACTGGCATTTTCAGCGGATATGGGCATTCTGACGGCAGCGCTTCCGGAAGGGTTTGAACCGGAAGGACCCTGCTGTCTGAAGATCGGTTTTTGACAGGTGTCTTTCTTCCGGACAGACGAAGGACAGCACATGAAGAGAGGGATAGGAAAGGGGTGTCGGTATGACATGGCAGGAGATTGAGAAGGAATTGAAGAGAAGGAAATTACCGGAGCTGCTTTCCTTTTCGGACGGCGGCAGAGTGGAGAACGCACAGGACTGGATGCGGAGGCGGACACAGATCAGGGAGCTTTTGTGCCGGGAATTTGCGGGATATGCCCCTGGGTTTTCTGTAACCACAGAGGGGGAGGCCTGTATTCGGGACGAAAACGCATACGGAGGGAAGGCGGTCAGGGAGAAAATTATACTGAATTTTAGTACACCATTCAATGCTTTTTCGTTTACTTTTGAACTGTTTATACCAAAGTCCGGGGACACAGGAAAAAAGCCCGTATTCGTGTATTTGGGATTTACGCAGACGCCGGCGGACGGGCCGGGGGAGGAGATTGTCGACAACGGATTTGCACTGGCCCATATCAGCTATCAGGAGATTGCGCCTGATAAAAATGACGGTTTTGCCAACGGGCTGGGAACCTTCTGCACCAGAAATCCCTACGACAGCTGGGGAAAGCTGGGTATGTGGGCGTATGGTGCTTCCCGGGCGGCGGACTATCTCTCGGAGCGTCCGGAGATAGACGCCGGGCGTATGGCTGTTATGGGGCATTCACGCCTGGGAAAGGCGGCTCTTTTGTGCGGAGCCATGGACGAGCGGTTTTCCCTGACGGTGTCCAACGATTCCGGCGCAGGCGGGGCGGCGTTATTTCGGGGAAAATGCGGAGAACGCGCGAAGAACTTGGCCGGAAGCAGCTGCGCCCACTGGTTCTGCGGCAATTTTGTCTCCTATGCGGACAGGGAAGAAGAATTACCCTTTGACCAGCATTTTCTGCTGGCGCTGACGGCGCCCAGATATCTCTATGTGGCGAGTGCTTCCGAGGACAGCTGGGCGGACCCGCTGTCGGAATTCCTCTCCTGCGCGGCGGCATCTCCGGCATTTGAAATCTGCGGGGCGTCGTGCGCACCTTCTGCCTTTGAATCCGACGGAGTACAGCGTATGCCATCTGCTTTCGGGCCGGACGGGGTACGGCGCGTATGCCGGGGGCTGGTACTGGAAAGTGCGGCAGCGGAAGCCCCTGCAGTGTCCGAAAATGCCCATGACGCCCTCCTGCTGCCCACGACGCCCCTTCACCAGGGGCATATCGGATATCACCTGCGGCAGGGAACCCATCACCTGGGACGGGAGGACTGGCAGCATGTGATGGCGTTTCGCAGAAAACATGGGGTTTGATAAACGATTCCCGGAGTGCCCTTATTCCGGGGAGTCGTGTCCCTTCAGTTTCAGCTCCCTTCTGTACGTATTTGGGGATGCGTTAAAGCGTTTTTTGAACTGTCTGTTAAAATAGGTCTGGCTGGAAAAACCTGTCATGTCGGCAATGTCCTTCAGGCGGATATTGCTGTTTTCCATCAGCCTGGCAGCATATTTCAGGCGTTCCTCATTGAGGTAGTCGTTGAAATAATACCCTGTCTGCTGGTGGAATATGGAACCAAGGTAGGAAGGATGCATGTTCAGCCGGGCAGCCAGGGTTTTCAGGGAGACATCCTTATTGGAAAAATTATGGACTTCTTCCATGATCATCCGGACATATTGCTGGGCAGCGCTCTGGGGCAGCTCCCGGGCGGACAGCATGTCCCGGACGGAGAGGAACAGGGAGCGGATATTGGACAGAATGCAGTCCGTATCCGTACTGTCACACCGGTATTTGGAAAAAAGGGGGGGTATTAATTCGGCGCAACCGGAACTTTCCACCTGGCCGATCCCCCAGTTCATCACGGCAAGCTGAAGGGAAAGCCGCCTTTCAGGGGCAAGGGGTTCTAAAATTTTCCGGATGTCTGCCAGATAGCTTTCCTCCGATATCTCCTGAAAGTTCTGTTCGATGGCCTGCTGTCTGTGAAGCGGGAACAACAGATAGCGGCAGTTTAAAAAGGACAGCGGAGAGTGCCGCAGCAGCTGGAACTTCTGGACGGCGTGGTAGCTGCTGCACACATCCGCGTAATTGTCCTCCGTGGTGCCCACGGACACGAAAAACGGAAAGTCCACAAGGGGGCGGAGCCTCTCGGTTTCGTTTTCAAACCGGAAGATATTGAAGTTTTCGGTGCTGCTCAGGATGCAGATGAACAGGCTGGGAGATTCGAAGTAAAAATGGCAGATATAGGTTCCCACAAAGGCAGAGAGGACGGTATCAAAGAGCAGGGGCATTTTGTCCGCATATTCGTCGGCCACGGAAAAAAGTACAACCGTGTAATTGTCCAGCTGCAGATTGACGCCCAGCATGGAGGCGCGGGCGATCAGCTCATCCTCTCCGAAGCTGCCCTTGCACCAGCCCTCCACAAAGCTGCTGCGGAAGGTGAGCATGGAAGGGCCGAAATTCCGGGATATTTTATTCCGGTCTTCCAGATGCCGGACAATGGTGCTGATGGACTCCGACAGTTCATCCGGGTCCAGCGGCTTGAGAAGGTAGTTTTCGGCACCGCCCCGCATGGCCGAACGCACATAGTCGAATGCATCATAAGCTGAGAGCACCAGAATGGACACGGAAGGATTGATTTCCCTGGCTCTCCGAATCAGCTCCGTTCCCATCATCTGGGGCATGGAGATATCCGTCAGGATCAGGTGAACGGGATGCTCCCGCATATACGCCAGCACCTCATGAGGGTCTGTAGCAGCCAGTGCGATTTCCATGTTGAAACCAAACCAGTCAATGGCTTTTTTCAGATCTTCCAACACAAATGCTTCATCATCTACAAATACTACCTGGTACATAATCTGGTTCCTTTCTGTCCGGATGAAATATTCCCCTTTCCATTATAGTAAAAAGGAAAAGAGTAAGTCAAGCCAAAATCGCGAAGGATATCGTGAGTCCTATATTGAATTTATTAAAAAACATGGAATCATTTCAATATCAATTGTGAAATTTTTATAATAAAATAAAGTCATTCAGAAAACAAGAGAAAAAATGTACATGCAAGAAAAGCATTCCAGTAAAAAGGAGGTAAGCAAGTTGGCGGCGAAGGCAAAAAATGTAAATATCGGACAGAAAAGTCTGGGCAGGAGGCTCTATCAGTACAGATGGGTCTATCTGCTGGGGCTGCCCGGACTGTTGCTGATGTTATTTTTCAATTATCTTCCCATGAGGGGGCTTCTGATGGCTTTCCAGAATTACAATCCGCATCTGGGGATTTTGGGAAGCGAATGGGTGGGACTGAAGCATTTTCAGACGCTCTTTAAGGATGTGAAATTCTATTCCATGCTCAGGAATACACTGGTCATCAGCGGGCTGAACCTGCTGACCTTCCCCGCTCCGATTATCCTGGCACTGATATTGAACGAAGTGAGAAACGCGAAGTTTAAGAAGTTTATACAGACTTCCGTATACCTTCCCCACTTCCTGTCCTGGACCATTATTGCCAGCCTTACCTTTTTCCTGCTGTCTTCGGAGCAGGGCGTGATTAACAAGATTGCCGTTGCTCTGGGCGGAGAGGCTCACGCTTATCTGTTTGATACCAGGGCCATATATCCCATCATTGTGATACAGTCTCTCTGGAGGGGAATCGGATGGGGGTCCATCGTATATCTGGCGGCGATTGCAGGCGTGGACCAGTCTCTTTACGAGGCGGCCAAGATGGACGGAGCTACCAAGCTGCAGTGCATGCTGAAGATTACCATACCCAGCATTATGCCCACTATCGTGGTTATGCTGATATTGAAGATGGGTTCCATTGTCTCCGTAGATTTCGAGCAGGTATTCCTGATGAATAATGCTATGGTGAAAAAGCAGCTGGAAGTTTTCGAAATCTACATATATAACAACGGAATCGCGGGCGGAAGTACCCAGTATTCTTACACCACGGCGATCGGTATGTTTAAGTCAGTGATTAACACAAGCCTTGTGCTTCTGACCAACTGGATAACCAACCGGAAGGGTTATGAAGGCATCATGTAACCGGCAGCGCGGTATAGGGAAAGATTAGGCGGAATGAAAAAAACAACGGTTCAGCAGAGTCACGGGTATGAAATTGTGACGGGTCCATGGAAAGTGAGGAAATATGACACGGGAAAAAACAGTCAAAAAGAAAATGGGTATGAGAATGAAGGAGAATATCTATCAGGTTGTTCTGTGGATTTTCCTTCTGGCAATAGCGGCTACCATGATACTGCCGTTCTTATATGTAATTATGGTGTCCTTTACGGACAGTTCGGTCTATGTGGCGGGAAGCTTTTATCTGTGGCCGAAGAAATGGTCTGCGGAAGCGTATAAGCTGATTTTGAGCGGTGCCGGATTTTTGAATGCACTGAAATCCACACTCTTCATTACAATGATAGGCACGCCCCTGAATGTGCTGGTGTGTGCGGGACTGGCGTATCTGCTCTCCAAGCCCATACCCGGTAAGAAATTTTTTAACAAATATGTAATGATAACCATGTTATTCGGTGCGGGTATGATTCCCAATTTCATGAATATGAAGATGCTGGGGCTTATGGACAGCTATTTTGCCTGTATCCTTCCGTCGGTGTGCGGCGCCTGGACAGTGATGGTTATGAGGTCTTTCTTTCAGTCGCTGCCGATAGAACTGGAGGAGGCGGCCGAGATAGACGGCTGCGGACAGCTGAAAATGTTCGGCATCATCGTATTGCCCCTGTCCAAGGCAATGCTTGCCAGCATGACGCTGTTTGCCTTTGTGAGCTATTGGAATACGTACTTCAGTGCGGTAATGTATCTGACCTCTACGGCAAAGGCGCCTCTCCAGGTGTATGTGCAGAAGATAGTGCTGTCTTCCACCATATCGGATGTGGTGGACCTGCAGCTGGAACTGGCCAAGACGGTGCCGCAGGAAGTCATGCGTATGGCGGCGGTGGTAGTGGTAGTTCTCCCTGTACTGGTGGTATACCCGTTCCTGCAGAAGTATTTTGCGGCAGGAATGATGGTAGGCGCGGTGAAGGGTTAACACATAGTAACAATCAATAAGTATGAACAGGAGGAAACAGAATGAAAAAGAAAAAAGTGCTTGCGCTTTTACTGACTGCGGTTATGGCGGCGGGAACATTGAGCGGATGCGGAGATTCCGGGGAAAGCCAGCAGAGCAGCGGATCCCAGGAATCCACACAGGAGCAGTCTTCCGAGGAGCAGTCCTCTGAGGAGAGCGGGGAAGAGTCTTCCGAAGAGGGCGGGGAGCAACAGGCTTCCAACGGGGAAAGGATGACCATCAGTGTGCTGGGAATTGACTGGGGCTACGGTCCTTCACCCGACAGCGAGATGGAGCAGTACTGGGAGGATCTGTTTGACGTAAACCTGGAGATTGAGTGGCTGAATTACAATGAGTATCCCAAAAAGCTGAACTCACTGATCAGTACCAACAGCCAGCCTGATGTAACCCAGATCATATCGACCAACAATACCTTCTATTATCCGATTTTTACCCAGGCTATCGAGGCAGGGAACTTTTTGGATATGACGCCCTACATTTTCGAGGGAGACAATGCGCTGGCAAAGACCAACGCAGTCATGAAGAACTGGCCCCAGACCTTCTGGGATCAGGCTACCTACAACGGCGGCATTTACATCCTGCCCAGAAGCAATGCGGAGCTTGCCAAGGAATCCGGCATTATGGTACGCCGGGACCTGATGAAAAAGTACGGATTTGAGGAAGAACCCAAGACCATGGACGAGCTGAAAGACTGGATTATCGGCCTGTCCAAGGCTGCTACCGAGGGCGAGGGACAGAAGGTATACGGCATTGAGTTCTGGGGCGAGGACTTTATGCATGCAAAGGTAAAGGCATATGCCACCGCTTTCACGGGACAGACCGACTGGGGTATCGATGAGAACGGCGAGTTCCAGTATATGCAGTTTAACCCCAAGTATATTGATTTCCTGAACTGGATGAAGGATCTGTATGATGCGGGAGCAATCGATCCCGAATTTGCATTGGGCAATGATACCACCAGCAAGTTCAAGGCCGGCAATTCCGTAACCTTCCTGAATGCCTGGTATAATTTCAACCAGTCAGCAGACCTGACCAGCAATAAGATCTTTGACAAGAGTACGCCCGATACCTACGAGGCTTGGGAGCTGATGCCCGTACAGGGTCCTGAAGCATATGCGGTTACTCCCAACTCCACGGACATTGATTCCTGTATTGCCATCAGTGCTTCCTGCTCTGAGGAAAAGGTCAAGAAGATCATGGAGGTGTTCAACGGAACCGAGGAAGCATATCCCGGTTATAACATCGTGATGAAGGACGGTGTGGAAGGCATTCATTATCAGCTGCTGGAGGACGGTACCAGGGATACTTCTCCTGAAGGAATGGGCGAGAAGCGTACCGCAGGCTATGTGGGCGCATGGAATCAGATCTTCTTGAAGACGGATGTGGACCAGGTGACGGATAAGTTTATGAGAGACGGCGCCAAGAGGGCTTCCGACGAGAACATCCAGAGAGTAAAAGACGTGAAAGAATTTATCGTGAATTACATGGATGAATCCGGGCTGAAGAATGAGATCACCAATCTGCAGTCCGAGACTTACAATAATCAGTGGACCATGCTGACGGATGACGTGAATACCATGTGTACCCAGTACGTAATGGGACAGATCGGCGAGGCCGAGTGGAAGACCTTTGTGGATGGAATCGTAAATTCCGACGAATACAAGGCAATCCAGGCAGAATTCAAAGCATCCGCAGGCAGATAAGCCGGCGGCATCATGGGGGAACCGTATTTCCGTAAAAGGGAGACGGTTCCCTTTTTTCAGGCAGGCAGGTTCCGGATGCGGGTCCGGGAAGGCCGGATATTTCCGGCGGCCATGGAGAAGGGACAGGAGATAAACGGTGCAGGGCAGGAACCGGAGCCGCTGCCGCCGTAACGGTCAGGAATGCTCTCCGGAGGGAGCCGCCGGGGAACCGGAATAGGAAGCGGCAAGGTCTTCAGGCAGCACGGGGGGGATGGAGAAGCATACCCGGAACCCGGTGCCGTCCTCCCCGGCGGACAGCTGCAGACAGGCGCATTCGCCGAATACCAGCCGCAGCCTGTTATTTACATTGGACAGGGCAAAACCGTTTTCTTCATCCCGGTTCATGACAGGCTGCCGAAGCTTTTCCCGGATCTGTTCCAGGCCTTCCTGTGTGACGGAACGTCCGTTGTCTTCAACGGTAAAGCAGATTTGTTCCGCGCCTTCCGGGAAAACGGCGGTGACGGTAATGAGGGCATTCTCCTGCTCCGGGGAAAAGCCGTGTACAAAGCTGTTCTCTACCAGGGGCTGCAGGATGTTTTTGGGAATACCGTATTTCTTGGCGCCGGCGTCTGCCAGGATTTCATATTCGCAGTCGCTGATGCGGTAAGAATAGAGATTGATGAGGTTCTCGGTCTGGGCGCATTCCTCCGCAATGGAGATAAAGAGGTTGCGCCGGGTCTGGTAACGGTACATTTTTGACAGAAGAAGCAGCATGTGAGCCGCTTTGTCCCCGTGGCCGTTTAGGGCCTGCACCCGGATCTGCTCCAGGGCGTTGTAGAGGAAATGCGGGTTGATACTGGTCTGCATGGCATAGAGTTCAGACTTGCGCTGGGAGATTTCGAAGAGATATACATTCTCCACGTTTTTCTGCAGTTCATCGCACATGTGGTTAAAGCTGTGGGTGATGCTGGCAAATTCATCATTGCTCCTGGGTGTGGGCATGCGGTAAGATAAATTGTTACGTCCCACAATTTCCATGGATTTTAGGATATTCCTGACTTTTCTGCCGGAGGAGCGGAATACTGTACTGTACAGGAGGATGCACAGCAGGGGCAGCAGCAGGCCGAGCAGGAGAAGAGAGACCTGTGCGGTGGAAGGGAGAATATTTTCCGCAGGCAGGGCGTAGATGGTATAATAGCCGTAGCTGTTCTGGTAAAGCGAGGAAATATAGTAGTCCTCGCCGGCATCGGAAATAAGCCGGGCATTGTTGATGGTGTCCCGGAAGGGCTGTGCCAGCAGATTCTCAATATCCGCATCGCCATAGTTGTCATCCGAAGAATAGATGACGGAGAAGGCGCTGTCCGCAATGGTGAATTCCGCAGTGTTTTCCAGGTTTGAGGAAGCCAGGATATTGCTGAATTCTTCCGTGGAATACAGGGCAATCATGTAACCCAGGTTCTCCAGCCGGTCTGCGTTGTAACGGAACAGGGTACCGCTTAAGCCGTATACATGGGAAGCGGGCAGGTCCATGTCGTCGGATAATTCGGAAATCTGGGAATCCGTGATGATCTGGATTTGATAAGGGGTAAAACGGAAGGTGGTCCGCACAAAATTCAGCGGTATCAGGGACACATACTGGGTATCATACTGATAAAGCCGTCCCGTCCTGGTCAGCAGAAGCATGCCGCAGCAGTAGGGGTCGGAGGCGCAGAGAGCGTTCATGGTATCCAGCAGTACATCCGTGGTTTCGTTGGGCAGGCTGCCGTTGGGGGAGAGATAGAGTTCACAGAGCGCTTCATAGGCCTGGGGATTGTTGAATACCGGATGAAAAAAGTCCGAAAAGGAAGCCATCCTGGATGAGAGGGCTGCGGACTGGTTGTTGGCCAATATATTGTAGTTGCCAAGGTGTTCCGATACATTCTGGCGGGAAATCAGCCCGTAGCACAGATAGGTGAACACGCCTGTGATCAGAATGACGATACAGATACATGCCAGCGAAATTTTGGCGTAGTAGCTTTGCATTAATTTGCGTATCATTTTTATACCCCCTTGTGCGATTCAGTGCAAATGTCGGTCCATATTTGAAAAATTGCTTTCCTTTATAATGGTTTAATGGTAGTTTAAACATTATTTCAGCAGAAAGCAATAGGCTGAAGAAAAATAAATCATGCACATGCTCACAAAGGGATGCAAAGTCAGAACAGGGAGAAAAACATGAGAAAAAAGGTGACAGAGGCCGTTTTGCTGTTGTTGTGTTTGATGTGGCCAGCGGGATGCGCCGACGGGAGGGAAGGCGGTCCGGAGAGTCCTCAGAGTACGGAGGATGTGGTCAAGGGAACCATCATCACCGCTTACATCCAGCACGCGGACACTACGGCTTCCGTGTGGAAAGGATGGGGGGCTACACGTTTATATGAAGATACGGGGCTGATTCTGGAATCCTGCTCTTCGGACGGACAGAAGGCGGAAGAGCTGAAGCTGCGGCTGTCATCGGGAACCGTCCCGGATATCATCGGGTTTTCCGACAGGGAGCAGGCGCAGCTTTACATTGACGCGGGGCTGCTGCTTCCCCTGAATGAGTACAGGGAGCTGCTGCCGGCTTTGTTTGAGGGGGAAGCCTACCAGACGGCCCTGGAATGGTTTGTGGCATCCGGCGGCGGAGAAGAACTGCTGCTGGCCCCGCTGTCCGTGGGAAAGGTGGGGGAGCGGGAATATCGTTCCATGCCCATGCTTCTGAAAAGCGCCTGGGAGCGTGCGGGAAGCCCGGAAGTATCCTCCCTGGAAGGCTACCTTGACGTAATTCAACGGATGAAGCGGGCCAAGCCAACCAACAATGTGGGCGAGAGCATGTACGGAATCTGTCTCTGGCAGGGGGACGGGAAGATGCCGGGGCATGCGGCTTCCCTGGCCTATATGTACGGAATCGACATGCAGATTGTCTCCCCCCTGATGGAGGTTAACCTGGCCACCAATGAGATATGCTCGATTTTGGATGAGGGCAGCTTTTTCAAAAGGGCAGTACGCTTCTATTACGAGGCAAATAAGCGGGGGCTGCTGGATCCTGACTCTCCCAATCAGACCTTCGGAAACGTGGAGCGGAAGATGAATTCCGGGCGGGTTCTTTTTGCCTCGGATTTGGCGATGGCAGGGCTTGGCGATTTGCTGCGTGCCCCGGAAGACAGTGCCTACATGCCCCTTCCGGCAAAGGACATGGCTCTGTACCTGGAGCCGGACCATGTGGTGGGGACGGGGGAATGCCTGGCCGTGAACAGGAATTCCGAGCGGGCGGAGGATGCCGTGAAGCTGCTGGACTGGCTGTACCGGGAGGAGACGGAGGTGTACCTGTACAATGGGCCGGAAGGTATTCTGTGGGAATACGGGGCCGGAGGGGTTCCCTATGTGACGAAGCAGGGCGCACAGATATTGGAGCAGGGCATCCAGGAGGTGCCGGGCCTGCAGGGGAGCCTGCAGGAGGGGCTTCGGCCTTTCGGCACATTGGGCAGGACGCCCGCATCTCTGACGGGGCAGGGCTATGCCTTCGGCAACCGTTACTGGCAGCAGGAGGATGCACAGGAGGGCGGCGATGACGGCCGGCAGGAGGACTGGAATACCGTCAGGGCGTCTGCGGCGGTGTATATGACGGACACGCTGTCTTCGGAACTGAGCGGCATATCGGACGAAATCGAGAAGCTGGTATACAAGGAGTTCTGGAATATGGTCTATGCGGAGGACGAAGATGAATTAGAAGCTATCTGGCAGGCAATGACGGCTTCGGCGCGCAGGGCCGGTATGGACAGCCTTGCCAGGTTTTACAGAGAGGCGTGGAGCAGGGCTCTGGAACGGGCGGAAAAATATGAAGAGAGCGGCGCCTCATAAGGTGCGGCGGAACAGGATGGGAAAATGAGGAAGAGAAGCTTTTATCTGGACAAACCGGCCTCCATGTGGGCAAAATGGGAGAACGGGCTTCCCCTGGGAAACGGAAGGCTGGGGGCCATGGTCATGGGAAAGGTGGAGGAAGAAACGATTGTCATCAATGAGGAGAGCCTGTGGTATGGCCCGCCCCGGGACAGGAGGAACAAGGACAGCCTGAAGTACCTGGAGGAAATCAGGCGGCTGCTTATGGCAGGGGAGGCGGAGGAGGCTGCGTTTCTGCAGAAGGCGGCATTTATGTCCACGCCCAAATACAACAATCCCTACCAGGAGGCAGCTGAACTGCGGCTGTGCTTTCGGAAGCATAAAGGGAAAACGGAAGCTTACCGCAGGATGCTGGATCTTGACAGGGCCGTGGCCGAGGTCAGCTATTCCATGGACGGCTCTTCCTACAGGAGGGAACATCTTGTCAGTGCAGACTATAATGTGCTGGCCGTGCGCCTTACCACGGAGAACCCGGAGGGAATCACCCTGTGCGCCGGTATCAACAGAAAGCCCTTTGAGGAATATTCGGGGAAGCTTCCGGGGCGGTCCGGGGGATACGGCATTCCCGCTGTGGCAAACTGGGGACAGGCCGGAGCGGGCGGAGTGTACTATCTGACTGCCGCGTCGGCGACGGCCCTGACCATGGAAGGCCGCCCGGCGGCAGTGGAAGTGATAGGGGATTCCCTGTATATCAAAGGGGCCGGGGAGATTACCATCTACCTGACCGCATTGACGGACTTTGCGGAACGGCTTGAATGTATCCGGGAGGAGAAGGACTATGTGCCCGGGGAACTCTGCGGAGGATGCCCGGAGGGAATGGCCGAAAAGGCGGCAGAGGTGCTGGCTGAAGCGGCCAGGGCAGGATTTCAGCGGATACAGGAAAGGCACGAGGCCTGGTTTTCCTCCATGTACGGGCGTTTTTCCCTGGAATTCGGAGGGAAGCCGGTGCCGTCGGATAAAATGCCGATGGACAAGATACTGGAGGAAATCAGGGGAGGATGTGAAGATTACGCGGATGATATGATGGTGTTTATGACGGATTATGCCAGATACCTGATGATTTCTTCCTCCGCATGCTGCCGCCTTCCCGCAAATCTGCAGGGGATTTGGAACGGTTCTTTCGAGCCGCCCTGGCAGAGCCAGTTTACCGTGAACATCAATTTGAATATGAACTACTGGTTTGTGCCCAAGGTGGGACTCCGGGAGTGTGAGAAGCCTTTTCATGAACTGGTTCAGAGGATGCGGAAAAACGGACGGGAAACGGCAAGGCAGATTTACGGCTGCGGAGGCTTCTGCGCCCATCACAATACCAACCTCTGGGCATGTACGGATATCGAAGGGGTATTTGATTTCTCGCCTTTCTGGGTCATGGGGGCAGCCTGGCTGTGCCTGCAGCTGTATGATAATTATCTGTACCATCAGGACAGGGAGATGCTGGTGAGGGAAATACTGCCTGTCATGAGGGAAGCCATCGCTTTCTTTGAGGATTATCTGTATGAGGCTCCCGACGGGACCCTGCTGACCGGCCCGGTGGTGTCTCCGGAGAATACCTATGAGACGAAGCAGGGACAGCGGGCGGCTTTGTGCATGGCTCCTACCATGGATGTCTTTATCCTGCGGCAGCTGATTGCGGATTACCAGGAAGGGCTGGAGGCGGCAGGCCAGACCAGGGAGGAGGAACTGGAGAGGCTGGCGGGCCGGCTTCCGGCGATTCCGTTTACGGAGGACGGAAGAATCCGGGAATGGTACGAGGATGTGGCGGAGACGGAGCCGGGACACAGGCATATCTCCCATTTGTTCGGCCTGCATCCGGGGAAGGCTGTCAGGACGGACACGCCGGCCCTTTTTGAGGCGGCAGGACGGACACTGGACTACCGTCTTGCCCACGGAGGCGGCCATACGGGCTGGAGCAAGGCATGGATTTGCTGTTTTATGGCCAGGCTGCGCAGGGGGGAGGGCGTGCGGCAGAATCTGCTTGAAATGCTGCAGCGCTGTATCCAGGATAACCTGCTGGATGTACATCCGCCCTTCCAGATAGACGGCAATTTCGGGATTCCCGAGGCGGTGCTGGAATGTGTGGCGCAATGTCACGGGAAGGAAACCGAACTGCTGCCCTGGAAGCGTCAGGGGAATGGGCCTGCGGGGAGGAATCATTATGGATATGGACTGGGCGGAGGGTGAGGTCACCTTCTGCAGGATGAAGGCGGTGCGTCCTGTAAGGCTGGCGGTGAAGTACCGGGGCAGGAGTGCCGTGGCCGAAATCGGAACGGAATACCGGGATATCAGCGGGCTGTTTTTGAAATAGTACCCTTTTTTGAAATTTATTCAATTTACCCGGGAAGCCTTGGCTACTATAATAAAATCAGTAACCTGGTCCGGGGACGGCAAAAATGTCCCGGGCCGATAATCCTGCCGCGGGAAAGCGGCAGCTAATCCTGTTACATATGGAGGTATGAAAATGGTTGAATCAGCAATGAAGAAAAAGTTAAATATCCGTCCCCTGGTGGGATTTCTGCAGCATTCCGCTTTCTGGGAGGGACCCTGCCGCGCGGGTAAGTTCGAGAATCTGCAGCCCGAGGCGGAGAAGGTATGGGCTGCCAATTATATGAAGGATATCCAGGAAAAGGTGAAGGAGATAATCCCTGAGGTGAACGTGATGGAACCCATTGCGGTACCCTACATAGAGAACCTGACCGTGCCCCAGGAGACCTGGGACAAAATCGAGGAGGGCCTGGATCAGGTGGATGCCTTTGTAATTTTCTGTTACCGCATCCCCAAGCTGGAGAAATACCGCAAGACCACTATCGTATTTTCCAACGGCAACGAGGGCGCGGACCTGTGTGCCTATAACAGGAGCATCGGTGTGGAGGCCTACAATGCCATCGACATGGAAGATCTGAACGATATCCTTCACAGCCTCTGGGTCAGAAAATGTATTGCCAACACCAAGGCGCTGATTCTGACTTCCGGACAGGTGCCTACCTACGGAATTCAGTCCAATATCAGGGATGTGGAGTATCTGAGAAAGCAGTACGGGTTCGAAGTGCTGAAGCTTCCGTTCAAGGATATTTTCCCGTATATGGACAGGGTGGACGAAGGGGAGGCAAAGCGGATTGCGGAGAAGCTTCTGGCAAATTCGAAGGATACGAAGGTGAATCCGGAGTGGCTGGTAAACGATGCGAAATACTACCTTGCGGCCAAGGCCATGATGGAATTCTACGGCTGCAACGCATTCTCCACCGCCTGCATCGAGCTGTGCGCCTCCAGGATCCCCCAGGAGAGGAAATTCACACCCTGCGTATGTCATTCCCTGCTGAAATCGGAGGGCATCCCCTCTGCCTGTGAGGAAGACCTGAACGCCATGATGGCTATGATGGTGCTGATGTACGGCAGCAACAAAGCGGCATTTATGGGCAATCCATTCCTGCAGTCTCCGGAGATACTGTCCATTCATCATGCGGTGCCTGCACTGAAGATGAACGGTTTTGACAAGCCGGATCTTGACTACAGCATGTGGGCATTTACCGGACAGGGATTCGGGGGCAAGATGCAGATTGCCTTTGAGCAGAACGACGAACAGTATATTACATTTGGGCGATTCAATCCCATGGGCAACAAGATGGTGGTAAAGGTGGGCGAAGTGGTCCGCTCCGAGTTCAGGCAGTATTATTGCAGCCCGCACTACTTTATCAGGCTGGAGAACGGCAGGGATTACATGCATACCCTGGCGGATTTCGGACACCATCAGGTGCTGGTATTCGGAGACCAGCTGGCGTTGGTGAAGAAGATAGCGAGATACATGGGATTTGAGGTTGTGGAAGGATAAAAGGGTATCCATGATATATTTGAACCATGCGGCGACAACATACCCCAAACCGCAGCAGGTGCTGGAGGCGGTTGCACGCTCCCTGGAGGGCGCGCCGCAGTCCCAGTACCGCGGTGTATCCGCCGGGGAATATAAGGAAGATATCAGGAAGCTGTGCCGGGGGAACCTGGCACGGCTCTTTCAAATAGAAAAAACGGAGCGGATTTTCTTTACAGGCGGATCTACCCAGGCGCTGAATATGGCTATTCTGGGTTACCGCGGGCCGGGAAAGCGCATTGTATACACGGCTGCCGAGCATAATTCGGTATTACGAACGATTTTTGACGGTTTAAGAGAAGAAATCGCGGCGGGGGAGATTGTTCCGGTGGAGGTGGGCTGCGACACGGGCGGTTACGTGGACATGGAAGCCATGGAGAGAGCCATTACCGATGACACAAGGTTGGTGATTGTAAACCACAGTTCCAATGTAACCGGTGCGGTGCAGGACATAGGGCAGATCGGAAGATGGGCAGAGGAAAAGGGCGTCTGTTTTCTGGTGGACGCCTCCCAGTCCGCGGGGGCGCTGCCCATCGATACGGAAGCCATGAAGATAGATATGCTGGCCTTTACCGGGCACAAGGGACTTTACGGCATCCAGGGAACAGGCGGATTGTATGTGAAAGAGGGAGTTCCGCTGCGCCCGCTGTTGTTCGGCGGTACGGGGAAGGACAGCCGGACATTGGTGGCGCAGGAGCCTTTTTATGAAGTGGGTACCATGAATATGCCGGGAATCGCAGGGCTGAATGCGGGAGTGAAATATGTCCTGGAGACGGGGCTGGAAGAAATTATGGCTCATGAGCGCGGCATGATGAAGATCCTCTATGAAGGGCTGCGGAGCAACCCAGGGGTTGTGCTGTACGGGGACAGACAGCCCGGCGGGACGGCGCTGAGTTTCACGGTTCCCGGCTTTTCTCCGTCGGATATCGGGTATATCCTGTCCGGCGCTTACGGCATCCAGGTGCGGACGGGGCTGCACTGCGCGCCTCTGCTCCATCGGTACCTGGGGACGGAGAAGGAAGGGACGGTGCGGGTGAGCGTCTCGGCCATGACAAAGGCGGAGGAAGCGCAGGCGCTGGTGAAGGCCATGGAAGAATTGACGGGAGGAGCCGGAAACGGCAGATGAGCCGGGGAGGTCGCTTTGAAGGTAACAGATAAGAGAGAATCCATCGAGCTGTGTACGGAGTCAGGATGGCAGGCCTATGACCTGGTCCTGGACGGGGAGATGGACAGAGATACGATTTTAAGGCTGGGGCATTTGGGTGACCTGACCTATCTGGAAATGTTGCGGCAGCCTTTTTACCGCATTGAGCAGAACTATTATATGATTAAGGGACTGCAGGGCGCCGACAGGCTGCGGGTGGCCATGCTGGGCGGCCATGAGGCGATACTGGAGCGGGTACAGGAGGTCATTGAGGGGAAACAGCCATCGCGCAGCGATTAGATAAAGGCTGGAAGGCGCAAGAGAGGAACTTCCAAGAGAGGTTTGACGAATGAAAGTTCCTCTCCGGAAGATGCGCCGAAAAGCCTTTATCCTTCAGAGCCATCGCGCAGCGATTAGAATAGGAGGACTTGAAGAATGGAGAAAAAAATGCCTCGTGAGATGACAGGCGCGGAATTGAAATCCATGCTGAAAAGCAGCATCAATTTCAAAAGCCTGGGAGGGTTAAAATGTGAAGAACTGACATTGCCTGCGGAGGATAAGCAGTGGTGGCGGGATGCTAAAATCGGCATGTTTGTACACTGGGGACTGTACTCTATCCTGGGACGGGGAGAATGGGCAAGGTTTAATGAGAAGATTCCCAAGGAGGAATACGAAGCCCTGGCTGACGAATTCGTTCCCCGGGATTTTGACATGAAGGAATGGACGGAGATTGCGAAAGGCTTCGGCGCAAAATATGCCGTCATGGTAACCCGGCATCACGACGGCTTTTCTCTCTGGAACAGCGAGGGGAGCTATGAGCATTTTACCTCCTGGCACAGGGGCGCCCACAGGGATTTTGTGGGAGAATACGCGGCAGCCTGCAGGGAGGCGGGGCTGAAGGTCGGGGTTTACTATTCTCCCATGGACTGGCGTTTCCCGGGATATTTTGACCCTGAAGGGCTGCCGGAGAACGCTGCGCTGATGAAGAAACAGTGCTATGCACAGGTGGAGGAGCTGTGCAGCCGGTATCGGCCGGACATTTTGTGGTATGACGGCGGCTGGCTGGCTCACAAGGGAAGCGATACCTCCAGCGCCTGGTTCTGGGAGCCGGTGAAGCTGAACCGGATAGCCAGAAGCTATAACCCGAAGCTGCTGATCAATCCCCGTTCCGGCTGGGAGGGAGATTTCTATTGTGACGAAGGCTCCCATGAGATCACGGGTAAAATTATCCCCGTTCCCTGGGAAAAAAATATGTGCGTCTGCTCCGGAAGCTCCTGGGGCTGGATGGCGGAGGATCCGGTGTCCGATTTTGACTGGCTGATACGGATGATGGTGAACGTGGTGTGCCGGGGCGGCAACTGGCTGGTGAATATCGGCCCGGACCGAAACGGCAAAATCTCAGATGAAATCAGGCGGCGCATGTTCCAGGTGGGGGATTGGCTGCGGACATACGGAGAGAGTATTTACGCTACGTCCGCAGGTCCCTATGAACCGGTGGACAATGTATACGGCGCTACCTGGCGCGGCAATAAGGTGTACCTGCATATCCTGGACACGGAGGCTTTCCGGAACTGCATACTGCCAAAAACGGAAAACCGTATAGAACATGCCGCCATGTTCTCGGGGGAGAAAGCGGAAGTGATCGAAACATCCGGCGGCATCCGCCTGGTACTGCCGGAGGGCGCGGGAAAAGCCGGGGAGCCGGACACGATTGTGGTACTCACCATGCAGGAGGAAGTCAGGGCCGGCGGGGATGCAGAGATTTATTTTACCGGAAAGGAATAGGCCGGGGCGCGCAGAGAGAATAAACAGATAACTTGTACAGGTAAGCACGGTGAAAACAGGAAAGTGACCCGCGCTTGGAAAAGAGGACAGGATGAAATATGGTGTATCGTACTATCCGGAACATAAGGAAGAGGAAGAGCTGAGTGCGGATCTGGCGCTTTTAAAGCAGTCGGGCATCAATACGGTGCGGATGGGGGAATTTGCCTGGTGCCGGATGGAGCCTTCAGAGGGGAATTTCTCCTTTGGGTGGCTGGAAGAAGCAGTGAATGAGCTGGGGGAGGCGGGGATTCAGACAATCCTCTGCACGCCCACTGCCTGTCCGCCCGCGTGGCTTGCGGAAAAACATCCGGATATTTTATATGTGGACAACCGCCGGATACGCCGTCCTTTCGGAGGCAGGCGGCATTACTGCTATAATAATGAAACCTACAGGGCGTATTCGGTACGGATTGCCGAAGAACTGGCGAAGGCCTTTGCGGGGAATCCTTATGTGGCAGGGGTGCAGATTGACAATGAGCCTGCCCAGGAGGGAACCGGCCGATGCTGCTGTCCGGTATGCGAGGGGAAGTTTCGGGAGTACCTGCGGCAGACATACGGGAGCATTGAGGCGTTCAACAGGCGAAGCGGCAGTATCTTCTGGTCCCAGGAATATCAGGATTTCGACCAGATTCCGCTGCCTGTGAATACCATTGAGACAGGGGCGCGCAATCTTATCGATGCCTATTACGAAAATCCGACCCTGCGCCTTCAATTCGAGCGTTTTTGCTCCCAAAGCCAGAAGGCGTATCAGGATTTACAGGCGGAAGTGCTGCGCAGGCATCTGCAGGTTCCCATAACCACCAATGCCACGGGGCTTGCCACCAACAGCATTGATTATTATGACAGCACAGAGAACCTGGACCGCTATGCCTTTGATTTTTATCCGGGGCTGCGGGATGCGAAGGTGGATTCTTTCCCCTATGCATTTGCCAGGGGCGTGAAAGGCGGTATGCCTTTCTGGGTACTGGAATTTATGTCCGGGGGCGGGCACAGGCTGGGGGGCAGCGGCAGGCTGCAGCCCAACCCCGGGGCGCTGAAACAGGCGGTGGTGCAGTCCATGGCCCACGGGGGGGAGATGATGCTGCATTTCCAGTTTCGCACCTATCCCTTCGGGGCGGAGCAGCTCAACTATGCCATAGTGGATATGGACGGAATCCCCAGGAGGAGATATCGGGAGATGCAGGAGACGGCGGCGCTTCTCAGGAAGCTGGAGCCGTTGGAGAAGACGGCGTTTCCCGGGGAAGCCGCGGTATGCTTTGATTACGATTCCCACTGGGCACTGCGCATCAAACCGGTGAACGATCCGGCGTTTCATTATGTGGATTATTGCGGTAAAATATACAATTATCTGGAAAATATCGGTGTGACGGCGGATGTGGTTTCCCTGAAGGGTGACTGGAGCCGGTATAAGGTGGTACTCCTGCCGGCTGCCATTGTGATGCCGCCGAATCAGCAGGAGAAGGTGAAGCGGTTTGTGGAGCAGGGAGGCACCGTGGTAGCCACGTTCCTGACTTCCGTGAAAAACGAGGACAATGTGGGTTATACACAGTCTCTTCCGGCGGGGCTGACGGAGGTGTTCGGCAGCGTGGTGGAGGAGGTGGAACCTGTATTTGAGAACAATCACACCAGGCTCCGCCTGTGCATGGAAAGCTACGAGGCTCTCTGCCACATGGAAGAGACGGAGGATAACCTGCTGGAAACCTCTGACGGCCTGTGGAGCGAACTGCTGGGAGGTGTGTCGGAGACGCTGGGCAGCTACACGGAGGACTATAAGGAAGGCGCAAAAGTGGTGTCTGCCTTTACCTATGGCAGGGGCAGGGCATATTATGTGGGTACGGACCTGGAGCCGGAGGCTTACCGGATTTTCCTGAAAGGCGTTATCAGGGAAGCGGGCATACGCCGCAGCCTGGTGGAACGGGAAGCGGGCGTGGAGCTGGTGACCCGGAGAGGCGACGGGGAAGATTATTTCTTTTTGTTTAATTTTACTGCAGGTGAGACGGAAGTGAAGCTGCCCCGGGGCTGCAGGGACTATCTGACGGGAAAGGCTCTGGGAGAGAGGTGCAGGATTGCGCGGAACGGCATGTTGATTGCCTGTGTCCCTGTGTGAAAAACAGCATTTGCCCAATATGGCTGCCTATATACGGCAGACAGACGGAGAACAGAAGTATTTACCAAAATCAGCGGGACCGGTGCGGCAGCACCCGGTTCCGAAAGAGGAACGGAGGCCGGTAATGAAGATAATCAGAGTGGTGTGTACGGCGGACGGCGTGTGCAGAGAGCCGGGAGATATCATTGAGAAGGCGTTTACACCGGATGAAAGCATGGTTGTGGAGGCGGCGCGGGAAGCGGGCGGCGCAGGGAGGTACGGAAGGCTGGAATTTGCGGAAAGCGCCGGAGGGAAGCCGGTGCTGGTGCAGGAATCCTGCACGCTTCTTCCCAGGACGATAACACGCTATGTAATAGAGGGGAAAGCCCGGACGGCGGTGATAAAGACTGTGGACGGGGAGAGGACGGTGGTGGAAAACGCCGCGGAGGCCACGGTGGGAGAAGCCTACGAGGGAAAGCTTGTATTCAACATCGGGAAAAAGGAGCACATCCTGGGGCTGGGGCAGCATGAGGACGGCATTGCCGATTACAGGGATTGTACCCAGCACCTCTACCAGAATAACATGCAGATTCCCATGCCGGTATTTTTGTCCGACGCGGGTTACGGGGTGGTGCTGGACGCGGATTGCCTGATGGTATATGAGGAGCGGGATAACAGGATTACCATTACCCTGGACGCGGTGGAACAGGTAGCGTATTATGTGATTCTGGCGGAAACCATGACGGGAATCGTGGGGGGAATCCGCAGGATTACAGGCAAGGCGGCCATGCTGCCCAAATGGGCTTACGGTTACATACAGTCAAGGGAGAGATATAAGTCCCAGGCGGAAATCAGGGAAATTGCAGAGGAGTTCAGGCGCAGGCAGATTCCGCTGTCCTGTCTGGTGCAGGACTGGCTCTCCTGGGAGGACGGAAAATGGGGTGACAAGCACCTGGATAAAACCCGCTATCCCAATCTAAGAGAACTGACGGATACCCTGCATGAGTGGGGGATAGGGCTGATGCTGTCCGTGTGGCCCAATATGAACAAGGGCGGTGAGGATAACAGGGAGATGATGGAGGCTGGCAGGCTGTATGCCAACCTTTCCACATATGACGCTTTTGATGAGGAAGCCAGGGCGCTTTACTGGAAGCAGTGTGAACGGGAGCTGTTCTCCGGCGGCGTGGACGCCTGGTGGTGCGATTCCACGGAGCCTTTTACGCCGGACTGGAACGGGCCTGAGAAGAGGGATGCCCAGGAGAGATACCGGATTTCCCGGGCGGAACTGACCAGGTATATGGATGCCAGGAAAGCAAATGTATACGCGCTTTATCATGCCATGGGAATCCATGACAACCAAAGGCAGGCCGCGCCCGGGACCAGGGTGGTGAACCTGACCCGTTCCGGTTATCTCTCCTCCCAGAAGTACGGTACTGTCCTGTGGTCGGGAGACATTGCGGCAACATGGGATGTGATGCGGCGGCAGATTGTGGAAGGGCTGCAGATGGCTGCCAGCGGAATTCCCTATTGGAATATGGATATCGGAGCCTTTTTCGTGGGCAATCAGGAATCCTGGAAACGCTGGAGCGGCGCCAAAGAAGGGACGCATCCATGGTTCTGGCATGGGGATTTCGAAACGGGCGTCAGGGATAAGGGCTATTGCGAACTCTATGTGAGATGGCTCCAATACGGCACCTTTCTGCCGGTGATGCGTTCCCACGGCACGGATACGCCCAGAGAGCCATGGCAGTTCGGGGAAGAAGGAAATGTGTATTATGACACGATTGTCAGATATATCCGCCTCAGGTACCGGCTCGTACCGTATTTCTACTCTCTGGCTTATGGGATATGGAAGGAGGACGCCATGTCCATGAGGAGCCTTCTGTTTGACTATCGGGATGACGAGAAGGCGGCAGAGGCGGCGGACGAATTTCTCTTCGGTGATTTTCTGGTATGCCCGGTTACTTTCCCCATGGAGTACGGGCCGGACAGCACGCCTTTGAACCGGGAACAGGTAAGGCGTGTCTATCTGCCAAAGGGGGACGGCTGGTATGATTATGAGACGAAAACGTATCTGGAGGGCGGACAGGAATTTTCTGCGCAGGCACCGGTGGAGAAGATGCCTCTGTATATAAAAGCGGGAAGCATCCTGCCTGTTGACAATGCGGGAACGGCGGATTTATACCATGAGCAGCACCCGGAGCGAATGGAGCTGGAGGTATATGCGGGAAAGGACGGGGCGTTTACCTGCTACCTGGACAGCGGCAACGGTTACGGTTACCAGGAGGGGGACTATGCCGCCGTCCGTGTTTCCTGGAAGGAAGAGGGGCGTGAACTTGCAATCGGAGCAGCGGAGGGAAGCTATCCCTGTCCGGCGAGATGGACGGTTACGCTGTATACACGCCAGGGCAGCAGTGTGCGGGAAGCGGAATATCGAGGGGAAGAGACCAGTGTCAGCTTCCGGCAGTGAGCGGTAAAGCCGTGTGTTCCTCTTCGGCAGTGCGTGGGGAGGGTAACGGTACAGCGGCGAAAGCCTGTGCATTCCGGCAAAATTTTGGTTTCGGCTTGTCCGGGTTAGGGCGTGAGTATAAAAGAAGGAGAGGAACGCAGGAATGAAGGGAAAAGGGAAAGTACCCTGGGAAAAAGGGTCTTTAAAGGTGACGGAGGACGGAAGGTACTTTCGCTGCGGCGAAGAGCCTTTCTTTTTCCTGGGGGATACGGCATGGCTTCTGTTCCATCAGCTGACGCTGGAGGAGAGTTATCTGTACCTCAGAAATCGGAAGGAATTGGGTTACAATGTAATTCTGGCGGATTTTGTCCATACCCCGGAGCAGAAAAACAGGGCCGGAGCCGCCGCCCTGACAGACGGAGACCCGGCCAGGCCGGACACCCGGGGCGGCTTCTGGGAGCATGTGGATGCGGTGGTGAAAATGGCGGAGGAGCTGGGGCTTTTCATGGGATTGCTTCCTGTGTGGGGCAGCAGTATGGTGAAGAACGGCTGCCTGAACAGCGGCAATGCGGATGCCTATATGAAGTTTGTGCTGGAGCGCTATCATGAATATCCCCATATCATCTGGATTGTGGGAGGGGATGTGCGGGGAGACGCGGCAGCTGACGTATTCCGGTATATGGGAAAACGGATGAAGGCGGACAGGCCCGACAGGCTTGTGGCATATCATCCCTTCGGCAGGACAAGCTCTTCGCTCTGGTTTCACGGGGAAGACTGGCTTGACTTCAATCTGTTCCAGTCCGGACACAGGCGCTATGACCAGGTGAGCATGCAGGAATGGGATGACAATACGGCAAAAGAAGGGTGGTTCGGCGAGGACAGCTGGAGATATGTGGAGCGAGACAGGGCAAGGAAGCCTGCAAAGCCTGTGCTGGACGGCGAACCCTCCTATGAGTGGATACTGCAGGGGCTTCACGACAGCGCACAGCCTTATTGGAAGGCAGCGGATGTGAGAAGATATGCTTACTGGAGCGTGTTTGCCGGGGCGGCAGGACATGTGTACGGGCATAATTCCATCATGCAGTTTTACCGGGATATCTCCGTGGAGGGAGCCTTCGGTGCAAAATATCTCTGGACGGATGCAATCCATCACCCCGGAGGAGCCCAGATGGCCCATCTGAAAAGGCTGTGTGAGCGGGTAGGCTTTGAAAAGGGGCATCCCGCCGGGGAGTGCGTGCTGCATCAGGGCGAGAAATATGACTATATCAGTGTCTTCTGCGGAGATGATTTTCTGGTGGCTTATACGGTGAACGGCAGACAGTTTGAACTGTCCCTGAAGGATTTCGGTGGCATGATGCTGGAGGCGTACTGGATGGACCCTGTCACGGGGCTGTATACCTATGCAGGAAAGGCCGCGGGAGGAGGGGAGGCCGCCTTTGCCCCGCCGGAGAGAGAGGACGGCAGAGACTGCGTCCTGGTGCTGTTGGCGGAGAAATCCGTGCCGTATTTTGCATGACAGCGCGGGTCTGCCATGTGCGGCACCTGGGGGCGCCCGGAGGGGAAGTAGAGAAGGCACAGAGTCCTGCCCATGTGCGGCACCTGCGGTCGCCTGGGGGGGAAGTAAAGAAGGGATAGGGATTGGCCCGGGAAAGGAATGCACAGGCGTGCAGGGGAAATTATGTTTACAAACAAACAACTAAGGAATCTGGTAATCCCGCTGGTATTGGAGCAGCTTCTGTCCGTGGCTATAGGCATGGCGGATACCATGATGGTGGCTTCCTGCGGGGAGGCTGCGGTGTCCGGCATTTCTCTGGTGGACACCCTGAGCGTGCTTCTGATCGGATTGTTCGGGGCAGTGGCTTCAGGGGGAGCCGTGACCGTGGCGCAGTACATCGGAAAGGGGGACCGGGAGAAGGTGGCAAGGGCCTCCAACCAGCTGTTTCTGGCGGTATCGGCCATGTCCTGTGTATTTATGACGGTGTCTTTGCTTGGAAACAGGCAGATACTGGCCGGAATCTACGGGAATATTGATGCGGAGGTAATGAGGAACGCCCGAATTTACTTTTACTTCAATGCAGTGTCATTTCCTTTTCTGGGCATCTACAACAGCGGGGCGGCACTATTCCGGGCAGTGGGCAATTCCAGGGTGTCAATGAAGGTTTCCCTGTTTTCCAATCTGGTGAATGTGGCGGGAAATGCCCTGCTGATTTACGGCCTGAAGATGGGAGTGGCAGGAGCGGCGATTTCCACTTTAGCGTCCCGCCTGCTGTCCGCGGCGGCGATCTGCTTTCTGCTGTTTCGCGGGGGAGATGTGCCCGTGAGCCGGAAAATCGGTCTGGACAGGCCGATTCTGCACAAAATCCTCTATATCGGAATTCCAAGCGGCCTGGAAAGCAGCATCTTCCAGGTGGGGAAAATCCTGCTTTCCAGCCTTACTGCCAGCTTCGGGACAGCAGCTATCACGGCAAATGCGGTTACGGGAAATGTGGGCAATTTTCAGCTGATTCCCGCGGGGGCAGTGGGGACGGCCATTGTCACCGTGGTGGGACAATGCGTGGGAGCCGGGGAATACAGGCAGGCAAGGCAGTATATGTTTAAGCTGCTGCGGGCGGCATACTTTTTTGTTGCCGTCATCGGCATAGGGCTGATTGTCTTCAGAGAACCCATTTTCGGCATGTATCAGCTGAGTGAAGAGACGACCCGGCTGACGGGGCAGCTTCTGTGTTACCACTGTATCTGCTGTATGCTGATGCATCCCCTGGCGTTTGCCTTGCCCAACGGGCTGCGGGCGGCGGGAGACGTGCGGTTTACCATGATTGTGGCCATTGCCTCCATGTGGATATGCAGGATAGGTTTGGCATATCTTCTGGCCAGAGGTATGGGCCTGGGAATCTTAGGGGTGTATATTGCCATGACTGCGGACTGGTTGGTCCGGGGTGTCTGCTTTGTGACAAGGGTAGTTACCGGGAAATGGGAGAGATATATGGGGGTGTTGACAAAAGAGTAGCATGCATAAGGATAAAATATATCAATAAAAGGCAATGGAAAATCGTTGACAAGACAAGCAATTGTGATTAAAATAAATACCATCAATTTTAAAGACGATGACGGAGCGAGTACATACTTTCGAAATGTCACAGAGAGCCGCGCAAGCTGAGAAGCGGTACGAGTAGAATGTGTGGAAAATCCCTCCCGAGTTGCAGCACCAAAGCTTATCTGCAAGTAGATGCTGACGGGTTCCTTCCGTAAAAGAGGACGCATATGTTGGTATGTGGTAGATGGAATCCGGAGACAAAGATTGGCTTCTACCGTTTATGGTAGAGGCCGTTTTTTTGCTTTATGCAGGAGGCACAGATATGAAAAATGCATTGGAAATCAGATGGCATGGAAGAGGGGGCCAGGGGGCGAAGACGGCGGCGCTTCTGCTGGCAGATGTGGCATTTAAGGCGGGAAAGTTCGTCCAGGGCTTTCCGGAATACGGCCCGGAGCGCATGGGGGCGCCCATTACGGCCTATAACCGAATCAGTGAGGAGCCGGTGACGGTGCATTCCAATATTTACGCGCCCGATTACGTGGTTGTAGTAGATGACGGGCTGTTGGAGAGTACGGATGTGACCCAGGGATTGAAGGAAGACGGCGCTATAATCATAAATACGGAAAAAGAAAAGGAAGCGCTGCTCCCTCTTCTCCACGATTACAAAGGGGCGGTTTACACACTGAACGCAAAAGACATTTCCATGAAAACCCTTGGGAAAAATTATCCCAATTCCCCCATGCTGGCAGCGGTTGTGGCTGTTTCCGGGACGATGGAGCAGGAAGTTTTTATGAAAGAGATGGAAGCCTCCTTCCGGCACAAGTTTGCCAAGAAGCCGGAAGTCATTGACGGCAATATGAAGGCGCTGGAAATGACCTTTCAGGAAATTGCCGGGGCATAGGTTCCAACGGCACGGATGCTGAAGGCGGCATTGCGTGAAATCGACAGATGCACGGACCAGAATAAGAAAGGCAGGAAAATTCCATGATTAGTGATAAAATAAACGAAAGCAGCCCATGGCAGGACATAACGGAGGGAAATAAAATATTCCAGGCGGCTACCTCAAGGGAATTCTGTACGGGGGAATGGCGCACCTCCACGCCGGTGTGGGATCAGGAAAAGTGTAAGCAGTGCCTTCTGTGTACGCCGGTCTGCCCGGACTCTTCCATTCCGGTGAAGGATAAGATGCGCGGAGAATTTGACTACGATCATTGTAAGGGCTGCGGTATTTGTGCCAGGGTATGCCCCTTCGGCGCCATTACCATGAAGGAGGGAAAATAAATGGCTGTGAGAGAACGTTTATCCGGCAATGAGGCAGTGGCCTATGCCATCAGACAGATTAACCCGGACGTGATGCCGGCATTTCCCATTACGCCGTCTACGGAGATTCCTCAGTACGTGGCGAATTATATTGCAAACGGGGAGATTGATACCGAATTTATCCCTGTGGAAAGCGAACACAGTTCCATGAGCGCCGCGGTTGGGGCCTCTGCGGCGGGGGCGAGAACCCTTACGGCCACATCCTCCTGTGGCCTGGCGCTGATGTGGGAGGAGCTGTATGTGGCGGCTTCCAACCGGCTTCCTGTTGTACTGGCGCTCGTAAACCGTGCGCTGTCCGGTCCCATCAATATCAACGCGGACCATTCCGACAGCATGGGCGCCAGGGACAGCGGATGGATTCAGATTTATGCGGAGTCAAACCAGGAGGCCTACGATAATTTCCTCCAGGCATATCCCATTGCGGAACACAGGGATGTGATGCTCCCGGTGATGATCTGCCAGGACGGCTTTATCACAAGCCACGGGGTGGAAAATATCCTTCTGGTGGAGGATGAAGCGGTTAAGGAATTCGTAGGGGAAAGAGAGCCGGAGCATTATCTTTTAAATCCCGGGGAGACGCTGGCGGTGGGACCTTATGCCGTATCCAGCTATTATATGGAGACAAAGAGGGCCCAGCGCCAGGCTATGCTCAACGCCCGCAGGGTCATCCTGGAAGTGGCGGCGCGTTTCCGTGCCATGACGGGCAGGGAATATGGCTTCTTTGAGGCTTACCGGCTGGAGGATGCGGAATATGCGGTTGTGATTATCGGTTCCGCGGCGGGCACCTGCAAGGCGGCCGTTGAGCAGATCAGAAATACCACGGGAAAAAAGGTGGGACTGCTGAAGATCAGGGTGTTCCGCCCGTTTCCGGAGGAGGAGATAGCTGCGGCGCTGACCCACGTGAAGGCGGTTGCCATCCTGGACCGGTCGGAAATGTTCTCCGCCACGGGAGGACCCCTGGGTGCGGAAGTAAGGGCGGCGCTCTATCAGGCAAAATGCAATGCGGAAGCCGTGAATTACATCTACGGGCTGGGCGGCAGGGATATCACGGTGGAGGATTTCTGCAGGGTTTACGAGAAGCTTGAGCGGATTGCGGCAGAACACAGGGTAACGGACATGTATGATTACATAGGGCTGCGCAGCCGGTAGAAGGATAGCTGTCCGCCGGAGGCACTTCCGCGGGAGCAGCGGATACGATATAAAGGAGCAACGTATGGAAGCGGCATATAACTTTAAGGAAATGATGAATAAACCCGAGCGCCTGGCGCCGGGACACAGGATGTGCGCAGGCTGCGGCGGTACCATTGCGGTCCGAGGCGTGCTGCGCGCCCTGCACGAGGGGGACAGGGCAGTCGTGGGAAATGCTACGGGCTGCCTGGAGGTTTCCTCCTTTATGTACCCTTACACGGCATATGAGGACAGTTACATTCACAATGCCTTCGAAAATGCGGGTGTAACCCTCTCCGGCGTGGAGACAGCCTACAGGGTAATGAAAAAGAGAGGGAAAGTGAAGGAAGACTACAAATTTATCACCTTCGGCGGTGACGGCGGAACCTATGATATCGGTTTCCAGTCGCTGTCGGGTGCCATGGAACGCGGGCATGACATGGTATATGTATGCTATGACAACGGCGCGTACATGAATACCGGCACCCAGCGTTCTTCCGCCACGCCCCGGTTCGCGGATACCACCACAACCCCTGCGGGAAAAGTGTCCAGCGGCAAAGTACAGGTCAGGAAGGATTTGGCGGCAATCATGGCGGAACACCATATTCCCTATGTGGGCCAGACTGCTTTTACGAATAATTTTAAAGATCTGCATACAAAGGCGGAAAAGGCAATCTATACCCAGGGAGCTGCTTTCCTCAATATTCTTGCGCCCTGTCCCAGAGGCTGGGGATATGAACCTTCGGATCTTATGGACATCTGCAGGGCGGCAGTGGATTCCTGTTACTGGCCGCTGTATGAGGTTGTGGACGGAAAATGGATTTTAAGCTATAAGCCCTCCAATAAGCTACCCATTGAGGAATTTCTGCGGCCTCAGCGCCGTTTCCGCCATCTGTTCAAGCCTGAAAACGAAGAACTGATCGGAGAATTTCAGAAGGAAGTGGACAGGCGCTGGGAAGGGCTGCGGGAGCGCTGCGGCAGCTGAGGGCGGATTTGGCCTGGCCATGTTTCAGGGGGGCAAGGGGACCAGGGGCTTTCGTGCAAAACAGAGAAGCAGACAGTATGAAAACAGGGAGTATGCTGTGGAGCTGCGGCTATATATTGCGGTTTGCTTATGAATGCATACAACATATTGACATTTTCCTGTTGCAGGCTTATAATGAGGAAGGTTGTTTTGTTTCTTGTATTACGGCTGTAAAGGAGAAGGTAATATGAAAGTTATCAAGAGAAATGGGGAAGAGGTGCAGTTTGACTCGGGCAAGATTGTCAACGCCGTCAATGCTGCCAATATGGGGACGGAACCCATCCACAGGCTGAACGAATATCAGGTGCAGGCGATTGCGGATACTGTGGAGGGGAAAGTTCAGGAAATGACCCATATCGCTCATGTGGAGGACATACAGGATATGGTGGAGACCGGCATCATGGAGATGCGCGGTTACGAGGTTGCCCAGAAATATGTGCGGTATCGTTATAAACGGGAACTGACGCGCAAGTCCAACACTACGGACAACGGCATTTTATCCCTGATCGAACATCTGAACGAGACTGTCAACCAGGAGAATTCCAATAAAAATCCTGTGATTAATTCCACACAGCGGGATTATATGGCGGGAGAGGTGAGTAAGGACCTGACCATGCGTGTGCTGCTTCCGGAAGAGATTGTAAAAGCACATGAAGAGGGTATTATTCATTTTCATGATTCGGATTATTATGCGCAGAAGGAACACAACTGTGATTTGATTAATCTGGAGGACATGCTGCAGAACGGGACGGTTATCAGTGAGACAATGATTGAAAAACCGCACAGCTTCTTTACCGCCTGCAATGTGACCACGCAGATTGTGGCGCAGGTGGCCAGTAATCAGTATGGCGGGCAGACTTTTACGCTGTCCCATCTGGCGCCCTTTGTGGATATCAGCAGGCAGAAAATACGAAGTGCAGTGGTGGAAGAGCGGACGGCATGCGGGGATTCCCTGGATCCGGAAATCGTGGAAAAAATCGTGGAAAATCGTCTGAAGGGCGAGATCAGAAGCGGAATCCAGACCATACAGTATCAGCTTATTACGCTTATGACCTGTAACGGGCAGGCTCCCTTTGTGACCATGTTCATGTATCTGGATGAGGTGCCGGAAGGTAAGCTGCGGGACGATTTGGCCATGCTTATTGAGGAAGTCCTTCATCAGCGGATGCAGGGGGTGAAAAACGAGAAGGGCATCTGGATTACGCCTGCTTTTCCCAAGCTGGTCTATGTGTTGGACGAAGACAATATCACAAGTGAAGCGAAATACTGGTACCTGACGGAGCTTGCGGCGAAATGTACGGCAAAACGACTGGTTCCGGACTATATATCGGCAAAAATCATGCGCACGCTGAAGAAAGGTGATGTATATCCCTGCATGGGATGCCGTTCCTTCCCTACGGTGGAGGATAATCAGCGCAATCCGGACGGTTCCAGGAAATATTATGGACGGTTTAACCAGGGAGTGGTCACTATCAACCTGGTGGATGTGGCCTGTTCCGCCCGGGGAGACATGGAACAGTTCTGGAAAATATATGAAGAACGCCTGGAACTGTGCCACCGGGCGCTGCGCTGCCGCCACGAACGCCTGCTGGGAACAAAGTCCGATGTGGCGCCGATTTTATGGCAGCACGGCGCGCTGGCAAGGCTCGGAAAAGGCGAGAAGATTGACAGCCTGCTCTATGATGGGTATTCCACTATTTCGTTGGGATACGCGGGGCTGTGTGAAATGTGCGTGCGCATGCTGGGAAAGACGCATACCTCGCCGGAAGGCAGGGAGTTTGCGCTGAAGGTCATGCAGAAGATGAATGACAAATGCCTGGAATGGAAGGCGGCGGAGCATATCAGCTATTCCGTTTACGGTACGCCCATGGAATCCACTACCTATAAATTTGCCAAATGCCTTCAGAAACGCTTTGGTGTCATACCCGGTGTGACGGATAAGAATTACATTACAAACAGCTACCATGTCCATGTAACGGAGCCGATTGATGCTTTCAGCAAGCTGAAATTTGAGGCGGATTTCCAGCGGCTTTCCCCCGGCGGCGCCATCAGCTATGTGGAGGTTCCGAATCTGCAGGGGAATACGGAAGCCGTCCTGGCCGTGATGAAGTTTATTTACGACAATATCGTCTATGCGGAATTGAATACAAAGAGCGATTACTGCGGGCATTGCGGATATGACGGAGAAATCCGCATTGTCTCGGACGAGGATGGAAAGCTTGTATGGGAATGTCCCAACTGCGGCACCAGAGATCAGGAAGAACTCTTTGTAGCCAGGCGTACCTGCGGGTATATCGGAACCCAGTTCTGGAACCAGGGGAGGACCCAGGAAATCAGGGACAGGGTACTGCATCTGTAAGACGGAAGGCGTTTTAGCTGTGCTGAACCGGACGCATATTGCCCCTGTCCGGTTCAGGACGCCGCTCCCGGATGTCCATGATTATTCGGTTATAGAGTCTAAAAAGTGCTGAAATTCCGCTTCTTTCCGGTAAGCGTCAAAGGCGGGAGAGGAGAGCCATTTATCCCGCAGGATTTCCGGCAGCGGCCGGGAGTCATCGGTCTCATAATCCTGGGCTTTTTCCGTCACGGCGCCCAACAGCAGGCTTGTGTAGCACTGGGTTTCCGGTCTGGATTCAAAGGCTTTTGCCGCCCGGGCTGCCAGAGTCAGATTCTCGTACATGGATTCCCTTTCTCCAAGGCTTGCATACTGCCTTGCCAGTTCCCAGTATTGCCGGGCGCTGTGCCAGCTGTTTTGGGGGAGCTGTCCGTCGCAGATCAGTTCGTCCAGGGCCAGAGCTTTTTTGATTGCCAGGATGGAATCGGAGGCGGAGAGAAATCCGGAGCTGCCTAAATTCAGGATGAATCCGGTCAGGCTTTCATAGTCCGCACGAATCTGACTTCTGATGAAGGGCAGTTTTTCAGCTTCTTCCAGTCCCCACCAGATCTGATTTTCCCGGCAGTATTGCTTGGGAGGAAGGGTTTCGTAGATGGAGCGGCCCAGGTCTCTGCGGCCCATCTCCACATGCTGAAAGGCCAGGCGGGCGGTGGCTTCCAGGCGGATTTCCTGGTCCGGGCAGTAGTTCCGGATCCGTTCTCCCAGAGCGATGATTTCCCGGTCATATTTTTCCATGTTTTCTTTCCAGTCAGGGATGTTGCCGTCATCGTCGCCGGATATGAAGAGAGCGTACATCAGTTTGTTGAGCATGGCGTAGTTATTGGGAAATTCCGCCGTTCCTTCCCGGGCTATGGTAATACACTCGTCGATTTTACCTTTGCTGACAGCCGCCTGGAAGCGCTGCAGATACTGATCCACTTTTGCTTTTTCTGTGGAATCATCAATGCCCAGCAGGCTGTCTGCGGAGCAGCGGAAGATTTCTGCGATGGCAGGCAGCAGCTCCATATCCGGATAGCACGCGCCCAGTTCCCAACGGGAGACGGACTGGCAGGACACTCCCAGCATTTCTGCAAGGGTTTCCTGGGTTATGTCCGCTGCCTTGCGGAGGAATTTGATATTTTCACCGATTCGTAGTTTCATGATAATCTCCTTTTCAATGGTTTTAGTTCTGGGTATCTGTTCTGCAGCGGCCGCTGTGGCAGGTACTGTAAGAAGTTTACCTGCATTTTCGAGAAAATACCAGTACACGAAAAGTGATATTTTTTCACTATAATAGTGAATTTATGCTCATGAGTATGGGCAGCAGTTCTATGGTCTGTCTGAACCGTTGCGGATTTAATGGGGCGGAAAGAAGCAGAGATGAAAGGAGCATGGGCGGAATAATTGAGACGGAGGAATGCGGACGGTCTCTCCATGCATACACTGTTCAGAAGGAGCCGCATTGCGGCAGAGAATGGAATGAGGAAATGATGAACAGGTATATTACAGGGGAGGGGCCGGATCTGTCCGCCCATCAGGGGATTGTGGACATGAAGCGGATACGGGATGCAGGGTACAGAATGGCAGGACTGCGGATGGGATACGGCCGGAATAATGTGGATCAGCAATATGCGGCCAATGCGGATGCCTGCTACCATCTGGGCATGTCCGTGGTGCTGTATTGGTTTTCCTATGCCTATACAGCGGAAATGGCTGCTGCGGAGGCGGGATACGCGGTTGCCCAGGCGGGAAAATACTGGAAAAACTGTCCCATTGCCTTTGATTTTGAGTATGACAGTGTGAATTACGCCAGAAAGAACGGGGTGGATATCACGAAACAACTGGCTACGGACATGGCGATTGCGTTTTTGACCCATGTGCGGGACGCGGGGTATCTTCCGGTTCTTTACGGAAACCGTGACTATATGCGGAACTATTTTGATCTGGGGCGGATTGAGGCTGCCGTGGGGAAGGTTTATATCTGGTATGCCAGGTATAACGCCGAGCTTTCGGAGGAGGAGCGGGAGGCTGCGGATATCTGGCAGTATACCTCCGGCGGCAGGGTGCCCGGCGTGCAGGGAAATGTGGATTTGAACTGGTTTTATGCGGATTTCGACAAGTCCATGGACAGGGTTCCCCGGGAGGAGAAGCAGAATATCAATATCCGCAATTTTCAGGCAGCTGCCAGGGCTGACGGCATTCGGGACGAAAACGGAAACGAGCTGACAGTGGACGGTATAGACGGCCCGAAGACACAGTATGTCCGCAGGCAGATTGTGCTGAAGGCGCAGAAATCCGGCCAGAAATACATCGTGGGTTCCGCCGGTCATGTGGTGAAATGGTGGCAGGGCAGGTGCAATGAGATTCTCGGTCACAGACAGGCAGAGGACGGTCTGTACGGGCAGGCGGCAAGACGGGAAACGTTTGCCCTGCAGAAAAAGATCGGTTTAAAAGAGGATGGGATTGCGGGCTACAACAGCATACAGGAAGTGTTTTATTATTAGGATGTTTTGTTTGATAAAAGATGTTCCGGATCGGACTTTTCCCTTGAGAACTGACAGTCAGGATGACGTTTCCCTTTGGTGAAATGCTTATCCTGCAGAGTTGGTTCTCAAGGGATGGTCCTTACCGGAAATCAGTATGTTTTATTATGTTTTACGTTTTGTTACATGCCGATCATGGAAGTAAAGTCCGCCATCATCTCCGATATTTTGATCTGCTGAGGGCAGACCTGCTCACAGCTTCTGCAGCCCACGCAGTTTGCAGGGCGTTTTTCCAGAGGCATGCTTCCCACAGCCATGGGAGCAATGAAGCCGCCGCCGGTAGCTTTGTGTTCGTTGTACAGGGCGATGAGCTCCGGGATCGGGAGCTTTTTGGGGCAGTGACTGGTGCAGTAATGGCAGGCGGTACAGGGCAGTCCGGCCTTTTTCACTTCCTCGTCCATGGAATTCACCAGAGTGCGGAATTCTTCCTGGGTGAGAGGAGCGTCTGCCTCGTAGGTAGCAATGTTAGCCTGAAGCTGTTCCATGGTGGACATGCCGGATAAAACTACCGTCACGCTGGGAATGCTCTGCAGAAAACGGAAGGCCCATCCGGGAACCGTCTCCGAAGGCCGCAGGGAATGCATTTTTTCGGTAAGTTCTTGGGAGGCTGCCGCCAGTTTGCCGCCGCGCAGAGGTTCCATAACCCATATGGGAATGTCGGATTTCGTGAGAAGCTCCGCTTTTTCCTGTGCATTCTGAAAATGCCAGTCCATGTAGTTGAGCTGAAGCTGTCCGAATTCCATATGCTTTCCGTAAGCATCCAGGAAACGCTTTATCACATCGATACTGCCATGAGCAGAGAAGCCCAGGTGGCGGATGCGGCCGTTTGCTTTCTGCTTCAGCAGATAGTCCAGGATGCCGTACCGGGGATCAAGATAGGCGTCGATATTGCCCTCGTAAACATTGTGGAAGAGATAGAAATCAAAATAGGGCGTGCGGCATTTTTCCAGCTGCCTTTCGAAGATTTCCTCCACCTTGTCCATGTTGGACAGGTCATATCCCGGGAATTTACTGGCAAGGTAATAGCTCTCTCTTGGATAACGGCTTAAGATTTTTCCGGCAGCCAGTTCCGAATTGCCGCCGTGATATCCCCATGCCGTGTCAAAATAATTGATGCCGCTTTGAAGACAAAAATCTATCATTTCCGCGGTTTTTGCCTCGTCCACCGTGTTGTCGTCGCCGTCCAGAACGGGCAGGCGCATCATGCCCAGCCCTAAGCCGGACAACTGCAGATCCTGAAATTTTCTGTAAATCATAAATTTAAATCCTCCTATTATAGTCCCGTATGCGTGCCTCCTGTGCCCCTTTTTTCCCACCTTCCAAGGTTCTAGGGGGCGTCGTCCCAGACAAGTTTTCCGGTTTCTACGGCTGTTTCGTAGCGGGAAATCTTGTACTCCAGGCGTTCCAATTCTGTCTGATATTTGGCAATCTGTTTTAAAATCAGGCCCCGGGCAGTTTTCAGCAGGTCCCGTCTGGCGGAGAAGGTATCGTCTCCCTGGCGGCATAATTTCACATATTCGGCGATCATTTCCACGGGGACGCCGGCATTGCGCATACAGATGGCGTTCTCCACCCAGCCGATATCTTCCTGGGTGTAGTTGCGGATGCCTTTTTCTGTACGGTTTACCGGCGGTATGACGCCGACCCGTTCGTAGTACCTGAGTGTGTCCGGGGAAATCCCGTATTTTTCACATACTTTTTTGACGGTCATGTCTGTCACCTCTGGTTTGAAAACAAACCTGGAATGCTTTTCTTCTATATAGAATGCTGTTTTCTTTGGAAGGTAGGTTTTGAATGAAAGGACATTTTCCAGTATTATACAGGTTGGAGCGGACTCCATGTCAAGAGGATTTGCTGAAAAATTTTAAAGTTTCCGAGTTTTGCAGTTACAGGAAAGGGAGAATTTCAGGACAAACACGAAGTCGGAGAAAATCGTAAAAATTACGAATGCAGAGGACGAGCCTGCTATAATAAATATCGGGCATCAGAAATGAACCAAACACTCATGCCACTGCTTCAGCCGCCTGCCGGCATACCAATCAGATGAGGAGGAATGTGACTTGGAACGGTATTTTACAGACGCCATATATATCCGCAGGGTTGCGGGAAAATCGCCGGAACTGGAACTGCGGGAAAAGCATCTGTACGCAGAGTTGGCAGCCAATATCTCCGGTGAGGAGTATCTGCGGATAGAGGAAGAACTGAATCATTTTTATGATGAATTGGGAAAAGAGCTGTTCAACAGAGGGTTTATGGAGGGAATTCGCTTTCTCCTGAAATGCGCCTCTATGCCCCATGAGGATTTGTGAATTGATTTTCCTGCATTTCCAGGCGGAAATTTATACCCACAAACGAAATTAATTGCCGTCTGCACAGTATAACGAGTGAACGCATCGGCAATCCAGAGCTGAAAGCGGCAATTAAATGCGTTCACGAGTATAATTTTCCTCTTTTCCGTCCTGGAAGGAATTTTCATCCAGATAGCCAAACATAAGCTTCACCATGTTGACTGCCAACGCTCTCTGTGATTTTGACCTGCCGGTCAGAAGTTGACGTAAAATCAAATATTCCGCATCCTCATCCGGATTAACGGAATCAGAAAGCAGGTAATCCACTGTAACGCCTAACCGGTTGGCCACCGCCACCAGATTATCCAGGGTCAGACTGCGCTCCCCGCGTTCAATCTGCCCGATATATGCCATGGAGAGGTTTACCTCTTCCGCTAACTTCTCCTGTGTAAGATTCAGTTTCAGACGTTCTTCCCGGATACGCCTGCCCAATGTCCGCCGCACCATAGAATCCCTCCAATGCTTATAGTATATCCCAATCATACTAAAAGATGAGATTTTGTGTAATCTGCACAAGGCATTATTTTTCTATGCTGTATGCTATATTTGATTATATCGTAATTTTTACAAATGCCGGAATCGGCACCTGATAGAATGGTATTACAGCCACGGAAGCGTCAAGTATTAATAAGTAATACTCTTGGCTGAACGGTAAAGTCGCAAAGGCGCACTGCCGCCGCGCAGCGACTACATATTAGGAGGAAACAGCTTTATGTACATTTCAAACGAAGCAAGAATCATCAGGGAATCATCCCACGGCTACGATCTCATTCCCATCCAGGATGAGATGCTGTCCCACCGGGAGGTGGAACTGGTGGGAGAAGTGGACGCAGCCTCGGTGAACGCTCTGGTCCGCCAGCTGCGCTACCTGCAGCGGCAGGACCCGGAGGGACAGATCACCCTTTTTATCAACAGCCCCGGCGGCAGCGTGGACAGCGGCATGGCTCTCTACGATGTGATGCAGGCGGTGAGCTGTCCCATCCGCACGGTCTGTGTGGGACTGGCGGCTTCCATGGCGGCGCTGCTTTTTGTATCAGGGAACAGGCGGGACATGCTGCCCCACAGCCGCATCATGATCCATGACCCGCTGATCGTTCAGACCGGCGGCAGCGCCCTGAAACTGAAAGCGGTCAGCGATGACCTGATGGAGACCCGGCAGATTATTGCCAGGGTCATCTCGGAACACTCCGGCAAAAGCCTGGAGGAGGTTCTGGCCAAAACCGCCACGGACAGCTATTTCCGGGCGGAGGAGGCCTTGGAATTCGGCCTGGCAGACCATATTATCACGAGCCTGGCAGAGGGCTGTTAGGCCATGGAGGGAACCGGCGGAAGCCTGTATCAAATGGAAAAAATCCGCAGAGGAATTTCAGAAGGGAGAAGAAAACATGTTTCACAACGTCAGATCCAATCGTATTCTTGCAAAGGGTGTCTCTGTCAGCAACGACACCTGGGTCACGGGGATTAACAACAATGACCTGGTGGTGGGGCCTTCCGGCGGCGGAAAAACCAGGGGCTATGTGGTGCCCAACATCCTCCATACCCAGGACAGCCTCATTGTGGCCGACACCAAGGGGAACCTGCGCAGGCTCTATGGCAGACATCTGGAAAAGCAGGGCTACACGGTCATGCACCTGGACTTTACTGACACGGCCGCCACTCCCTGGGGTTACAATCCTCTGACTTATATCCGGAAATGCCGGGACAGCGAGGCCAACCGGGAGGGCGACTACTACAACGAGCAGGACATCAAGAAGGTGGCGCAGGCTATCTGCCCGTGCAATAACCACAAAGAGCCTTTCTGGGACATGGCTGCCCAGATGTACCTGGAGGCCATCCTCCTTTTCGTCCTGAACCGGCTGCCCCGGAAGCAGCATGACCTGTACCAGGCGTATACCTTCCTTACGAAGATGGGGACTGCCGATCTGGACAATGTGGTGGCGGAGGAATGCATTGCGCACCCGGACTGCGCCTTTGCGCGGAAATTCAGGATGGTGCAGCAGAATACAAAGGCGGACAGGATGGACGCCAGTATCAAGGGGATCCTGGCACAGCACCTGGATGCGGTGTCTTACTCCGGCATGAAACGGATGTTCCGAATGCAGCGCCAGGTGGACCTGGGGGCATTCCTTAGGGGAAAGACGGTTCTGTTCCTGTCCGTCAGCGACTCCGACCGCAGCCAGGATGCCCTGATCAACCTGTTCTATACCCAGGCGCTGCAGTATCTTATGGCTGCTGCGGACAGGCAGCCGGACAGCCGGCTTCCCATCCCGGTGCGCTTGATCCTGGACGATTTCAGCACCAACACCTTGATTCCTGATTTCGACAAGATCATCTCCGTGATCCGTTCCCGGGAGATTTATGTCAGCCTGATCGTACAGAGCCTCTCCCAGTTGGAGGGCCTCTACGGAGAGTCAAAGGCCCAGACCATCATCAATAACTGTGACCATTGCCTGTACCTGGGGGGGACAGACACCCGGACGGCAAGGTATTTTGCGGAAAAGTTCAACTGCCAGGTTTCCACGGTATTAAACCTCCCCTTAGACAGCCTGTTCCTCTTCACCCGGGGCAGCGAGCCGCGGAAGGCTGTAAAGTACGAGCTGAATGGAGATGATGCTTACCGCAGCCTGATGGAAACGTTGGAGCAGGCTGTTGATGAGAGCGAAGCGGTATTTGGAAGCGACGGTTTATAACGTATTTGGATGTATCGGGAATTCCGGAAGCGCCTGGGCAAGGGGCCGTTCCATCACGGCGGCTTCTGCCATGGCTTCCGGCCGGAGAAGATATATTGTATTACTACCTATGCTGTAAGTTGTATTATTCTTTAGCGTATGCTAAGATGGCAGAGAGCAGGAAAAAGATGCAGAGGGCCGGTTCCTGGGAATACGGCTCGGAGTTTCCGGAGGATTCCCCGTATGAGGATGAAGCCGGTGACTGCCGCTGGGACAGGGATGGAACGGGCATCATATTCAGCAACAGGGAGAAGCAAACATTAAAATCAAAGCCCGCCAATAACGGGCAGAAAGGTGAAAATATGGAAAAACAGGAAAGAGATCTTTTGACACTGGAGGAGCGGCTTCAATATGCGGCAGAATCCCGGGCATCCTCGCCGGAAGCCGCCGTCCGGATGGTGCAGAAATTTTCCGAAATCCCCGCCGGGTATTTTTTCTGCGGAGCGGAAGACTTGGATGCCATGAATGAACTGACAGGGAGGTTCTGGGAGCATCCCTCTGTGGACGTGGATACTTATCATGGCTTCTGTCAGACCTTCAGGCTGGCGATAATCTACGATACCGCCTGCCGTATGCGGGATCAGCCGGAAATGGTGCTGTCTGCGGAGGACTCCGATCATCCCTGCCAGCTCCTCTGGCGCGCCGGCACGGTCAATGCCGTCATTTTGCTGGGGCTGATGCTGCTGGACCATGCGAAGGACAGGGGGAAGAACAAAGATATCTACCACTGCATGAGGATGACCCTGGGACAGTATCTGGATGCCCTGGCGGAATTTACTTCCGGGGAGGAGGGGATGCCGGGAGCGTCCCATACAGATTTCCGATTGTTCGGACAGCGCTTCCTGAAGAGCCGCGACGGCTCATGGCCTCTGGGGGAGGCCTTAGCGGATATCCTAAGGCGCTATATTGCCGCGCAGCAGGAATTTGGCCGTCTGGACCATATCCTCCGCTGCATGGATGCCCTCTGCTGCTGCCTGGAAGAACAGGGAGGGACGCAGGCGGACAGCGCACGACAGTTCCGGGAGATCCTGGGTAAGTATTGTCCCGGTTTGGAGGGACGGAAGCTGATGGAGGAAGGGGGATGGTATCCGGATCCTTATGGGCATTATCTCGCCCTGGCCGGAGCGTATCCGGAGGATGTGCCGGATCCCGGCAGGGAAGGACTTGCTTCGAGAGCTGTCCGCAGCCAGGTATTTTTGCCTGAATATGACTGTAGCCCCCAGTCCCTGCGTGCGCTGGCAGCCCAGACGCCCTTCCGGGATTTCCGGGAGCTTCTGGAGAAGAACATCTGCGAGGAACGGATGGCCCATGCCATGGAGGAGATAAACGCGTCGGCGGTGTATCTGTATACGATGTGGGTGGAGCCGTATCTGCCGGCTGAATGGTCCGGCTTCTGACTGTGACAGCCCATACAGGATTCCGCAAGATGCAGCGGGACGTCTTGCGGGAATCCGCCGGATTGTTTTATACAGGGCACACATTATATTCCCGATTTCAGGAGAGGAGAGGTAAGAAAAGGATGAGAATATTGGATGGAAACTGGGGAAATTACCAAAAGAATCTGCTGTGCCTCCAGGAGGTGACAGAGAGGCTGACAGGCCATATGAAGGGGCATGGATACTCCTTCCGGCCGCAGATCACGGACGGGAAGGGAAACTTTAGCCAGGAGAAGCTCTGTGTTCTGGTGGGAGAGCTTATGGGCGGCTGGGCGGAGAAGCTGCAGACGTATATGGACAGGGATCCGGCTACAGGAGAGAGCCTGGCGGAACCCTATCTTAGGGAGCGGCGGGAGCTGTATGGACTCTACCTCTACCTGGTCATGCGGTGCAGTCTGTACGAGGGGGCGTATGCACGTGCCTATCCTTACGGCTTCGTGTCGAAGGAGCGGACGGATTTTGCTTTTCTTCTGGAACAGGCCAGGCGGATTTCCAGGAGATGGTGCGTCATGGCCGGTCCGGACGGCAGCAAAACGAATGAACTCTACGAGGGCTATGACACACACTTCGGCTTCCATCTCTATAAAACCATTGTTGATCCGGAGAGAGAGTTCGACGACAGCGCTATGAGTCCCTGGTGGAGGCTGCCTAATACCAGGCTTAATTCCATGACCAATGAGGGCAACATGAAACGCATCTTCATCAGGCATCATCCGGGTTCCTGCCGGAAAGGAAGGGGCGAGGGGATCGCCCGGGACGAAGCTGCGGAATCGGGTGAAGGAACAGCCCCGGACAAAGCGATAAGCGTGGGCGAAGGAACAGCTCCGGACAAAGACACGACTCTGGAGGAAGGGGCAGTCCGGGCGGAAAAAGCGGTGCAGACAGAGAATGGCAGCGGCGAGGACGGAATGGAAGGCTCTGTGTGCTGCGAAAACAGGGAAAACACAGATGTCTCTGCGGAGGGAGCCGAAGGCGGCCCGGACGGCGATGACGACTACGGGGATGCTTATGAGGAGTATGATGACTATGACGATTATGATTATGATGCCTATGCGGATTATGATGAGGACGATGACCCTTACCCCTTCCCTGATTTCGAAACCAAAGCCGCATTTGAGGCCGCCGAGTTGGAGCGGATGGCAGAGGAGTACGAGCGGAGGGATTACCTGGCCGGGCTTGCCTTAGGCTTTGCATGCAGGGCCGAGTATCTGGAAGCCTGCCGGAGGTTTGCGGCGCTCTTTGAGAAGGCCGGACCAGAGGTTCTGCGGGACTTTTCGCAGGAACTGGAGGTGATCGTGGATCTGTATCTGCTTGATCGGGAACTCTCCCCCATGGCGGATACCGATAAGGTATTGGACGTGTACAGCCGTATCTATGACGGTCCCTGCCGGCAGGCGGAACGCTGTGAGAGGGGGCTGCAATGGAAGAAAAATCAGTGAACAGTATCCGTGAGACTTTTTACAATGACATTATCTACGATTACCAGGTCAAATGCGAAGACCAACGTGAGAGGGCTTTCCTCTACAGGGCTTTTTGGGCGGAGAATGTTTCGGGGCTGCTGAAGTGCCTTGACAAGTCGCTTTCGGAGTATAGCCGTAAGAATCACCTGCAGTCGAAGGGCAGGTCCCCAATCAGGGAATTGCTGGAAGAGGCTGTGAGGGAGGATCCGGAATGGAGCAGGCTGTTGGAGGAGGCTCCGGGGAAAGGCCGGGACTTTTGGGAGAAACTTCCATGGCTTTTGGCGGAGAAACCCATACGGACCCGGGACGAGTCCCGAATCAAGGAGCTGCTGGGAAAAGTGATGGGAATGGAGGAATACTCGGACTGGGCCAGAGCCAGGAATCAGGACAAAACCAAAGACGTGCTTCTAAGGGATGTGCCGGGGAAGGACAAGAAGGAACGCCGTGACTTCTGGGAGGAGCTTTGGCGGAACGATGCCGGTTATATGGCGGGGCTGATCACGGACACGGACTATTATCTGTGGCTGACGGAGTACCTGGCTGAACGGGACATCTATTATAAGGATAACAGCATGACGGACGGACATTTGTGGTTGGAAACGCTGCTGTTGGAGTCGGGCGTGGTGAAGCCGGGGAAGGCAGGAAACGGGGAGTCCCCGGAGAGGGCGCAGGCGCCGGGGGACGGGAAACCTGCAGGGAATCCGGATGCCGGCCAGAGCGAAGACATCCGCATCAAGGCCAATGTGGGAAAGAAGCTGACCGAGCTTGCGAGGCTGATACGGGAGGAACGGGATGCCGGAGGGACGGAAATTGCCGGACGGCTGCAGCATCTGGAGATCTCTGTGAAAAACGGGGAAGATGAGGAGAAGGAGGACTATCTGCCCTGGCTGACCGCCCGTCTGGAGCAGATGGCGCTCCACATTAAGATCAAGACCTGGCTGCAGGACAGCGGATATCCCGCCAGAGGGCAGGAGGGGGCAAGAAAGTCCGGAAAGGAACCCCGGAAGCAGGACTTTTCCCTGCGGCTCTTCGAGGCGTACTGCGACAGCCGGGAGGGCTATGAGTTCTGCAGGAAGGCACAGGCGGGCGGGGAGGGCAGCGGGGTCTGGCATATGGAAGGCCAGGGATTCTGCGTGCTGGATGTGACTCCGCAGCAGGCCGACAAACTTCGGGAGAGCCTGGAGCAGGATAGGGAGCGGCCGCCCTATCTCTATATTCCCCTGGCCATACACACAGTGAGCGGATGTGTCTTCTTCCTTGCGGGGAAAGAGAACTACAGAGAACTGTATGAGAGGGCGGGAAAGAGGCCGGACGCGGGAAAGGCGCTGAAGGAGGCTTATGAGAAGGCAGGGCCCCGTTACTGCTTTGACTATCTGCGCCTGGATAAAAAATTCCGGGAACAGTTCCTGGGGGATGTGGGAGGGGCGTTCCGCCTGCATCCTACCTTCCACAAAAAACAGGGGAAAAACTACGAGGAGGTTTTGGAGGATTTCAAGCGGTACTGCAAGCGCGGGTGCGACAGCCCGCGCCGGGTGGTGAAGAACCTGAATGAGGAAATGGAAATGCCTGCCGATATCCGGAACGCGTTTAACTGGGCTTTCGACAATGTGGAAGAGATGGAAGTAAGCCTTGAGGCGGCGGCTTCCTTCAATCATACCCGGGAAATGGCGGACAGGGAGTATTGAGACGGGTAAAATATTAAACTATTAGTTGTATTTATCTATGCTGTTTGATAAGATAGAAATGGGATTGGGCATGAAAATATGTCAGAGGAGGAGACGATACGATGGAAGGCACAATCAGACAGTACAATGTTTCGATTTTTCCCTGTCAGGAGACCGGGGATGCACCGGGCGCCGCAATCTGTATGGAAGTAGCCGGCGGCTTCGAGGAGTTTTACAGGGAGGTAACGGAACGGAAAACATGGGGCCAGGGCTGCAGGGCGTCCGAAGCGGTGCTGCCGGGAGCATACAAATTGCGGATATGCGACGGAATCGGGGAGGATTTCTATAGCTTCTGTGAGGATGAAGTGAACATCATTGCAGGACTGCTGTATTGCTGTACCAAGCATGGGGCTGCGGTCAGAGAGATCGATTATAAGGGAAGCAGATACACGGATATTTCAGAAGTGTCTATTTTAGAAACCGAGCGTATTGTCATAGAGCCTGTCAGGCCTGATGATATGGACGATTATATTGAGGATGAATATCCTGTCCGGGTATGCGCGAAAAAGGACGGATACAATACGACGGTATATTTCTTTGGGCTGCGGATGAGTGGTAATAGTTCGCCTTTTTGCTACGGTTCTAACTCCAGGGGCCTGGTGGAAGTGAAGGAAAATCAGCTCCATATCGGAATGTATGGATACTCATGGGGCTTGGATCGTTACGCGGAGGAACAGGACGTGCTATACCCCGAGTGTGACGGGGATGATCAGGAGCATGTCTTCTGCGAAACGGATGGAAATAACGTTACGTTCAGTATACTATTGGACGGAAAGCTGTATCCGAAGATTGTCAAGACGGATGAAAAAGTGGTCTTTTATAATACACATTTATATATTGATTGCTCTACCGACGGACGGTGGGAAATAGGGAAGTCCGGGAAAGACGTCATTTTCGAGAACAGGGACGGGGAATACAGGTATGTAACTGAAAATCAGGAAATCGCACATAGCCGTTTCGGCGGCGTCACCTTTATCCCTCCCCAGATGCCGGGCAGCGTGAACCGGGATTCCGCCCGCAGGCTGTGCCGGAAATATATGAGGGCCCTTTATGCGGCGTTTTTCGGCGCGGAAGAGTACACGACCCCAGATGGGTATCAGCTCCGGCACAAGGAAGGGACGGAGGATATCCTCTGCGCCCTGACGGAGGATTTCCTCTTGGAAGGAAAGCTTTCGGTCTCTCTGAAAGAGGATTATTTTGAGGACTGCAATTTTGAAAGAGCTGATATTGCCATCGAAAGGGCAGGCTTTACGGAGAACGATGTAAATATCGCCCTGGTTCCGAAGGGCACGAGTTCTCCGCTGGAAATCGATGTATACGACATGGGGAAAAAGAAATCCTATCATGGAATCTTCGATGAACTCAGAAAGAGAAGCTCGTTTCCTGACGGGGACCTTCCCCAGACCCTTCGGCTTGGGCGGTCATTTTCGTCTTTTGGGACAGATATGGAGATTTATAAAACCATCAAAAAAGCCCTCATTGCCTACGGGGTACATAACATTATCCCCAAACCCGACCCCAAAAGGCAGGTGTCCCGCCAGGAGGTAAGAAGCAGGCTGTACGATGGGGATATGATAGAAGATGAAGAGGTCATCTCCCTTGCGCAGGAGATGCACAGACAGTTCCTTAGAACCGGCACGATTCCCAACATTGCTCTGGTGGGTGAGGCGGGCACGGGCAAAACGGAACTGGCAGGGCGGCTTGCCGGCCTGTTCGGCAAAGGGCTGCTGTCCGTCTCAGCATCGGATCTGAAGGCTCCGTTCACAGGCTGGGGGGTGAAAACGGTTGCGGAGAAGATTCTCCAAGCGGCAATCGAAAAAAAGGTCCTCTTCATAGATGAGGCCTATACGCTCATGGAAGATAAGGACGGACGGGAAGCGGTATCCATCCTGCTGCCCTTTATGACAGGAGACAGGAAGAAAGCCGAGGCGGAGTACGGAGCAGGAACCATTTACAAGACGCTTTCCTTTGATTTTGAGGAGGGAAAAGGGAAAAAGGACGGCAGCACCTTTGATATCGGACATGAAGTTCCTCCCATATGGGTCGCGGGGTACGAAGATGACATCCGTCTGATGATAAGCAAAAACCAGGGGCTTTTCAGGCGCTTAAAAAGAGTCACGGTGAAGACCCCCACTACGGACGAACTGTACAGGGAGCTTCTGAACCTGTTGGACAAGAAGCAGAAAGACATGCATACCGACAATGATTTATGGGATGCATACGACATCCTGATACAGCAATTCGAGGACAATAAAAGGCAGATCAAAAGATTCCTGGGATGGGGGGCACAGCCGCAGAACTCCAGATATTTCGCCAACCATGCCGGCATCCGCTCTTTCCTTAGCCGCTGTATTGACGGAATCGATTTTGAAAAGCCGAAGAATGACATTGCCGCCCAGATTGCAAATATCATCACCCTCACAAAGCGTGATATCAAGCATCAGATCGATACCATAAGACGCAAAGGCGGCAATGGGTTCGGTGATAATTATGATGCCTCAGAGCAGGTTGCCATGGTCTCCGACATCGACACCCGTTTTCGGGACCTGAAAGGCTGTGATAACCAAATCGGGTATATGAGGGACATCATATCCATGCTTTTGGAGAAAAGCAGATACGAGGGACTCAATATAAACATTCCCAAGGGGGCGCTGCTGCTGGGCATGCCCGGTGTGGGAAAGACCTTTATCGCGCGGGCCATGGCGGGCGAGCTTCAGGAGGCCTTCGGCGGAACCAATCAGCGCGTGGGATTCATGTCTCTGTCGGCTCCGGAGCTTATCACCAGGCCGGTAAGCTTTATCGGCAGCATTTTTGATGCGGCCGAGGAATATGACGCATGTGTCATATTTATCGATGAGGTGGACGCCATCGCAAAGAACCGATTCCAGAATGAATCCTATTCCCATTTTATCGAGCTCATAAAGCAGATGGACGGCATAGAGCAGCGTTCCAATGTTTTCATACTGGCCGCCACCAACGCCCCCGAATCCCTGGATCCCGCATTCACCCGCTCCGGCAGGATCGATAAGGAATTGTCCTTCACTTTGCCTGACAAAGCCGTCCGCGTCGAACTGGCCAAAGGGAACCTGGTAAAACGTTGCGGGGCATTGCGCAATTTCGTTTATTCCGTTTCCGATGCCGGGACTGGAAGGAATGCTGACAGGCGTATGGAAGAAAGCTGTGAAAAGAACCGGAAGGGAATCAAAATGCTGGCGGAGAAGATCGCGGAGATAACGCGCGGCTATACGCCGGGAGATATCGAAAACATCATTAACGAAGCCTTTATCAGGTATGTGCGGGAAGAGCATCCTGAACCTGGGATCCCCAAACTGCCTCACCGGAACGCCTCCGAATTCGGAAACGCCGAACTGGACTGTCTTTACGGCCACATTTACGAAGCCGTCGAAAGAAAGAAGATAGGCGATCCCCATCCTGCAGACAGGGAAGAACACTTCAGCATTGAGAAAAACGACCAGAGCTGTTCTTCCGTCTCCATCCATGAGGTAGGACATGCGGTGGTAAGCAGGCTGTACGGCTGTGAGCCATTTGAGAAGATCACTTCCCTTCCCAGGGGCAGCGCGCTGGGATATGTGATGCTGAGCCAGAAAGCGCCCGTGACAAAAAGGGACTACAAAAACCGTATCCGCTGCGCCATGGGTGGAAGGATCGCCGAAGAGCTGGTATACGGGGAGGAGAATATCTCCGTAGGCGCCGGGGAGGATATGAAAACCGCCACAGGCTTCGCCCGCGCTATGGTAGAGAAATTCGGCTTTGCGGATGAATTCGGTTTTATGGCGCTCCGTGAAGACACCGCGCAGTATCTGGGCGGAAGCGAATATAGCTGCTCCGAATCCTTCCGCAGGCAGAGCGATGAAGCAGTCAGCAGGCTCCTGAAAAAGCTCTATGAGGAAACGGCGGACAAGCTGGCTGACAAGAAAGAACTCATCATAAAGCTCGCCAGGAAAGTGTTCGAGGAAGAAACCATGACAGGTGAGAAGTTCATCCGGTATTATGAGTCGCTGAAAGATACGAAAGCGTAATGGACTCGCGCCACTCAAATTCACAGGCTGAAATCTTTGAAGCATGACCCAATTGGGATAAAACAAAAAAGAAATCCCTTGTATTCCTGCCTGGCAGATAGGAGCAGGGGATTTCGATTTTGCTGTGTTCGGCGTCGCCATTGGGCAGATCTTCAAAGGTTCCTGTACAGCCCTCCGGCCTAATTGCTTTGTAGGCATCTCTGGAGAAAGATATCTCCGGGAAGCGACTCCGCCTCCATTCTTTTTCTGAACATGAGATAATAGCAGTTCAGCTCAAAATCGCTGCACTCCCTCCTGGATTCCGGCAGGCAGCGCAGAAGCTTCTCCCGCACTGCTTGATCCTGAAGCTCCGGGCGCAGTTCCTTCTGGATACCGTTCAGTCGGAAGAAGATTTCGATTTCCTCCATGGCTCTGTCCAGTTTCCGCTTTTCCACTATAAAATCCATATTGTACCGTGTTTCCGCTTCCCATTCGCTGAGCATTTCGGAATGGTCGTCAATCCAGTCTGTGATGACGAGGCCCGCGCCGTTGGCCGTAATCATGGATAACAACCTGGTGATCTTGTGGGTGTTCGGCACAGTGACGCCCACACACTCCAGGGCGGCTTTCAGGATCTTCTCCACCGCCTGCTGCAGATGATAGGCTGCATTGTTCAGGATCATCTCATCCTCCCAGGGAGTCTCCCACAATTTTTTCGCAGTTTCGTAATCCAGTCTTGCGCTTCGAAACAGCCTGATATCGCACATGGTATCACCTCTCAAACAATAATAATCCTTTTGCATCTATTTCACGGTACAGGGCGGACTCCGGGGACAGATTCGTTACAATGTCCACTTCGCATCCCACCTCGGGCAGAGGCTCCAGTTTCCTGTCTCTGTCGTATTTTTCCAGATAGAGATCGATATCGCTGCGGCTGCAGCAGCGAAATTCCAGGGAACTTCCGAACAGCGCGGCTTTTTTGATGTTGTTATCCAGGTACAGATGGCGGAGCAATGTCTCCACCCTTTTCTGCATCAGCGGATGTACCCGGTTTGCGTTTGGAAAATCGATCCCTTCCATTACCGGGAAATCCCACATTTCCTCCATATGATTCATAGAATCCCTCCCTTTCCATTTTATCATGCCGGTCTGAAAAAGGCAAACCATATAATTTCTTTCTTAGTCTGTTTTGCGGAAATTCCCGTAAAATTTACGAACACATCCTGAGTGGCCTGCTATACTATTCCTGTAAGTCGTGTACCCTGAAAAACCAATATATACTGCGCACCGGTTGAATTTGCAGTACAACACGACTGCAGACCGCCAGCCAGGTATTTTCCCGTAGGCATTACTGTAAATCCTGGCGGTCTGCAGTATAGCTTTTCTATCTGCAAGGCGGAGGAGGGAGGCGATGCGGTGGACACGCCTGCCGGCGACAACGCGGTACCGGAGCGGACAGGGAGTCCTGGCTGTGAAAGGATGAAGGCATTGGTGTACCGGGGAAAGACAGCGCCCCAGGAAAGCGCCTGGGCAGGAAGGGCAAATATATGCACAATAAACCATACAATTATATGCTTTTAGTTGTTTTTATATCTTCTATGTGTTAATATATACTGGCACCGGTTAAATTTGCAGTGCAACACGACTGCAGACCGCCAGCCAGGCATTTTCCCGGAGGCATCACTGTAAATTCTGGCGGTCTGGAGTATAACAGTAAAATTTCATATCAAAATATACCAGAGGAGGAGACAGTTAGATGGACAGTACTACCAGACAGTACAATGTTTCTATTTTTCCCTGTTCGGGGACAGGGGAAACGCCAAGCTCTGCGGTTCATATGGAAGTGACCGGAGACTTCAAGGCATTTTATGAAGACGCAATGAAATGGATCAGCGCGTTTCACTTGTTCAGAAGGGAAGAGGACAGATTCCGGATATGCGATGGAGTGGGTGAAGAGGACTTTTTTGTCTGCTGTGATGAGGCGAAGGTCATTCTTTCGCTGCTGTATTGCTGTAAAGAACACAAAGCCGCTGTCAGGGAAATCTTCTATCAGGGAAACCGCTACACGGACATATCGGATATCCGGTTTTCAGAGGGATTTGTTGCCGACAAACGTGGGTATGATGCTGACCGCATTAATATCCGGCTGCATGCGAAGAAGAACGGCTGCGATACACTGGTATATATATTCGGACCGGAATTCGGCACTTTACCCTGGGACTACGGTTGTGAGGACGAATTCGGTATTTTCAAGTATCCCCTCTCTCATGGCATGGTGGAAATAGATAAAAAGCAGATGTATTATGCGGGCACTTATTCTTATTTCTGTTATGAACAAGAATACTCCGATTTCTGTTATGAATCAGATGACTCCAGCGACCTTCGCTGGCGAGTCGAAGAGTATGATTATTATGAAGGAGTAGAGCTTTTCCTTGAAACAGACGGAAAAAATGTGACATTCAGCGCACTGATGGACGGCAAGCTGTATAAGAAGATAAGCAAAGACGATGAAAAAATCGTCTTCCATTCCGCGCTGCGAGAAGATGTCCTGCTGCGCGAAATGAGAATTTATGAAGTACATGAGAACGGCACCCGGCAGTTTAGCTTTTGGCAGTGCAGGGACTTGCAGGATGTGGAATTCAGGAAGGACAGCAGCGGCAAATACCGGTATACGGGAGACAACAGGGAGGTTGCCGAAATGTGGGCAGACAAGGCTTTCGTTCCTCCGCAGACACCGGATCCGGGCAGCCTGGACCTGCAGACTGCGCGCAGGCTGTGCAAGGACTATATCAGCGTGTTTTATGCAGGGAGTCCCAACCGGATTCCGGAAGCCTCCGAAACCGGCGCAAATCCCAAAGAACCGGAAACTGCAGCGGCTGCAGAAGAGAAAAAGATATGGAATGAGTTTTGGAGGATCCTGGAAGATATCCAGGGGAAATACGGTTTGTCGGCGGCAGAGAAGGCTGCATATGAAGTGAAAGCGGAATATAAGGAGGCGACGAATGCCGAAGTATTATATGCAGCCAGTATACTTTTTTCATTGGAGGATAGGGAACTGGAGAAACTTTTGCCTACAGAGAAGCTGCGGAAAGAATATGAAGTGCTGAAAACTGCCGTCAGGGATGACCTGAACCTTCAGGCTGACCCGGATGTATCCATATTCAGAGAGCTGCGGGAAATTTTTGACGGGGATTTTTTCTATCTCAACCGGAGTACACATCCCTGGAAGTTGGAAGACAGATTTGTTCCTATTCCGGATGATGATGTTGTGCGCAGCGGGATAATTTCCGAATACAATGCAATTTTCATGTCGGTATCGCTTGCAGGGAGAAGGCTTTATAATCCGGATCCAAACAGATATAGGTGCAGAGATTTTCTTTCTATCATAAAATACTACAGGGCCAATAAGCCCGGGAAGGAATCTCCGAAAAAGGAAATCGATACTGTCATAGCCCTGCGCAAAAGGCT
>OFFP01000117.1_pt1 | contig 63843 bp, 49 predicted proteins | sample 1521431 | NCBI WGS metagenome assembly OFFP01 (sample SAMEA3504104, study PRJEB24116) | mouse gut metagenome | biome: mouse gut; feature: mouse-associated habitat; material: faeces | place: Denmark | collected 2011
TATAGTAAGGGTAGCACATCTGCTGTATTTCATTCTGTATAGTTAAATTCTACAAAATACCCACTACCCAATTAGTAAATATGCCGAAAGCGAAAAATTGTTCAAAAAAAGGTTGAAATTTTTAACGAGAACGGCGACAATGAACTGGTGGTTTACAAGTTTCTGAAGGACAGAGGATGGGTTTTCATGGTGCGGGATAACGCCGGGGAGGTCTATGGCTCTGTCACACAGGTACGTTTTATTGTGGGTGTGCTGTGTGCGGTTATGGCGGTGACAATTATTTCAATCACACTTCTGATCCTGTATCGGGAAGGCCGTGAACTCATGGTAGTGGAACGTGCCATTGGAAGGCTGGGGGAGCTGAACCTGTCTACCGACCGGGAATTGGAGGCTTTCTATGGCCGGTCGGATGAGATCGGTATGATTGCACAGACCACCCACAGAGTCTGCGGATGCCTGCGGGAGACCATTGACGACGTAGGCCGTATCCTGGGGGAGATGGCCGGGGGCAATCTTGCGGTGGATGTGACGAAAAATGAGTCTTACTATATCGGTGATTTCAGGGTACTTTTTGAAAGTCTGCAGTCTATCCGTATAAATCTGACCAATGTGATACGGGATATTACCCAGATAGCACAGCAGGTAGATTTGAGCGCCGACGGGGTGTCCACCGGCGCCCAGGCTCTTTCCCAGGGGACACTGGAGCAGGCATCTTCCGTGGAAGGAGTGGTGTCCAATGTATCTGCCATCACTTCGCAGATTCAGGCCAGTACCGTGCGCTGCGGAAACGCCAGCGAGCTGGTAGACAAGGCTACGGGCTATGCGGCCGAGGCTGATATCAGAATGGAGCAGCTTACTGCGGCCACGAAGAATATCGACCAGTCCTCCACTCAGATCGGCACCATTATTAAAACCATTGAGGATATTGCTCTGCAGACCAATATTCTGGCGCTTAACGCCTCCGTAGAGGCAGCCAGGGCAGGCAGCGCAGGCAAGGGTTTTTCCGTGGTGGCAAATGAGGTCCGTAATCTTGCCGCCGAGTCCGCGGAATCTGTTAAAAATACCAACACTCTGATTAACCGTTCTGTGCAGAGTGTAAAGACAGGGACGGAAGCCACTGCCCAGGCTGTTTCGGCGATGCAGGTGATCAACGATTGTATTCAGTCCATCAAGACGCTGATGGATGAGATTGCTGCCGCCAGCGTGCAGCAGTCGGAGATGATTGTCCTGGTGGAAGACGGCATCAGGGAAATTTCCACAGTGGTACAGACCAACTCCGCGGCTGCCGAGAAGAGTGCGGCGGTGTCCAAGGAACTGTCGAACCAGGCCCGGACGCTGAACAGTCTTATCAGCAGGTTCCGTATTGTATAGTTTGTCGAATTTTAATGGGGCGCAGACGGATTGCCGCTGCCGGTTTTACAAAACATAGATTTTCCGGGAGGTTACAGAATAATGGGTAAAGCGAAGAGAAAGTTTCGGAATATTTTCGCGGGATTGCTGATACTGGTGATCACGGCGGGAAGCCTGGGCGCATGCGGCAGGGATTGGCGAGGGAAGGAAGTGACGGTAATCGATGATAACTACCGCACATGGTACGAGATTTTCGTGTATTCCTTCTGTGACAGCGATGGGGATCAGGTGGGCGATCTTCAGGGGGTTATCTCGAAGCTGGATTATATAGAGGATACGGGCTTCAACGGAATCTGGCTGATGCCGGTGATGCCGGCGTCCTCTTATCACAAATATGATGTGAAGGATTATCTGGAGATAGATCCGGAGTACGGTACGATGGCTGATTTTGAAGAACTGGCGGCGGAGTGCAATAAGCGCGGTATCAAGTTGATTATCGACCTGGTTCTCAATCATACCTCTTCGGAACATCCCTGGTTTGTGGAGGCCTGCAGTTATCTGGAATCGCTGGGGGCAGATGAGGAGCCGTCTGCAGAGGATTGTCCCTATTATGAGTATTACAATTTCGTGAAGGGCAATCCGAATTCCGATGTCTGGTATCAGGTGGGTTCTACGGATTATTATTATGAAGGCATGTTCTGGAGCGGAATGCCGGATGTGAATTTCGGAAGCCAGGCTCTGCGCGGGGAATTCGAAGCGGTGATGGATTTCTGGCTGGAAAAAGGCGTGGGCGGATTTCGGCTTGATGCGGTGAAGGAGTTCTACAGCGGCGCCACAGGCAAAAACGTAGAAGTACTGGAATGGGTGAACAGCTATGTAAAGGCGGCTAAGCCGGACGCTTATCTGGTGGGAGAGGCCTGGGAAGGGCTGGGGACCTATGCGCAGTATTATGCCAGCGGCATTGACAGCTTTTTTGACTTTGAATTTGCGGGTCCTACGGGCGTGGTCACAAGGACACTGGCCTTCAGCGGTGAAAACAACAGCGCTCAGGCTTATGCCAAGGCACTTTGCAGAGTGCAGAATGCGATACGGGAGTATAGAGAGGATGCCATTGACGCGCCGTTTTTTGTAAATCACGACATGGCAAGGGCGGCGGGATATATGCAGTACGACGAGCGCAAGGTAAAGATGGCGGCGCCTCTGAATATTCTCATGAGCGGCAGCGCTTTTGTATATTACGGCGAAGAAATCGGTATGTCCGGAAGCGGGAAGGATGAAAATAAACGTGCGCCAATGTACTGGTCTGCAGATGCTTCCGCAGAGGGAATGACAAAAGGCCCTCTGGATATGGAGCCGCAGGAGAACATGTTTGCCTGCGCTCAGGAGCAGATAAAGGCGAAGGATTCCATCTACGGTTTTTATAAGGATACCATTTTGCTGCGAAACCAGAACCCGGAGATTGCAAGGGGAACAGTGGCGCGGCTGGAAGAGGTCGAAGACCAGGATATTGCGGCAGTTTCCAAGACTTATGAGGGCAAAACCATTTATCTGCTGTACAATATATCAGAAACGGATGAAAAGCAGGTGACAATGTCCGCGGAGCAGTACGGTGAACTGGAAATCGCCGGGTACCTCTCGGTGGACGGCGGCGAAGTGACCATGAAGGACGGAGTGGTTACACTGCCTTCTTACAGTGTGGTGGTTTTGAGGTAAAGTCTGTCCTGTGGCCCGAGGGAAGGCAGATTGGGATATAATTTAACATTATGACAGGTTCAAAGAACAAATGGATGTGGAAATCCATTTGTTCTTTTGTGTATAATAGAATTACGAATAAGGGTGCTGCGTTGGGGAACAGAGGGCGCAGTACGGCACGGAATGAAGGCGGAAACGAAAGGAGAGATTTTCATGAAAGACAAAATTTTAAAGAGATTCGGGGAGGTATTCGGGACGGAAGAGGGTGTGAAAGCTTATTTTGCACCGGGAAGAGTCAATCTCATCGGAGAACATACCGACTATAACGGCGGGCATGTATTTCCCTGTGCATTGACCATCGGGACATACGGTGCGGCGCGCAGGAGGACAGACAATCAGCTGCGCTTCTATTCCATGAATTTCGAACATCTGGGTGTGATAGAGTCCTCTCTCGAAGAATTGGTGCCGTCTAAGGAGGCAGGCTGGACAAACTATCCGAAGGGGGTAATGTGGGCCTTCGGGGAGAAGGGGATGAAAGTACCCTGCGGCATGGATCTGATGCTGTTCGGGAATATTCCCAACGGGTCCGGTTTGTCTTCTTCCGCTTCCGTGGAGGTATTGACAGGATACATATTGAGAGATTTCTTCGGTTTTCAGGTCAGCAACCAGGATCTGGCACTGATCGGCCAGTATGCCGAGAACAATTATAATAAGGTAAACTGTGGTATCATGGACCAGTTTGCCATTGCAATGGGAAAGAAGGACAATGCCATATTCCTGGATACTGCGGATCTGTCCTTTGAATATGCGCCTATTGCGCTGGAGGGAGCGAAGATTGTCATTGCCAGCAGCAATAAAAAGCGCGGCCTGGGGGATTCCAAATACAACGAGCGGCGCAGTGAATGTGAGACCGCCCTGGCGGAACTGCAGCAGGTGGTAAAAATCAATTCCCTTGGCGATATGGACGAGGAAACGTTTGAAAAGTATCAATCTGCCATTAAGGACGATGTGCGCAGGAAACGTGCAAAGCATGCGGTATATGAGAACCAGAGGACGGTCCGGGCAGTGGAGGCGCTGAAGGCAAATGATGTGGCCCTGTTCGGACAGCTGATGAATGCGTCCCATGTGTCTCTGCGGGATGATTATGAAGTGACAGGCATGGAACTGGATACCCTGGTGGAAGAGTCCTGGAAGGTGGACGGATGTATCGGTTCCAGAATGACGGGCGCGGGCTTCGGAGGCTGCACTGTCAGTATCGTGAAGGATGAGGCAATTGACAGCTTTATCGAGAAGGTAGGAAAGGCATATCTGGAGAAAATCGGTTACGCGGCGGACTTCTACGTGGTGGAAGTAGGAGACGGGCCTGTTACATTGTAGGCTGTGCTTCCGACAGCATCCGTTCTGTATACGGGAACGAGACGGGCAGCGGTAATTGGCCGATGCAGCAGGGATAGGAGAAGGGAAAAAGATTGTGCATATTGCGGAAAGGGTTCGTGGCAGGGATGGAGAGAATAGGGGCAGATATCAGGAAGCTGGTGGACTATGGAATCAGGACGGGGCTGGTTCCTGCGGAAGATGAGATTTTTACCGTAAACAGGCTGTTGGAGTTGTTTGGCCTGGAGGAGCCGGAGGAGGCTGAAGGCGGGGAGGAATGTGCAGGCGGCAACGCTGCCGCAGACAGGGACAGTGAGGGTGCCGGGGGTTCTGAAAACAGCGGATATGCAGCAAATCCGGAAATCCGGGAGAATTCCGGCTGCGCCGACGGGGCGCTTGGAGCGGAACTGGAAGGCATCCTGGGCCGTATGTGCGATTATGCATTTGAAAAAGGACTCATTGGCGAGAACGGAGTCGTGTATCGTGATTTGTTTGATACGAAGATTATGGGCATGCTGATGCCCAGGCCCAGCGAGGTTATCCGGAAATTCCGAGAGTTGTACGAAACGGAATCCCCTGTGGCTGCTACGGATTTTTATTATAAAATTAGTTGTGATTCCGATTATATTCGCAGATACCGCATTGCCAGGGACATAAAATGGATTGTACCTACAAAGTACGGCGACCTGGACATCACCATCAACCTGTCCAAGCCGGAGAAAGACCCCAAAGCCATTGCCGCCGCCAGGAACGCGAGACAGTCCGGTTACCCCAAATGCCTGCTCTGCCCGGAAAATGAGGGCTATGCCGGGCGTATCAACCATCCCGCAAGGCAGAATCACCGCATTATTCCGGTGACGTTGGACGGCAGCCGGTGGGGCTTCCAGTACTCGCCCTATGTGTACTATAATGAACATTGCATTGTATTTAATTTCCGGCATGTGCCCATGAAGATAGATCACGCCGCATTTTGCAGGCTGTTTGATTTTGTAAGGCAGTTCCCGCATTATTTTGTGGGATCCAACGCGGATTTGCCCATTGTAGGCGGCTCTATCCTGAGCCATGACCATTTCCAGGGCGGCCGTTATGAGTTCGCCATGGCAAAGGCGCCTGTGGAGAGGCGTTTTACGGTAAAGGGATTCGAAGACATTGCCGCGGGAGTGGTAAACTGGCCCATGTCCGTCATTCGGCTGAACGGGCCGGACAGCGGCAGAATTATCGCCCTGGCGGATAAAATATTGGGAAAATGGCGTGAATATACGGATGAGGATGCATTTGTATACGCTTACACGGATAACGAACCCCACAATACCATCACGCCCATTGCCAGGAAACGGGGAGAAAATTTTGAACTGGATCTGGTGCTGCGGAACAACATTACCACGGAAGAACATCCACTGGGGGTCTACCATCCCCATGCGAAGCTTCACCATATCAAGAAAGAAAACATCGGCCTGATTGAGGTGATGGGGCTGGCAGTACTTCCCGCCCGCCTGAAGGAGGAGATGTGGCGGCTGAAGGCTGCCATTCTGTCGGGGGCGGATTTGCACGCTGACGAACTACTTGGAAAACATGCGTTATGGGTGGAGGAATTTTCCGCTAAATATGAGAAGATAGATGCGTCTAACATTGACGAGATTATCGAGAAGGAAATCGGCCTGGTATTCATGGAAGTGCTGGAGGATGCAGGCGTGTACAAGCGGACGCCGGAAGGGCAGGCCGCGTTTGACAGGTTTATTGAAAGTATTGCCTGATATCCCGCGTCCGGCAGCAAGGTAAGGGGATATGGCGGCAGTTATCATCAGGAGGCATATGCAATGAATGAGATGAAAGAAAAGATGCATACGGGGGACCTTTACCTTCCGTATGACGAAGAAATCATGAAGGAGCAGGCAGTTTACCAGGATAAGCTGTGCGACTACAACATGACGAAACCTTCGGAAGCGGAAAAAAGAGCGAAGATGCTGAAGGAAATGTTGGGCGACTGCGGGGAGGGTGTGTATATTGAGGCGCCTTTCTACGCTAACTGGGGCGGGCATCACTGCCATTTCGGCAAGATGGTGTATGCCAATTATCATCTGACCTGTGTGGACGATACCCATATCTATATCGGCGACTATACCATGATGGGTCCGAACGTAACCATTGCCACAGCCGGGCATCCTATTCTGCCGGAGCTTCGCGAGCAGGTATATCAATACAATATGCCGGTTCATATCGGCAGGAACTGCTGGATTGGCGCAGGGGCGGTTGTTCTGCCGGGAGTCACCATTGGAGACAACACTGTAATCGGCGCCGGGAGCGTGGTAACAAAGGATATTCCCGCAAATGTCGTGGCGGTGGGGAATCCCTGCAGGGTGATGCGTGAAATCAATGAACATGACAGGGAATTCTATTTCCGGGACAGAAGGATTGATATAAAATAACGACAACACTTTGTGCAGTGTCTGCCATTTAGAACTTTTCCGCAATGGACTTCCATGTCCGGATGGATATGCTGCAGCTTTCCTTATTGTCAAATCTGATCTGCCTGGCAATAGGGTCAGCTGCTACAACATGGCGAGGGTTTATAAGGCAGCCACGCCTGCACATGATAAAACCATCTCCCAGCTGTGCTGCCAAATCTTTTAAGGACATCGCTACGGTGAAAATCTCTGATTTCGTGTGAACAAACAGTTTATGCTGGTTTTTCTGCGATTCCACAAAATAGATATCATCTTTAACAATAAAACGACAGGAACTGCCGGTTAAGAGCCGAATGCGGGGAGCTGAGAGCCTTTTGGCAGCATTGGCGTAATGCAGTTCCAGGGCATGAAGTGTATTATGAATTTGGGAACCAAGGCAGCCGTTATCCTTAATAATATAGTCAGTGGCCTGTAATTTCAGGCGGAAAGTTTCCATTACAAGTTCGTCATGGGTGGTGACAAAGATGAGGGCAGCCTCCGGGTCCAGCTTTCGAATGTTTGCACCAAGCTCCATGCCGTTTATTTCCGATTTTAAAATAACGTCCAGAAAATAGATTCCGCCCAGGGTCTTATCCTGCAGCAGACACTCCAGAAGTTTGGTGGGCTTAGAGGATTTGCACAGGATTGTCATTTCCCAGTCGCTGCTGATCATAAAATCGGAAACGGCTTGTTCAATCTGTGCTATCCAGATCGGTTCGTCGTCACATATGTATATTTTTGTCATTTCTGTTTCCCCTTCTGTGTTCTGGTTCCCATATACTAACAGGTGGGCATCTTTTTGACTTCCAGGATCTGGCAGAATACGGTATCTTTATATTTAGTGGACAGGTTAGCAAAAGGAACCGTATCCAGGAGTTCTGCCACCGTGTAAAGTCCGATTCCATCATGCCCTTCCTTTGTGCTGTATCCCCGTTTCATCAGTTCACTGACAGGGACAGAGAGAGGGAGGGTACTGTTGACAATCGAAAAAAGTACGGTCAGTTCGGTGGATACAACGGCGATACGGAGTTCCTTTTCAGGGCTTTTCAAAGCGGCCTCCATTGCATTATCTAGTAAGATACCCAATATCCGGCACAAGGTCAAGCTTTCTAACGGGAGGACAGGAACAGGATCCGCTATTTCCAGGTTAAAATTTAGTTCGTGGTTCAGCACTGCGACTATTTTGGTGTACAATAGGCTTTTTACGGAATCATCCTCAAGCTGGTGCAGTCTTCCCAGATGAAATCCATCATCCGAGAGAACAGGTGTATTGTTTAAGATGGTATTGTGGAAGTATTCCCTTAATGCCTCTGTATTCCCGTTGTCAATATATTGCTGCATGGTAGAAAGTATGTTCCGGTAATCATGGCGGAAAATCCGGATGTCTTCATAAAGGTGTTCTATGCGGTGGGCGTAATCATGCATGATGGCTGACTGCGCCTGCTGAAGGCTGAGCTTGTGGTTCTTTTCCAGGATATCGTACATGCTGTAAAAAATTAATGTGGTGGAAAGGACAAAAATAGTAATAAGCATGCCGTTAAAGGATAAAACCTCTGTAGGATAGGAAACAGATTCTCCATAGATGAAATTGGCAGCCATCAGTCCAAGCCCTATGTAAAGTTCCGCCAGAAAGAAGCAGAGCAGCTTTTTAGGGCAGGCATGCAGGATGGAAAGTCTGGGGAGAATAATATACCTGCGGATGAGGCGCAGGATGGCAAATGAAGTAAAAATCAGCATGCAAAATATGACTGTTTCATAATATTCATGTATATAGGAAATTGATTTTCCCATGGCACTTAGCGGGATTGAAAAGGCATGGTCAATCAAAATTAAAATGAGGTGTCCCATCAGAGTGAAGGACAGGTTCAGTAAATCGCCAGCGCAGCCCAGATAAATGATGAGGCTGTTTCCAAGTATAAGGACAAAGGTAAGCCATTGGCCAAAAGAAATACCTAACCAATAGTTTAGTGAAAAAACATATGTGAAAAGGAAGAAATAATATTGAGGTTTCATGTGCGTTGGCAGCAGCCCTGTATAACCGGTTGTCAAATAGATGCTTGATAAAGCAGCAGATGTGATATTCAATCAAGGTTCTCCTTCCCCAAATTACGTTTATGTCAAATTTCTGTCATTTCATGTAAAAAATGGTTATAAAATCAAAAATGTGTTATTCTATAAATATAGTTTAGCATATTAGGAACATTTTTCAATATTAAGATAATAATTATGAAGGAAAAGATAGCAAAAATCAACTCTCCGAAATAACAGGAAAAGGATTGAACAAACTCCATGAAGAAGAAAATCAGTTATATTCTCTTAGCGTCCATACTGGTCTTTCAGCTTGGCGCATGCGGTGTAGGTGACAGAGAAATTACAGGTACCTCAAATACGGAGGAAATACAGGATACTGGTGCAGCGGACAGTCGGGAGGCATCTGCAGATTCGGAAGGTATGCCGGACGCTTCGGCAGTTTTGGACCTTGAGGGAAAGGACAATTCCCTGAATGCGTATTCTGCCGTAGTGAATACACCGCTGCAGACGGAAAATCCGGCGGGGTCTATACAGGGAGGAAACAGGCTTTTTTTGGGAGCTTCCAGGGGTTATTATTTTATGAAGCATCTCTACGAAAAGGTGGATGAATGCTGGGACGAGCTGTCTTATGTGACTGCGGAGGGCGAGATGGGTTCATATAGCTTTGACCTGGAGCATCAGCTGTGGGATGTAGGACAGGTTGCCGGCACGAACCATTATGTGGCTTTTGCATATGAAGTGCAGGAGGATGAGGCGGATTATCGGTTCTATCTTACGGAGAGGGATGAAAATAATGAAGTGCTGCGAGAGTTCCCGCTGGACTGTCTGAATGGGAGCAGTTCCTATAAAGAAATACTTATGAGCAGCCTTAATTTTGCGGTGGACCACTCAGGGGTGGTTCACCTGATTCGAGAGACAGGAGGGAATAAGCAGTATCAGCTTATCTCGCCGGATGGGGACATTTTGACAGAGTGTGTCCCAGACGGCAATATCGTGGAATTGGTAGCCTTGTATGACGGGCGTGTCGCTTTTTTGGCAACAAAATGGAGCGATGAAATTCAGGGCGTACGGGCAACGTTGCAGTGTGCGGATGCGGAGACAGGGCAGCCGGTGGTGTTGGCCGCGCCGGCACTGGACATCAATTATTTTACACTTCTTGACGAAAAAACGTTGCTGTATGCGGACCAGGAGGGCGTGTACCGCAGCGAATTATCCGGAAAGAATCCGGAACTACTTTACCGTTGGATTGATCATGGCATCACGGCGCAGACGATACGCGCCATCCAGGCGGATGAGAAAGGCGGGATTTCGCTCATTTATGACGATTCCTCGGCTTTTAATTATAATTACATCCATTTGAAACCCACTACGGAAAATGTGGAAATCTGTGAGATTACGTTGGCAGTTTCGCCGCACAGAATGTCGGTCTATCAACCGCTGGTGGTGGCATTTAACAAGCAGTATCCAAGCTTCCATATTGAGTTAAAGAGCGATTACGACCAGGCTGCGTTACTGACAGAGCTGATTGCGGGAAAGGGTCCGGCGCTTATCGATACGTCCCTGACGGGTTTTGAGGACCAGGAAAAGCTGTGGGAGCCTCTGGATTCTGTTATGGAGCAGATGGGTATCACGGAGGAACTACAGCCGTCTACTCTGGAGATGGGCAAGATCAATGGAATTCAGTATGGAATGGTGACGGACTTTAGACTGAAAACGCTGGTCACCGGGAATCCGGATCTTAAGGACTGGGATTATGACGGGTTTTTACAGTGTATTGAGGACAGTCCGGCGCTGGAAGCGGTTTTTAATTTTTATGGATTTTATGGCGGAGGAGACTTCAGACCGCATTTTATTATGAATTTTCTTAGCCATGGAATTGATGACGCTTATTTTTTCGATGGGAAAGCGGGAAGGACGAAGTTTGATACCGGCGAATTCCGCAGGGTTCTGGAGATGGCAAATAAGTACTGTGAGGGTGAGGAACAGATAGGACCCGGCAGAACCCTTCTGGAGGAGAAGGTACTCTGCAATGAACTGCAAATCAGTAAGCCGGAGGATCTTGCCCTGTACCGCGTCTGCTATGGGGAGAATGCCAATTATATCGGATATCCTACAAAGGATGGGTCCGTTCATTTTATGGACGGAAGCAGCCCGCTGGCGATACGCAGAACAGTTACAGAGGAGGAGAAGGCTGTTGCTGTTGCCTTCATCAATGTGTGTCTCTCCTATGAGGGGCAGTCCCAGGCAGTAAAGGATTTGAATTTTGGTTTAAGCGTGCGCAGAGATGTGTTGGAGGAACAGATTGCTGCCATGAATGCGGACACCGAAGTTTTTTTGCCTGGCTTTGATCCATTCACAATCGGCAATGACCTGAATATAGAACTGGACAGAAAAACATTGCTGGATATCATTGAAAAGGCCAGACCGGTGCAATATCTTCCGAAGGAGCTGATGGACATCATGTATGAGGAGCTGGGGCAGTATTTTTCCGGCACAATTTCGGAGGATAAATTGATCGATAACCTGGAGAGCCGTGTGGGGCTGTATCTGGGGGAGAGAAATTAGTTCACCAATGGACACAGAACGCATTTTCACATTATGGAAAATACGCAACCTGAACATTGTTCAGGTTGCGCCATATGAAAAAGAGTTCCATAAACGGGGAGAAGAAGCCCATGGCCGTATAAAACCAATGGCTTCCGGAGTGTCGTCTGAGGTCAGCTTAATCTGGCGCCCATGGCGGTACCTGTCCAGAACCGCCCGCATGAGGGCAGAACCCACGCCCTTCCGCTGATGCGTGGGGAAAATCAGAATATCCTGAATAAATACGAGATGCTCTCCGTCGCAGGTGGGATGGTCCATGCATCCCCAGAATGCCTCCCGGGTCAGATTCTCCACCGTGCGGTAATCTGCCGGATTCTCTTTTCTGATTTCAAAAGGCAATGGGTGTTCCTCCGTATTTTTCGACTGAAAAGGGTTTCTGATAACAAGCATAGTTTGTTTCGCCTGCTTTGTCAAGGATGGAGAGGGGAAGCTATAGATAATAATCTTGCGGATACAGGGGGGATATGGTAGGATAAAGGAATGGGGAACCGATTTCAGGAGGGAAGTTTATTATGAAGATCTGCAGGTTTAGTTCAGGAATACGAAAAACGGAAGGGTTCTGTCAGCCCCGAAAGCTGTCTGTGAAAATAGCGGTTCTGCTGTCCGCATGTATGTTGGTTTTGTTGTGCTGCGGCTGTGGGGGGCAGGAGAGCAGCCGGAAGTCCCTGAACCAACAGGGGATGGAACTGATCGATTTGATGGCGCAGATGGCTGTCAGTGAAGAATATGGTGCAATTATGGGAGCTGATAATCCGGCTTTCGAAAGTCAGCTCCGGGGAATAGCGGCCGGGGATTACAGCGTTCCCAGGACCATATATGAAATGACTGTTCCGTCCGTGGGGGAATTTCTGTCAGCCATTGACGGAGAGGAAGCTCTGGATGGGCTTCCGGATTCTCTGAAGGAGTTTCTGGATGCGAAAAGCGCTTCCTTATTGTTAAATCAGCTCAACGCCCGGGAGGGAAGCAACTCCCTGGCTCTGGCGTCTCTGTATACGGCGGAAAAAACTTTCGTCAGCAGTGAATTGGAGCAGGACAGCATTTATCTGTATTTTTTCGAGGACGGATATCCCATAGCCGTGGCTTTCCACAGAGGTGAGGATGATACGGTGAAGGCTACGGGCGTGTTTGTTCTGGCGGAGGGCATGGAAGAAGCGTCCGTTGGACAGTTGGAGGAGGTGTTTGCCCTGTTGGGCCTGGACTGCAGGTTCCGGCTGTTGGAAGGGCAGGAGAAGTAGAGTTGGCTTGCCTCTCATACATTCATCAACTGCTGTGTTTCGGCATTGTGAATATGACAGATGGATCTCTGAAACAGGTATTCTCTACAGAAATGTTCAAGTTCTGGCAGGGTAACTGCTGATCGGGAATTCTATTTGTAATTGCGTTTCGTGTAAAAAGTACCTTTATACCTTTGTAAGTTTCCCCGTCAGAACTGCATTCTATTGACAATTTGATATTTTGGGCATATTATGAAAAATAAGAAAAAAGGAGTGCTCTAAATCATGTAGTCAGAAAGGATAAAGAGAAATGCCGGACTTAAGCGTGATAGTGCCTGTTTATAATATGGCGAAAAATGGCAATCTGGAGTACTGTATCTCTTCTTTGGTGCGGCAAACTCTGCAGAGCATGGAAATCATAGCCGTGGACGATGCATCCACGGATGATTCGCTGAAGATTCTTCGGGAATTTGAGAAAAGATATCCCGGAAGAGTTAAAGTGATTGCGTCCCCGGAGAACAGAAGACAGGGCGGCGCGAGAAATCTGGGTTTACGGGAGGCGCAGGGGCGGTATATAGGTTTTATGGATGCAGACGATTGGGCAGTCGAAGACCTTTATGAAAGAATGGTTGAACTCGCAAAGTCTACAGGGGCTGACGCTGTAGGAACGGACTTGAGCAGGGTCTATGAACATACCATGATTCCCGCCCAGAGAGAAGCGTGTAACTTTCCAAGTCAGACGGGGATATTTGACCATGAATTAAGGAAAGCGTATTTGCTGCATCCCGGACCGGTTGTAACGAAAATCTATGAACGGGAGATATTCTTTGATAAGGAATTTCGCTTTCCTGAGCATATGTCATATGAGGACAATGCTACTTTTGTTGAAATAGGAATGCGGTTGAAGCATTTTGAACATATACCGGAGGCGAATATATTTTACTATCAGCATGAGGATTCAACGACCCATAGCTTTGACATGAAAAAGTGCCGGGACCGAATGGAGGCAATGCGTATTATGCTGAGGTATGCGAAGGAAAACGGCGCATTGGAAGAGTTCCGTGAGGTGCTGGAATATCATTTCAGCAACCTCTTTTATCGGAACACTTTGTTTTCCTACATGCAGAGTGATATTAAAAAAGATATCGGCTATGTAAGAAAATTAGGACAGGAAATGGTAGATACATTCCCCGATTTCCGTCAAAATCCATACTACGTTCAAAATGTGAATGATTATGAAAAGAAATTAATTAATTTGCATTTGAAATCTGCAGTTGCATTTATGTTTACTTACAAGTTAAAACAAATATCCAAAAGAATCAGAGGAAAGAAAGCAAAATAATGAAGAGGAAGACGGCACAATAAAGAAGGTAATCGCTGCCATGGCTGCTGTTGGTCTCAAAGAATCCTTTGTGCTGCGATGATTCGCGCTGCATTTTGGATTCTTTTTCATATGTCAAACCGTGACGGAACGCGGGAGGAAAGAGCGCAGCCTGCAGGGAGACTTATTACAGCGGGAGGAAGGAACACAGTCTGTTGCAGGGAGGTTTCTTTAATACCCGGTTCTGTGCAGTTTTGTGAGATTTGCGGGCGTCTCCACTTTCGGAAAAGAAATCCGTATTTCAAAGCCCTGTCCCCACTGGGAGGAGGCCTCCAGGGAAAGTCCGATCTCCCTGGCGATTTCGGCTGCCAGATACAGTCCCATGCCGGTGGCCCGGTTTCGGTTCTCGCCGGAGTCCCCGGTAAAGCCTTTTTCAAAGATATAGGGAAGATCACAGGCTTTTACGCCTGTACCGTTGTCCCGGATATCCAGTCTGCAGCCGGAGGCGTCCTCCCGGTAATCAAAGCAAAGCGCGGGAGACTGGGCGCTGTATTTCACGGAATTGCTGACAAGCTGCCGTATCAGGAACAGCAGCCCCCGGCGGTCCGTGTATACATGGGCTTCGGCGGAGGGAAGGGTGATCCGGAACTGTTTTTCCTCCAAAAGGGGGCGGTAGTCCTCCAGAATTTCCCGGATGCAGGGCAGCAGGGGAAAGCGCTCGAAGAGATAATCCTTCCGGGCGCTTTTGAGGCGGGCATAATACAGCATCTGGTCTATGAATTCCTGCATGCGGTTCCGCACATAGTCCAGTCTGTACACCACGGGTTCGGGAAGGCTGTCCCTGCGGTTGTCCAACAGGAGGGACAGCAGGGAGAGGGGCATCTTCGTCTCATGGGCCCAGGATTCCACATATTCCTCGTATTCTTCCAGGCGGGTTTCCAGATGCCTGCAGGCATCCCGGCGTTCCCGGAGATTTGCGCCCAGAAGGCGGACTGCATGGGCCTGTGAAGCGCCCAGGGATTTTAGGAGCAGCTCCTCCTGGTATTCGTCAGGTGTCTCCAGAAAGGCCAGGAAAGCTTTTTCGCGGCTGTTTCCCCGGCAGGCAAGCACGGCGCTGACTGCGGAAAACAGGAGGAGGGATGTCAGCAGGATTGCGGCGGACAGGGAAGGGAACGCCCGGGAATCCACTACCCAGAGCAGAAAAGACGAAAAAACGTCCATTCCAAGCAGCAGAAGCAGCCAGGGCAGAGCGTGCTGTAAGTGTTTCAGGTATCGTTTCATAGGTTCCCCCTTTTGGTTGTTATTGGTAACAGTTCAGCGCCCTGTCTGAACTGTTGCTGTCATTGCCCGGTATCCTCCTGCTTTGCCGGGACAAGGCGGTAGCCGGTGCCCCTTATGGGGATAAGGCGGCAGTCCATGTCAAGGCCTGCAAGGGTTTTCTTCAGCCGCGTCAGATTTACCTGCAGGGCATTTTCGTCGATGAACCGGGTAGTGCCCCATAGCCCCAGGCATAATTCTTCCTTGGTAACGGCATCGTCACCGTGGGACAGAAACAGTTCCAACAGTTTTCCCTGATTTTTGGGAAGGATTACGGACCGGCCGTGGACATAAAGAGTATAGGACTGTCGGTCCAACAGGCAGCCCGGGCCTTCCAACAGGTTTGGCCTGCCCTCAAACCGCTTCAGCACATTGGAGATGCGCGCCAGAAGACGCTCCCTGGGGCAGGGTTTGGTCAGGTATTCGTCCGCACCCAGTTCCAGGGCGTGGAGTTCGTCCCGCATCTGGTCCCGGGAGGTGAGCACCAGGACGGGGATGGCGCTTTTCCGCTTCAGTTCCCTGCAGATCTGGAATCCGCCTGCGCCGGGAAGGTTCAGGTCCAGGAGGACAAGGTCCGGGGAAAGGTCCAGGAGCGCCTGGGCCGTGTCCTCAAATTTGTCGACTGGAAGGGGCTTGTAGCCTGCCCGGCTCAACAGTTCGGACAGTTCCTCCCGCATAAATACCTCGTCCTCCACAATGGCAATTCGTTTCATCACAGCCTCCCTGTCCCGGGCAGTCCGGGAATTTTTTTCCAACAGCCCTATTCCTCCCGCTCCGGCGTCATCAAAGTGAGGAGATAACGGCATGCGGAGCGCCGGGCTGCGGCTATATAGACAGATTCTACCACAACCAGAAGGAAAATCATAGTGGCAGATACGCCCATCAGCTCCAGTGCAGTGGCTGTGGTCAGATAACCAAGTATGCCTGTGAGCAGGGAGCGGATGCCGAACAGGCTGCTGATAACCGCAACGGCGGCGGGAAGGCCGAAGTACCAGTTCAACTGTTTTCCGGCGCAGCGGCAGAGGAGTTCATAGGAGGCGCCCAGGCGGATGAGGGTTTTGTACCGCCTGCCGGATTTCTGCTGACTCATTAAAAACTGTACGCCCATTACCGTATTTGCGATAATCAGGAAGATGACAGTGAGATATACGGTAAGGTAGCCTGCGGCAACCGCATAGAACAGCTTTCTGCCCATATTTTGGAGGTGGCTTTCATATTCCAGGCCTGCTTCGTCCAGGCGTTCGTTTATATCCATGATAGCGTTCATCAGGCTTCGGGAGCGGAGTAGCTCCGGATTCAGCACTGCGTTCAGGTAGGTGCTGTAATCCCCCTGTGTATAGCGGGCGAATACCTGGTCCGGTACAATCAGGGCAAAGGACAGGGAGATGGCGCGGTCCGTGACCAGGTTCAGGGTCTGGACGGTTCCGGTGAGATAAAAGGTTTCCCGGTCCAGGGTTACGGCAGGCCGTTTTTCCAGGATTTCATTCATCAGCTCCAGACGGCCCGGGGTGCTGTCTTCATGATTCATATAGACTGCGGCCTCGTTTTCCGCCAGAGTCAGTGCGGGCTGTTCCGCCAGGGAGAGCAGGTGGTTATAGCCGCTGAGGGAAATCAGGTAGGGATGGACGGCATAGCCCAGGTTGTTCAGCAGCACATCCCTGTCCTGGGATGCCTCCGCCTGCTCCAGGGCTTCCAGGACGGATTCCATGGTAAAGTCCCCCTGCTGACCGTCTCCTGTGCGGATGTGTCCCAGGTTTATCTCGAATAACTGGGAAAAACAGGCGTCCAGGTCATTGCTTTCGATCTGTCTGAGGGTTTCCGCGCCCTCCTGGTATTCCGGAAAGGTATAATCCAGGATGTGGGAGTCGGTTTTCCCGAAAAGGGAAAATACATTGCTGTCCCTGTTGAAATAACCGGACACAGCCGCGCCTGCCCCAAGGCAGCAGAGGGCTGCCAGAAGCAGCAGGGAACTGACGGCCAGGCTGCCGGAGCGCAGGACGATATTCTCCTGGATCTGCCGGAAAGTGAAGGTATGGAGCCGCCGGTTCCTGCCTGTGTGATTTACCAGGAAGCCGATTGCGGAGCCAAGTCCCAGGAAGAGAAACATGGTTCCGGAAAAGCCCAGAAGCAGGGTGGTTCCCATCTTTTTCAGATTATACCAGGAAAGTCCCCGGATGGCCATGGCGTAGGCGGCAGCAAGGAAGAAAAGACCCAGTATAAACGAAATAACGTATATCGGAGCGGCCAACCTGCGCCTGGCTCCCTTTGGCGCCTCCGACAGCAGCGCCCCCAGTTCCTGTCCGGCAATCCGGCCGCTGAGCAGAAGGAAAGCTCCCAGTTTTATGGCAAGAAAACCAAGGACAGTCCACAGCACAGCCGTGGGGGAGAGGGTAAAACGATGTCCCACAATGCCCATACCCACAATTCTTGCAGTAGCCAGGCTGATCAACTCGGACAGCAGCACTGCGGCGGGCAGACCCACAGCCAGGGAGAGGAGGCTGCTGCGGAAATCCTCCGCCAACAGCAGGAGGAAGAGTTTCGGCCTGCGCATGCCCATCATCAGGTAGACGCCGAATTCATGCCTGCGCCGTTCCAACTGGAACTGTCCGGCATAGTAGACCAGAAAGAAGAGGATGAGCAGCGTCATACCGAAGAACAGGGGTATCATCTGAAAGAGCCGGTCTACGGCCTGGCTCTCCATTTTGTCCAGGAAGATCATCACATCCTGGCGGGGCAGGGCGAGTATAATGTAAAAGGCGATAATGGAAACCAGTAAGGAGGCGAAGAACAGTCCGTTTTCCTTCCGGCTTCTTGCGCTGTTGCGGGTGATCAGTTTATAAAACATTTGCGCTTCCTCCTCCCAGATGCGCGGTCACATTGAGAATCCGCTCGTAGAAGTCCAGGCGGGATTCCGTTTCCATGTCTCTGCGCAGTTTGTGAAAAATGATGCCGTCCTGGATAAACAGTATCCTCCGGCAGTAGCTTGCCGCATTGGTGTCGTGGGTAACCATCAGGATGGTGGTGTTTTTGTCCTGATTTAAACCGGAGAGCTTCTCCATCAGCGATTTTGCGTTCCGGGAATCCAGTGCGCCGGTGGGTTCGTCCGCCAGGATAATGCCGGGCGTTAAAATCAGGGCCCTGGCGGCTGCCACCCGCTGTTTCTGGCCGCCGGACATCTGGGCGGGAAATTTATCCAGTACATCCCGGATTTCCAGATAGTCGGCCAGGCTGTGCAGGCGCTTGCGGCTTTCCTTCTCCGGCACATTCTGGATGGACAGGGGCAGGAGGATATTTTCCTTTCCGGTGAGGTTATCCAGAAGTTCGAAATTCTGGAACAGATAACCGATTTGCTTTCCCCGGTATCCGGCAAGGGCAGCGCCCTTCAGTTTCAGCACGGAAGCGCCGTTCATGATAATGCTGCCGCTGTCCGGCCGTATTACCGTGGCGATACAGTTCAGCAGGGTGGATTTCCCGGAACCGCTGCTTCCCATAATGCCCAGGAATTCCCCTGCCATGACCTGGAATGTGATGCCGTCCAGGGCTTTGGTGGGGTTTGCGGGCTTTCCGTAGTATTTTTTCAGTGCGTTGATTTCGAGTACAGGTTTCATGTCTGAGCCTCCCGGTTGTTTGTAAGTCTGTTCTGCATGTTTGAGCTTGTGTGGCTTGTGAGTCAGAATTGCATATCAGGTTTGCAGGTCTGGTTCGTGAGTCAGAATTGCATATCAGGCATGCAGGTCTGGCATGTAGTCCTGAATTGTATATGTGTTATGCAAGTGTGGCTTGTGAGTCAGAGTAGCATATCAGGTTTGCAGGTCTGGCTTGTGGGCTGGATTGTATATTTGGCTTGGTGCCTGTTTGACTTTTCGGCATGCCGATTCCGCTGCGGTGATTCTATGGTAACACAGGAAGGGGAAAAAGGATACTTACAGTAAATGAAAGGTATTGGCTAAATAAACGATTTGAGAATATAATGAGAGTGCCTGGATGGGGTGTTTGTATTCTTCTATTTGAGGAAGGCTGTGGGCAGGGGGCTGGAATACAAAAGAAAGCAAAGAAAGGAAATAAAAAATGGAGTTGGTAGTATTTTTACAGGAGATTGTACAACAGTTTGGATTGGGGGAATTAACAGCATTGCCCCAGAGGGTTTCAGGGGGATATATGCACAGGATGTATAAAGTGGAAACTTTAGCAGGGGTGTATGCGCTGAAGCTTTTAAATCCGGTCATTATGAAAAGACCTGATGCCATGAAAAATTTTCGGAGAGCAGAGAAACTGGAGCGGATTTTGCAGGAAAATGGAATTCCCGTCATACCGGCGCTTGAGAAAGATGGTTTGAAAATGCAGTGTCTGAACGGGCAGTATTATTATTTTTTTAACTGGTGTGATGGGAGTGTAATGGAATGGCATGAAATCGATCTATTGCATTGCAAAACTGCGGGGAACCTGTTGGCGAAGATTCACAGGATTCCGTGCGGAGAGGGACGAACATATTCCAATCAGGAGGTGCGGGAGACATTTGGGTACGACAAAGGACCGGTCGTTTGGAATGGACAGGAAAGCGTGAACCGGGAAGGAGGTGCATTTTACGGGAAGGAAGGCATGATTTACGAAGACTGGGACGGTTATATCGAACTAGCGGCAGAGGCATGCCCCGAAATGGAAAGGGAACTGGCGGAGAGCCGGAATCTTTTGTGGCAGGCACAGAGGGAGTACAATGCTGCCGTAAAAAGTGCGCCGAATGTGCGCTGTGTCTGCAATGGGGACATGGACAGCAAAAATGTATTGTGGAAAGGCTATGAGCCATATGTAATCGACCTGGAATGTCTGGATTATGGAAATCCTTTTACGGAAATGTTCCAACTGGCATTAAACTGGTCCGGAGCGGCGGTGTTCGAGTTTGAGTACGCACATTTTGCATGGTTTATCCGGGAATATTGTCAAGTATATGGAGAGGTGTCGGTGGACTGGAAAGCACTCTCAGGTGTTGGCTATTACTGGTTGGACTGGTTGGCCTATAATGTCAGGAGGAGCCTGGGAATAGAGTGCTGTGATGAGGAAGAGCGGCGGTTGGGTATCCGAGAGGCACAGAAGACGCTGCGGCGGATTCGGTATTACGCCTCCATTCGAGAGGAGGTGATAGATTGGCTTGTTAGGGTGGTTTTGCATTAGGATTAAAACTTGGGCTGTCGCATGAAAAGTTTTATACACCAGATATAGATATAGCTGGCAACCGGATATCTTGTATCAGGTACAGAATTTCTTATTGCGACAGCCCTAAGACAAAGAACGACAATTTATAATTTTCGTATTGCCGTTTTAATTACAGCGGCTGAACGTATTTCGGGAAAAAATATCCTGGAACGGCATAATGCAGGACTGAGAGACGGATTTGTCCAAAACTGCAAAGATAACTGTCCGGAAGATATCCGGGAAGTGGTTCTCCAACAATTCCTGCTACCATGCCGCCACCTCATTGGGATCATTGCGGAATACGCCGCAGCCATAGGCACCCAGAATCAGGTGAGAGCATTTCTGGCTGGCAAAGATGGCCAGGGCAAGTTTCATCCGCTCCCGCATTGCCTGTTTTGCCAGGGCAGCATCCTCGCCTTTCAGCAGCACCTGTCCCATATTGACAGCGGGCAGAGTCAGAACGGAGGCGGTGACGGGTTTCTCCAACAGCCGGAAAGAGCCGTCCCGGAAAAAGACTACATCCGGAGAGTAAATGGCATGGTTGGTATACATCATGGTATTACAGGCCCGATTGTTTTTGTAGTAGGTTTCGTGAGCGACTAAAGTGTTGTAGAGGCAGCTGGAGGCGGCGAGGCTTTCTTCCTGGGCCATGGCGCCGTTGATGAAACCGCCGCCGGGATTTTTGGCGCTGGCGAAGTTGAGGACGGCAATGGGGCTGCTGCCTCTGGGGGATGGGACGCAGGCGGAGATATCCTTTGCAGCGCCGGCCTTGGGCTGAAGGAGAGGATTTGGGTTTGCTTTGCCCCAGGGTTCCTGCCCGGGAATGCCGCTTTGGGCATGGGGGTGTAGCTCTTCGTGACAGTGATCTTTTGTTGATTCTTCGGGGAGTTCCCGGGGCAGCTCCTGGGACAGTTTCAGGATGGCGTCGACGGTGGAGCAGTTCCAGACCCGGACAACGGTTTTGGGGGATGGGGATGCTGTGTTGCTTTTCGGGCAGGGTTTGTCATATTGTTCCAGTAAGATCCGGCCCTGTTCCGGGGTCAGCAGGAAGCTTTCTTTAACGGAATGTTCCTGGAGCGCTTTGATTTCTATGGATTTATGTTGTGTTTCATAGTATCCTTTTTCCATGATATCCAGGGTTTCTCTGGCGATTTCTTTTCGGTTCATAATGGATTTCCTTTCTTTCTTTGAGGTCTGTGATGATGAGTGCCGTAGTGCAGCTTTCCTTATTTTTACAGTAGATTGTCGGCAATCCATCTGGCTACGCCGTCCTGTTCATTGCTTCCGCAGATTTGGTCGGCAGCAGCTTTTACTTCCGGCAGGGCATTGTCCATTGCAATCCCGATGCCGCAGGATTGCAGCATGTCTATATCGTTGTAGTCGTCTCCGAAGGCAGCCACCTCTTCCGGAGAAATTTCATAGTGGGCAGCCAGGATTTTGATGCCGTTTGCCTTGGTTGCCTGCCTGTTCATGATCATGGCAACCAGATTCTCCGAAAGCTGCAGATACGAATTGTCTGGTATGTAGGCCCGGAAACGGTTCATGTCGTCCAGGGAGTGGGCTTCCACCAGGATTTTGTCTGCTACCAGATGTGCCGTCTCGTGGAAATCCCGGGTTTTGGTGTACTCAATGCCTGACCATATCTCTTCTGGGGCACAATTGCTGTACATGGTATCATTGGCTTCAATGGAAATCCTGCTGTGGGGAAGTTCGTTCAGAAGGACAGAGGTGATGGCAGCGGGGTTTTCAATCCCAAATTTAGCCAGGAGTCGGTTTCCCGCATAGATCAGGGCGCCGTTGTGGAAGATGGAAGCATCAAACTTCAGGAAGGGAAGGGCTCCTTTTACGGCGCGGATGGGCCTGGCTGTGGCAATGGCAAAGAGAATACGGCGCTCTCGCAGGCGGGCCAGAATGGAGTCTGTAAATGGGGAGATGGTTTTGTTATTTTTTAATAAGGTGCTGTCCAAGTCAGTGACAATCATTTTGATATTGGGATATTTTTCCATGGGTGTTTTTTTCCTTTCCGGCGGGGCGTTTTGGATATTTTAGCATATCGGAAAGCGGAGGGCAAGGGGATGATGAAAATTGGGGAAGGCGGAAAAGATGGGAAATAGAGGCGGCTGACTGATCGAACGGGGCGGATAAAGAAAGGATGGCATATTCCGAAAAGAAGTAGTAAAATAAAAACATGGCAGAGAATAGAGGATTTATATAGATTTTTTCATAAAGATGGTTTGTTGGATGGATGGTCACAGGGGGATACAGGAGCCGTCGGGAATGGGCGAATCAATAGGAACGGGTTGGGATAACGGGAATCAACGGATAGGAGGAGACTGGCTATGGAACGGTGCGGATGGTGTCTGTGCAATGAGAAAATGATAAAGTATCATGACGAGGAGTGGGGCGTGCCGATGCGGGACGACAGGAAGCAGTTTGAGTACCTGATGATGGAAGTCATGCAGTGCGGGCTGAACTGGAATATGATGCTCCAGAAGAGAGAAATATTCCGGGAATGCTTTGACGGGTTCGATTATGAGAAGGTGGCGGAGTACGGAGAGGAGGATATTCTGCGGATATTGGGGACGGAGGGGATGATCCGGTCCCGGCGGAAGGTGGAAGCAGTGATACATAATGCCCGATGTTTTCGGAAGGTGCGGGAAGAGTTCGGGACGTTTTCGGAGTATCTCTGGGGGTTTTCCCAAGGGAAGATGATTCTGTACATGGGGCACCAGAAGGGGCAGATTCCGGCCAGAAACGGGCTGTCGGACAGGGTGAGCGCGGATTTGAAGAAGAGAGGGTTCAAGTATTTGGGTTCAGTGACAGTGTATGCGCATCTGCAGGCCTGCGGCATGGTGAATGATCATTGGGAAGGGTGCTTCCGGTATGGAGAGGTTATGGAAGGTGCGGAGACCGCAGGGAAGGAACGGGAGAAGGAAGCTTAGGGTAGAGCCGCTTCTATGGCTTTCCCCTTTTTATGGTAATATATTATCAGAAAGTTTACAAGATTTACAAGAAAAATTTTGGAGAGGGGCCTATGATCTATTTGAGCAGCTTTTTGTTTTCGGAAGAGTCAGTGGAAAATCCCAATATTTATCCATATCATGTATTTGCCGGGAAAACGGAAAGGCGGCTGTATTTCGGTCCGATAACCATGCTGTACGGCAATAATGCTTCGGGAAAGTCCACTGTGCTGAATATTATTGCCAATAAGCTGAAACTGCAGGGGCAGGAGTATGCAGCCAGTAATAAGTACGGAAGAGTGCTTTATTTTGAACGGTTTGTGGAGGAGTGCAGGTATACCCTGGGGGAACGGGAGGACGGCAGATCTTTTCGGGAAATTCCTTCGGGCAGCAGGTATATCAAGAGTGAGGATATTCTGTACGAAATTAAAAAGATACAGCAGGAACAGGTTCTCCAGGACGGTTATGTATACGAGCATGTGAGAAGGGGAATGGACAAAGAGGCGGTGAGAGGGACGTTGGATTCCTATGGGACACGGCAGCGGTTGGAGAACTTGATATATGCCCAGGAAAAGTATTCGAATGGGGAGACTGCATTGCAGATGTTGGAGGATTTCATAGAGCCGGATGGGCTGTATCTGTTGGACGAGCCGGAGGTGTCGCTTTCACCGGAGAATCAGGTATTGTTGGCCGAAAACTTGAATCGGATGGCCAGGTTTCTGGGGTGCCAGTTTATTGTTGCTACCCATTCGCCTTTTATGTTGGGGACGCTGCAGGGGAGAATTTATGATCTGGATTCCAGGGACTGGGTGGAGGCGGAGTGGACGAAGCTTGAGAATGTGAGGTATTTTTATCGGTTTTTTGAGGAGAGGCGGGGGGAGTTTGAGAGAGCATAAATATTGTATATTATGATAATACACTTAGGGGTTGTATCGGGCTTGTATCGCGTCAAAAAAAGATTGAGGTATTTTGAGGGACATGCTACAATATCCATAAGTGGTACATATTTGTAGCCGGAAAATCTGGTTTTTCTAAAGACGCAGGATGTCTTCAGCAGAAATAAGTCTAAATGAGGGTTTTTAGCGGATGATTTGGGAATCATAATCATGTATGTATAAATGTCAGAGGTGCATAAATGAAGATTAGTACATTAAAGTTAAAAAATTTTATGCTGTTTGAAGAAACTGAAATTAACTGGTCGAAAAATATCAATATTATCTGCGGAGCCAACAGTACAGGAAAAACAACCTTACTGAAAGTGATGTATTCCATGTTAAAACCTATAAGCAAAGGGGCTGTCAAACCTACATCAAGGGAAATAGGAGAGCAGCAGTTTGTGGAGAAATTGCAGGGAGTTTTCCGCCCGGATGAGATGAAGATTGGCAGACTGGTGAGCCGAAAACGCGGCAGTAACAGGGCTGAATTTTCTGTAGTTTTGGATAGTGGACAGAAGATTTCCATCGGATTCGGAAATCGCCAGGAGAATCATGCAGATGTGGAGATAGAGGGAAAGATTCCTGCAGGCGGATTTGATGCAATCTATATTCCAACAAAGGAAATGATTTCGACTACAGAGCATTTTACTGCTTTATATGAAGAATACCACCTTGACTTTGAAGAGATGTACTATGATCTTGCAAGATTTTTGGACCGCCCTCTTTCGAAAGGAGCTAATACGAGTGAGCAGGATGAGGTGCTTAGAAATTTTGAAAATATCATGAAAGGACAAATAGTCCAAAAAGATAAAAAGTTCTTCCTGAAGGTAAAGGGTGAGGGCGAGTTTGAGATGGGCTTGCTGTCTGACGGATATCGAAAGCTTTCTATGATTATCTATTTGATTTTATCCGGCAGTTTGAACAGGGATACGGTCTTGTTCTGGGATGAGCCGGAGACGAATATGAATCCTAAAATGGTCAGGCCGGTGGTGCAGGCTATGGTTGCTCTGGCCAGGATGGGCGTTCAGATTTTCGTGACGACACATGATTACTTTGTTCAGCAGGAATTCAATATGCTGAAGGTATATCCGGAATTATGCCCGGATAATTTGGATATTTGTTTTCTGTCCTTGTATCGTGAAGAAGAGTCGCAGGAAGTGAAGTGTGAGATGGAACGGGCAGCGTCGGATTTGAAGCATAATGCTATTATGCAGGAATTTGATGCGATATATGATAGGGAGCAGAGGGTTATTTATGGTACTTGAGGAAAGTAATATGCAGTTTGAATTTCCGGATAGCCTGACGACTGTGAAGTTCGATGAGGAATCATTCTATCGGAATAGTTTCAATAAATTTCCGGAATCAAAAGGGGTAGATTTTATTACTGACGGAAACGAATTTATAGCATTTATAGAAGTGAAAAACTGTCGGGGACATGAGGGAGATAACCGGTGGCGTATTGCTCCTAATAATCTGAAACGAGATACTGTACATGTTTCCCATGATGTAAAACAGCGGGACAGTCTCGATATAGAAGTTGCGCAAAAGGTGGCGATGACACTTGCGGCTTTATGCGGTGCATATTCATTTGGAGATAGGAAAGATTCGTTGGGAAAGTTAGGAAAGATAGCGGCTTCTATTTCGGAAGATAAATTTGCGAAGACTGAGAAAAAGAAGTTGATTATATTAGTTTTAGAGGGAGACTTCGGAACCCATACCAGACCCAAAACAGTTATTATGTCCGAATTGCAGAGGAATATTATGTCAAAATTGCAGTGGTTGGATTGTAGGGTTTCGGTTGTTGACTTGAGTACATATTGTGAGAAGGTTTTTAAGATGAATGCTTAGGTGGTAAAATAGTATAGTTAAGAAGGAATAAAACGAGAAAGATGAAAAAATGTATTGAAGATACAATTGTCTATTATAATAAGAATGCAGATATATTTGTTGAAGGAACAATTAATATTGATTTCACTCAAAAACAGACCCATTTTTTATCTAAACTTATCAGTGGTTCCCACATCCTTGACTTCGGCTGCGGATCCGGCCGCGACACAAAATACTTCCTGGAGCAGGGATACCGGGTAACCGCAGCAGACGGATCCATTGAACTATGCAAAGCCGCGGGAAAATACACCGGTATACCAATAAGGCACATGCTGTTTCAGGAACTGAACGAAACCGAAATATACGACGGAATCTGGGCATGTTCCTCCATTCTCCACCTGCCATTGCCGGAGCTGAACGATGTTTTTCATCGTATGGCAGCAGCTCTGAAAGAGAGGGGCGTAATCTATACCTCATTCAAATACGGCACCTATGAAGGCGAGCGAAACGGAAGATATTTTACGGATATGACAGAAGAAAAATTTTCCTGCTTTCTGCAGAACATAAAGGAACTGGAACTTGAAGAGCAGTGGGTAACCTCTGATGTAAGACCGGGAAGAGGCGATGAAAAATGGCTGAATATAATATTGCGGAAGAAGTAAACGGAGAAGTATTTGAGATAGAAACAACGGATGTCATGACCGGTGACAGGAACCAGAACCGTTATCTATATTATCAGCTCAAAATGAGCATCAGGAATGCAAGGAAAATCGACATCATTGTGTCGTTTCTCATGGAATCCGGAGTGCGCCTCATTTTAAGGGATTTAAAATCGGCATTGGACAATGGGGCGGAAATTCGTCTGCTCACCGGAAATTATCTTGGAATTACACAGCCGTCGGCTTTGTATCTGGTGAAGAAAGAACTGGGTGACCGGATTGATTTACGATTCTATAATCAGAAGGACCGTTCTTTTCATCCAAAGGCTTATATTTTTCATTATGAAAGAGGAAGTGAAATTTACATAGGTTCATCCAATGTATCCAGAAGCGCACTGACTTCCGGTATAGAATGGAATTATAGGTTCAGCAGTACAAAAGATAAACGTAATTTCGATTTATTTTACCATACATTTACGGATTTATTCGAGAACCATTCCGTGATAATTGATGATGAGGAGCTGAAAAGATATTCCAAAACCTGGCATAAACCGGCAGTTTCCAGGGATTTGGAAAAGTATGATAACCTGGAGGACTTTCCGGAAGGAAAAGTTACTTCTCTGTTTCAGCCCAGAGGGGCGCAGATAGAAGCCCTGTATGCCCTGGAGGACAGCCGCAGGGAAGGGGCTGTGAAGGGCCTGGTGCAGGCGGCGACAGGTATCGGAAAGACCTATCTGGCAGCTTTTGATTCCGAAAATTACGAACATGTCCTGTTTGTGGCACACAGGGAGGAGATATTGAAACAGGCGGCGGTATCTTTTCGGAATGTACGGAATTCGGAGGATTATGGCTTTTTTTACGGCAGGCATAAGGATACGGAAAAGGCTGTGATTTTTGCGTCCGTGGAAACTCTGGGGAAGGAAGAATATTTACGGGAGGCATACTTTTCACAGGACTATTTTGATTATGTAGTGATTGATGAGTTTCATCATGCTGTAAACGACGGGTATCTTCGGATAATCAATTATTTTCGTCCGAAATTTCTATTGGGTTTAACGGCTACGCCGGAGCGGATGGACAACAGAAACATTTATGAGATATGCGATTATAATGTGCCGTATGAAATTTCCCTGAAGGATGCTATCAATAAGGGGATGTTAGTGCCGTTTCATTATTATGGGATATATGACGAGACGGATTATTCCGGTTTACGGCCGGTGCGGGGACGTTATACGGAAGGGGATTTGAATTCGGTTTATATCGAGAATGCTAAACGTTACAATCTGATATATAAGTATTATATGAAATACCGTTCAAAAAGAGCATTCGGTTTCTGCGGATCCAAGCTTCATGCAGAGGCCATGGCAAGGGAATTCTCCAGGAGGGGAATATCCGCGGTTGCGGTATACAGCAATGCCAACGGTGAATTTTCAGAGAACAGGGAAACGGCGCTTGAGCGGCTGCGGAATGGGGAAATACGGGTTATTTTCTCAATAGATATGTTTAATGAGGGTGTAGACTTGCCGGAAGTGGACATGGTTCTGTTTCTTCGGCCCACAGAGTCCCCGATTGTATTTTTGCAGCAATTAGGCAGAGGTCTGCGCAAAAACAGGGGGAAGGAATATCTCAATGTGCTTGATTTTATCGGCAATTATGAGAAGGAGGGAAAGATTCCGCAGTTTCTCGGCGGAGAAGCGTATCGCGCAGGGGACAGCAGGGCACAGGAAATAGAGTATCCTGATGATTGCATTGTAGATTTTGAGATGCGTCTGATTGACCTATTCAGGGAGCTGGACAGGAAGAAACAGACGATTCACGAGCTGATTAACAGGGAATACTTCCGGGTTAAGGATTTACTGGGTGGCAGGGTGCCCACAAGAATGGAATTGTTTTCGCGCATGGAGGATGATATTTACCAGATGTGCATGAGAAACGCGAAAGAAAATCCTTTCCGTAGATATATGGATTTCCTGCATGAACTGGGGGAGCTGTCCGCAGATGAGGAGACAGTGTATAATGGACTTGGACGGGAATTTCTGAATTTACTGGAAACCACAGATATGCAGAAAGTATATAAGATGCCTGTTTTGTACAGCTTTTATCATGATGGGGATATCCGGATGGCGGTGACGGAGGAAGAGGTGCTGCAGGCGTGGAAGAAGTTTTTTTCTGCGGGAACGAACTGGAGGGATTTGCAGGAAGGCATTACTTATGAACAATATCTTGGGATCACGGATAAACAACACTTAAGCAAGGCCAAAAGCATGCCGGTGCGGTATATGAAGGCATCGGGGAAGGGGTTTTTCACTGACGCAGAAGGGTATGTCATTGCGCTTAAGGAGGAGTTGAAGCCAATAATTGGGAGTATTGTGATAAAGGAGCAGATGAAGGATATTATTGAGTATCGCACAATGGAGTATTATAGGAGACGGTATCAGAATGGCGAGTGAGGTAGAGCAGGAAGAAAAGTGAAACAATAGACCTGCCAAAGATAAGAAAAAGGGGAATTTTATGGATACAACATTTAGCGTAAAGCTGTCAGGTGAGCAGCAGCAGTTCATTGAAAAAGCATTGCGGGGAAAAAACATTCTTGTAGATGCCTGCATAGGAAGCGGAAAAACCACTGCCATTCAGAATTTGTGCAATGCGCTGCCGGGTACGAAAAAGGTTTTGTATCTGACTTACAACAAGCTTCTGAAACTGGATGCAAAGTCCAAGATCAAAAAGAGAAACGTTACGGTAACGAACTATCATGGGTTTGCCTATATGGTTTTGAGCAGAAATGGTGTATCCGCAGGAATTTCCGATCTCATTCAGACTTTCATACAGCGGAAACCTTCAATCAATAAATACGATATTCTGATTATTGATGAATATCAGGATATTGAACAGGAACTGGCAGAGCTGCTGCAGCTGATAAAAGACTGCAACCCGGATATGCAGATTATTGCAGTGGGTGATATGGAACAGAAAATATACGATAAAACGACATTAAATGTCGAATTATTTGTGAAGGAATTTCTTGAAGATCACCTTAGATTGCGATTTACCCAGTGTTTTCGCCTGTCTGACGCTCTGGCGGCAATGCTTGGAAGGGTGTGGAAGAAAGAGATAAGGGGAGTGAATGCCGGCTGCAGAGTGGAAGAAATGACGAAGGAAGAGGTTCTGGCGTTTTTGGCAGAACAGGTTCCCGGGGACGTTCTGTGCCTGGGAGCAAGAACAGGGGCGATGGCCGATACCTTAAATACTTTGGAAGAAAGGTATCCCCGCAAATTCAATAAGCAGACAGTCTATGCAACCATATCCGATAATGATTCCATGGGAAAAACGGAACCCAAAGAAGATTCCGCGATTTTTACAACATATGACAGCAGTAAAGGGTTGGAAAGAAAAATTTGTGTAATCTTTGATTTTACGGAGAGCTATTGGAGCGTAAGGATTTCAAAACCCCAGCAGTCCTATTTTATTTTGAGAAATATTTTCTGTGTCGCGGCCAGTCGTGGGAAAGATCATATTATTTTTGTGAAACCGGATGAGGCTATGCTGTCTGAAAGAACACTTTCAACACCCCTTGACACAAACCACAAATTTGAGGATTTGGATATCAGTGAAATGTTTGATTTCAAATATAAAGAGGATGTAGAAAAATGTTTTTCACTGCTGAAAATCAATAAGCTGATATCGGAAGACCCTTCAACAATTGAGGTGAAAAGCCGGGACGGGCTGATCGATCTGTCTCCCTGCATCGGAATATACCAGGAGGCAGTTTACTTTAAACATTATGAAATAGATGCGGCTATCAAGTTAAAGATTTTACTGAATCCGAAACTGCACGGAGTGTATACAGAAGAGATAAAAAACAGCACATTGGATGAGAAAATATTATTCTTGGTGTCGCTTGATACCAGGCAGAAGAGATACCGGATGCAGGTGGAGACTCCCTTTGTCAATGAAGAACAAAGTGAGCTTATCAAATCCAGGCTGAAGACGCGGTTGGGCAGGGACGAGGCCGCCCAGGTGGAGTGCCGAATTGATTTTTATGATGAAAAAAGTGATCAGGTCAGGTTTTCTGTCAAGGGTTTTGCTGATGCGGTTAAGGAGGATACTGTTTATGAATTAAAATTCGTATCGGAATTGACGCATGAACATTTTCTGCAGTGCGCCAGTTATATGGTTGCAATGCAGAAACAAAAGGGGATTCTGTGGAACACCAGAGATAACACGTCCTATGAGATAGAAGTGCCGGACCGGAAAGCCTTTTTGAATGCAGTCACAAAAGCAATTACCAAGGGGGCCATGGAAACCTATTTTGAACCGGATGCAACAGGGGAGAAAACAGCAGCGGACCAAAGCGATCAGTTTGCGGTAATTGATACCGAGACAAACTGGAATGATGAGGTAATGTCCATTGGCATTGTAGTTGCCGATGCAAAAACCAGGGAAAGAATCGACTCCAAATATTACATAATTGATCCGGAGTACAGGGTAGGCGGAATGTTCTCTGGTGAATTGAGACTTGCCGAGAAAGGCGTGCGCGTTACCGGAAGAAAGCAGGCCTTGAAAGAAATCAGCGAATGGTTTGCCTCATATCAGATACAGAAACTTTTTGCCTATAATGCTTCCTTTGACAAGAAACATTTGCCGGAATATTCAGGGTATGAATGGTATGATATCATGCGTTTAGCGGCGTACCGTCAATATAATAAAGCGATTCCGGATTCTGCGGAATGCTATAAAACAGGAAGAATGAAACAGGGATACGGTGTTGAAAATATATTGAAAATGCTCAGCAGGGACAAGGGATATTGCGAGACACATAATGCTGTTTTGGATGCGGAGGACGAACTGAAAATAATGCAGTTACTGGGGTATGATATAAGCCAATATGATATTGCGCTTATATCAACCGGGAAAAATCCGGTTGCGGAACAGCAGGAAAAGGCAGCGAAAATACCTGAAAATATTCCGGAAACTTCTAAAAAGAAGAAGGGGATTTTGGCTAAACTCTTCAATAGAAAATAAAATGGCAGGTTGCAGGATAAACCGCATGCAGTTTTGGGTACTGGCAGAATTTCGGTATCCTACGCATCAGATTAGTTTTCATACACTATCGGCACATAATTGCCTGACTTTTAACAGGAGTGAAATTGTATATGACAGAAAAGCAAAAAAATGATTTTTTTATGTCTGTTCTTTAATTGAATATATTGCACGCCAAACGCAGAATAAGCGCGGTACTATTGTTAAATTATTCGGGAGGGAAGGGATTGATAAGCAGCTATATGATGTGGAAGTAAATCATTGCCTTTCATTTGAACAGGTAAGTGATGAATTAATTGAGCAGTATAAAATTTCAAAAGGCGATTTTGATACAATTACCGAATGCAAATATACGATTCCCAGTTTTTTGGATATCGGGAAATTGTATTGCATTATGATTGAAGATTGTGCGGAAGAGGGAAAAGAAGTTGACGAATTGATGAATATTTTCTCTTCCTTTATCAGTGATAAAATATCTGATTTTCAGACGGATATTTATTATCAGAATCCAAGTTATCTGGAATGCTCTTATCGGGCAGGGTGTTTATTGGACTAAGAAATCATATATGATTTTATGGTGATTAGAAGCCATTTGCTGACGAACACCATAATGATTGACATATACGTATAAAGTGTGTATAATCGAAAAATAAGGAGAGAGTATGATTGAAACAAAGAGATTTGATTAAAAAGTTGGAAGCTGGCGGATTTGTTTTTGAACGTCATGGAAGTAATCATGATGTTTATAGAAGAGGAACAGAGAAAGAAGAAGTACCAAGGCATAAAGAGATTGATGAACGGTTGGCAAATGCAATTATCAAGAGAAGGGGATTATAATAACATATATAGTATATAAGGTCCTGGAAAGGGAAAAGAATAATGAAAAATATATACCCTGTGTTTTTTACAAAGACAGATACAGTTATATTAGTAGAAGTTCCGGATTTGGAAATATTAACAGAAGGAAAAGATATGGTAAATGCGGTAGAAATGGCTAGAGATGCTATAGAATTAAAATGTGTATCAATGGAAGATGATGGGATGAAAATTCCTTTACCGTCTGAAATTAATTCTTTAGATGTAAATAGCGGAACTTTTGCAGAAGAAGGAATTACGGTTGTATCTTTAGTTGATATTGATTCTGGAGAATATAGAAAGAAGATTGACACAAAAGCAGTTAGGAAAAATGTCACTATTCCCAGTTGGCTCAATTATGAAGCTGAACATGCGGGAATCAATATATCAAGGGTATTACAAGAAGCATTGATGAACGTGCTTAATATACAACGTAAATTTTGAGTCAAAAATTTATACGTGCATTCTCGTAACAGTTCAGTGCCCTGTCTGAACTGTTACGTTAAATTTGCAGTGCAACCCGACTGCAGACCGCCAGCCAGGTACTTTTCCGAAGACACCACTGTAAATCCTGGCGATCTGCAGTATAATAAGGTGTCAGTCAGTAAATGGGATGGTATACCGTTTGGGTACGTTTAATAGGACACAAAAGATATCCAGACAAAGCCCGGTGCGAAGGAGCTGTAGGCCATATCGCGGATGGGTCCCTCGCCCTTTGTGACGGGCTGCGCAGCTGCCATACATTTCCGAGAATTGCAGACTGCGCCCTCTTTTCAGCGGTCTATCTAAATTCGGAGAATATAATCAAACGGCTGACAGCCACAAGCACTGATTAATTCCAATACCCTGGCCGGGTGGTAGAAGCACTGGAACATGGTTTCCAGACCGAAAGCGTCAAAAATACTCCCGAAGAGTTCGTTTCCAAAGCTGTAGATAGGAGTCTGCTCCAGAAATTCCCTTTCTTCCGGATAGAGATAGGGATTCCACCAATAGTTCCTGAATTGTTCCTCAATTTCAGATGCGGAGATCAGGCCTTTCTCAATCCTTCCCACAGTGTCCTGAAAAAGGGAGAGATGCTCTGAAAAGTGTCTGTTAAGGATCGGCATGGCGGGAATTCCGATATTGGCATCCAGGTCAGGATTGCGTCTTTTGGATAGAATACCTTCTGCATTGTTGCAGAATTTGATAGCCATGCCTTCCCCGGTAAAGCGGAAAATGTAACGTTCCAGAAGGCTGAAATTTTCTGTAAAAGTATCGTAATCGCCTATCATTTTCTGAATCTGCAGGTGATGCATTTCGTGGAGGATGATGGAAGGCAGCTCCTCCATCGTACAGTATTTTTCGATACCGAATAAATCCAGATGAAGCGCGTTCTCAAATACATAACCGAAAGACGGGCCGAAGCTTAGGGTGGAAATTACCTCTGTATCATTGATGTCTGTTTTTTCAGGAAAGGCGGCGTTCAGTCTGGTCTGTAAGTCCAGGAGGTTTTCTTCCGTAAGCAGTCCCATGATTTGGGCGTATCTGTCAGCATATTTTTGGGGATTGGCGGCGCAGTCCAACCACAGCGCATGCTTATCCCGCAAGGCGGTTTTCCGCTCCGGGCAAAGATCGGGAATATCCTTCAACGCAATATCTTTGAAGCGGGAAAAATAGGACACAAGAGGATCCGGGGAGTCCAGGCCGTATCTTCTGATTTCGAAACGATAATCTTCATGGTTTAGAATGTCAGCAGCTTTTTGATTATTTTCCTGGTTTATGCCCGATTCTGCCGCATATTCGAGCATAAGGGGAATGCTTGATGTTCTCAGTTTCATAAAAGGGTCCTCCAAGACGGTGTTGGTATAGGTATTGCTGTAATTTTTCCTCTCTGTATTTGGATGAACTGCTTTATGAAGGTATCACAATTTTTGAAGTCAGCCTTTTGAATTAGGGAGGCAGGGGAGAAAAGTAAAAAAGGTAACTAATGCCGTTTCGGCGCATAAACAATCAAAATCCGATCCAGTCCATCAGCGTGGTCAATGTGAAAATAATAATTATTTATCATAAAAGCGGTAATGCTTTCGGACAATGCATAAAATTCCATTGTCTGAAAATCAACCAGGAATACATTCCGGCATTTTCCCGATCCCGCTTTTTGGTATTCCGCCAGTATCTTCCCAATGCATTCCTGGCACAGCCGTTCCTCCAGAAAGGCGAAGTCAATTTCATCCTCAATTCCGTAGGTAATGTCAACTGTTGCAATTCCGCGGTTCGGCATGCTGTTTATATGGGCATAGCCGTGGTCTATGCCGTATTCCCCGCCGAAGCTGCAATAGCCGTGTAATACGGAGTACCGGGAATCGAATTCCGATTTACTGTCAGCAGAAAGCCGGACCTGCGTATCATACACTTCCAGTGTGCGCAGATGCAAAAGCCCGATAGAAGCCCAACCGGAAATCCGGGACTTTGGAAGTACCCCGTTAAGACCGCAGATGCCGCAATTCAGAGAAGACACAGAACAATAAAAATCCATATTCTCTAAAGGACTGCGCCCGGAATCCGATTGAAGATTCCCTGTCACAAAACACAATATAACAATGAAAATAAGCTTTTTAAATTGATGCATGGCAAATAGGAATAGCCGCAGTCTTTCATACCAGAGATTACTTTCCCTTCAAACTTTCCATACAGGTATTGATAAAGTTCTTCTCTTCCGGCCTCAGAGTAGACCACGTCTGCAGCAGACGCTTCTGCTCTTCTGATAAATCAAGGACATTGCCGTCTTCCGTAAAGAACTGTGCCAGAGTAATTCCAAATGCATCGCATATCTTTTCCAGGGTAATAAGCGTGGGAAGCTTTTTCATTTTGGTAATATCTGATAATGCAGATTGTGAAATGCCGGTTCTTTGGGACAGACGATATTTGCTTATTCCGCTTTTTGAACAGAGGTCAGTTATTTTTGCGGAGACATAGTTTTCCATACACAAGCATTACACACCTCTTTTCTGAAGTAATATAATGCTATTCTATACGGTTTTCTTTTGATTTATTAGGACTATTAGAGTAGAGTCAATACTTTTCTATAGCTAAGCTTAATGGTAAAAAAATAACCATCTGTAAAATGGCGCCTGCGGCGATATTCGTTACCTCCTGTCAGAATGATTGCAGGACTCATTTATCTTACCATAATTTCTGCCGCTTGAAAAGATTATTTTTTAATGGTGAAGCAACGGAGGAGAAGCAGAGGTGTTATGAAGCAACGGTTGTTTTGCATGCAAGAAATGGAAGTCAGCATTTTGAGAAAGAAATGAGCAGGGAATTCTATTTTGGTTAGGCAGTTTTTATAAGGGCAGAATTTTGTGCTTTCACAATAATCATTGGGAGATTTATTGTGGGAGAGATGAGAAAGAAAGACAACAGTTCTGACAGCCCCTGTTGCAAAGTCAAAATTGCGTTCTGTGTAACTTAATGAGAAAGAAAATCCCCAATAAAGTTATACTGCAGACCGCCAGGATTTACAGTGATGCCTCCGGAAAAATACCAGGCTGGCGGTCTGCAGTCGGGTTGTACTGCAAAGTCAACCGGTGCGCAGTATAAATTTCGGATATGTTGACAGTCCATGTAGAGTATGCTACTATGAAGCTGTCGTCAGTGAGTTTTATGTAATCGCTGCTATTCAGGTAAGCGTCACGTATTGGTGTACCAGTCGGACACCTTATTTGCAGGGAAATTGGAAGCAGGTGATATGCAGACAGTATGAGCAGGGTATTGTTTTATAATGGAAATTAAGTCCGTTATCAGTCGAAATGTTTATGATCAGCATCAGTATTGAAAAAACAAAAACCACCTCCAAAGCAGCCCTAAACCCAAAACCAAAACGAAAAGCAAAACCAGAACCAAAGCATATTGATACCTAAAGTTATTCCGCAACCCATACGCCCCAAGAAAGGAAGAAAAGCGCAAATGATAAATCTGACCCAATTTCTGAAATCAGTAGACGCCGCAACCGCCGAGATGTCCAGGGAGAAGTTGGAAGAAGTCATTCATGACATAGCCCGGACGCTGCCGGAAAAGGCACGGGAAGATTTTCTAATCAGGTTGGACATGATACATGGAATGAATGAGAACGCGGAAACACAGCAGGAAAATTCGGCGCAGGACTTTGAGCAGACAGGAAAGCTGCTGAAGGAGAAATTAGAGTGCATTGAAAACGGGGAAATGGCTCTGGAAGGGTGCATCAATGAGGAATATGACGATTGGTATGACAGCAGTGACGATGAATTTTTATACAGTGATCCCCGGGGGGTACTGGACATAATCGAGAGCGCATGCCGGTTTGTACATCAGTGCATTGAACATGAGGCGTATAAGGCCGGAGCCGAAATAGCCCGGATTCTCATAGGGTTGGAGATCATGGTGGACGGGGAATATCAGGAGTACATGGAGGAGCCTATAGATATCAATGATCTGGAAAATTATCACCTGGGAAATATTGACTACAGGACATTGGTGATTGATGCGGCTCATGCAGCTTATTGCGCTTGCGGACTGTCGGACAGGGCCGATGAGCTGTATCGGATTATGTACGATTCCGGCAGACAGGATATTTCCCTGGAAATGGTTATGCAGAGCGGCAGGGAGCTGCCGGATTGGGATGCCTTTCTGGGATTATGGATAGAATATTTGGGCAGTATCAATACAGACAGGGCGGAGAAGCTGCTGCGTGAAGCTTTGGAATTGGCCGGAGGCGGACCGCTGCTGCTTGAAAGTGCGCGGAAATACGGCGGAATACACCCGGAGCTTTACGAGCAGTATTTGACGGACATGCAGGGGAAAGCAGATGCGGAATCATTGCTGGAAGTAGGGGCAGAGGCAGTAGATTTTATAGGCAAAAAGGAGCTTGTCCGCAGCCGTATTGCCCTGTTAACCGGTGAAATTGCCTTGAGGCTTGACAGGCAGGAAGAAGCGGAAAAGTTTTGGCTGGAAGCCTTCCGCTCCGATACCAGAGTGGTAAACTATCTGAGGCTGGCAGTGGAATGCAGAGACTTTTCCGGGATACGGAAAGAGTCAGTAGAAATTTACCGGAAACGATATCCGCAGATTACAGAGGTCAGAAGTTTTATTCCTTTGTCCGGAGGCGGTAAGGAGAATCAGGTGGACGCGAAGACGGTTTATATGCTGGCATTTCTGGGAGGAGAATTCTCTTTTGTCAGGGAAAAAGCCATGAGTTCGGGAGAAGCACTGGGGTGGAGTGCATCTTTTATGAAATGCGGACTGGCTGCATTTCTTTTGCTGCTTGCAGAGTGTTCAGAGCGGGAAAATATCATATTGCAGGGGGCGGATTTACACAATATTCCGCCGAAAAGCACCGGGTTCCAATCCATACCGGGAAACGCTGGGAAGCAAAACACCTCGCCGGAAAAAGGGAAGCCCCAAGATAGCAAAAAGCAAAATACATTGTCTGCGGGCGGCAGGGAAATGCTTCGGCAGATCGTCTCGGCAGTCGGTTTCAAAAAGGCAGACTACGAAAAGGGAACATTGAAAAATATTGCAGAAACCGATGAGGAATGGTTCTGGAACTGTTGGCAGCATTGGAGGAAAACGGTTTCTATTACAGCAGAAGAGCGGGCGGAGCTTTTTCAATGGGTCGAAGAACTGATTACAATGCGCGTAAAGGGTATTATGGAAGGAAATCACCGAAAATACTACAGAGAGTGCGCGGCATACATAGCAGTCCTGGGAGAGGCGAAAGAGTCCGGGGGCGAGCAGAACGGTAAGCAGAATACGATGATGAAGTATATGAATTTGTATCCCCGGCGCAGTGCTTTTCGGGAGGATTTGCAGGGCTTCGGGATGAAAGATTACCGAAAGAAGTAAAAACAGGTAAAATAAGAATAGAAGTTTTTTAAACGAGGAAAGTACCTGATGGGACTGATTGATTATATTTTCAGATTAGCAAAAAAACCGAAAGAATACCCAGAGGAAGAAGTTTCCGGCAAATGCCGGGAGCTTCTGCAGTGGAGCCAATATCTCAATCACATCAGCAGTTCAGATCACTTTATTTCCCGCAGAGAATACACCAAAGAAATGCACCAATATGCCGAAACCATGGATTTTATCATTTCCATGGATGAAAACGACATTCTGGAAGACTACTGCCGAAAGAATGGATTTGCGCTTTCCGCAGCCAGGGAGCTATACCGGAAATATCAGAATATGGACGAGTTTGTCGGCGGGATAAATGATGCTTATGTGAACGCGAAAATGACAGAAGAAAAGGTGTATTTAGACAATATATTAAAGGATATAGACCCCCAAATCAGCCTGGATGAAGACCAGAGAAAGGTGGTTCTGGCTGATGAGGATTACAGTCTGGTGATTGCAGGAGCCGGCGCCGGAAAGACCACTACCGTAGCAGCCAAAGTGAAATACTTGGTGGAAAAACAGGGAGTTTCTCCTAATCAGATTCTGATTATTTCCTTTACCAATAAAGCAGTGAAAGAGCTTCGGGACAAGATTCAAAAGAAGTTGGACATTCCCTGCCCCATTGCCACATTTCATGCCACAGGCAATGCCATTTTGCATAAGAATAATCCTGAACAACGAAATATTATTGACGGAAGCAAGCTGTATTATTGCGTACAAAATTATTTCCGGGAGAAGGTTCTTCGGGATACCAGTGTGGTAAACAGCCTGATTCTTTTCTTTGCCTCTTACTTTGACGCGCCCTATGAAGGTGATGATATCAATCACTTTTTTAACCATATGGCAAATGCAAATTATGCTACCATGCGCAGTGAACTGGATGATTTCCGGGAGGAGATCATTGACAGGAAGAGCAGGAAAAAGATTACGATTCAAAATGAAATCGTGCGGTCCATTCAGGAAGTGGAAATTGCCAATTTTCTGTATCTGCACAATATTGACTACATTTATGAACCGATCTATAAATACAGTATTACAATGTCCCAGAAACCCTATACTCCGGATTTTATGATTCAACAGGGAGAGCATGTGGCCTATATCGAGCATTTCGGCATCACGGAGGACGGAAAGAATTTCCTATATGATGAGGAAGAACTGGTAGCATATAAGAAGGCCATTAATGATAAAGTAAAGCTGCACAGGCGGCATAATACCGAGTTGATTTATACTTTTTCCTCCTTTAACGACGGCAGAAGCATCTCGGCTCATCTGGAGGAAAAGCTTCTCCTTCACGGCTTTGAACTGAGCCGGCGTTCCGATGAAGAAATTGTTAAAAAGCTGGTTGCTTCGGAAGAAAATAAATACATTAACCGCCTGGTATTTTTGGTCATCAATTTCATTAGGAATTTCAAAGTCAATGGATATGAAGAAAAAGATTTTGACAAATTGGCTCTTAAAACTACAAATGTAAGGACAAAGTTATTTCTGAACATAGCCCATGCCTGCTTTTTGGAATACAAGAAATTGCTTGTGGAAAATCATGCAGTAGACTTCGAAGATATGATAAACGAGTCGGCAAGAGTCCTTACTGAAGTCAAGGAGATGAAACAGAAACTGGATTTCAAATACCTGATTGTGGATGAGTATCAGGATATTTCCAGACAGCGTTTTGACCTGGTAAAATCCTTTTCTGAAGTGACGGATGCCAAGATCATGGCTGTGGGGGATGACTGGCAGTCCATCTATGCCTTCAGCGGCTCCGATATTACTTTATTTACCCGGTTTGAAGAAAAAATGGGTTATGCCAGGCTCATGAAAATCGTGAGAACGTACCGGAATTCCCAGGAAGTGATTGACATTGCGGGTAACTTTATTCAGAAGAATACCTCACAGATCAGGAAGTCTCTGCTTTCGCCGAAGCATATCCAGGAACCGGTGATTATTTATACATATGACAGTTCGGCAAAGGACCCAAAGGCAGACCGCAGAAGCGGCATGAACTATGCTATGGCATACGCGGTTCAGACAGCGCTGGAGCAGATTATAGATTACAACAAAAGGGAAGGAAAAGATTCCGAAAAATCTGCCATTCTGCTGTTGGGGCGGTTTAATTTTGATGGAGACAGACTGGCGCGGACCGGTCTTTTTGAGTATGTGAGCAGAGGATCCAAAGTGAAGTCGGTGAACTATCCCGATCTGGATATCACATTTATGACGGCCCATGCATCCAAGGGACTGGGCTACGATAATGTGATTGTGATAAACGGCCGGAATGAAACATATGGATTCCCGTCCAAGATTGAAGACGACCCTGTCTTATCTCTTGTGGTAAAAGAGGACAGGAGCATGCAATATGCAGAAGAACGACGGCTTTTCTATGTTGCCATGACCAGAACCAAAAACCGGGTCTATTTTATTGCGCCGGAAAAGAATCCTTCCGAGTTTTTATTGGAAATCAAAAGGGAATACGGGAATGTCTTTCTCCGCGGGAAATGGTCGGAGGAGGAATCCGTGGTTACAGGCAAACATACATGCCCTGTCTGTGGATTTCCGCTGCAGCTTAAGTACAAACCGGCCTATGGACTGCGGCTTTATATCTGCACAAATGAACCGGAGGTCTGCAGCTTTATGACCAGTAATCTGCGGGGGAAAAAGCTTTCCGTCATGAAATGTCCCGACTGCTATGACGGGTATCTGATTGTGAAAAGTTCCGGGATAAACGGCACATGTTTCCTTGGCTGCAGCAACTACAAGAATAACCGCCAGGGCTGCAATAAGACGGTTTCCATGCATGAGTATTATAAAATGATGGGGTATGACTCGGCGGAGATTGATGAATCCATATCCCAGCATCATGTTCGGCAGAAAGAGAAGGATGTCTGGGAAAATGGGAATGTGAACTGCCGGAATACAAATCAACATCAGACAGAGAAACAGAGTATGAACTGCCAAAATGCACGCTCGCAGAAGACGGATTGGCAGAGCAGAAATTGCCGGGATTTAGACCGGCAGCGGACAGAGAAGCAGAGCGGGAATTGCCAGGATTTAGACCAGCAGCGGACAGAAAAGCAGAGCGTGAACTGCCAGGGTTTAGACCAGCAGACAAAGCGGCAGAGCGGAAAGCCCCAGGCTGCGGAGGCCTCCCCAGAAGAAATAAAATCCCGGCACAATGATTGGGAACGGGAGCTGATCGAGAAGACAAAAATGCAGGAAGTGGACGAATCCCGATATCCCTTTTATAAGGAACACAGTGTCCTGGAAATAGCGGGCACAGTACTCCAATGCCTGGTCAGCATAAGTGCCGGAAAGTATTATAATGACACCATTTTAATCAGAACCCTGTGCGGTTCCTCCGATCAAAGAATCCTGCAGGATAAATTATACCTGGTGCCGGAGTATGGAAGGCTTTCCTATCTTGACCGCGGCACTGTCCGCAAAATGGTGGCATGGCTGATAGACCGGCACTATATTTTGGAAACAAAAGGCTCCTATCCGGTACTGCACATTACCAACGAGGGGCTTCACTATAAGGAACACATGACACCGGGAAAGATGAAGAGCCTTGCGGAGCTGCTTGGCGGGACGGAAGGGAAAAGGAAGTCAAATAAGGCCAATGCCGGTGAAAAGTGGAGTGAAGAAGAGGACCAAAGGCTTGTACGGGAATTTGCTTCCGGCAAGTCCATTCCGGAAATAGCAGTTGCCCATAAGAGGAGTAACGGCGCGATACGGGCAAGGTTGATAAAGCATGGATTGATGCAGTAAATAAAGGGATCAACAGGAGGATATAAGGAGAATTCAAGGTGGAGGAAAAAGATTTTTTATCAAAATTTTTCCAGGAAGTTGATATTCCCGGAATAATAACAGACGGAATAAAGAAGACGGCGGGGGAATACATTCAGAACCGAATCAGCTATCATAAATGGGAAAGAATATATGTCAATGCCGGGCGGACTGTTGCAGGCTTCGAACATGACGGCACGGAGGAGAGCCAAATCAGGAATATACTTTTTTGTGAAAAAAACATGAAAAAGCTTGCAAAAAAAATGTGGGATGCGGATTATTTTGCCTTTGAAAAGATACTGAGGGAAAACATACACAGTGTGTTAGAAGAAAGCAGCATGAACACAGGCAATCAGGAGAATTGCCAGGAACATTTTGTGCAGATTGTAATCGGGGATATCAGGAAGTGTATGCCCCAGAGAATAGAGCGTTCCCTGTGGATGGATACCAGAGAAAATACGGTGCAGATTCTGGATAATCAAAAACGCCAGTTTACGGAGAATGAAGAACTTCGATACTTATTGTCAGATATCCGGAACCGGATGCAGGAAACGGAGGACCAGAGGCAGGAAGCGAAGGATCAGGGGCAGGAATATCAGCGGAGCAGTAATCGTCAGAACGTAGTTTTTGGCACGGTAGAAGAAGACGAATGGCATCTGGCATCCATGCAGGATGGGGGATTTTCAGAGGATCCTGCCATACAGAAAAATATGGCGTTGGAGGCCATAAATCTCTGGAGAGAGGAGAGAGAAGCTTATCCGGGATGGTATGTGGCGCCGTATAAGATCTGTCAGAAAATATGGGGAAGAACAAGGGGATATGAATATTTAGTTGGAATAGGAATGCTGTCACTGGAGGAGGCATTTGCGCTGTGTTATGAGTTTGTCTGGCGCTGTGAGACAGGTAAGATATGCTATTCCGCCTGTCTGCAGAAAAATGTGTACGCAATATGGGAGCAATATCAGGCGTGTATTGACAGAGAAAAAGGGTACCGGACCGAACAATGGTTTTATATCGGGACGATTCTGCTCAGAGAATATCGGGAAGAGGGCCGATATACAGAGTGGGAAAATGTTTTCAAATGTTTACGGTCATATCAGGAGATTCCTTTGTGCGGGAAGGAAGTTCTGGATGTAGAAGAGATAAAATGTGCATTTTCCAGATTTCAGATCAGTAAAGTGAGAAGACTGTGTGGCAGAACACGTTTGCCTCGGGAAGCCTATGCACTGCGGCTGCAGGTAATCGGCGTGCAGGCAGAATGCGGGAGTACGGAAGCAGCGCTGAGACAGGTCAGGCAATTGGAAACGGATTTGGAAGCAGAATGCGTATCCGAAGATGCAAAGAGACGGATTTTTGCTAATTCTCTGCAGGTTGTGTTGTTTCATATGGAAGCTTTATTACAGCAGGGGATTGCTTTTGTCAGCAGGGAGTATGAAAAATATCAGGAGCCGATCAACGAAATTTTAAACCGGGCAGAGCGCAGGAAGCGGTATTTTGACTGGGACGGGCTGCATGCGTGTGTGGAGAGTGCGCTATTAAAATGGCATGTAAAAGAATATGAGGAAAGCAGTCCGTTTGACCTGGATAGGGAGAGCATTTCTCTCTTTGATTACGGGAATGGATGTGAGGAGAGCTATTATCTATACCGGGTAGTGGATGCAATGGCGATTCCCTTGATAAGTGATTGTGTAAATCTGTTGGGAAGCCTGGAGCGTGTATGGTTTGAAGCTTTGCAGGGACTGCAGCCGCAGCTGGCACTGTTTATGATGCTGCGGGGCAGTAAAAGCGATACGGCAAAGTATTGTTATAACCGCAGCAGGCTCATGCAGATGAGACAGGAAACCATTACAAGTCAGATTTGCTTTTTAAGGGATGTGCTGTTGGAAAATCGGGAGGAAATGGCGGAACTTACATCGCTGTACAGCGGAGGAGCCTGCCGTCAGCTGCGCAGTAATCTGCCGGAAATCATGACGCGGTGCATGAGCAGATGCCCGGATGAAATGCAATGTGAGATTCTGACCATGTTAAAATGTGTGATGGAGACACCGGGATTAAACCTTGGCCAGAATATGGGACAGTTTATCAGAGGAATGATGAGACAGGTGTCTGAAAAGAATAAGATGAAGATGCTGGGGGAATTATTGGAGACAGATATTGTGGAGCATAAGGATGTCCATGAAGAGGCAGCGGATCTATTTGATTTCTATTTTCGAAAAGAACACCTGGAACATTATGCAGAATTTTGTACCGTCAAGCCGGAAACCATTCTATGGCTGCTTTCGGACAACGGAGATTCCCTATATGAGTGGCGGACAAAAATAGCAAGATTGCTGGTGGTCAGAAGCACAGGTGCTTTGACAGGGGAGCAGGAGACGGCCCTGACTCGTAAAATCTGGAGCAGGCTGGGTGATAACAAACTGCCGGATCTGCCCAATTATTATTTATGGAATTTTATGGAATTGGATTATGGGGATTCCGCCGTTCCGGCGGTATCCATCAAGGCCTGTTATCTCAAGAACGGAATGATGGCGGCTTTTGGGAACGAAGAGGGATGTAAGATTACCATGGGAGACATTCGTTATCTGGAGGAGCTGCGGCTGGCATCCCGACATTTGGAGAAGGATTTCTGGACTCTGGATGAAGTCTGCCGGATTTATCAGGATGCCATAAGCTACTGGCAGATTTTGAAGGACAGGATAGAGAAAAATGTAAATGACTTACGCATAGGGGAATATCAGGACCGTGCACGGAAAATGTTCCGTACAATTGCAGAGGTCTATAGAAGCATATCGGGAGAATTGCCGGAGGATGTGCGCAGACAGGTAGGAAAAGTATTGGAGGAAGCCCGGGGATTCGAAATTGATGTATATGATTTGAAGGTTTTATTTTTGGTGGAAGAGGACAAGCCGGGGTTTGCGGAAGCGGTTACGGAGGGGCTTTATTCGGATGAGGTGCATACAGTGATTGATGCTTTGCATGCTGCGTATACCTTTATGGAGAAGTATCCTGGGGAAGGGCTTTCAGAAGAGCTGCTTTGTGAGATACTTCACATGCTTCGAAGCGGTAAACAGCCGGGGCTGGTGTCTGCAATTATAATTCTGCATAATCTGTTATATAGGAAAAGTCCGGTTTTTACAGGAGATAAGGTAAGGGAGGCGGATCGTTTCCTGATTTCCCTTGAGAAGAGGACCAGATATGATAAAAACATGGGGAGTGAGAGCCAGATAAAGAAAGCCGCACTGATTCGGCAGGTTTGTGTTGATCTGGCGTATGAAATATCCTTGCAGGAAGGCGGCGCTGGATATCCGGGGGTACTTCATTGGCAAAAGGCCTGCAGGGAGGATGAGTTTACAGAAGTCAGGAATGAAATGCTGATATAGAAATAAAAAGGGAAAGGGCATCTGGATTTTCGGATGCTGCATTTCCAAGGGAGCCAAAATGATCAAAATAGCAGTCTGTGATGACGACAAAACAGCGCTTGCAGCAACCCTTGAATTGTTGAAAGATTATAAAAAAGTTCCCCTGGAAGCCGATGCCTACCAAAGCGGGGATGCCCTTCTGGCAGCCGGAAAAAAATATGATCTCCTGCTTCTGGACATTGACATGGAGGGAACGGACGGGATTGAGACTGCCCGGCGTATCCGGGAGTCGGACCGGGATGTGAAGTTAATTTATATTACCAATTACAGTGACTATACCATCTTTGCCTTCGGCGTTCACGCCTTTGCCTATCTGCTGAAGCCGCTGAAGGCAGAGGAGCTGTTTGCGCAGCTGGACGAAGCCTGCGATTACGGCTTGGCCAGGCCGGAGCCGGAACTGGAATTCCAGGCGAAGGAGGGGATTGTGCGGATGGTGCCCTCGCGGATTTTGTGTTTTGAATATATGGAACGCCAGGTGCTGATGTATACTGCAGAGGGGAGTTGGCACCTGAAACGGCGGATAACGGATCTGGCAGAGGAAATGGAGACATATGGGTTTGCCATGCCTCACAAAAGTTTTGTGGTGAACCTATATGCGGTACAGCGGATTCATGGATATGAAATAACGTTGACAGACGGGAGGCAGATACCGCTGTCCCAGAAGAAATCCGCGCAGTTCCGCAGGGCGCTGAATGAGTATTTGGCGGAGAGGGGGCAGAGGGCATGGAACTGCTGATCTATCTGGCATTTCCCTGTGTGGGAAGTATATTTCTGTTGGGCGCCATGTTTTATGGGGCATACAGGATAGCGGGTCAGCCCGGAGCATCTCGCCGAAGCCTGGCGGGGGTGGGCCTGTATATTTTGGTTAACGTGGCGTTTTCCTTGTTGGGGAATACCTGGGTGAACCTGGTTTTTATGCTGCTGTTTCCCCTGGCTGCGTGGAAGGCTTTCGGCACATCCAAAATCCATTTTATTCATTTTATAATCCTTTCCGTGGCGGTTTGGCTTACGGATGTGGTGCTGGTATTAGGGGTTCAGGTATTGATGCTGTATGGTGTTCTGCGGCTGAATTCGCCGGCGCTGGAATATATCCTGATCGTGGCGGCCACCAGGATGGCAGAGTTCATGGTGATTCTGCTGGTGACCATGGCGGCGGGGAGAAAGGCAGGGCGGCACATTACGTTCAGGCAGGTGGCGCTCTCTGTTTTGCTGCCATTGTATTCTGTTTTCAATATGTTCTGCATGGTGTATCTGATGCAGATTTATATGACCCCGGAGATGGTTATGCTGTTCGGCGTAAATCTGCTGCTGCTCATCGGGGTGAATATTTATTTCTGCGTGCTGGTGGACGTGATGAGCGAGAACCACAGGCTGGAGAACGAACGGAACCTGTACCGGACACAGGCTAAGATGCAGCACCAGTATTATCAGCGGGAGGAGGAGAAGTACGAGTTCTCCCGAAAGATGATTCATGATATCCGGAACCATATCCTGGCCATGGAAGCTCTATATAAGGAGGAAAATGCCAGGGAGGCGGCAGCGTATGCCGGGGACATTCACAGGATGCTGAACCAGTTTCAGCAGAAATACTATACTTCGGAAAAGCTGCTGAATATCATTTTGAATGATAAGGCGAATACAATGAGACGGCTGGGCATACAGGAGGATATCCGTGTAGGGGAGATTTCGCTGGATTTTATGAAGGAGACAGATGTGACTGCGCTTTTTGCCAATCTGCTGGACAATGCTGTGGCTGCTGCCGGGGAGAGCAAAGCAGGCTTTGTGAGGGTGCGGGTGAACCAGGTACGCCAATTTCTCTCCGTTACTGTGGAAAACAGCTGTGACCGGGAGCCGGAGAAGGAGACAGGAATTGGGGGGACATTTCGCTCCCGGCGTCCGGGGCATGAGGGCATGGGGCTGAAGATTGTGCAGCGCACGGTGGAGCAGTATGGGGGCGATGTACAGTACAGCTGGGAAGACGGTGTATTTACTGCGCATGTGATGCTGATCGGTTTGTAGGTAACACTTCAGACAGCACCTGCCGCGAAGGCAGTCATTGCAATTTGGCCACTGACACATTTTAGTGTAATTCTGCGGGACTACTCTTGGGAACGTATGTTTGAAATGGATGAAATGCCGATTCTTGCAATATAGTGTTGCAGTTTTCCGTTTTATTGTGTAGACTTAAGATATCACTTTAAATCAGTTTTTCCTGCAGACTCTGCAAAGAGCCGGCCACCGGGGGAGCAGGGCAGCGGGAGGGACCTTATATGATGCACTGAGAGGAGCATACTATGAAACGAGCAATGAAGCAGTCCACCTTGATGCTGATCCTGAATGGAATTTCCATTCTGGCGCTGCTGTTCCTGGTGTTTTCCCTGCTTTCCTACAGCCGGATTACCAACCAGTTAAACAGGGCAAACGAAGAACGGTTCGAGCTTACCTATAATGCGAACCGCTTTATGAATGGATCAGCCTATCTGACCAATGAGGTCAGGGCCTTTGCAGCCACGGGCATGCAGGAGCATTATGATAACTATTGGAGAGAAGTCAATGAACTGAAGAACAGAGATAAAGGAGTGGAGGCTCTTCAGGAAATCGGCATTACCGCGCAGGAGCAGGATATGATTGATCAGATGTCGGCTCTTTCCAATGAACTGGTGCCCCTGGAAGATGAAGCCATGAAGGAGGTACAGGCGGGAGAGCGGGAAAAGGCCATTGAATATGTGTACGGAACGGAGTACGGCACATCCATAGCGAAGATCAATGAAATCAAGGAAGCATTTCTGGATGCGCTGGACAGCAGATCCCTGGAACAGATTCGGGATTTGGAGAAGCAGGCGGATTATATCAAGGTGACAATGATTATCGCATTTGTTATGGTAGGTGTTGTCACCATATTGAACATAGTGGTGACCAGGATTCAGATTATGGGTCCTGTGATAGCGGTGAAAAATCAGATGGGGGAGATCGCCAGAGGAAATCTTTCCGCAGAATTCGCCCTGGAGTCCAATACTTCAGAAATCGGAATGCTGGTGGAGTCCATCCATGAGACCAGGCGGGAACTGAAGAAATATATTCAGGAAATCAATTACATATTGGCCGAGATGGCGCAGGGAAATATGAATCTCAATGTGGGGAACGATTATTTAGGGGAGTTTGCACCGATTCAGGCAGCTATGGGCCAGATTCTGGATGCCCTCAACGGTGCCCTTTCCCGGATTAACCTCACGGCGGAGCAGGTATCCGAGGAATCGGAACAGATGGCAGCAGATGCCCAGACACTTTCCAGCGGCAGTGTGGAGCAGGCAGCGGCGGTCCAGGAATTGTCCGCAAGCGTCCAGGATATTTCCAGGCAGGTTGACCAGACCTCGGAGGATGCGGGGAATGCAAAGAAGGCTTCAGAGGAAGCTGCCATGCAGCTGCAGATCTGTGACCAGAAGATGGAAGCCCTTACGGCAGCCATGGAGGATATCTCGAAATCTTCCCAGCAGATCGGCGGAATCATCAAGACAATGGAGGATATTGCCTTCCAGACCAAGATTCTGGCACTGAACGCATCGGTGGAGGCAGCCCGGGCCGGCGAGGCGGGAAAGAGTTTTTCCGTTGTGGCGGATGAAGTGCAGAACTTGGCGAACAAGAGCGCCGTATCTGCTCATAATATTACACAGCTGATTGAAAATTCCATCCGCCTGGTAGCGTATGGGACAACCCTGTCTGCCGATACAACAGAGGCACTTGCACAGGTGATTTCCAGTGCCGAAAAATCCACTGCAATCGTGGAGCGGATAGCCGGGTCGGCGGAAGGGCAGGCCGTATCGCTGAAACAGTTGACACTGGGGATGGAGCAGATTTCGGAGGTAGTCCAGACCAACGCGGCAACAGCGGAAAAATCCGCAGCCTCCGCAAAAGAATTGAACGATCAGGCGGAAGAACTGAAGATCTCCGTCCAAAGGTTCCGGCTGCGGGACAGATAATCCGGTGCGGTGCCCTCTGATGAGAGGAGAATTGCGGCGTATAAACTTCCGGGCAGGCAGCAAATGTCAGCTGCCTGCCCGGGATTTTTATGCGCAGGCCCGTGTAGTGGAGTTTTGCCGCTGAAGCGGCAAGTAGGGATAAACTCTCCCCTACTTGATTCCCGCGGGCAATGAGCCAAGCGGATGCCGCGAGGGTCACATACCCCGCTGCTTGCAGCGCTACAAGCTTGATGCCCCGTTGCTTGCAGCGGGGTTGTTGACTATTCGGTCGTCCTTATACATCACGTCTGCGAGCGGAATCTTGTACTTTTGTTTATACTGGTACATCTTTGTGTCTGTATTGCTGATATGTTCCGTTAATGGGACAAGGGAATGGGCAGGGACAAGGGTGGTGGCGTAGCTGAAGCATTTGGGATGGCCGCTGCTTTTGTCCGCCAGCATCTCCTGCCGCAGCTTTTCCAGTTTGGCATCCTGTTCTTCCGGAGCCAGGCCGGTCTGGAGCAGAAAAAATTCGTCACCGCCTACCCGGCACACTTCGCCGCCGACATTCTGCAGGGCGTCCGATACTTCAATCAGATAGCTGTCGCCCTGTTCATGCCCAAAGGTATCGTTGCAGTATTTCAGGTAATCCACGTCTATGAAGGAGAGAAGGAAGGCGGTTCCCTCCTGCAGCCATTGCTCCATCTTTTCGGTGGCGTAACGCCGGTTATTTAAGTTGGTCAGGGGGTCCACATAGGCAAAGCGGTAAATCAGGTTCTGCCGCCGCTGCCTGTCCGTTTCATCCGTTACAATGTGGACGATTGCCTGCTTTTTGGTATCCTGGGAATTCCCCGCGTCCGAATGAAACCAGGGGATGAGAAAGGATTCCACCTGATAAAACATATCGATGCCGTCAGAATCTGTCAGAGCCATATTCCATCTCAGGGAGTCCGGATTGCGCTCAGAGGATTCCCGGGCTTCCGCTGCCCGCATGTCCGGCTGTTCAGACGATTCTGGATTTTGGTTTTCCCTGTGCTGGTCAAGCTGCTGCTGGATTTCCGGCTGTTTACCGAGGAGCTCCCGGGTTAACTGGGAGGCAGTCTGGGCATGTGCGTTCCGGAAATAGCGAGCGGGCTGGTTCGTGTGTACCACCTGGCCGGTATCGGCGGAATATACGAAAATCATATTATGCGTGTAGTCGGTCAGGGCATTCACCAGGTTCAGGTTGCTGCGCAGCTCCTGGTTGCTCTGTTCCAAGGCCCAGCTGATTTCATCCATGGCCTGGATATTATCCATCAGAACCTGATTCTCCATTTCCACGGCTTCCGTCTGCTGCTGCAGAGAAATCGTCAAATCATGAATCCTGTCAGCCAGAAGAACCACCTTTTCTCCCAGGTCCCGGAAATCAGGTGATAAATTCTCAGGAGAGAAAGCAACCGTTTGGGCCTGGCCGAGAATTCCCTGTATATAGTCTGCTAAAAGCTTTAGTGAACGTTCCATGTAACCTCCCCTCCCGGTTCCGGACAAGCCGGCTTTTTCCCCCGATGCGCATTGGATTCTCTCCGCTCATTATAACGCGTATTCGGAAGAAAAACAATTCATTTTCATATTCTTCCGAAAAAGTGCCGAAAAACCCGTCGATTTTGACAAGGTATTTATCCGCCTGAAAGGCTTTGACGGCAGCGCAAATTGATGCATGGGATGCCTGGCCCTGTCTTTCAGGAGTGATACGCGGTATCTTAGGTAAAGTATATTGCTTTTTCCGGACAGCGGCCTTAAAATGAAGGCAATACATGTATTGGGAAGTTTAATCCCTCAGCGTTCCGCATTTTCGGAGCGTGTTTGAAAATTACTTTCCGTCAGATGCGCGCCTTGGTTTGCTCCGGATGAAATCACCTTACAGATGGCGGGAATGCATTATCAATCATGTTTTGATATGAAATATACGGTACCACGCGGGAAGGAAGCGAGGAGGTGGAAGATGCTGGTATTTAGCCTGGCAGTTGGAATTGTGATATGTTATTTGATCCCTGTTGCGGGACTGGTTCTTCTGTGGAGGAAGGTAAAAGGAGCGGGAAAGGCGTTCTTGATCGGGGCGTTGGCATTTACGGTCAGCCAGCCGCTCATCAGGATTCCCATTCTTCAGCTGGTACTCCCGGGTTTTGGCTGGTATGCCGTCCTGCAGCTGCTGCCCTGGGAATACGGGCTGTTTCTGGGATTTACAGCAGGGCTGTTTGAGGAAAGCGCCAGATGGGCCGCAATGAGCTTCCTGCTGAAGAGGCAGCGGGATATGGAACATGGCCTTGCCTTTGGCCTGGGACACGGCGGGGTGGAGGCAATGCTTCTGATAGGCCCGAACATGATTGCCGGCCTGATGATGGTGCTGGCGGGACAGGGGGCGCTGTTTCCGGCAGATGCAGGCAGCGTGTTGACGGCAGGGGCGGAGCGGATTTTTGCAATGATGTTCCATGTGGGGGCTTCACTGCTTTTGATGTATGGCGTAAAGGCGGGAAAGGCACTTCGGTATTGGGCAGCGGCGGTGGCGCTCCATACGGTATTGGATGCGGCGGTGGTGATTCTGCCGTCGGTGTTTGGAGTGGGCGTCCTGGGGATTGAGGTTTATGCCGCGGCGCTGGGAGGCATGACACTGCTTTTCGGGATCTACGTATGGCGCGGGAAAAGATGCTTGGTATTATGAAAATAAAAATGCGTAAAACAGTTTAAAAGTTAGAGAAAGGAAGGACATCGATATGAAAACAAGGAAAAACGTCGGATTGAAAAAATACATCTGCATTTTACTGCTGGCTGTCATGGCGCTCGTCTGTCTGTCCGGCTGCAGCAGCACAAAGCTTTCGGAGGACTTTGACGAGGGCAAGGTGAAGGAAGCGGCACAGAAAGCCGTTGACTGTCTGATTGCAGGGCAATACGAGGACTGTGTGGCCATGATGGGACAGGAGATGCAGGCGGCCTTGACGGCGGAGGCTCTGGGGGAAAATGTGGAGTCCGTGAAAGAGAAGACGGGAGAGTTTAGGGAATACAAAAGCACCGCGGTGATCGGACAGAAGGACTCGGAAGGCGCCGACTGTGCGGTGGCTGTGGTGGTGGCTGCCTTTGAAAAGGGAAATTTGACATATAATATAAGCTTTAACACAGAGATGGAAATTATCGGACTGTGGATGAAGTAACTTGTCACAGTTCAGACAGGGCGCTGAACTGTGACGGTAACTTAGACTGTGTTTGAAAACGGGATAAGTGCGTTCAACCTGTGCTTGAGATGTGTGGCAAAGAAATTTCCAAATGATTCAAGGAGAAATTGATAGCTTTTCCGGGCGGATAATGTTTTAATATTGATACAGGCCTGAAACGGAAAGAAGCAACGATGTCTCCGGCGGCAGCAACGGGCGGCTGCGGAGGATGTAGAATCAGGAGGAAAGTATGGAACAGAAGAAATTTGAATTTAATATGGCTCAAATCGGCAGAAGGATTTCAGGGCTTCGCAAGGATCAGAATATGACACAGATGGAGCTGGCGGATAAGCTGGGAATCAGTTTCCAGGCTGTCTCCAACTGGGAGCGCGGCAATACCATGCCCGATATCGGCAAGCTGCCGGAACTGGCGGAGATTTTCCGGGTGACGATAGACGAATTGCTGGGCGAAACTTCCGGTCTGGTGAACAGCGCGGCTCAGGGGGACATGGAACGATATATAGAAGAAAACCCGGTCACGGTGGAGGAATTTGCCCAGGCGGCTCCGCTGCTTCCTCCGATCCAGGCAGAAGCGGGATTCGAAAAGCTGACAGCGCGGAACCCGCGGATCAGGTTAAGGGATGTAGAGGGCATTCTGCCCTATATCGGCAGGGATGTGGTGGACGAACTGGCATTGAAATATGCAGATTCTTCGGATTGGAAGGATTTGGATGTAATTGCGCCCTTTGTCAGCGGGCATGTGCTGGGGCAGATTGCGGATAAACTGGCGGCAGAGGGGAAGAACATTGAGGATATCGCACCTTACCTGGACAGCGAGCATATTGACCATGCGGCACTTGTATATGAGGCGGCATCACAGTGGGGGTATCTGGAGGACATTGCGCCCTTTATAAGCAGAACGATGCTGGAGCAGATTGCAGGCAGGCTGGCGGAAGCGGGGAAATATGGATCTCTGGAGGACTTCCTGCCCTTCCTTGGCGCCGAGACGGTGGCTGCACTGGCGCGGAAAGCTTATGAGGACCATGGAACAGGCGGAGCGGAGGCGTTTATGCCGTTCCTGCCGGACGCTGTGAAACAGGAAATAGCGCGGAAGGAATATGACAGGAACGGTCTGGGAGGCCTGGAAGAGATTGCGTGCTTCCTGAACAGGGATTATCTGAACGGATTGGTGAAAGAGGCACTGGATAAGGGCGGATTCAAGACGCCTGGTTTGTTGTAGGACATTGGGAACTGTGAGCCATGGCTCGGAGGGGCGGAATTCCGCCCCTTTGATGCAATTGTAACAGTCGGCGGAAAGAAAGCCCAGGTTATGGATATGCCGCATTTTTCGTCAAGAAAAAATCCTGTCTTTCCTGTATGCTGTCTTTGTCGGGAAGAAAAATCATTTTCAAGACAGAGGAGGCCGAAAGATGAATGAGAAGGATCCCATATTCCTTTCCCTGGCAATGATAGAGGAAAGACTTCAGGAGAAGCTTACCGTGGAGATATTGGCGGAGGGCGTTCACTTTTCCAAATATCACTATCAGCGCATCTTCCGGGAGGCGGTGGGAGAAACCGTCATGGGCTATGTAAACAGGCGCAGGCTGTTCCTGGCGGCGGGAGAACTGGCCGGGACGGGGAATTCCGTACTTTCCGTTGCGTTAAAGTACGGATATGATTCCCATGAAGGGTTTACCCGCAGCTTCAAGGCGTATCTGGGAGTCACGCCCACGGAATACAGGAAATACCATTCTTTTATAGGCCTGCCGGGAAAGAAAAAGGAGGAAGGCAGGATGATGTATTCAAAGAGCGCAGACGAGATGATAAGGGAACTGAACAGCCTGATTGTACAGGCGAGGGAGACTGCGGCGGAAAGCAGGAAATACGGCGGATCTGACGGGGAAGGGATGGCGGTATACGGGCAGGTGTGGGAATTCGCGGCGGGAAGGACGGAAAAGATGGCCGGACAGCTGGAGGAGATTCTTAGGCGTGTTGCATCTGTGGCGCAGAATCCCGATGAGATTTCGAGCCGGATGTTGATTGTAAAGGCTGTGGAGGATACGGCTTTTGAAGCCGGTGTGACGGCATTCCAGGTGGGGCTGATGATTGCCAGGGCGATGCCGGAACACCGGGCAGCTTTCCGGCCGCTGTGTGCCAGCTTTGACAGATTGGCGCAGAGTGCGCGGATGAGGTCCGGGAAAATCGTGGATTTCCTCAATGAGCTGTGGGGGCTGATCCTGCAGGATATGAGGAAAAATGCGCGGCAGAGAATATTGGATGCCGTGGAAACCGGCCGGGCTGCTGCCGATAAGCTGTCCAATGCATCCCTGCCGTATGGCTATATTGCGGAAGCGGTACGGGAGATGGCAGAGGAGATCGCCGTTCCGACGCTGGAGGAAGTGACGGTGTACGGCCTGGAGGACATTTTATTCCGTCTGGATTCGGTTTTGTTCGCGGCCGATATGGATATGCTCCGCGCGCCGCAGCACAGACAGCTTTTTGACGGTATTTCGAATTTCAAAGAAAAGCTTGAAGAGACGGCGGAATTTTTCCGAAACCTGTCAGGGGATGGGGCCGGGGCTTTTACAGGCGCGAAAAACAGCTCCGGGTTTAAGCGTACCACAGGAAAGATATACGGCGATGTGGCGGCGCAGGAGGGAATTCTGCTGTTTTACCTGAAAGGGGAAATCCAGAAGCTGGGGGACGCACATCTGGATGAAGGGCAGAAAACGGCGCTGGAAACTGCCTGCGGCAAGATGGAAAGGGCAGTCAGGAAGGCGCGCCGGGCGGATGGCTGCGGGAACGGCTGCCCTGCCGGGGATGAGGATTCCGGGAAGCCCGGAAGTGAGCCGGACGAAAAAGAAGGAATCGAAATCGCAAAGCTTCTGCGCGAGGCAGCCGGGGAAATCACGGCGGAAGCCCGGCGCCTTGGCGTGTACGGAGGCGCGCTTCAGTACCTTGCGGAAGAGGTGAAAAAGCCGCTGAAATACCTGCCGGAATGAATTTAGACCATCGTCTTTAAAATGTCTTAAGAAGCGGCATTTTGCCTCAATTTACATCATTCATTTGCTGCAGCTGCGGTACGTCCTTCACAATTCCGTGGCTGCAGAAATAGTCCAGCCAAAGCGAATTGTATTTTCCCAACAGATGGACTTCGTCCCAGGTGTAGTCGGGGTTCAGGTTTCCGGTCTCGTCTGTTACCAGCTCATTGATATCCAGGTAAAATATGGTTTCCCTGTCGGCCAACTGGGCGATGCGGTCATTGCGTGCCTGGATATTGGGATTGTTGAAAATCGGGTCTGATTCCGACTTGCTCTGTTTGACATACATGATGCCGCACAGGTACAAGATGGCGTCTGGCTGCAGTTCCCGCAGGCGATTGACGGCGCCTTCGTAAGCTTCCATGAAGGAATCTACGGTGCCCGTACCCATCTCGTTGATGCCGATTTCCAGATAAATTTTGCCGAAGCTCTGAGCCTGCAGGGCTTCCTCCACTGTGAGCTTCCGGCCGTCTTCCGTGTCTGCCTGGCGCTGGAACATGTTGTAAATTGTCATGCCGCCCTCTGTATAGCAGGTCAGGTTGTCCCAGCCGGAGTAGAGCGCTACGCCTTCCGCCCGGGAGTCGCCGATGAGCAGGGCATCGTCAAAATATTCCCGGGTGACATCAGTAAACTCATATTGCCTGGGTTCTGCCTGCTGCATGGTATCGTCAGCCTGTTCGGAAGGGCTGCTGGGAGCAGTGCCTGCCGGTCCGGCTGAGCCGTCGGGAGAGGTACCTGCCAGTCCGGCCGAGCCGTCGGGAGAGGCATCTGCCAGTCCGGCCGAGCCGTCGGGAGCAGAATTCACCTGTCCCTCCATACCGGATTGGTTGTGGGAAGGGGCGTTGGCATTGCCGGAAGCGTTGCCTGTACTGCTCCAGGGATAATCATGGTTGGCAATTCCCTGCATCAGGGCAGCTATCGCGGGCTGAGACCAGCCGTCTGTGTTATAGTTCCGGTAAATGCTGTGTGCGCCGACGGCAGCTGCCAGGCTGCTGCACAGCATGCTGAGCGCAATTGCGGATAGTAATGGTGTAGTTTTTTTATGCCTTTTCATATGTTTATTCCGTTTTCTTTTCTGTGCTGCGGTTTTCTGCCGAGAAGAAATCCCTTTTGTGTTTTTTCTGTTTCCATGCGGTATGCTCTGTGTTCAGTGCAGCTGAGGCTGTGATGCATTTTTGCAGGAGCCATTGTCTTAAAGCACAGACCTGCCGGTTAAAAATTACGATACATGAAAGGATTATGCATTCCGGTTACAATCCTGTATACGCATACCCAGAACAGCACGAACAGGATGCATTTTACGGGAAGCGTGTTCCAGTATTTTTTCCATAAATAATCTGTCGGAGGGCTGGATACTGCCAGGGCTGCCAGAAAGATGCCCAGGTATGCTCTGCCCTGGGTGACCCAGTCCCCGGCGTTGACGGCGATGCCGCTGCCCCAAAAAGGGAACAGCCTTGTAAAGTAGATTCCCAGGCTGTGCAGGTCGGTGACCGCGAAAATAATCCAGGTCAGCGGGATGAGAAACCATATGTACAGGTGCGAAAACAGCCTGTGGGCGTCAAGAAGGCGTCCAAGGAAGCCTTTTTCCAGCACAATGAAGGTTCCCAGAATCAGTCCCCACAGTATGAAATTCGGTGTTACGCCATGCCAGGTTCCCGTTACAAGCCAGACGGCTAAGAGGTTAAAGGCAGTCCGTGCAGCGCCCTTCCTGCTTCCGCCAAGAGGGATGTACAGGTAATTGCGGAACCATTGACCCAGGGAGATATGCCACCTGCGGTAATATTCGCTGATGCTTCGGGAGCGGTAGGGATGGTCAAAATTGTACGGCAGGTCAAAGCCCAGCATATGCCCCAGCCCCACTGCCATCAGGCTGTAGCCCTGGAAATCGAAGAACAGCTGCATGGAATAGGCAGCCGCCCCCATCCAGGCAAGGGGCGTGGAAATGCTCTCAAAACCTACGGTTTGGATGTAGTGCCAGAGAATTCCCATAGTATCCGCAATGATAATCTTCAGGGACAGGCCCGCAATCACCAGGGACAGCCCGTATTCTACCTTCTTGCCGTTGGTATCCCGGTGGCGGAGCTGCCTGATGGAGGTGTGATACTCCGTGATGGGACCGGAGAGCAGTCTGGGGAACATGGCTGTGTAGGTTCCCAGCTCCATCCAGTTTCGCGGTGCCCGCTCCCTGCGGAGGAAGACGTCAATATCAGCGGAAAGCAGTGTAAAAGTATAAAAACTGATGCCTATGGGGAGCGTTTCCGCCGCATATTTATAATAACCAAGTAGGCCTGTATTAAACAGGATGGCCAGGCTAAGGCAGGCTTTGCGCCGGGCAGGTTTGCGGCTAACCTCCATGAGGCAGAGTGCCGCATAATTGACGGTCAGGGAACACAGCAGAACTGCCGCGCCTTCCACGCCGTTCAAGCCGCAGAACAACAGGCTGAACCCAAAGAGTACCCCGTTCCTGTATTTTGTGGGACACAGGATATAAAGCACCAGAAAAACAGGAAGAAAGCGGAATAGAAAATTCAGGTCGGATAATTCCACTTCAGGTACACCTCCTTATGAAAGCCTGCTTTTAAAAGCGGCAATTATGTTTCTATTTGTAAGATCGTAAAATGCCATAAAAAGTTTCAACAAAATATTACATCATTTTTCCATCAAAGTTGCATACTTGTAAGCGGTAGGGAAAAATTTACTTCACGTTCAAATTTTACTGGCGTAGGAATTAGAAACAAGGCTGATATGGCTGCCTTTTTATGCGCAGGCCCGTGCAGCGGGTCCTCACAGATGAACCTTTTGCGGGAAGGGAAAGGGTGTGAAAATAAGGAAATGCCGGTTTTTCCACAAATTTGGGGATTGACAATGCTGCACATAGTGCATATACTAAATATATACAGTATAAGGAGGTGGGGGAAATGAACATCCATATTTCCATGCAAAGTGAAATACCTGCCTATGAACAGATTAAAATGCAGATTAAAGAGCAGATTCTTGCAGGTGAGCTGGAGCCGGACCAGCCGCTCACTTCCATGCGCCAGCTGGCCAGGGATTTGCGGGTCAGTGTCATTACCACGACCCGGGCCTACGGGGATCTGGAGGCGGAGGGATTGATTTACATGGTCCAGGGCAGGGGGTGTTTTGTCAGAGGAGATGCCGGGATGGTCCGGCGCCAATATATGTACGCCATCGACGAAGCGTTGAAAACGGCTGTGTCAAAGGGAAAAGCTGCAGGCTTGAGCCTTGACGAGTTACAAAACAGACTGGAGGAAATTTTTCATGAATAATGCGATTGAGGTTCAAGGTTTGTGTAAGAACTATCCGGGATTTTCCTTGAAAAATGTCAGCTTTGCCGTGCCAGAGGGGCTGTGCTGCGGCTTTGTAGGACCCAACGGCGCGGGAAAAACCACTACTTTGAGAATTATGGCAGGGCTGGCTGCGCCTGACAGCGGGGAAGTCCGCCTGCTGGGAAAGCCGGCGGAGGACGTTTCCGTCAGGGAGGAAATCGGCATTCTGTTTGAGCAGCCCTATTTCCAGGAGGACTGGACGCCTCTCGACATCGAGAAAATCATTCGCCCCTTTTACCGAAGCTGGGACAGCGGCCAATACAGGAGCTATTTGTCCCGCTTCGGCATTGCATCCGGAAAGAAGACTAAGCGCCTGTCCCGGGGCATGAAGCAGAAGCTGGCGCTGGCGGTACACCTGTCCCATAATGCCCGGATGCTTTTGATGGATGAGCCTGCGGGAGGGCTGGATCCTGCGGCCAGAGATGAAATGTTGGAAATCCTGCGGGAATATCTGATCCCGGAAAAGCGGACGGTTCTGTTTTCCACGCATATTACCGGCGACTTGGAGCGGATTGCCGACTGTATCGTATATATCAGCAACGGCGCCGTCTCCTATTGCGGAGATAAAGAAGAATTGACTTCTTCATACTGCGTGGTCAGAGGGGAGCGCCTGCCCGAGGAAAAGAGTGCTTATGCTATCGGGCTGCGCAGGAGCGCTGTGGGCTATGAATGCCTTATGGCGCTGTCCCATATCGGAGGGCTTCCTGCGGACACCGTCACGGAAGCGGCTGCTATTGGTGACGTAATTGTTTATATGGAAAGGAATGGCAAATATGTTTGAAATGATGAAACTGGATTGGGCTGCAACGAAATACTATCATAAGAGAATACTCATGGTACCGCTTTGCCTGCTTGTAGTGGGATGGTTTTCATCTCTCTATATGGTACCTATGGGTGCTTTTCTGCTGTTTTCCATTTCCGTCAATCCCTTTGCGGTAGAGGAAAAGGGGGATCTGAACAGATTTTATCTGACGCTGCCGGTGAAACGGAAAGTCGTGGTGAAGGGCAGATATGCCTTGTCGCTTGCACTGTGTCTTGGGGGTATTCTGCTGGGGGTGGTATTGATGCCCTTGGCAAACCTCTATTCCTTTTCAAAATGGTATCCTGATTTCAAATGGATGGCGGCGATTGTATCTTTCAGCTTTCTGTTCTGCGGACTGACGAGCCTGGCCATGTACCCGCAGCTTTTCCGGCTTGGATACCAAAAAGGGAAAATATGGGGTTATTATCTGCCGGCAGGTATGATCTGCCTGATTTATATCATCATTACGGAATATGACGCCAAGGTGAAGGGTGGGATGTTTATGACGGAGCTGCTTATCTATGCTTCAGAGCATATTCTGGCTGTCAGCGGAAGCCTGCTTGCCCTTGGGGCTATGCTGCTGGGAATTTCCTATCTGCTGTCTGTATGGATATATGGCAGGCGGGAGTTCTAGAGCCCCATTGCACATCCTTTCACTATCAGTAATCGCTGGCCGCTGCGGCACTGTGTTGCCGCTGACGGGTGTGCCCGCCGCATCGCCTCCCTGATCCACCTTGATCTGGTGCGGACATTAATTGCTGATTACTTTGGAACTAATGCAATGGCGTAATCGGGCTAAATTTCCGTTGCTTCTTACAGGAATGCCATATATAATAAAACTGTTGGAGCGTCTGAATCAGGAGTATAATGCCTTGCTGCGCTCTGATAAGGGAAATCCTTCCGACAGGTTTTGAAGGCCGGAAGGATTTCGAATATGGTATGAGACAGAGAAAAATATGAGACAATGCGGAGGAAAACGGAAATGTTGTTACTACAGTATCAGAAATGCAGTACCTGCAAGAAAGCGGCTGCCTGGTTAAAGCAGAACCACATCGCCTGCGAGGACAGGCCTATTAAGGAGAAAAATCCCACAAAGGAAGAACTGGCGGAATGGCACCGCAAAAGCGGCCTGCCGCTGAAGCGTTTTTTTAATACCAGCGGGAACCTGTACAAGGAGCTTCATCTGAAAGACAAGCTGCCGTCCATGACCGAGGAGGAGCAGCTTGCCTTACTGGCAACGGACGGCATGCTGGTGAAGCGGCCGCTTGTAGTAGGGGAGGATTTTGTACTGGTGGGATTTAAGGAGGATGAATGGGCGGAGGTGCTGCTGCGCTGACAGAGGAGATATACATGAATGTGAAAATAGCGCATACCAATGCTTCGGGGGAAATACAGACGATAAAGGAGCATTTGCAGGGGACTGCAGAGAGGGCAAGGCGGTTTGCCTCTGAATTTGGGTGTGGTGACGCAGGGTATTTGTGTGGGCTAATGCATGATATCGGGAAATATTCTGCAGAGTTTCAGAAGAGAATCCGCGATCCGAAGAACATGGGGAGGGTAGACCATTCTACTGCAGGGGCAATGGAATTACGTCGTATGTCGGAGCAATATATACCGTTGGCGATGGCTGTAGCCGGCCATCATTCGGGTTTGATGGATGGCGGGCAGGGCAGACTTGCCCAAGCGCAGGACGGAACTTTTTTCGGAAGGTTAAAAAGCAGCTTGCCGGAATATGGGGAATGGAAGAAGGATATGGATATTGCATCTTTGGAAGTATGTGTTCCAACGTTCTGCATGGCAGGCCCCCACCGGGTGTTTGCCATGTCTTTTTTTATCCGAATGATTTATTCCTGTCTTGTAGATGCTGATTATCTGGATACGGAAGCATTTATGAAACAAGAAATTTCGGGTAGAGAAATCTACGATTCGGTTTTGGAACTTATGGATAAATTTGAAAACTATATTGCTCCATGGGTTGGAAGAACTGTGTTTGATGATCAAAAACAAAAGCAGCTATGTGAAAACAGAACAAAGATACTAAAGGAATGCATGGAAAAAGGTGAAAAACTTGAGAGAGGTTTGTACACATTGACGGTGCCTACGGGTGGAGGAAAAACCACAGCATCTCTTGGATTTGCGCTCAAGCACATTGAAAAGCATAAGATGAGACGCATTATCTATGTGATTCCGTATACTTCTATTATTGATCAGAATGCTGCCATATTTACCAAAATTTTGGGGGAGGATAATGTATTAGAACATCATTCGGATGTGGTCTATGATATGTCTGAGAATGAAATACAAAATGAGTCTGCATACAGGAAGATTCTGGCTACAGAAAATTGGGATAAGCCGGTTGTTGTGACAACAGCAGTACAGTTTTTCGAATCACTTTATGCGTGTAGAAGTTCAACTTGCAGAAAATTGCACAATATTGCTAACAGTGTGATCATTTTTGACGAAGCACAGACACTTCCGGTAAAGTATCTGGAACCTTGTGTGGCTGCAATTGCGGAATTGGTGGCTCATTATGATGCAACAGCTGTTTTGTGTACGGCTACCCAGCCTGCCCTTGAAAAGGTGTTTCAAGAGTATCTTCCAGACACTGGTATAAAAGAGATATGCGTTAGCGCCAAATCTATGCATGAACAGTTTAAACGTGTTTGCGTAAAAGACATTGGAACATTGAGTTTGCCGGAGCTGGTAGATAAACTGGAGAAAAGAGAACAGTTTCTCTGTATTGTAAACCAACGAAAGACAGCACAGGAGTTATATGCAAATGTAGAAGGGGAGGGGAGATATTGCCTGACTACGCTTTTGTATCCGGCTGGCAGAAAAGTAAAAATTGCAGAAATCAGGAAACGGCTGGCGGCTGGCCTTCCGTGCAGGGTAATAGCTACGTCTCTTGTGGAGGCAGGAGTGGATTTGGATTTTCCCGAGGTGTTCCGGCAGGAGGCTGGGCTGGATTCTGTGATCCAGGCGGCAGGGAGATGTAATCGGGAAGGAAAGAGAGAGACAAAGGATAGTATCGTGTCTGTTTTTCGCCTGGAAGATAGCTGTGTGGGATTTTTAGAACAGAATATATGTTCGTACCAATGGGTGCAGAAAAAATATGAAGATGTCACAAGCTTGGATGCAATCGAATACTATTTTCAATTTTACAGGGAACTATTAGGCAGAGAAAATCTTGACCAAAAAGAGATATTAAGAACTCTGGAGAAAGGGATTGGTGGGAAGTGTTTTCCATTTGAAACGGTTGCTGGAGAATTCCAGATGATTGAAAGTGAGACAGTCCCAATATATATACCATTAGGCGATGGAGAGAAACTGATAGAAGAACTGGCAGCAGGGAGAAGAAGCAGGGACCTTTTTAGGAAGTTAGGGCAATATGGGGTTAATGTATATCGGGGGCATTTGAAAGCATTGCAGGAAAGCGGATGTTTGGAGTGCTTGGATAAAAATGTATATGTGCTGAGAGATGAGACGCGGTATTGTGAAGAAACAGGACTGCAGATGGATGTAGATATGGGAAAAGGAATTTTTGTGTAAGGAATTGAAAAAACGAGATGGTTTTCATATGGCGGCAGATATGA